>JGI24702J35022_10000786_pt1 | contig 19665 bp, 21 predicted proteins | sample TergutTh196P4_FD_35022 | JGI IMG/M metagenome (IMG submission 35022)
CGACATGAACAACTACGGCGGGCGGGAGACGCGCCTGGCCCCGCAAATCGGCAAGGTGGATCTGGTGAAAAGCGGGCACCACGGCGGGGAGGGCTCGAACACGAAGGTGTTCGCGAACACCCTGGCCCCGCAGACGGTGATTTCCACCGCGGGCGCAGGGGGCGGGGGGCATTACAGGGTGCAGCAGCGTTACCTGAATGCAGGCGCGCAGCAGCTGTTTTGTACCGGCGACTTCGGCGGCATCGCAGCCGTGTTCAGCGAAGATGGGATTGACTACTACGCCATAGGGACCCTGGATACCGCGGGGTAAGGCCAAAGGAGGAAAGGGAGCATGGCAAAGAAATCATTCAAGGAAACCGTATTCGGCGCGGAGGAAAACTCCGCCGCGCAGCTGGATCCCGGGAAGCTCAGCCGGTTCCAGCGCATCGCCGCGCGGATGTATCACACACAGGTGCTTTCGGCGAAGGAGGTCGCCATGCCGGCCCTTGCCAGCGCGGGGCGGCAGGTCAGCGATTTCATCGCCGGGAGCTACCGCACATACTTCTTCGTCAGCGTCCTGCGCATCGACATGCTCTACGTGGTGCTCATTACCACGCTGCTGGGCATTTTCAACTCGCTGGTCCGCCCCGTGATGGGCATCGCGTACGACCACACGCGCACCCGCTGGGGCAAGGCCCGGCCCTATGCCGTGTTTGCCCCCGTTTTTTATTTCGGCGCTACGGCGGTGCTGTTCTGCGGGCGGCTGTTCTTCGACAACGACATCACCGACGACCCGCGGAAAATCCTGTTCGTATTCGTGATGATGCTGTTGCGGGATACGTTTTCCCTGATCTATAAGATCCCCGTGGACAACTACCTGACCCTGATGACCCCCAACCCGAAGGACCGCATGGCCGCCGGGCTCTGGCAGACCTATGCCAGGAAGTGGGTCGGGAATTTCTTCGCCTTTATGTTCGTGCCCCTGCTGGACATCGCCCGTTCCGGCGCCCTCAACATTTCGCTGGGCATGGTTTTCGCCGGCTTCGGCTTTTTCACCGCTTTCATAGGCATCTTCAGCAGCATGCTCATGGCGGCCCACTGCCCCGAGCGCATCGTCCTGCAGCCCAAGCCCGCGGCAACCTCCAAAGCCCTGTTCTACATCCTGAAAAACAAATATATGCTGCGCAATTTCATCGCCAACCTGGCGGGCGGCTGGTGGAGCAGGGGCGGCTACGACTGGTGGGTGGTGACCCAGCTGGAGATTTTCGGCGGCGCGGTGCGCACCTGGCCGTGGGTGATCCCCAGGGAGATCACGGGGGTGATCTCCCTTTCCCTGGTGGAGCCCTTCAAAAAACTGTTCAAGGGCAGCTACCGCAAAACCGTGATCTTCATGCGCCTGTGGGACTTGATTCTGGGCTCGGTGCCGGCGTTCATCGGCCTGTCGCACAATGTCATCGGCAACTGGTGGAAGGCCGGACTCGTCTATTCCATATTTCAGGCCCTGATCACCTCCAACGACGCGCCCAGCACCGTGCTGGAGGGCGAGATCGGGCGCGAAATCGGCGACTACACGGAATACATGACCGGCGAACGGCCCGACGGCACCATCGGCCTGATCACGCAGCTGGCAGAGAAGGTCACCGACCCGCTGAAGGCGCTGATGACCATCGCTGTGTTCAAGTGGTCCGGCTACGACCCGAATATCGGGAGCAACAAGCGCTGGAGCCAGGAGCTCGTGCGCGAAAACAGCTCCATATATTCCAAGGCATTTTTCCTGCTCAACCTGGCAGATATCGTACCGGCTATCCTCAACATAATCCCTCTATTCTTTTACGACCTGGAGGGCAAGAAGAAGGAGGACATGTATGCTGCCCTCAACGAGCGCCGCGCGCTGATTGCCAAGGAGGACGCCGGGTCGGCTGAAATGGAGGCCATGGTGGAGATGATGGCGCAGGCCAATCTATACCACGCAGCTCTATTACCTGAAAGGAACTGTCATGGAGAAAAACGTCAAGGACCAGATCGTCGCATCCCTCAAGTACGTGCCCTTCCACCTGGCAGCAAGCTACCTCGGGAAGCACAGGCTGTCCACGGCGCAGGAGGCTAAACACAAGCTCGGCTGCAGCTTCATGAAGGGCGTTTGCCACCCAGGCGACAACTACGCGCAGATCACGGGCGCGGGCATCGAGTGGAACCGCATGGACATCGAATTTCCCTTCGATGAGGCGGGCGGCATCCGGCAGGAGTACCTGGACTGGAAAGAAAAAGCGCGTCGCTACCAGGAGAACGGCGTGCGCGTCATGGCGGTCACGCCCTACCCGAGGACCTTTATCAGCCACGGCATCGACCCCCGCCTACCAGAGAACGAAGCGCGCGTGCGTGAGATCGCCGTGTTCCTGCTCAATGATTTGCGGGGCCTGGCCGAGGTCTACCAGATTACAAACGAGATGGGGCTGCCGCAGTTCATGAAGCCCCTGACCATCCAGGAGGCCGTGCGCTTCATCGGCATCCAACTTGAGGCCATGTACCCCCTGCGCGGAGACGTCCTGCTGGGCTATAACTCCTCCGGGCCCCAAGCTGACCTGCACGCCATGATGCGCCCCTGGCACAAATACTGCGACTATGTGGGCATCGATATCTACCTGGGCTGCTTTGCAGCCGGGGGCGGCTGGATGTACATGTTCGAGGCACTGATGCGCTACCTTTGGTCCCTGACCGGCAAGCCCATCCTCCTGGCGGAGTTCGGGTATCTCAGCGGCGGCGCGCCGAAAACCCCCGAAGAAAAGCGCGCCATCCTGCAGCGCTACGGCGTGAGCAGCGAGCAGGAGGCGCGGGAAAAGATCGACCTGGTGATGGAGAACATGAAAACGGTCACCCCTGTATTTTGGAAACGCGTGACGGACGTCGCATCTGGCAGCTATGCCGATTTCATCTTCAAGACCATGTGGCGTAACCATTTTTACTGCGAGCTGCCCAAGGGCGTCGTGATGAAGAATTATCCCCACACCCCGGAGGGCCAGGCGGATTTTTACCGCGATATCTTCCCCCGCTTGGCCAAGCTACCCTTCGTGCTGGGCGCGTTCATCTACAAATGGCAGGACGGCGAAAAATGCTATCTCTGCGGGCAGAGCGACTGCCCCCAAGATGGCACCCGCTGGGGTATTCTGGATTTCGATGGCGGGGAAAAGCCTGCGTACCGCGCCGTAAGGGACGCACTGAAGGAAATTTAGGCCTTGGATGGCAGTTAATCGCTTTCGGCGCAACACTAGTTCCTTCCTCACGACCGTAATTGCGGTGTGAATCATCAGCCGGCCCTTTTTTTCACCAGGTCGAACAGCAGCTTGTTCATCTCCTTGTTGGAGCGCGCCGCCCTCAACTCATCCATCTCGAGGGTATTGACGAGCACGCCGTGGTTGAGTACGATCAAGCGGTTGGAGAACTCCCGGATGCTCTTCAGGGAATGGCTGCAGAAGATGACCGTCTTGCCTTCGTTCCGGCATTTCAGGAGGAAATCGAACGTCCTCTTCGCCGCGCAGAAGTCCAGGCCCGCCTCCGGCTCGTCGAACAGTATGATGGACGGGTCGTGCACAATGGCCCGCGCGATGGCAACCTTCTGCTTCATGCCTTTGGACAGCTTGCGCGCGAGCTTGTCGATGAAGGGCTCCAGGTGAAATTCCGTGATAAGGTAGTCCACTCGGGCAACGATCTGCGCCTTGGGCAGCTCATGCAGCATGGCGTAATACGATGTTCTCCCGCGCGGTCATATGGCCATACAGCCCGGTCTCGTTGCCGAATAGCACGCCCATATGTCCGCGGATTTTCACATCTATATCCATAACATGTATGTCGAGGAAGGATATCGCGGCGCCAGGATCGGGAGATATCTGCTGGACAACGTCAATGACCTGTTTTCGCGGGCGCTGAATTATTCCCATCATGTCTGTATTCTCAAGCCTTACCCGCAGGTGAAGTGCGGCGACCACGGCCTGCGGGACAAAGAGGACGTGACCCAGGACGAGATCAAGCAGCTGACCGGGTTCTACAAAAAGGCTGGGTACAAGATTATCAAAGACTCGGACTATATGTACAAAATCCAGGCGGACGAGCTGTTTCAATTGCTGGGGATTTGAATTTTCAAAAAGACTTGCGTCTGGAGAGCGTTTGTCAAGGGTGAATGTTCAGTTTTCTGAAATATTTTCTTGAATCGATCAACCGCCGGGCATCTTGGGACGCGGCGTGTACTTCGGGTAGTCGATAATATTTGCCCTGTGGCTTTGCTTGCAGTCGTGGGCACAGGCCTTGCAAAGCTGGTTATATTCGATCCTCCCCTTGCTGTTGATGATCATGCTCATTTCGAGCCGCCTCTTGTTACTCTTTCCCAGCATAATCTAAGCCCTCCCGAAAGTGTGTGATTCAGGTGTCACTTTCGCGAATTTTTTCGTCTGCAAAGCATGGACCTCACTGCCCATATTCCGTCAGCGGCTTCCAGTCCAGCTCAACCACCTGGCTGTCGCCTTCCATTTCTTTCCGCAACCGCTCATAGTCTTCTTTGGTTATGGGAATGATGTCACTCTCGCGGCGGAAGTACTCATAATCAAGTAAGTTTATCAGGATTTGTTGGAGCCTTAATTCACCGTTTTCAAAGCGATAATATGCATAATTTATTCCATAATCATCAGCGCTACTTGCCCTGATTGTGCCATTGCTAAAAAGCACAGGCGGAACAGGTGAATCGGCATCCCCATAATATTGTTTCTGCAACACCGCAACGCCATTTCGAATAGAATAAACCCTTTCAAGGCTTCCTCCCCAGCCCGTCAAGAATTCTTCTGTGCCGTCGCCATCAATGTCATAGTAGACATAATGTTCAGCTCTTAGCAATTGAATGTCATAGTTCTCATACTCCTTGATCACATCATAATATGGCTCGTTCTTGTCAATCTTGAAGCTGATAGCGGTAGTTTGCGGTGTGGTTTCCTCGTGCTGCATTGTTGTTCTCTCATTTGTCGCGAACGTTTCGCTGGATTCTTTATTTGTTGCTTCTTTCTCTGAGGTTGCCTTTTCACATGCGCAAAGGCTTGCTAGCAGGAACAGAAATAACGTCAGGGTTAAGAATCTTCTCAAGGGAATGCCTCCAATCTGTTTACTTTTTACTTTATATTTTGAGAGTCTGTATAAATGCCGCCATTTTCTCTATCTAATACAACGCCTTGTGTTTTTCCTTCGTTTGTGTTAAACCACAATGTATTGTCACGGAAGCCAATAGCTTCAATTTCAAATACTCCATTTGGTTTGTTTGTGTTTGTAATAAAATATCTTTCGGTTGCCTTTATATTTTTAGTTGTTGTGTTATCAATGCCGCGGTATACAAGAATGACGTTTTCGTTGGGTTTGCCGACCCCTCCGCCCCACATGGGCACATAAATTGTGCCACCGCTAACAGTTTCATAATGGAATCCCTGAGGGGTATAATTTGAGTAATCCTCTGTTCCATACCCGTAGAGGATACTGAAAGTAGGATTTCTTATCGAAGTATCCGCTGGAAGATTAAGTTGTATTGTATTCGGAGCAGTGGTGGCAGCGTTTGCAGGAACACTGGTTTTATAGAAATCGTGTTGCCTCTTAAGCAAAAGCGTATGAGTCGAGTCTGTCCCTCCGCCGCTCATACGCGCAACGCCTCCGATTTGCCAACCGGCGGGGTACGAAAATATTGCCTTTTCCCAATATTCGCCGCTGGAGTTATACTCAAGCTTGGTAATGACATTTTCCTGCCCAGTGACAACCCCGCTGCCATTTCGTCCATATGCGGCAACATACATTAAGAGACTGTTGACACCGCCCGAGGTATAGCTTGCCAAAGTCGCATCGTTGGCATGTCCAAGCCTAGGTCTTGAATAGGGGCTTTTTATTGTCATTTTGGGCTGAAGGCTAGTGCTGTGTCTATATAGTTCGTGTTCTCTATCGGCATAAGAATTGGGATTAATGCCGGCTGTAGGGTTTGCGCTAACCTCAATACAATACAACATTGCTGCTTGTTGTAGATGGCTCAAGCACTTTTCCGGTGGATGACATAACTGATTCAATCATATAACCACCGCCACTTGCAACAAGCCGCCATTTATCTGAGTTTACGGAGGAAGAAGATCTGATTACAATGGGATTGCCATCCACATTGGTTTCGGGATTAATAGATAATTTATAGCTTGTCGCGTTTTGAGGGATTAATTGATATTGGTTGCTACCCAAAGACACCAATTCCCATTTTTGATTGCTTCCGCCGCTATAAGCAGCTGCGGTAACATTTGACAAATTGGACGTTCCACTGGCAGTGAGGTAATTACCATAGTAGAGATTCCTGATATAGTACACGTTGGAAGTGGTTGGCACCGTATACGTTATGCTGATATAGGGCACATAGCTTGCAGTGCTTCCATCGCACGTCCAAAAGGCGTTATAGTCTGGATTGGCAAGAGATTCGTCTGTGTAGCAAATCATGAATCCGTCATTTGCCCTTGCTCCCGAATACCAATCTCTAACTCTTTGGGTAACGGCAGAACTGCTGAAGGTTGTTGTTAAATTACTTCTATTTACACCAGAAACAAGCAACGTATCATTCACTGGCTTGTTCGCCCATGTGAGGGTGCCTTCGGTCCAATAGCCATCAAGTCCATACAACGAAAACGGGCGGCTTGTTGACGTTCCGCTGGGGTGCTGCGCGATGAAACTTGCGTCCGTAATCGTGTAGCTGCTGCCAAGGCTTGGCAGAGTAAGAACTCGCCAATAAGCCCAATGTTTTTTATAAACAGAACTCACGGATTTTATTCCCACATACATCCGGTCTCCCAATCCGCCTAAATTCCCGCTGCCATCATAAATATATGTATCGTAAGCGTTAGATAAAGCCCTCGCCGATGTCACTGTCGGATCAATGACAACGGGATAAACCCGCTCATCCTCATTCAGCCATTCCGTGTCGGGCGCAAACGCGATGCGGTAGCCCTCTGCCGTTTCCTTGATTTCGATGTTAATATCATAAGATATATCATCCACAGCATCATACACATACGGGGTTTGAATGACAAAGACAGCTTCGCCGTCGCCATTCAAAAACTCAACGCTGTTGTTTTCTGCCTTGACCGCCGTCAGACCTTCAACGGTAATATCCATTGCGTAACCGCCGAAATCACTCGGAGCATTAAGGATGATATCTTCTTTGACCCGGCCAGGCCTGACCGAGTAGCGCGCATTTATACCATCACCTAAAACATCGGCATACACAAGTCCGGAGCTGATTTTTGGAGCAGCAGTTTGGCGTTGTTCCTCAGATAATTGCGCCAGTTCCTCGGTCCTGTCGAGTACCGTAGCAATTCTCGATGTCCGCGCACTTTCAAAGACTCGCGACACGGCTATATCATCGACTGCATCAGAAGATGTTTTTTCTGCTTCTTCAGCAGGCTCTGGCTCCCCGTCTTCCACAACAGGATCGGCGTCCGCTGCTTTTTCAGAAAGTTCGTCTGCTTCTGCTCTGAGCGGCTCGTCTTCCGTTATTTAATCGGCAAGTTCAGTAACCGCAGTTTCATCGACAGCCTCAGTCAGTTCGGCAACAGTGGTTTCTTCAATAATTTCGTCGCTTGCCTCAAATTCAGGTGTTTCTACCAAAGCTTCATCGTTCGTTTTGAATTCCGTTGCTTCGTCAGGTTCTACAGCTATTTCCGTTTCTTCTTCGGTAATCTCGACCGAAGGCACAGGCTGTACAGCGTCGTCGGCAGGCTCGACGCTCCTGCCTATAAATGAGGATAGCCCCCAAGACACAGTGTAACCTTCGTGCGAAAGTTGCACAAGGTTTTTTTCAGATTCTTCCGCAAAGGAAACATAGAATTCCCCGTCCGCATTTGCGAGTCGTCCGCCTTTCAGGGATAACGTATTGTCAATTTCCTCGAAGCTACCGTCTAAGGAAAGCCTGTGAACAGGGTCGGCATAGCTAACCGCAAGATAACTTCCGTCGCTTAACAGGAAGTGCTTTTCGTACTCGCCACGCTTTGAAACGTCTTCCTCTAAAATTTGCAGGGACTCCTGCGCTTCGATAGGTATGTTTTCGGTTATGTCCTCCGCCGCCGCACCCGGCAACAGCACCTGCAATAAAAGGACAAGAGACAGGATGACGGACAATGCCTTAAAGGACTTCTTCATGAGATAACGCTCCTTTTCCAAAATTAATCTTTCCATACGCTTTATCGTGTAGCAAGGGCTATTGGGGGCGGGATAAAAAAGCACAATTCTAATTAGTGTCACTAGTATACCATGTGAACTGAGCAATGTCAATCATTTTCTCCGGATTGATGCAGAATTTTTGCGCATTATTCCCCAGGGTAACCCTGTTGTTCGGGATAGCGTTTCATTACCGTGCCCTTGCCTTTTCCTTATTGCCTTTATATGAGTGAGCGATTGGTGCTGCTGCTGAACTGAATTGTAGTCGGGATCTGAACCCCCTGGGGTCGGACATCGGCTACAATTTTTTATAAAGCCTTATGCTATGCGCTTTTCAGGATGCCAATTGAATTTGCCAAAACTGGACACCATTTTGAAAAAACTGAAAACAGCGCATAAAACCCAATTTTGTTCTTCTCTTCTGAACCCCCATGTCCAATTCATCATCGAACGGAAACACCACAGCCACAAGCAAAAGCAGCTTCGGCCTGTTCCGGTGTCCTGTATTTGAGTGAGTGCGGTATAGCTCCTCTTTTTCATAGATGCAAAAAAGGAGCCGCAACGGAGTTATCATACGGCATACCTGCCTCGAAAAAGATTATAGAAAAAGATTGCTCATCAAAAGATTTGCATTCACCTTCACCTTGTGATAAAATACTTGTGGGACATGAGTACCCGCCAAATGGGATACGAATGATTCCTGTTCACCATGCATCTTTTTTGCTAAGGAAACCCTGTAAGATAGCGTAAGACCCTACTAGCCTGCCTGTTACAGCAAGCCAAAAGCTATAGGCGAAACTCTAGGCGGGAACAGTAGCAAGCTCCTCGGGCGACCAACCAAGATCCTGTAAACGCTTCAAATAGTTCTTGATCTTGTGGGAGCGGTTGAAGTTATCGAAATAATCGGCACCCAAGTCTTTGAAGGCAGCTTCGTCTTTCGGGACATGGTAAATGGCAATGAGTATGGAATGCGCTACGGCCATCCTGCTGCACTGCGCGGGCATGGGCATCGCAGGCGCGGCGGAGGATACCCCGGAGGAGGCGGTGCGCGCCCAGTTCGAGGTGAACTACTTCGGCGTGTTGCGGGTCAACCGCGTATTCCTTCCGATGTTGCGTGAAAAGGGAGGCGGCCTGGTGCTCCTCATGAGCTCTGTGGCGGGGCGGCTGCCGCTGCCCTACCAGAGCCACTACAGCGCCACGAAGTACGCGCTGGATACCTACGCGGAATCCCTGCGAATGGAAGGCGCGCAGTTCGGCCTGCGGGCGGCACTCATCGAGCCGGGCGATACGAAAACCGGCTTCACCGGGGCGCGGCGTATGGCAATGCCGGAGGGTTCGCCCTACGCGAAAAGCTGCGAATCCGCCGTGGCGCGCATGGCGAAGGATGAGCAGAACGGCGCGCCCCCCGAAAGAGCGGCCCGCGCGGCGCTCAAGCTGGCGCAGAAAAAGAACCCGCCCGTGCGCGTCACCGTGGGCGCGGCCTATCAGCTCGTGCTGTTCCTGCGTCGCGTACTCCCCGCTCGCGCCTGCGAATTCGTGCTGCAACGGATGTATCGCTGAAGCCTTCAGTATAATTGGCTCAATAAAAAAGCAGGGGAGTTTGCCCATGGAACACAGGCTGGAATGCGGGCGGGACGGTATCTTCAAAATCATCCAGGTCAGCGACCTGCAGGAACCCTATTTCTGCAGCCCAATCGTGCGGGAATTCCTCTATGACCTCGCCGAAAAAGAACGGCCCGGCCTGTTTGTTCTGACGGGCGACAACACTTCAAGCAAGGAGGCCGACTGGAAAATCGACCGCGTCAGCAGGCACTGGATCAAAACCAGCATCGACGGGTATATGCGCGTGTTCGACAGGATTTACGACGACTTCGGCATCCCCGTGACCATGGTGTACGGCAATCACGACTGCGAGGCCCCGTTCACCTCCAGGGCAGAGCAGTTCGCCGTCTACCAAAGCCACAGGAGCTTCATCGGGTTCCTCACCGGCGCGGACAAAGGCGCGCGCGACGATCTGGGCGAGTACCTGGGCACGCATAGCCTGCTGGTCTATGGCAGTTCCGGCAAACCGGCGTTCCATCTTTGGATGTTCGATTCCGGCCACGGCGAAAGCGGCGTGCAAAAGCCCCAGCTGGACTGGTTCCGTAAAGTCAACGAGGAAATCGGCAAACTGCCCTCCCTCGCCTTCCAGCACATCGCCGTGCCGGAAATCTACGACTTCCTCACGCAAACGGATGAGCACGACAGCAGCGCCTTCCGCCGGATGTTCGCAGATGAAAACGGCGCCGAGCATACAAAATATATTTCGCGGGATTTGCCAGAGGGCGTGAAGGGCGCGATGCGGGAAGCCCCCTGCGCGCCAAAACACAACAATGGGCAGTACGGCACACTGAACGGCGCGGGCAACGTGCTGGCGCTGTTCTTCGGCCACGACCACAAAAACACCTTCGAGCTGCGCCGGGAGAACGCCATGGACCTGGTCAACAGCCCCGGTTCAAGCTTCGGGCAATACGGCGACCTCGACCTGCGCGGCGTGCGGGTGATCACCTTGGACGAGAAGAACCCCGGTAGGTATGAAACGCGTCTGCTGACTTACCTGGATTTTTATTCCGGCAGCCGCCTGCGCGGCGCGCGCTTGCGCCTGTACCAGCGCAGGAGAAACCTCGCCTACGCTGCGGACATGTTGTTCTTTCATCCGCTGCTGCGGCTCATCGGGCTGCCCACAGGCCGACCGGCAGATAAATGAGTGCGAAAGAGTGATGAAGAAAGGCTTGAATTGTAGTCGGGATCTGAACCCCCTGGGGTCGGACATCGGCTACAATTTTCATGTAAAGTCTTATTCTATGCGGTTTTCAAGCTATCAAATGAACAGGCCAAAACTGGACACCATTTTGAAAAAACTGAAATTCTCGCGCAAAACCCAATTTGGCTTCTCACTTTCGAACTCCCATGTCCAGGTCATCATTGAACAGAACACCGTAGCGATTAGCAAAAGCAGCTTCGACCTGTTCCGGCGTCCTGTATTTGAGTGAGTGATGGGGCCGTTTCGTGTTGTTTGGTGCTTGATGTGAAAAGGAATGGCGTTGAATTTGTAGTTGCGGATGGCAATGGTTCTACCTCACACTATCAATGCAAATCAAGCAATACAACTCACGATTCCTGGAGTACAAGTGATCTTAACCGCTATGCTGTCTTCAAACACTCAAGAGCTATTGTCGAACAGTCCATCCGAATTAAGACGGCTTATTAACATCTAATACGTTTCGCCGCAACTATCATCGAGATGCCAGTGTTCTGGAAAGAATTGATGTATTAAACAGGATGTATTGGGGAATTTATCAATTTATCAACGATCGTCTTGTACATAGAGCAGAAACAGATCTAGCGGTTCGTCAGATTGAAAAAGGTCATTCGGTGATCCTGCATGGAAAAGCAGGCGCCGGGAAAAGCGGATGTGTTGAAGAGATAATTCAATATCTAAACGCTCAGCACATCTTGTATTTAGGAATCAAGTTGGATAAAAATGTACCAGAAACATCAGCAGATGAATATGGAAAAAAACTTGGGCTGCCAGAATCTCCGATATATTGTTTGAACACTCTGTCTGCGGGCAGCCCTTGTGTACTGATTTTAGATCAGCTTGAAAAGGTTGCTGTTGACGTATTTTCCGAAGAAGAAGTTTCACAATTGGTCGGAGCAGAGTTTTGCAAATTATCTTCGCGCCTAAAAAAATTGCTGCAAACGCCAGCTTCAATGTTTGTCTGGTCGAAGAAAAGCAAACTCCTAATAACCCTAATTGAATCAGATAGAGAAATATTCCTCAAGCAATGCAGGAACATATTGTCCTCTAATACAGTACGGCATTACTTCAAGTGTACAGTCTTTGAAGTAATCGGGCAATGCGAAGAGCCTGATGAATCAATCTTTGCTTTGGTAGAAGAATACTCCGGAAAAGTAGAATGGAAGGACTACATTTTCCAAACAGTTTATTATGGGCATCCTGTTTTTGTTATACGGCTAGGAAGAGCATCAAGCCAATCATGGCTGGAAAACCGTCATTTAGCGCTTCTGAGGTCAATCAGTATATGGTTCCTGATTTTGTAGCTGCAGCTTTACGCCCAAATTGCTTTAAGACTTCGGAAAACGACAGATTGGTATTCGGGGCTTTGTGCCATGAAGCAATAAATGATTCTGACACGATGTTTCAGCTGAGATTGGAACTGCTCGCGGGAAATCCCGAGCTCTTAAATGATTTTTGGGGCGTTGTTTCTTTGATTGACAATCTCTCACCCCGTGCGATCCAGCTTTTCAAATTAGTAATAGAACGGAGTGGCGGCCGGCAGTCTAAAATTACTTATTGGGGCGAAGAAAAAAAGCTTGAAGAATATGCCCGCAAGAGTTACAGGCACATGATTGAGAATCTATTTCTGGAGATATGTGAAGCTACTAACCACCTGCAGGCAGAAGATAGATTTAGGGACGAATATAGAGCTGCGTTCCCGTATGTTCCTTTACTGGAAGAGTTTGGCGGGCCGCCGGAAAATACTAGCGGTGTTCACTCATTTGCCGGAAGATTTTGGCGGGCCGCCGGAAAATACTAGCGGTATCCACGCTCCGGCTTCTCCAAAAAAGGGGAAAGTGCGATTTCGCACGGCAGCGCATAGGCTTTTTCGCTTTGGCGCGTATTGACAAATCCGCTTTCGCGTGATAACCTGTGACTTGCAAACTATAAAGGAAGTCGAAGGCAACAAAATATGGATATGGCAGCGGCTATGACCTCCCTTCCGGCGCTTGATGAAACCGATAGCCTGTTGGCTGAAGTCAACCTGTTTCTGCAGAAAAGCCGGGAGCGCGCCAACGCGCCCACCGCGCACCCGCCCACCGCCGAGCCAGGATACAAGAGCGCGGAAATCCGCAGCTGGGAGATCTGCGAAGCCCCTGCGGTGCACGAGCCCGATGAGGTCGGCGAGCCCAGTGAATACCGCGAAATCGATGAACCCCTAGAAATCGAGGAGAGGCCAAGGGAAGCCTCCATCACGAAACGGCAATTTCGGACGCTGAAGCGCAAGCACCTCTTGATCATGATGCGCGACCTCGAGCGGGAGCTTCAGCTGGCAAAAAATGAAAAGGCGGAGCTGCTCCTGGCATACCAGGCGGGCTGCGGGCCAGAGCGGCAGCGCATTGAGTGAGGAGATATTGTGAAAAAAGGCAGCGCTATCAAAGCGCGCGAACAGGTGGACCGGCTGGGACGCCCGGACGAGGAAATGCTGAACCTGGAAATCACGCGCCAGGAACGGAAGGAAGCCTATCGGCGGCTGGCGCGCGGCGTTCTGGTGAGCCTTGCGGCGGCGGCGGCGCTGATCGTGCTGCTCACGAATTTTTGGCTGACCGTGCTGCGGATCGACGGGCAGGGCATGGGCCCCCTGCTGGAAAACAACGAGATCGTCTGCGCCGTCAAAACGGACAGCACGGAAAAAAACGACATTGTCGTCTTTCCATACAACAACCTGATTTTCGTCAAGCGGGTCGTCGCGACAGCGGGCGACTGGGTAGACATCAACGAAAACGGCGCGGTACTGATCAACGGCGTGGTTCTGGACGAGCCCTATGTCACCGCAGCGGCCCCCTGCGAGTACAGCGTTACGCTGCCTTTGCAGGTGCCCCCCGGAACCGTTTTCGTCATGGGCGACAACCGCCCGGCCTCCAAGGACAGCCGCGACAGGCAAATGGGGCCGGTCGGCGAGGAGCAGCTCATGGGCAAGGTAATATGCAGGATATGGCCGCCTTCGAGAATCGCGGGCGTTTCATAAAACCCCTAAACAAAGTAAAGACAAAGGAGTATCACGAATGAAGAAAAGCAAACTGTTCCCCCTGGTTCTGGCGCTGATCCTGGTTCTGGCGGCGGCGCTCCCCATCACCGCTTCCGCGGCCGGAACGGCAAAAATCACCGTCGAGTACCCGGCGGGCTACGACCTCAGCGGACACACGTTCATGGTCTACAAGATTTTTGATGTCACCTACCACCCCGACCTCACCGACCCCACCAATCCCCTGAAAGGCAGCTACTCCTATACTCTTGACCCCTCCTCCCCCTGGGCTCTCTTCGATAACTATCCCGGTTCTGGCTCGAAAGAATTGCTGGAGTATCTGAGCGACGGCTATCCTGTTCTTGATGATTCGCCCCAAGTCAATGAAATCGCCACCAACATGTGGAACTACGTCAACAACACAAGCATACCTGCCGACGCGACGGCGTCCGGCGTATCCCATAACCAGCAAGTGATCTTCTACAACCTGGAGCCCGGCTATTACCTGATCTACAGCGAAAGTACGATTCCGGACAACGTCGATATCGTCGCAGCCTGTTCCCTGATTACAGTCACGAGCGAGATTACGGTCACACCCAAGGTAGACTTCCCGACCATCGCGGATCTGAAAATGTGGAACCACAGCAGTGCTACCCCAGGCAATAAAGATGCCTGGTCCGTGCTTCCTCTGGCCCCGGCCACCAAAGCGATACTGGATCCCTCGACGGATGACTGGCGGAACTGGACCGACGTCAGCATCGGCGACACGGTGACATTCCGCGTGCGCTCGATCGTGCCGGAGATGATCGCCTACGAAATCCCCAGCAACACCTACGGCTACGACTACATTTTGCATGTCGAACTGGACCCTGGCCTGACCTTCCTCCCTGGCGAAGTCAAGATTCGTGTCGGCGGCATTCCGGCTGATGGAAAATATTATATAGATGGCACCAATATTGTGTTCAAGCCCGACGAATTCATAAAATTCAAGCCCGGCGACCTGATCGAAATCCGGTATGACGCGATGCTCAACGGGAATGCCGAGATCGGCGCCCTGATCAATGAGTGTAGAGTGTGGCTGGAGTTCAGCACGGATCCTTACGACTCCGCGAATCAGCACGGCGTAACGGCGAAGATGGGAAACAAGGTCTATACCTTCCAGTTCGAGCTTTTCAAGTTCCACGGCGCAAACCTGCCTTTGGCGAACGCCGAATTCGTGCTGAAGCAAGGGGTAAATGAGGTGGGGCTCGTTGTGGTCACTGAGATTAACCCTTCGAATACCATCGACTCCAACGAGTACAGGGTCGCCATGCCGGGCGAAACGCCCATCGCCGCAATGAAAACGCCGCCCTCAGGCTCGATCGTCATTGAGGGCCTGGATGCCGGCACCTATTCTCTGGAGGAAACCAAGGCCCCGGACGGCTATAACAAGCTGGACAAACCTTTTACAATCGTGATTACGCATATCAACAGCGCGGGCGATTATTCCATGACCGTTGGCGGCATGCCTGCCACTGTGGTCAATGTGGAAAACATCGGCGGCGCCATCCTGCCCTCCACCGGCGGCGTCGGCACCACGCTCTTCTATGCCTTCAGCGCCGTTCTCACGGCCGGGCTGGCGGTGTTCTTCGTCAGCCGCAGGAGAAAGAAAATCCTGAACGGCTAACCCATTGTAATTGAACCGGTTGCCCGGCGTCCGCCGCATTGGTTGGCGCCGGGCGGCAGCTGCAGGGAGAATCCATGAAAAAAATCCTCGTGGGCATTGTGGTTATACTGCTGATGATCATTGATGTTTCCTCGTTGCTGTATCCTACAGTGAGCAATTACGTCAACTCTCTCAGCCAGTCCCGGGTTGTGGCGTGGTATACCGACGACCTGGCGAACCAAAAAGCGGAACACCTGCAGGCGCTTCTGGAAGCGGCGAGGGAATACAACGAAGCCCTGGTACGCAAAAATAACCGCTTCTCGTTCACGGAAGACGACGCCATGGAATACGACAGCCTGCTCAACACAGGCCTGGGCGTGATCGGGATACTGGTCATAGACAAGATCAATGTGAAGCTGCCCATCTACCATGGCGTAGAAGAGAAGACCCTGCAGATCGGCCTGGGGCACCTGCCGGGCACCTCGCTGCCCGTGGGGGGCGAAGGAACCCACGCGGTCATCACCGGGCACCGGGGCCTGCCGTCGTCAAAGCTGCTGACCGACCTGGGCCAAATCGTCAAGGGCGACCGGTTCGAGCTGCACATCATGGGCGAGACGCTGACCTACCAGGCGGTTGAGATCCAGGTGGTGGAGCCCAACGAGACAAGCTCCCTGGATATCAGAAAGGGCTTTGATTATTGCACGCTGGTCACGTGTACGCCCTACGGCATCAACAGCCACCGGCTCCTCGTGCACGGCCGCCGCGTGGAGAATACCGCGAATCCCGACTGGGAAATGGTTCGCTCCGACGCGGTCCGCCTGGACAAGGCCCTGGTGATATTCATGTTTTTGGTTCCGCTTTTACCGCTTTGGATGATATACGTCATGATACGTTGCAGGAAAATCCACAAAGGAGGAAAGATCCGCCGATGAAGCGATTCATATCAGCGATTCTCGCCGCGCTCTGCATACTGCTGATCCCGGTTGCGGCGCACGCCTTGAATTTGCAGCCGTCCGCCCTGACGGTCATAGTCAAATATGGCGAAACGCCATTGAACGGGATCCACATTACTCTCTGCCGCGTGGCTGACGCGCAGGAGGTAAACGGTACCATTGTCTATAACGCCATTCCTGCGTTTTCTGGCTTTGGGGCCGGTTTTGCGCCGCTGCTCAGGAACGAAAGCGCCGCACTGGATGCCATTCTGAATATCCTCAAGGCCAACACCGCGATCGCGTCGGCGGCCAAGCTTACGGACAGTGACGGCAAGGCGGTTTTCGCTGGCCTGCCCGCCGGGCTGTATCTGGTGACGCAAAAAGACGCCGAAACCTGCGGGTACCGTATCGCCCCTTTCATTGTCGCCGTCCCAAGCCCCAACGCAACCGGCAGCGGCTGGAATTACAACGTAACCGCACGGCCGAAGGTGGAGCTTGTAAAGACAGGCTGCGAAGCGATTTCAATCAGCGTCTATGTCATTTGGAGCGGGACGTCGAATCCGCCGGGCAGTGTTTCCGTGCAGCTTTACCGGAACGGCTCCGCATACGGAACCCCGGTATTGCTCAACAACGGGAACTTCTGGAAATACGTCTGGACCAACCTGGATCCGAATTGGATATGGACCGTTGACGAACCAAACGTGCCGGCTGGTTATATCAAGAGTATTTCCGGCAACCCGACCAACGGGTTTATTATCACGAATACCAAGGTTTCCATTGACGTTCCCCAAACGCTGCCGATTCCCATGGTTCCCGGCGGCCAGCAGCCGGCACCCGGCGGTTCTTCCGGCGGCGGCCCTTCCGGCAGCGGCCCTAAGACGGACGACAGCAGCAACATGCGGCTATGGATATTGCTGATCCTTGCCGCTTCCGCCGGGTTGCTTACGGCGGCCAGCCCGTTGGTACGTACCTTGATAAAGAAGCGGCGCCGTTGCAAGGGGTCCATATGAACAAAGCAAAAACTGCCCTTTGCTGCGCATTGGTTTTAATCTTTCTCGCAGTCATTGCCTACAGCGGTTACCGGATCGCGGGGATACAGGCCGATTACAGGCAAGAAGCGGCCATGCGCCGCGAGGTGATCGCCTACAGGCCGGAGCCGATGCCGGATACTGTGAATCAAAGCGTCATTGATTTGCAGGCCGAATATCCGGATGTGGCCGGATGGGTCTCCGTACCGAACACAGGGATTGACTATCCTTTCGTCTGGTATCGGGACAACGATTACTACCTGCGCCGCGATCTGAACGGCGATCACGCAATGGCAGGGACAATTTTTATGGATTTCCGCTGCAACAAGGATTTTACGTCGCGGAATACCGTCCTCTATGGCCACCACATGAAAAACGGCAGTATGTTTGGAACATTGAAAGCATTTGGCGACGAAAGCTTTTTTAACGAAAACGGGCACGGAACCATATATTTACCGCAGGAGACCCTGACGCTTACGTTTTTCGCGTATATGGTGATAAACCCCGGCATCGAAAAAGAGATTTACAATGCCTCGTTAAGCGATACCTATTTCGACTATGTAAAGCAAAACGCAAGGCATTATCGGGATGTCGAACTGACAGAGAGCGACAGGATCGTGACTTTGTCCACCTGCGCCTATGAGTTTGACAATGCCAGAATGGTGCTATTGGGTAAGGTGATGTAATATGGTGAGACAATCCAATAGCGATAGGCAACGATAATAATCCAAGGCGGCTGCCCAACCGGCGGCCGCCCCTTTCTATTCCTCGCCGGTCTCCTCCGCCCCCCACAGCGCGGCGCCCGGAAGGAATAGACGACGTCACACATTACGCAGACCGTCACACAGCAGAACACCTGCCCGGCACGGCAGGTAACATCAAACCGCTTGCGATATTACAGCTTATATCTTGACAGGCGGCCAAAATACGGGTATGATAGGTACGCATCATGATACAGGAGGCAGCACATGACCCACCATGAACTCTTCGGCCCGGCGCGGTGGCTCGCGCCCGGCAAGCCCTGCGACCAGCCTGTCTTCCGCCTGCGCTTCGACGCCCAAGGGGCGGGCACAGTCTGCATCACCGTCAGCGGGCTGGGCTTTTTCCGGCTCTCCCTCAATGGCGCGGCGGTGAGCGATGACCTGCTTGCGCCCGCGTGGACCAGCTACGAGGGCGTAAAAATCCCGGAGCACGGCCGCAGGGACGCCAAGCGCCGCTGGGAGGACAACTCCATACACCGCGTCTACGCCCTGCAATACCACCTCGCCCTGTGCCCCGGCGAAAACGAGCTGCGCATCGCCCTGGGTGCCGGATGGTACCGCAAGTGGAGCTACGGAAACACCGTCAAGTGCTGCTTCAAGATCGACTTCCCGGACGGGCGCGTGATCTATTCCGACGACACGCTGGAGTGGTCCCCCAGCCACATCACCAAGAGCGAAATGCTCGTGGGCGAACGGCACGATTATCGCCGCGGCGAAACCTGGCAGCCAGTGCGCGCTGTGGATCCTCCTGAAAGCGACTTTCTCATTCAAAGCTGCCCGGCAGACAAAGTGATACGCACTATCCAGCCAAAACCCCTCGGCGGCGGGCTCTACGACTGCGGCGAGAACATCACCGGGTGGCCCGTGCTGCGGCTGACGGGCAAGCGTGTGAAGGTCAGCTACGCGGAAAACCTCGACGGCATAGAGAGCTATGGCGCGAATTGGCGGCAGGATGATTCCTTCCTCTCCGATGGCAGCGGGCGCGAGGCGCATCCGGAATTCATGTGGCACGCATTTCGTTTTTTCAAAATCAAAGGCAAGGCGGAGCCCCTGCGCGTAGAGGTTGTACACGCCTATGTGCCTGTCACCGCCCATTTCGAGAGCAACAACGAAAATCTGAACTGGCTCTTCGACGCCTTCGTACGCACGCAGTTGTGCAATATGCACTGCGGGATTCCGTCGGATTGCCCGCAGCTGGAGGGCCGGGGCTACACCGGCGACGGCCAGCTGGCCGCGGACGCCGCCCTGCTGTGCCTGGACGGCCGCGCGTTCTACGCCAAGTGGATGCGCGACATCGCCGACGGG
>JGI24702J35022_10000787_pt1 | contig 19661 bp, 19 predicted proteins | sample TergutTh196P4_FD_35022 | JGI IMG/M metagenome (IMG submission 35022)
AATTTTCTTTCTTTCAATTTTATCTAAATTATTTGATTTCAAAAAATCATTTAACCTTAAAAAAGCCCTTCCAGACAATTTTAACCATTCATCAATGTGTTCTGGATTCCATCTATTTTCAATGTCTTTTTTTTCATTACGTTCAAAGTCTTCTAAATTTGCCTTTGCAATAGCCCAATTAAAGTATGATTCATTATCTAATAACCACGAACAGGTTCTAATTTCCTCTTTCCAATGGTCTGAACATCTATAAACAACTCCATTTTTTTCATCTGTAATATATTCTGAACCACTATCACTTATTGGTGATTTAGATATGAATTTGAGGGCATAATTCTTTTTTAATTTGTTCCATTCAGATAATACTTCATCTTTGTTTCCACTTTTTATTATTGATTGAAAAATTACTCTGGTAGTGTCCTTAAAATCGTCAAAGGTTACAATTGGTTTTGCTACTTTTAGTGTAACCTTCTTTTGTAATTTTCCTTTTATTTTATCAAAAGAACGGTTGAAACTTTTGATAAATTTATCTATATGCTGTTTCTCAATTTTTTCGCCATATTTTTATCCTACACGTGCCAATTTCCGATTATGGTATGTATCCATATAAATTCCGCCACGTGCTTTTTCAATATCCAAATCTTCACCAAAAGATTTTAGAATATTTTGGCAAATTTGCTGCCGATGTTTCAAGATTGGATTTTCCATTTTCCACTACTTTATTTCACAATTATTCCCAGAACAAGCGGTTGCTGTCAAACTGCCAACGTCCGCTTCATCTTTCTTACTCATAATTGTTATAAAGTCTATTGGATTATTTTCTATGTAGTTTTTGATGTCGTCATATTCCTGTTGAAGTTCGGGTGTTGAAAGGCGTTGAAATGGTGCATTATCATATATTTGGTCACCAAGTTTCGGTATCAAAGCAACGCCTGTAAAAAGGTAGGATTGGGAGTACAAAACAGCCGTAACTTCATTCCATTCATCTTCTTCAACCTCAACGGTCGCCGAAATGTTATGGTTGATTTCACCCTTGTTTAATGCACCTTTGTTAATCCAATAGTGTTTTACAGACGATATAAAGGTCAAATGGTCTATTGCCGACACTTCATCCTTTATTTTTACGTCATCGTGTATGACTTCCACTGGAAATGAAATTATGGCTTCGTTACCTTTGGATGGTTTTATTAAAGGCGTATCTTTCAACGCCAGATATGCAGGTGAATTGACTTTCAATCTAATTCTACGTAAGTATTGTTTATCGTGGGCAGGATGTATTCCACTGCAACAAAGTCCAAGAATGGTTGAGGCATTGCCCGATGGCTTTATAGTAGTGCAGGTACGACTGTGGGCAATACCAAACGTTTTTGCCGTTTTGTAGTTGGTTTCCGCCACTATCTTTGACCCCTGAAGTAATACCTCCGGCAGTAGGATAGAATTGGCGTACAAGCCTGTAATAGACACTCCGACATTCCTATCACGTTCAGCAACTTTTGTTGAGGTTGTTGATAAATATTTGAAATTGGTATAAAGTGCTTGTAAGGTAGCAACAAAAGAGGCAATTTTACAAGCATCATAAAACGTCTTTTCATCAACAATTCTTTCGGCATTAATCTCCACCAAATTACAAAAGGCATACCCTGTTTTACCACGATACGAAGGGTTCATGACTATTTCAGCGCATGGATTAACAATCCAAGAGTAGTCTTTTACATTAACAATTCCAGGTTCACCAAATTGCCGTATGACCTGCATTGCTGTTTTCATATCTCTGTAAGGTAGTTTGTCCTTTTCGGTGGTTAGTATAGAATTGTTTGCCATTGCCCGTTGGGGATTGTCCTGCCACCAAGTTCCTGTTTTACATTTCAGCATATCATCGTCATTCTGGTCGAATAATGCTATCATCGCACTCCTTCTGACCCCACCCGAAATCACGCTATCGGCAATATGGCACATAATATCGTGTATTTCAATAGATTTTAATTTTCTACCAACGGCATGGTAAAAGATTTCACGTATTTTTTCATGGCAAAGTTTCAATGGCTCGTGTCCTGGCGCTTTGAATTTTCCGTCTATAAGTGCGCCCCATGGTCTTATTGCACCATATTCAAAATCAAAGTCTTTGCCGTCATACAGATTTTTTACCAAAGTGTGTATGCTGTTCGCCCATCCTTCAATATCATCTGTTATGGTAATTGCTACGTCTGTTTTGGTTATAACATCCGAAACGATTGGTAATTTTTCTATGTATTTTTGATGCAAAGAATATCCCACTCCACACCCACAAAGTAGTAAATACATCATTTCCGAAAAGGCTTCAACACGGTCAATGTAGGTAGCGGCACAATTATACATCTTGGCTTCATGCTTCAATATACCTGAGTTCGGATTGGTTGAGGCAAATTGCCGTGAACGCTGGGATGATAAAATTATCTTGGCTTTTTCCAATTCGACTGCTTTTTGGATTAATTTTTCGATGTCGGTGTCGTATAAGCCCAAATCTTTCAATTTATAGCGGTGCATGTCATAAATTCTTTCGACACTTTCACCCCAACTTTCCAAATTTCCGTCAGGTTTTTTTTGGGAATACATAGACAAAAATACGTATTCCGCCATCAAGTCCAATCCATTGATTTTGCTTTCGTTCATTATTTTCTTACTATTTTTAGTGTTACTGATTTTTATATTTGTTTCTGCAAAGGAGTTGTCGTATCTATTATAAAACTTGGATTGTTTACGTACACCAATGATTTTTTGGCTCTGGTGATTCCCACGTACTTCAAATTATATTCCTGCTCAATTTGCCAATCTTGGGTAGCGTACTGTGATGGTATTAGTTCCGGCAAAATGAAGAAAATTTTGTGGTTTTCCAAACCCTTACTTTTATGTATCGTACTGAGCAATATTCCTTCCGTATCATCAGAAAAAATGTTGCAAATCATTGTTTTTAATTCCGATATAGAATTGACTTCATTTGACAAGAATTGTATAACGTCCACCTGTTCCATTAGGTTGATGAGGCTGGGGTGTTTCTCTGGGTATTTTATACCTTTTTTGATTAGTTTTTTGCGACACTTTTCACACTCATTTTCCAGCATTACCGAAAGTCCGTTGAGGGTTTTTGTACCTGTTTTATTTACCAAAGATATTATACCATTCCCCAAATCTTTGCCTCTGATTTTTGACTTCACTTTGGATTTCAACAACCAAAGGTAGGTAACTACTAATGGTTTCAAATTCCTGCATATCACCCAATCGCCATCCCTTATATCTTGTAAACTACCATTGATAACTTCACCCTCGTCGGCATTGGGAGCAAAGAAAATTTCAGGAACGTATTTTTGTGCTTCCAAAACAATCGCTTTTGCACACCGATACGACACTGAAAGTGGTAGTTGTAAACTTTCACCGTTGAGGCTCGCTAAACGTTCATAACTATTCACGTCTGCACCGGCAAAGCCATAAATAGATTGCTGTTTATCTCCAACGGTTACAAGTCTTCCACCCCGTGCAATGGCTTTTTTGATTATTTCGTGTTGCGCCAAAGAAAAGTCTTGGCTTTCATCACAAAAGACGTAATCATATTTTTTCAAACGAATATGTTTATCAAAAATAGGTTGGTAAATCATATCCATAAAGTCGAATTGTCGTTTATCTGCATTAGATAGATTGAAGACTTCTATGGCTAATTTCAACTCAAATTCTCCAACGTCAATATTATACTTTTCAAGCATTTCCACGATGTCTTCCTCTTCTGGTTCTATTAAATTACATCGCATCAAATCAACGATTTTTGGAATGATGTAAAAATAATATCCTTTGCGCCCTTCGTGATATTCTTTGCCTTTCAACGCTTTTTCAACCTTCCCAATAAGTTTATCGGGGTTGAGTTTGGCTTGTTTACTACCGTATGCCATTAATATTCCACGCCAACCATAGGAATGTAAAGTGGACACAGTAATACCTTCACGTTCAGGAGTTCGCTGGCGCAATTCATCCACTATGGAATTGTTGAAAGCCAGAAATATTGCCGACTTGTCATCAGGGACATATTCCAAGAGTTTTACCAGCACAGTCGTTTTACCGCTACCGGCAACGGCTGATATATTGATATTGTATTTTGTTTCTTGGAATTGTTTATAAATTTCACGTTGGTATGGGGACGGTTTCATCTAATTATATGGTGCATATTTTATATATTTTATCGCTTGGGGAAATTCTACACGCATTACATTGGCGTTTTGTACGTAATTTACAAAACTCTGCAACATCAAGTTTTTGTCCGTGCCTGCGGTTTTTTCCAACCATTGTGTTATGTTAAAACCTTGCAAAACATTCAATGGCGTAGAATTGGCTGAATCCAATAATTGCGAAAACTTATTTGGTACAAAGTACAAGCAATTTTCATCGGTCAGAAAAATCTGAATTACCACATTGCCGTCTTCAACCAAAGAACATATTTCATTCAAATATTTCGTTGTCATCTTGTTGAATTTTAATTAATTTGTCTTTTATGTTTTTTATTATAACCGTGTATTGGTTATTTGTTATGTCTGGATTTTCGGATAGGAATTTTTCAGAAGTTTGTTTGTTTAATTTTGAATTAATTATTCTTTTTTCAACGTCCGAAAATCTCCAAGTTTCAATCAATAAATCGGTGCTATATCCATATTCATGAACGCGAAAATCGTTATTAAACAACTCTGCATTATTCATTCCGATAGTAGTGTACGTAACTTCTTTGCGGTATTCTTTGAAAAAATTTCTGGATAATGCTTTGTTGAAATAAAAATAAAAGTTGCTTGTTTTGGTGATTTTAAAGCCATTTAAACACTTATCAAAAACGATATAACATTCCGTAACGACTTCATTGAACTCTGGAATATCACGACAATTAGTGCCGCCCAAAAGATTGAAATAATTGTTGATGTTTTTGACTACCACGTCTTTCATCATCATAAAAATCAACTGTTTTATGGACGTTCTACGTCTTTCGGTGGTACTCTCCAACCTTGTTTTTAGGATGAGTTTCTTAACCAACTTATTGTTGTATTTGAAGTCTTTTTTGAATAAGCGGTTGAAGTTCATGGCTACGGTACTTTTTTAAATTTTTCAACAGCCTCTGTCCATTTGTGCCGTTTTATTTCATCTATTTTCTCAACTTTCGTTGCGTGTTCTTTCGCTCGTTTTTTCAAAACTTGCTGGCGTTGTTGAGGTATCATTCCTGCAAACTTTCCGATTGAAATGTTTTTTTCACTAATCGGGGTATCGTCTGGAATTTCAACCAAATGTTTACCGCACAAATTACAAAATATTGGTGCGAATAATTTACCATCAATGTATTGAAATTTCACACTGTGAAAAGATAACTCCTCACCAAAATATTCACATTTTTCATTTACACATTTGAATTTCATAACTTCTCTTTTAATCGTGCATATTCTAACAATAACAAAGCGTCTGCGGTTTTCAATGTTATTTTTTGATTAGGAAATAATTGTTGCGCTTTTGCTTTCAAATGATTTTTCCATTGCGTTCCTGACCGTCCACCCTTTGTTCCTAATTGTAATGCCTTTTGCCACACTTGCGGAGTTACAGTAACGGTTTTGATTTTACGTGCCAAAAGTGCCATTTCCAAATAACCGTAATTTTTTCCAAAATTAAACATTGCACTTCCAGCCATACCAGGCAGTCCTTGTACTTTTTCAAGGTAGCAAATAGAATTGACCTGCCATTTGGAAATAAAATTCAGCATATCGGTTGGAGTTTCGGGCATGGGTACGACTTCAATCAGTCGTTTTTCATTAACCAAAAACACGGCAATACCACCGCTGGCACCTGGGTCAATAGCAATGATTTTGGGGGATTGGAAATATTTTACAGTATTCCCAGCACCCGCTATCATAATTTTTTTACCTAAATTATTCATAACAACTTATTCCATTCCTCTTTACAGATTTTAATACGTTTTCAAAAGTTTGTTCTTCAATGTTTTGGGTTACTATGTAGATAGTAATTCCTAAACCATTGAGAACATCAATAACATTCCTCATACCGATGGGGTCAATCCCATATAAACTCTCATCCAAACCGATAAAATTCAACCCCTTACCATCAGCACTTAAATTTATTAAACGTTGTATGCCAATTATGCCTGCTAATATCACACGAAGTTTTTCACCTCCAGAAAACGCTGAGAATTTGCGTGAATTCAGTCCATCAGACGATATAAAACAATCAATCTTTTCACGTACTTCACCAGATTTCAACACTTTAAAACCATTCATAAAAACCTGCAAATTTGTATTCATTTTTCCAAGATAGGAATTAGTGATACCTTCTATGATTTTCAACGACTTATTGGCTAAATAGGTCATAAAACCTTTTTTGCCCATATAAAATTGCCAAAACGACGCCATTTCAAATTCTGTTTGAGCCTCTTTTTGCTTTTGTCTTATAGACTTTATATTGTTTTCAAGTTCGGTTTTCCGTTCTTTTAATTCATTGAGACGTTTATTTTCGCCACGTTTTTGTAAAAGTTCGGATATTTCCGTATCAGTATTTTGAATTTCATTTTCGATGGTTTTCAAGTTTTTATCTAACACTTTATTGTTGTATTCCAAACCTTCAATTTCGGAATTGGTATTTTCCATTTCTTGTTGTTTCAACTTTGCGGCACGTATATTTGCTTGGTCTTTTTCAACTTGTGCTTCAAGTACGGCAATAAGTTTTTCCACATTGATTTTGGTTTCGGCTGCCTTTTTTGGCGTCCAATCGGAGTTTTCGATGGTTGAAAATTTATGATGGCAATTTGGACATTCAATAGTTCCTGCAATATACAAGTCAATTTCCTTCACCAATGCTTTGCCGTCTCTGATTTCATCTTCAAAACTTTCCATATCGGAACGTAATTTTTTGAGGTCTGGTAGATTTTTTTGCTGCACCCGCAAAAGGTTTTCAAAACCTTTTATTTTGGTTATATTGTTTGTAAAGTCTTTGCGGTTTTGACGTTTTTTTTCTTCTAACTCAAAAAGAGTTTCATTTAGTTCCTGCTTCTTTGCCTCAATATTGTCGTTTTGCACCAAATCTACAATGTTTTCCTCAACGTTCTGTAATAAACCGATTTCCCTATTAATCATCAAGTCAAAATCGTTTAAAATGAGTTTTTTCGCTTTTACATCACCATCAATAAAATCAATTACCGGATTAATTCTGTCTCCTTCGGTGATACGGTTCATCACCTCTTTTTTCTCAACATCATTTGCGGTGAAAAAGGTGTATCTTTGGTCTTGGTGGATTATGAAATATTTTTTGACATCGTCCATAGATAAACCAATAAGTTCAACAATTCTTTTATTGACTTCCGAAACACTTACCAAATTGACATTTTCTTTGCCGTTTTCCAACAAAGTAACTTTTGACGATTTTGAGCCTCTGAAAAATTCTCGTCTTATTTCCATAGTACGTTTCAAATGTTCATTCTGCATTAGCAAAGTAATACAACAACTTTCGGCATCATAATTAATAAAGTCCTCTTTGTCTATGTCTCTGAAAGAAGTGCCTGAAAGTGCTATGAATATGGCTTCAAATAAAGTGCTTTTGCCAGCACCATTATTATCCATTCCAATATCATCATTGGTACCAGAAATTACGGTGCAAACATTTTCATTGAAAGCATGTACGCTGCTAACATGGGAAAACAGGTTTTCAATAGATATATTAACAAAATTCCACATCACACCAATTCTTTTATAAGTTTGAAACCATACATCATTTTTTCACCCTTTATATCGTTTTCTTTACAAAACTCCATAAAGTCTTTTACAATAGTTTTTTTGTCAAATTTGAAAACTTCATCGGCAACTGCTATATCCATAGCCGCCGACGTTTCAGACAATTCAAATTTACAGTCTATTCCACTCTTGGCAAGTTCGCCAATATTGATTTTGCCTGCGTCGGCTTTGTTTCCTTTGAAAACAAATCGGATGAAATTTTCATCATCACCTTCGTACTTTTCAATTAAATTTTTCAGATTGGTTTTGTCGGCAATATCAACAACCTCTTTAATGTATTTTGGGAAAAAAGAGCGGACTTTGGAAGTCGTACCGTCATTGTAAATCAATGTGAAACCTTTATCGGTAATAGTTTCACCAAAATTATTCTGATAGCATGAACCTGTGTAATAGATATTATCACCCACTTTGGAAGCATTATGATAATGTCCTACAAGTACCTTATCAAAACCAGAAACGACTTTTGGAGACACCCCGTCATTAATCACACTCCCATCATTGTTTTTAACGCCATTAAAAGCCATGTGGGTAACAAGAACATTAACAGCGTTGGGTTGTATCCGTTCCTTTATTTTCAAAAATTCTTTGAACCACGTTTTACTTTGAAAATACGGAATGAAGAAAAACCGTACTTTCCCCATTGTTTTAGACGCTGCATTGCGGTAAACCAAACAGCCATAGCGTTCATAAATATCAAGATAACTGCTATAATTCGATGGGTCTGTTTTGTCGTGATTTCCTGCTATCATGTGAAGGACAATGTTCTTTTTTTCCAAGTCTAAAACGATGTCTTTGAAGTCGTTAAGGACTTGCAATGGCTGACCTGACCGATTAGTAAATATATCACCAGCGCAAATAAGATTTTCCGTATTATGTTCCAAACAAAGTCTGGCGGCTTGGTCGAAAATACTTTTTACTAACAAGCCATTATTCTTATCCAAATGGGGGTCGGTCATTAATACTGCTACTACTTTTTTCATAGTTACACATTTAAAAAATATCTCAAAAGAGACATACCGACTACAAAAATGACTATCATCACCATGATGATAATGAAACTAATAATGTCAAACACTATTCCTTTGGGGTTATTTTTTTTCATTTTTATTTAGATTTTAATTTATTCTTATAATCTAATAAATCTTGGCGCATACTTTGCCTTATTTTCCCAATCAATAAGCGCAAAAATTTGTTATCTTCACGGTACAATTGGAATAGTTCTCTTGGCGAACCCCACTTCAATTTTCCGTTCATAAATTGGATTTTTTTAACACCCTCCTTCTGCAATATTCCCAACTCCAAAGCATATTGTATGTCNTCATTTGATAAGATAATACCATACCCAAGAAGTATTCGTATATTAGTTGGAACACGACTTCCATAATCATTCTTCACCACTTTTACTTCGGATATTTGCGCCACGTCCACATCGTCAATCTTTTCATTTTTTACGAGTTTCATTGAAAGTCGCAAAGTCGGAAGGTATTCAACCCACTCTCCGCCGGTGGATTTTCTAACAGAAATGCCCATTGAACCAATCGTATCGTACTGATGGTTGAGAATTACAAAGTGGATTATGTTTGTGTACATTAGTGCCGTCAAGGACTTTGCAAACATTTTGGCATTCTTTGCAAAAGCACCGATTTTTTCAGATTTCAGTTTTTCAATATCATCACCTTTTTCCATCTGTTTTTGCATCATTTCTTGGTTGTGTTCGATAGCATCAAGTTCAGCCTTTGCTATGGTTGCTCCTAAACTATCCCACATAAAAAAGAAACGGGGTTGCTCTTTTATACCATTTTGTTTAAGAATGGTATTTGTGTTTTCAATGAATTTCCGTACCATTAAAAACATTTCCTCAACGAAATGTATTTTGATGATAATTACACGGCTTACATCTACTCCAAGTTGGAGTGCATAATCTTTGTTATCACGATTTTCGGATGACAAAATACAGGCAATTCCCGTTTCCTTATTTTCATTCAAAAAATGTTTCATTGCCATCAAGCCAAGTGTTGTTTTACCTGACCTGCTTTTTCCTGCTATCTCAATTATTCCCGTTGGAAGTCCATGTGTTTGCAGATTGTAATCCAAAGATGGTGAGCCTGTGTGCGCCCAACTCTTTACTTCTTCAAAACCATCCTTGTCTGAAAATTTTATAACTCTTTCAGAAGTGAAGCCTTTAACTATTTGATTTATTATTTTATTATTTTCCATTGCCAAAAAAGAATTAAAAAAAGGCAGCCAACCCATATAGCCAATTAGGAGGCTGCCTTTCAAGTTATGATAACTTTTACCGATTTTTTACTTTTTACCTTGTAATGATTTTCTCAAATCCGCCAAAGATAATTTGGCACGTTGGGTTGGCTTTTCATCTTCGTCATCGTCATCACTTTCGGGTTCATCGTCTGTTTCCGATTGCGCTTCAATGATTTTTTCACGGATGTCGTCATCGCTCCAAGACTTTTTAACTACAATATCTAAATTGTTTTTACGGATATATTCCTTCAATTCCGTTCTATCCATTGAATCCAAATACGCTTCCATTTCGGCTGAATTTTCATCTTCTTCCTCATCTTCCTCCGGTTCTTCAACTACCTTTTTTACTGTTTTTTTAGAAGGTTCAGGTGCTGATTTTGCGGTCGTTTTTTTTCTTGGTTTTTCGTCATCATCGCCTTCATATTGGGCTTTGATAACTTCCAAATGTTCTAACCATTCGTCGTTTTCAAACAAACCGATTTCGTATTTTTCATCAAAGTTTTGCAAACCTTCCAGCGCCCGTTCAAACATCTGGATGTCGTAACCGTGAATGATTTCGGCAAGCGGTTTGAGTTTCAAAAAGTCTTCCAATTCCTCATCGGTCAAAGGACGTGGATTCATTTTCTTTGGCAATGATACTTCGTAATAATCTTCACCTTTTTTACGGTTGGGATTTTTGTTGTATTTCACCAAAATAGGAACACCGTCATCTGGGTCGGTGAATGGGTCGGTCGTGATGGCATCATCGTCATCCTCCGACAATGCTAATTTGTTCAAAGCATTGCGGACGGCTTTTTTCATTTCCCAAAGTTCAGGTTTGATTTTTTCATCGCCATCAATAATACCTGCATAACATAGCCAAGTGAAAGACGGTGAAAGATTTTCGTTCATTCCTTTACCTCCGCCAACAAGTGCTTCAAGTTTTTCGGCATCATTACCAATCAACTTCTTTGCCATTTTCGTGTATTCTTCAACAATATCCATTTCGGTATTGCCATGGACTTTGGAATCCAATACGGTTGTTCTTCCCATTTCACCACCCGACTTCTCAACGGTCAGCCAATATGATTTTTTGGGGAAATAAAAATCTTCACCGCCTGGATGGGCTGGGAAAATCCTTATTTTTAGTTGTTTGCCATCTACAAGATTGAGGTAGTCCCCGTTCCCGTTGGCTCCAATAATGCTGTCATCATTTGAAATTCGTTCTTTCAAAGATTTCAACGGCGTGGCTTTAAATTGCTCACGCAAACCATTTGTTTTTGTTGCTTTTGCCATAAAATTAAATATTTTTTGTAATACTATTAATAGATTTTAATATAATTTTGTCGTCATAATCACCAAAATTTATCGTCAAAGATAACTTTTGGAGCATATTTGATTTGTCCTTTGCACTCCAAAAAACGGAGTTCATATAATCTCTTGTTCTTTGGCTTTCAATAAGTTTTTTTCTCAAAACTCCATACATTTTGTCGGCATCAAGGAGATTGTTTAATTGTTCCACACTCGGTGCTTTTGTTGCACCATTGCGTTGATTTTCTTTGAATTTTGCCTCATATACGTCCATCAACATTTTGTTTGTATTGACGGTATATTCAGCATCAGCAAGGAGTTTTCCAAGTTTGTTTAGTATAACCGGAAAACAAAGGATTTCACCAATTACATTACTGTAATCTATCTGCAAAAGATTATCAACGTCAATAGTTTCGTTGAAGTCTTCAATTACAAGGTCGTAACTTTTATCACCAATTTTTATTTCCATTTTTGTAACTTATATTTTATGTTCTACATTATCAACTTCACCCAACTTCACCCTACGGGTAATTTCAAAAACCAAATAATGTATGGCTTTGAAAAGGTCATTTATTAAATAACTTTTTTTGTTTCCTGATGTAATATAACGCTGTAAGTACCGATTGACTTGGTACACGTTGATAGGAGTTCCTGTTTTCTTATCATACAGCATAATTTTAGTATCAATAATGTTTTGTCCGGCGGCATACTTATCACCATAAGTCCCTGCAATATGATTTAAAGTCATCTTTATTGCTCTAAATGCTTCCGGTTCACGTTCCTGAATTTTCGCCAAATCAAGCGAACAATCCTGTAATTCACATTCTTCTGTACTCATCATAATTTACTAAAACATGTAAAATCTAATATTTTGTCTCCAAATTTTTTCGACAAGGCACTAATTAATTCATCCTTTGCTTTGGAAAACAATGACCAAACGTGGCGATAATCAAGTTCAAAGTCGGTATTTCCTAAATCTATTTCACGTTTGATAAAAATTCTCATTGCCAAAAAGTCTGCAACTTTTACAAACTTTTTCACCGTATCATCAACATCGGTAATCATAGTTATCATTTCCCTTTTAATCCATTTCTGGCGGTCGCTGTCTTCATCTTTAACAGGGAATTGTTTAAATGCTTCATTCGTAGCAAAATTATCAATAACTCCCCTGATTGCAGTACCATTGAAATCATTATATTTTATTTCATGGGAAACATCACGTTTGAACAAAATTTCATCCCAATCATGGAACATTGCATAATTCAAACAGTCATTTCGGAAATGAATCACTTCTATAAAATTTACTCCACTTTTGCCGCAAACTTCATAACCAAAGATTTCATCAAGCATTAGTTTGGTTATTACAACGACTTTGTAGGAATGGCTGGAAATAGTTTCATCATTAAACCTATCTCGTTCAAGCCACTGCTGTATTTTGTCAGCCTGCCTTAAATATTTACCATCAACAATTTGTTTTAACATAACTTCTGGTTTTATTGTATTATAAATAACCTTGTACGGTCATTGCTGTTTACCGTTTTATTTTCTTTGTATTTTTTCACAATGCCATTTATGGCAATGTGTTTACCTTTTATTTTTGCCCAATCTTCATTAAGGTATTCATACATATCTGGCCAAAGTAGAAATACAATCAGTTCATTGTTACATTCTATCTTCAATGCTGCCATCGTGCCGCTTTTGATTTTCCTTTCATCATAATAAATCAACTTCCCTGCAATGGTCGCCTCTGTACCTTCTTTTGCCTGTTGAAAACCAAAAGCGTCAATGTAGTTCTTTAATATTCGTTTGTTAGTGATGGCGTTTTCAAGCATACTTTCATAATTTATTTCACCAAAACCTGTCAAAAGTTTTTGTTCTGAAATCCAAAATGAATTTTCCTTTGCGTCATCTGTTTTGTATTGTTCTGGCAATTCTACCCCTCGACTTTCCAAAAACTTTTTCAATAGTTTTTTGCGGTCTTTGGGTTGATTGATGTTCTCTACAATATCAAAACCTCCAGAAATAATAAGACGTTCAATGACTGTTTTGTTTACTTTGGACGGTACGACATCAATGAAGTCCTCCATAGAGTAGAATTTACCATGTTCTTTCCTTGTATTTAAAATATTTTGGGTTGCAACATCTCCGCACCCTTTCACCTTTGAAAGGCTGAAAAATATTTGTTTTTCTACCTTATTACAAGTGAAATGAATATCGGATAGATTAACATCCGGCGGTCGTACTTCAATATCAACGCCTGTCTTTTTCATTTCTGCCAATCGGAATGGTATTTCACTTTCTTTGGAATTGTTGAGGGAAACAGTCCAAAACTCTAACGGGTAATTTACTTTGAACCACTGGCTCCAATAACTAATGATTGAATAAGCGGCTGCGTGGGATTTATTGAAACCATAACCACTGAATGCCAAAAGTTTGTCCCAAACCTTTTTGGCTTCATCGTGTATTTCATCATTAGGAAATACTTTATTATCCTTTAACAGTTTTGAATATCCTGTCATAAACTTTTCGCCATAGGAATTTAGGGTTTTGAAATCCTTTTTCTTAATTGTAGTTCGCAAAATATCTGATTCAACGGGTGTCAATCCTCCAACGATGACAGCCTGCATAATTTGTTCTTGGTAAGCGTACAAAGATAAAGTATTTTCTGTTATTTTTTCCATCCCATAATCATACTTTGGTTTCTTTTTCCCATTCTTTATATCGGCAAAATCTTGGTGGGCGTTACTTTGCATTGCGCCTGGTCGGAATAGTGCCGTCATCGCTATCAGTTGTTCCAGATTATCAGGTTTTACCATTTTACAATAGTTCATTAAACCAGCCGTTCCAAATTGGAAAACGTCCTCACACCATCCCCTCCGAAAGTATCTGTAAACTTCTTGGTCATCAAAGGGAATATCATTAACAATAATATCAACACCATGATTTTCTTTGATTAATTCTATTATCTCTTTGAACTTGTCTAACTGTGAAAGTCCCAAAATGTCTTCTTTCAGATAACCACCTTTATCAATATACTTTCCTTCCCACTCAGAAACAAGTTCACCATCCACTTCTTTGATTGGTAACCAAGAAAATATATTCATTTCATTTCCATGGTCGTCCACACGTGGAACAATAATCATTGCAGACGGATGAACTGACGCTGCTTTTGGTTGTAAAAGTGCGTGTTTGGTTAGCATTACCAAGTCAGGATGTTCTTGCACGAATTTGAATAATCGTTTGGACTGACTTGCATAATTAAACAAATCTCCCCAAGTGTATTCGACTTGGTCATCAATATCCTTTGTGAGTTTGTTCATCAGGTCGAATGGTAATCCTTTGACCTTTGCAAAGTCTTTTAGGCACGTTTTCAACTTCATTCTTGAAAATGTAGATACGGAACAAGCAAAATCAATACCATATTTGTCTATGATGTATTTTTTGACTTCATTTCGTCTTTGAGTAGGAAAATCCAAGTCAATATCTGGGAGTTGGTCGCCCCTATATTTTTCAATTACTTTTGATGATTTTACTATCATGTTCTACCTCCTTTCCAACCAATAGGTATGTCTTCATTAATATCTAATCTTTTATTTTGTTCACCATTCGTTATCCATTTAAACCGCGTTCCGTACAACGGGTGATTTTGTCCGATGTATTTTTTTCTTGTTTTTGATATTTTTTGTTTAGTTTCTTCACTCGTTGTAGTTCCCTTACGTCTTTTTGATAATTTAATTCTTTCATTTGGGTTATTGCTCCACCATTTTTTTATTCCATTAATCATTCTTTTTTTAACGTTTGGGATGCTCTGTGGAACTCCAGAACCAAATTCGTTTGCAGTTCCTTTCAGAATGTTGTAACCAATTTTGGGATTATTAGATTGAAATTTGTAAATAAAATATTGCTCGTAAAAATCTAATTCTTTTTGTGTTTTACACTCTTTTAATGTTTCACGTTTGAAGTTTTGTTTACCGAAACTTTTTATGAATTTCAACAATATTTTACCACTCCCAAAATAATCTAAACATTCAGGATGGGTTGTTTGACCTATGTAAATTTTACTATTTTTCAAACATGTGGTCTTATAAATAATTCCTAACTGCATAACTCATTTTATCAATATTTATATCTATGCCTACAAAACTTTCAGTTTCATTCGCTTTTATGATTTTCCCATTATTTAAAATAACTTCAGAGTCAATTTTCAACTCTAAATATATTTTATCATTTAATTTCAATTGTAAAAATTTTTCCGGTTTTACACGAGTTTCATTCAAAAAACGTTCAAAAAGTAAGTCGTACTTCAATGGGTCAACATCGGTGATGTATAGTAAGTATGCAACCAATGACCCACATACTGAACCACGCCCTGTGCCGTAATTAATATCATTCTCACGACAATATTTCAGAACGTCCCAAAGTATCATAAAATAATCACATAGTCCATTCGGCACCATAACACGGCACTCCGTATCAACACGTTCCAAATATGTTTTTAATTCTTTGGGTTTTAGATGTCCCAAACGTTCTTGTATTCCGTTTTCAAGTTCTTCAAAGAATTTAGATTCAACATCAGAACAATCAAATTTTGGAAGTTTCCGATTACCGGTATCTATTTTGAAATTACAAAGATTGGCAAGTTCAACCGTATTATCAATGGCTTCAATGATGCAGTCCTGCAACATCGGCACGTCTTCAAACCATTCTTCATACGCCATTATCGTTTCATTAACGTCTTTGAAATATTGGGTTTTACTTTCTGGATGAACTTTGCCATCAATCTTGTTTAGATAACTTTTCAATTCCGATTGGTCGGCGTCAAGGTAGTAACTATCGTTGATTAGTATTGGTTTGATTAGTCTGTGATATTCAGATAAATAGACGTCAATATTTTCCAAATGTTTTTTGAACAAAGTATCGGAATTAAATTCAACCGTATCAATTTGATAGTATAATTTATCAAACGCTTTTTTGTACTTTGTGATAAGTTTTATAATCTTTGATTTTTCGTGTTTAAATTGGTTAAATTCAGAATTTCGTGGTATTACGGCTGCAATTCCTTTACCATATTGCAAAAGGTCATAATCAGGAATAAAACCACCATTAATGACGTTAATAAGAGAATTAATGTAGAGTAGGTTGTCCCATCCTTCGGAATTAAGACAATAAAGTTTCATTTCAAAAAGTTCTGGGTTGGCTTCGCCTTTGTAATTAATTGCTACCGATATTGTTTCGCCGATTATGGATTTCAATCCCTTTTTCTCACACGCTGTTTGAAACGATAAAGTACCCGCCAAAGTATTTTTGTCGCAAATACCCAAAACACTATGATTCAAAAATTTTGCCTTCGTTGCCCAAACTTCTGCATTACCGCTACCATTCATTAATTCATACTCACTATGAACTCCGAAATGAACAAAATCAAAGTTCGGTACTATATCATGCCCGATGTATTTGAAATCCAAAAAATCTGGTTTGTAAATATATTCGCCATACTTATTTTTGTCTGGATGTATTCCAGAGTAATAAAAACCACCGCCAAATTCAAAAAGTATCCATTGGAATTGTTTCTCTTGAACCATGTCGTAAAAATCTTCATCAATGATGAATGAAAAATCTTCATCAATAATTTTTCCATTGTACGGCTGCAAATAATACATCACCCCAATTTCGGTTGATATTAGAGTGATATTGTTTACTTCAACTTCCTGAATTTGAAGTTTGTTTTTTTGGCACCAACTAATTAATTTTTCCATATTATAAAGTTCCTAACAATCCATCGGTAGTTTTTAATCGTGTATGAAAAAAGTTTTTCGCCATTCCTATAATATCCAATTTTTGATTCGGAAATATCGTTGTTACAGATAAATAATCAATCATTTGTTGCCGCCTTTTATTAAAAAGTTCTGCATGTATGCTTGACGGTTCATCGTGCGCAATATCTTTTAAGGATAACTTGTAATCAATGTATATACACAATAAAGAATAAACCACAAAAAGGTATTCACTTTTTTCTTTGATTTTGTTCGCTTGGAAGTCATATACGTGGGGGTTAATTTCCCTATCTAAAATATTCATTTCCAATAATTCCAATAACAAATCAACCGTTTGTGTAACTTCACTCCAACGCTCATCAGCATTAACAACATTAATAAGTTCAAAATTAAAGTCCATTTTTTGAGCCTCAAACTCCGTATAGATTGTTGGTAAATTTCCATGCGCAAATTTGAATTTTTCATTATATTGTTTCCACATCTCCTTACCATCCTCACTCCAATCGTAAACGTGCAGCGATTGTGAGTTGTGAATTTGCGTTCCCAATTCAACACCTAAACAAAGCGACATTAATTCTGTCAAAAATGAAAATTGAAAGATGTTCGTTGGCAGCCCCCAATGGAGGTCGTTACTACGATTTTGTATGGTTGTTATTAAATGATTGTCTCTTACTTTTATAAACACCATATCATTACAAGGAATATCCTTTGAATCCATATTCAAATCTAAATTACAATCCCAAATTTGCAACACCGCCCGTCGGTCGGCTGGATTTTTAGATAAAATTTTCAAAACTTTTTCAATTTGATTTATTCCATAACACTTGTTCCACCCGTTATATTTACTTGGAATGCCCAAATTTTGTAACCGCCATCCATACGGTGCATGAAACACTTGCCCGTCATCAGAAAAATCTTTTATTCTGGAATTGAAAAATTCTAAAAATTTAACATCTTTGCGCCCTGCAACAATCCACAATGCCTCTGCTAACAAAAAAAAGATATTCATATCCCTTCCTAACACGCCCGTACAACGCTGATACGGATTGTTTAAAACAGTTTTGAAGTCCAAAAACTCATAGACTTTACCGTTACGTGAATCAATGGGCTTTTCTTTGTAAATTTGGTCATTAATAATCGGATAAAATTTTGAGAAGTCCGAACAACACAAATGTTTGGCTGGTAGAATGAAAATGTCATTGAAATCAATATTATCGTACATAATTATAAATTTTACTTTGTAAATAACTTTATTAAAAAACTTTGATAAAAAAAAGACGGCATTCAGCCGTCCTTCCTGTTTTCACAATTCTTTGCTTTTTACTTTTTTCCCTTTTTTACAACCTTTTTGGTTGATGTTGGGTGAACAGATTTCGCTTTTGGTGCGGGTGCTTCATCTTCTTCATCGTCATCTTCCGGCTCGTCTTCAACGACTTTGACGACTTTTTTGGAAGGTACGACGGCGGGTGCTGCGCTTTTTTTAGAAGTTCCTTTCAAATTCTCTTCCATTTTTTCACGATTAGCGCCCAAACGTTTGTCCGTTTTGCTTGCACCACCTACCATGAAGTCTTTGTAATCTTCAATGAATGCTGACAAGTCTTCATTCGTCATCTTTTTAATGACGGGGCAACCGTTCCACGAATATTTCATGTCATCCATACTGCTAACCCAACCGTCCTCAACCAGAGTTTCCTCGCGTTTTTGGAACATCATCAGATAAACATCACACGTTACCGTACCATCAGGATGTACCGATATTGCTTCAATAGAAAACAAGCAACGTGCAGAGTTTACACCTTTGTATTTGATACTTACACCTGCTGCTGTGTAAGCGTGGATGAATTGTTTTTCAGGAAATTCATCTAAAACAAAGGCTAAATATTCACGGTCGTCTTCATTTTCTTTTGGATTCAAACGTACTGGTTTTTCAGTCGTTTTTTCGGTTACCTTTACTTTGGTAGCAGGCACTTTTTTCATATTGGCTTTTGCCTCTTGTTTCGTTGCAGGAACAGCCTTTTTTGCCGGTTTTGTTTCCTCAACTTCGGGTTCTTCATCCTCATCATCTTCCTCCTCAGGTTCAACGACTTTGGTTACTTTTTTCGCCTTTGTAGGCGTGGCAGAAACGGCTTTTTTTGCCGTCTTTTTCACTGGTTCCTCTGGCTCATCATCTTCCGGCTCGTCTTCATCTTCGACTTCTTCCACTTCTTCGGCGGGTTCATCATCTTCGACTTCTGGCGTGTCGTCGTCATCAGCCATCGCTTCAATCATTTCCAAAAGAGTGTCAATGTCTTCGCTTTCAAGTCCATCAACTCCGTACTCTTTTTCAATTTTTTTTAATAATTCTGCTTTCGCAGTTTCTTCACTTGTGGTGTTTTTCACACCTGCGTTTTTCAATCTTGCCACTAATTTGGCGTTCAATTTTGCTGCCATAATTTAAAATTTTTGTTGTTAAAATTAATTCTATCTATTTTTTATTTGTTAAAATCTGCGGCGAAGGTACGATGATTTGTAACTAAAAGGCAAATTTATTTAATAAATTGACCAA
>JGI24702J35022_10000788_pt1 | contig 19650 bp, 17 predicted proteins | sample TergutTh196P4_FD_35022 | JGI IMG/M metagenome (IMG submission 35022)
GATGTTCTTTTTTCACCGCCGAAAAAAGAACCAAAAAAGGCGCCGGGGGTTCCGGTCCCCCCGGACCCCTAAACGGCCAGGGGCAAGCCCCTGGACCCCAAGAACCGTAGGTATACGTGGGGGTTTGCAGTCCGCAGGAAGAATATCCATCCCGTTTTGTGACTTTCGAAGAAAGGCATGGCCTAAGTATGAGGTTGTTCGCTAAGTTCTTTTTCTGTGCGACGCTTGTTATTTGTATATCGCTACTGCTGTCCGGATATTTGCTCATCACTTATTCCTATGAAAGCGCAATCAATCGGGAAGCTGATCGGGCGATCATTCAATATCAATACGATAAATTCACGGCGCAGGCTGGCTTGATTGCAAACGTGGATGTTTTTCGCAAGGGGGCGCCTCAAGGGGCGCCTCAAGGTACGCCTCAAGGAGAGCTTCAAGGGGCGCCTCAAGGGGCGCCTCAAGGTACGCCTCAAGGAGAGCTTCAAGGGGCGCTTCAAGGGACGCCTCAAGGTACGCCTCAAGGTACGCCTCAAGGAGAGCTTCAAGGGACGCCTCAAGGGACGCTTCAAGGGGAGCCTCAAGGGGCGCCTCAAAGTATTCTAAGGCAACTATCCTCGGAAATAAATGGTTTGACGGCTTTTTTCTCGGAAGATAAAACTCTTCTTTATTCCGAGCTTCCGCCACAGACTAACTTTAATGTTCTCAATGACGTCTCAGACGACTCCCATGCCTACCAATTCCAAGCGGTAGACGGAGAGAATTACATCATGGTGTGTGGGAAGCTCACGCAGAACGATGTGACGTTATATTTACTGGCAGCAACAGACATAAGCGGCGTTGTAGCTCAAAAAGAGCAGATGACGCAGAGCTTTGCCAAAGTATACTTTATATCACTTTCATTGAGTATGGCTTTGATTCTGATACTCTCCGCTCTGATAACCGGACCGATAAAGCGTGTGAATAAAGCTGCGGCCGGGATAGCACACGGTCGGTATGGTGATCGGCTTCCGAGTTCGAGCAGCGATGAAATAGGTGATTTGTCAAAGAGCTTTAATATAATGGCGGACACTGTCGAGGACAAGATATATGAGCTTTCAGAGAACGCGCGTCAAAAAGAAGATTTTGTCGCCAATTTTGCCCACGAATTAAAAACACCGTTGACTTCAGTAATCGGATATGCGGATATGCTCTACCAAAAGACCCTTACGAAAGAACAGGTCAAGGACGCCGCGTGGTATATATTAAGCGAGGGGCTACGCCTTGAAGCCTTGTCATTGAAGCTAATGGATTTAATCATTCTGGACCGGCGGGACTTCGCACTTGAGGAAATGCGCGCAGATGAACTTTTGTCGAGTATTGCAGACAGTTTAACGCCGGTTTTCAAAGAAAAAAAGGTGTCATTTCATCTTAACGCCTACCCTGCATATATTATGGTAGAATATGACCTTTTCAAAACACTGATATTAAATTTATTAGATAACTCCATGAAGGCCGGATGCAGTAGTATTGAGGTTGTCGGCAAACCAAACGCCAATCGGTACAGAGTGAGCGTTACAGATAATGGTCATGGGATACCGGATTCAGAATTAAATAAGATTACCGAGGCGTTTTATATGGTTGATAAAACCCGCTCTCGTATGCAGCATGGCGCTGGGCTGGGATTATCCCTGGCTGCTAAGATAGCGGAGATTCACGGTAGTAAGCTCGAATTTGAAAGCATTGAAGGCGTGGGAACTATTGCAAGGATTGATTTAGCGCAGGGAGTGACGGGAAATGATGAGTAAACAAAAAATATTAACAGCCGCAGGCATATTATCGTCTTTTGCCATAGCCGTTTGCGGATGGGTTTTGACAAGCAAGCTGATTGACATAAAATCGGACGCCTTGCTCTCCGTCACGGGAATCACGCAAATTGACACGCCTCCGCCGCTTGTTAACGCAGACCGCGGCGCGAACAACGGCGCAGACAGCGATGCGCACAACGGCGCCAACAGCGGTGCAGACAGCGACGCGCGTATCGGCGCTAACAGCGGCGCTAATAACGGCGTAAACAATGGCGCGTACAGCGGTGCTAATAACGGTGAAGACAGTGATGCAAACAGTGATGCAGACAGTGGCGCCAACGAAGAAAAACAGCATACAATGACCGTGCAGGACATTTATCAAGTCTTATTAAACTGGGAGGCGGCAGGGAACGAACGGGCGCATGAGCCTTCAAAAGCGCAATTGACTATGGAACAGGCAATTAACGCCGCAAAATCCGGGCTCATTTATTTCAAAGAGCAAGGCGTAATTCCCGGGGAGATACTTGAACTGGATTTTGAAAAAACAAACGCCTATCTTTGTCAAAATCAAACCCTTGAGCAAATGTCGCAATTTCTTGATCCTGTTTACAGTTATTGGACTGTCACATTTGCTGGTGAGCGAATGAACGCAGCCTTGACAGTAAATGCTGTAACGGGGCAAATCTGGAAAGCCAATATTACTATTCCGGACTCGGCAGCATATTTTGAGAATCAGTACGCAAAACAAACGCTGAACTCTTTTATTTCATACTTAAAAATGAATAGCGACGATAAATTATCAATCGGGATAAGCAAATATGAAACAGTTGGCTACAATTATATTGCTGACAGTATGATTCAAGTGGTAGTCACTATTCGACATGCTTACGGAAATACAGGCATTGCGTCAAACCCCACGAACCTCACAAATATTGAAATTTATTTGGCTACACAACCGTCTGAATGGCTAATTAAAGTATCTGATTAGACACGAAAAAGGTAACTATTCGAAAAGGGCGCCCTAATGGAGCTAAATCAAGGAATAGTTACCGCGACGCCGATAGGCGGAGCGCGATCGCACAGTGCTCTTAAGGCGCGATCGCACAGCGCGTTTGAGGCGCGAGAAACAGCGCTTCTAGCGCCGACCCAAGATAAATTTTGCATGGCGCCGCGGAATATCTGAATAGTCACAGAATAAGAATAGAATAGTTTTTAAATTTCGCATCTTTGACGCAACTCCAACGCAACTTTATTGCAACTCCAACGTATTTATAAAACATCTTCTTGCTATGATTGGTTGATTGTTTTGCAATCAAGGCGGATGAGATGTTTTTTCACCTAATCTGTCAACCTTAACCAAAAACAAAGCATAGGCGGCGCATATAACGACGTTAAATTTAATATCCAATAACACAACTATACCCGTGGGCGAAATGAATTGCAGCGAATGGGTGCGCAGACGCCGGTCGTGCAGCGACAAACTACAGACACGGCGGCTTGTGCATAAAGTTATACTTGCGAGCGAAAAATACAATTTGTGCATATGTTTTCGCTCGTTAGTATAACATGGGAGGGGGAGAGATTGAGATGACGCCGAAAAAGCAGAATAGTGATCAAGACTGTGCCGGTTACCGGCATGGCACATACATAAGGAGTCGTGATCGCTATTCAGGCATGACGCATCCTACTGCATGTGCTTGCAAAACCCGGCAAGGGGAACCGCGCTTCACAGCAGCCGGACAGATTCGTAATAGTATCCCGGCTAAAGCGCTCTTGATTTTCATAGCAGCTATATACATCATTCCCGTTTTGATTATCTTCACGAATTCCTTTATGTCACAGGGTGAAATAGCCCGGAATTATAGTGCGGAATATGATTTGTTTGACTATGAATTGAGAGATCGGATTCATTATGCCGAGTACAGCCTGATTCCTGATAACATCACACTTGAACAGTACAATACCTTGCTGTTCAAAACGCCTGTATATCTTGATTTGTTTATAAACTCGTTAAGATTGACGCTTCCGATTGTTTTGATGCAAGTGGCGATTGGTTCATTGGCGGCTTACGGTTTCACGGTATGGAAGCTGCGCTATAAAGAGATAATATTTTGCGTCTACATAATCGTTATGGTCCTGCCTTTTCAGGCGACGCTTGTTTCAAACTATATCATGGCTGACAGTTTGGGGATCTTGAATACACGCCTTTCCATTATCCTTCCGTGGGGTTTTAGCCCGTTCGCCGTCTTTATCATGCGGCAATGTATGAAAGGCATACCATACAGCGTTTTTGAAGCGGCGCAAATCGACGGGGCGGGACACATCCGTCGGTTTTTCCACATAGCCCTGCCATTGTCAAAGGCAGGTATCGCGGCATTGGTTATTTTAAGTTTTGCGGACGCTTGGGCAATGGTGGAACACCCTATGATATTCCTGAAAGATTTATCAATGGAGCCGTTATCGGTCATGCTTTTTAGAATCGGGCAAGAAAACATGGGATTGATTTTCGCCGCTTCAGTTTTCTATATGTTGCCTGTGGTTTGGATTTTCCTGTACGGGCAGGAGCATTTGGAGCACGGAGTAAGGCTTTCGGCATTGAGATAACCTACTCTGCGAAGCAGAAATTGAACATCAGATTTGATTAGAAATGATTAAATTTAAGCAAGTTTCAAATAACGGCGGCAACAGTGCTTCCCACCAAAGGAGTGGCTACCGAAGGAGTGGCTACCAAAGGAGTGGCTACCAAAAGAGTGGCTACAAAAGGTATATTAAGCGGAATATCTAAATTCTCACGAAAAAAATAAAATAGTTTTTGGATTTCGCATCTTTGACGCAACTCCAACGCATTTATAAAACATCTTCTTGCTATGATTGTTTTGCAATCAAGGCGGGGAGATGTTTTTTTAACTTAATTAATCGCCCTTGCCAAAAACAAATAATCAAGGTTGGTTTACATTGACTGTGCGAACAAACGAAATCTTCGACTGAAGGAGGCAATGGAAAATGAAGAGAGCAATCATAGTATTTACAGTATGTTCCGCCGTAATTCTATCAAGCTGTAACAGCAATTCAAACACAGCCGGCACATATGACGACTCTAAATCGGCTATAGTACAACCAGCGTGGGAGAGCGAGGATTCACAGCCGCTAATTACGACCTCAACAACCGAAGCTGCAATCATTGCTGCGCCACTCGTGGAACGAAACAAAAACCAAGACGCTCAATCAACTGAATATGAATATGAAGTTAACAAGGAAGGTGACGTAAACGATGAAGATGTAGGTGTAGGAGTAGGTACAGGTGAATATGAAGGTGTAGGTGAAGGTGAAGATAATGGTGGAGGCGGAGGCGTAGGCGCAGGCGAATATGAAGGTGATGGAGAAGGAGCAGACGTAGGCGTTGGAGTGGGCGTAGGTGTAGGTGAAGGTGTAGGTGTAGGTGTAGGTGCAGGCATAGGTGAAGCCGAATATGAAGGTGTAAAAGTATGTGAAGGTGTTGGAGAAGGCGTAGGTGTAGGCGTAGGTGTAGGAGAAGGAGCAGATTTAAGCGTTGGAGTGGGCGTAGGTGAAGATGCCTTGTTGCAGCCCCATATGCCAATAGCGCAGCCTGATAGCGCGAAAGGGAACTATAAGGCGCCGCAGCCGCTTGAACCAGTATCGGCGCCTGAACCAGTACCGGCGCCTGAACCAGTTCTGGCGCCTGACAATCAGAACACAGGATATGCGAAAGCCAGAGTCATCGTCAGCGGAAAGGAAATCACTTTTGATAACCAACAAGCTATTATTAAGGATGGAGAGATTTTCATCCCAGTTAAAGGTGTTTTTGAGTATTTAGAGGGCGCGAATGGGAACAAAGACGCTCCGTTTACAGTGGTATTGGACGAATCATCATCTACAGCAACGATAAAGAACAGGTGGTATACCGTCAAAGTTACGTCAGGGGAGCAGACTTTTACGTGTAATGGGAATCGGATAGCATTCAATGCGCCGGCGCAGAAAATTAACGGGACACTGATGCTTCCACTACTGGCAATAGCGGAGGCTATGGACGTAAGCACTGTATGGGACGATGCGTCAAGCACGATTTCAATATTTTATGAAAGCATGATCATAGCTTATTAAGGAGACCTTCATGAAAAAAACTATATTACTATTTCTGCTTGCCGTATTGGCGGTCTTGCCTGGTTGTGCCGCGAAAACAGATACGACAGCTACGATAACTACGATAGATGCAATAGTTACAACAGATGTGGCAGATAAAGCAGATACAATGGATACAACATACATGGCATACATGGCAGACATGGCAGACACGGCTGACACGGCAGACACGGCAAACACGGCAGATACGGCAGACACGGCAGACACAGCAGACACGGCAGACGCTGAATTGACCATTGCGGCCTTTAATGACAGCCAGTTTCTACAGATTGCGGCGGAGAGATACAAAGAAATCCACGAAGGGGCAAAAATCAACATCACAGCTTACGCCGGAGAAGAAAAAGATGAGTCAAAATACTCTCAGATAATCAATACCGCCCTGATGAGCGGGCGAGGCGAAGATATCATCGATGTCTCACATCTCCCGTGGTGGAAACTCGCCGACAAGAATAAGCTGTTGGATTTGGATGGCGAAATCGATATCACGCCCGAAATCTATTATCGAAACGTGATGGACGCCTACATTTTCAAGGGCAAGCGTTGTGCAATACCGCTGTCTTTTGCTTTCGAGGCTTTTCAGTTCAGTGATGCATTTGCCGAAAAAGAGCCCCCCCGGCACATCACAATTGAAACGCTGATATCTTTGGCGGATAAATACCCTGAAACACCGCTTTTTAATGACAGCGGGTTTGGCATGGGGCAGGGAACGCTTGCCTATAAGCTGTTTGAAATGAATTTCGGTGATTTTGTCGATGTGGCAAACAAAAACGTGAATGTTGACGGAGAACAGTTCATTTCTCTACTGGAAAACGTTCAATCAATCGCAGGGGTACTGGCGCCTCCAAAAAGGGACGAAAACCCGCTGATCCGGCAATTAGTCCTGTATTCTCCCGCGATGAGCCATGTGGGGACAGTGGAATACGAAGACGTCTTCTTGCTGACTGACGAGTCCGGGCAAAGCATCTTCCTGACGTGCGGGTTTTTACCTGCCGTGAATGCCAACAGCGCTAATAAGGAACTTGCCATTGATTTTATCCGTTTTCTGATTTCGGAAGAAATGCAGTCGTCACCGGAATTGACAGCTTGCCCGGTCAATAAAAAAGCGGCGCTTGAAAGCGCCGAACTGTTATTTGGGGACTTGCAACTGGGCGGATATGTGCCTGACGGCTTTAGCAACGACAACCTTAAACAGAATGTTGCTAAATTTAACGAACTTACCGAACGGTTGTCTACTTGCGAGTCTGCGTTCGGGGATGTTTTTATCCGCGGCTTTGTAATGTCCGAGATGAGGCGGTTCTTCCAGGGCGAAGCAAGTGCGGGGCAGGCTGCAAGAAACTTGCAGTCTAAGCTTAACACTTACTTAAAGGAGTAGTGCGTTGGAAGGGGTAATGCGTGAAATGGAGTAGTGCATGAATTAAGAAGAAATGCGTGAAAAGGAGTAGGGAATGAATAAGAAGAAATGCGTGAAAAGGGGTAGTGCATGAATAAGAAGAAATCGGGTAGGAAGCTACCCATAAATGCATTTACTGGTCGGACGCTCCTTGCCCGTGTCCGGCTGATCAAGGAAAACACGGTGGTGCTATTATTCATCATTCCAAGTTTTACGGGAGTGGCCGCCTTCAAGATAATCATCTTTGCGATTGATAAAAAATCTGAATATGGGTAGTGATTAAGATGATTAAGATGATTAAGGTGATTAAGATGATTAAGATGATGCTGAAAAAAATGAGAGGTGTACTATGAGTTTTGACAAAAGGAAACTTCAGAAGATTCTTTATATTTATATAGCGGGTATGCTTGTAGTTATATTTTCTTCAAGGACAATCTATAATTTCACACTGCCAAAAATAACCGTCGCCATACCCCAGAGTGGGAGTTTGACAAAGGAGTATAAAGCCCGCGTTATTATATCTTTTCTGGAAACATTTGATATTTATGCGGCTTCAAACGGGCGGATAAATGAAATATTCGTTGGTAAGGGCGACATGATTAGCCCGGATACAATAATAGCCACATACAGCAGTGGCGGAACCATCGGCACAGGGGCAGGCGACGCTGAAATAAGCTACAGTATTGAGCTGATAAAGAATCAGTTGGAAGCCCTTACCTTGAGCAAAGCGGCTATCCAAGAGAAACTGAGGGCTTTGACCGCGAACCCCGATGATTTCTACAGCTACCAACGCGCCATAGAAAACGCGGAAGCGGCGCTGGATAAGCGGTTAGACGAACTGGGCGCCGCGCGGGAACTTGCGGAAGCCCCATTTGAAGATTACGGCTATCAACAAGCCATAGCTGACGCTGAAATATTCAGGAACAGAAAGCAAGTTGAAGCCGAAAATATGAGGATTTTGTTTGAAGAGGGAGCTGTCGCTTTAATTGAAGCAATATCAGCCCAATCGGCGGCTGAGGAAGCAGAGAGAGCATATACCAGAGCTGTTGACGAGTTGGCGAGCGCAAAAGAAAAAGCCTCGCAGGTATTGCGAAACAGGGTTGCGGATGCGGAAAACGCTGTTTCTGACGCAAAGACAGCACTGGAGGACGCCGAAAAAAACCTTGATTTGGCTCAATCGGCTTTGACGGCGCAAATCGACGAAACACGGCGATCGCTTGATTTAGAATTGAAAAGGGCGGACTTGGATACAGAACGAGCAAATATTGATTTGCGCGCCGCCGAAGCATCGTTAAATAAAGATATAACAGAAATATGCGCTGATTGCCAAGGAGTTGTTATTTCGGTGGGAAAAAACAGAGGGCAGTTTGTAACGCAAGGAGAAAAAATCGCGACTGTGGGCATAGATAATGACTTTTTCGCAGCAGAAATTACTTGTTCGAAATCTGATGGGGGATTCATTGAAACAGGCGATGAGGCCAGTATTTCAAAAAGCGGCTCCAGTACGGTCATTAAAGCGGTCGTATACGATATCACGCCATTGGGCGACACGTTGAAAATCAGTATAATTTGTGAAACAGAAGTACTAAACGGCGGCGAATATGTCAACGTCAGATTTCAAAAACAGACGCCAACATATGACGTCATTGTGCCAAATGAAGCCATATTCAGGGAAGGTATGAATAATTACGTTTGGACTGTCAAAAGCAGGCAGGGCGCTCTTGGCATGGAATATTATTCAGTGAAGACCAGGGTTATTGTAGCCGATTCAGACGATTTTTACTCCGCTATCGCAAGGGGGCTGGAGATGGTCGTTCCTGCCGCGCCTGTGATTGTGAGCAACGATAAGGGCTTAACTGTCAATGGGAGAGTGAGAAGAATGGAATAGTTAGATCCAGATAACCCGGCTGCAGGAACGGCGGCAATCTGAGAACGAATACTGGGCTTACGACATAACCACAATATCCAGCTACTCCGAATGTCTGATGAAAATAAAGTATGTGCACGACGAGGACGGCGACGGGTTTCCACAGCAAGCTACTGTGCCAATTTGAAGTATTCCACTACAATAGTAGATATATAATCGCTAATAGCTCTTGCACTTTTATCGGCATTATACCTAACCAAATCCGCAATCTCAAAGGGCAAGTGCAACGACTTCAACAACAATTCCGCTTTTCTTATTTCGGAAGAAATGCAGCCGTCACCGGAATTGACAGCTTGCCCCGTCAATAAAAAAGCCGCGCTTGAAAGCGCCGAACTGATATTTGGGGACTTGCAAAAGGAGTATGGCATGAACAAGAAGAAATCGGGTAGGGGACTACCCATAAATGCATTTACAAGCCGGACGCTTCTTACACGTGTCCGGCTGATTAAGGAAAACACGGCGGCGCTATTATTCATCATTCCAAGTTTAGCGGGAGTGGCTTTATTCTTCATAATCCCGTTCATAATGTCTCTTGGATATGCGACCGCTGACAGCGAAGGCCGTTTTGCCGGGCTTGCCAACTTCATTAACTTGCTTGCCAGCGAGGCTTTCCGGCTGGCGGCGGGGAATACGGCCAAATTCATGGCGATCGCCATTCCGCTTAATATAGCCATTCCGCTGACAATAGCATGCATGCTTTTCAAGGCTGTAGGCGGCGGTTGGTTGAAAACAATCTTCATGTCGCCGCTTGTCATTCCGTCGGCATGCGCGGCGTTTTTCTTTCAAAGCCTATTCATGCCCAATGGATTATTGAGCCGTATTTCAGGCGTCAACGCCGACTGGCTTCAAACGGAGTATTCTTTTGCCATTGCGGTGGGCGTGTATGTATGGAAAAACATGGGCTTTAATCTTGTGCTTGCACTGGCCGGGCTTGCCAACATACCAAAGGACTATTACGAATGGGCGACTGTCGAAGGAATGGGTAAACATAAGATTTTTTTCAAGATTACATTGGTGTATATGATACCCGCGCTGTTTATCATGTTCGTTATGTCCTTTATAAACTCTTTCAAGGTATACAGGGAGCTTTATATGCTGGCGGGCAGTTATCCCAACGAGAAGATTTATATGCTGCAGCATTATGTGAATAACCAGTTTGCCATGCTGGACTATCAAAATTTGACGGCGGCTTCATTTTTGATCACCTTCGTAATTGCCGCCTTCGTGATAATCTTCTTTGCGATTGATAAAAATCTGAAGTTGGGGAGTGATTGAGATATCCATGTGAAAAGGGATGTTAATTAGCTTATTGTATATTGTATATCGGTATATTGTATATCGGTATATTGTATATCGGTATATTGTATATCCACAGAAAAATGAAAATTAATCTGTTTAATCTGTTTAAACCAAAAGTTTATAGTATAATGGTGTAGATATCTAGAGTTCAAATATTATATAATTTGTTTTCCGGTGGGGGGAGAAGATAATGGACATTGATCAAGCTCTTAAGAACATTAAACAAACGACAAATAAGTTCGCTAAAGAAGAAGTTCTATTTATAAAAGACAATATTGAAGAAGCGATCCCTACATTGATTGAATATATCAAAGAGGTCATCGACTTAGGGGAAGACATGCCAGAGGAAGGCAACGCGCATCTTTACGCAATGTTCCTTTTGGCGGAATTCAAGATCAAGGCGGCTTTTGAGTATTTAATCAAATACTTGGAGTTTGATGAAGATTTAATTGAAATCTGTTTAGGTGACACAATTACTGAAGACTTCTGTGCAATCCTTGCTTCTGTGGCAACGGTTGACGATATCCCGCAGATTAAAGCTATTATTGAAAACCCTACGTTGTATGTATACAACAGAAATGCTGCGTTAAATGCGCTAAAGACTTTATATGCCGAAGATATATACGATAAAAATGAGTATTTTGCATATTTACAGTACTTATTAGAAAACTGTCAGGACGATCCTGAGTTGATGGCTGAAATAATCATCTCCTGTGAGGAAACAGGGAATCAAGCATTTTTGCCGGTTATTGAAAGGCTTTATGAAGCTGATCTTGTTGACGACACTGTTACCGGCTTGTCTGAAGTCCGTCAGGGGCTATTGGCGGCTAACGAAGAAACAGCGAAACAAGCCTTGAAGAAGGATCCTAACAATTCCTTTATAAATGATACTATAAGCAGAATGAGTTGGTGGGCTTGTTTTGGTGAACAGTCATTCTCATACGAAAAACCAATCGATGAACACTTAATAGTAAATGAAAAACCAGACTTTGGGTACAAAGTCGGGAGGAACGATCCTTGCCCTTGTGGAAGCGGAAAAAAATATAAGAATTGCTGTGGAAAGTGAGAACTTGCCACTATAGAAATTCATGAAAATATCCGCTTGATTCTTTGGGTCACAGCGGTTATTTTCTTTTATTAATGCCTTCTACAAGGCTGATAACACATATGACTACCATATAAAAAGCAAATAGCTCTGCATATGTAACCATTGGCGCCCCTCCTTCAATATTCCCATTGGAGTATGTCTCGGGAGTATGTCACGAGTATGTCACGTGAGTATGCCGCGGGAGTATGTCACGAGTATGTCACGTGAGTATGCCGCGGGAGTATGTCTCGAGTTGGAGTATGTCGCGGGAGCATGTCACGAGTATATCGCGGGAGCATGTCACGCTACGTTTTCTTAATAACTTCATAACAAGTTCATGATATATTTAAATTAGCGATTAAGCACAACCTAAGTTCCAAAGAAACTGGAGGCGTTAAATCAGTGGCTCGGATACTAATTGTTGAAGATGAAAAACTAATCAATACGCTTATCAAGAAAAATCTTGAACTTGTCGGACATACATGTGTTTCCGTGTTTGATGGGGAGTCTGTTTTTGAAGAGTTGGAGAAACAAATGTTCGACTTGGTTTTACTTGATATTATGCTCCCCAAACTTGACGGATTTCAAGTTATACAAGAAATGAACGAGAATATCCCTGTTATATTTTTGACGGCGCGCGGAGCGGTGCAAGACCGAATTAAAGGGTTAAATCTGGGAGCGGATGATTACATCGTTAAGCCTTTTGATATGATGGAACTGCAAGCCAGGGTTGAATCTGTTTTAAGGCGCGCGAATAAGTCTGACAAACTATTTGAATTAGGCTGCGTTAAGGTGGATTTGTCGAGCAGGCAAGTGTTTTTCAAGGGCGAACTTGTAGATTTTGCACCGCAGGAATTTCTGCTCGTTGAAGCTCTGATTATGAACCGCAATGTAGCGTTATCGCGGGATAAACTCTTAGAGATAGCATGGGGATATGATTTCGGCGGAGATACAAGAACCGTGGATGTTCATATCCACAACATCCGAAAAAAGCTATGTTGGGATGATGTCGTTAAAACAGTTTATAAAGTGGGTTATCGTTTGGAGGTTAAGAAGTGAGGCTAAAAACATTTATAGCTACTTATCTTTTATTCCTGTGCATTTTATTTTCAAGCCTCGGCATTGTTTCCGTTTATATGGCGAATAGCCAAACTGAAATGCTAAAAGAAAAAAGCGTAGGGGAGTATCATTCAATCGCTGCGACGCTAGCCAAGGACATCGCCGTTTTATACGGCAGAAGCGCGGAGTTCTCGGAAATAGACAAAACAGAGTCCGTTAATTCCCTTATTAAAGGCTATATACAATATTACAAAAGGTACAATATAGAGATTGCCGTTACTGATTTGTCGCTGCCGGAACTGAGTGGCCGGAGTGGCAGCGGTTTCGCAAACATTGAAATTTCTTTTATCCGACGAGGACAAGAGCAAGGGCAAGGGCAAGAGCAAGGGCATTTCATCCGCATTATTGGAACGTTGCCGGAGCCTTTCCAGTTCTATCAGTTCAGCTACTACCTGAATATAACAAAGAACATAACGGATATGCAAAATATCCAGAATATCCTTTTATTATTTGCCGTCATATTTTCAATACTTACCGCTATTGCCTTATATTTCATTCTGTCAGGTATTTTCAAGCCGCTCGGCGTCGTTGCCGATTCATCAAGGAAAATAGCGAATGGACAATACGATGAACGGATTCATATACGGGGGAAACACGAACTTTCGGAAATGGCGGCGGATTTTAACCGTATGGCGGAAATAATAGAAAAACAAATATGTTATTTAGAGAACGAAGCTGTTGGTAAACAACAGTTTGTGGATAATTTTGCCCACGAAATCAGGACGCCTCTAACGTCAATATACGGATATGCGGAGTATATGCAAAAAGCATCTTTAGATGAGAAAGAGATTATTGAATCTGCGCAATATATTATGGACGAGTCCAACCACATGAAAAATATCTCAAACTCGCTGCTTGAACTTGCGACGCTAAGAGATTATACACCTGTAAAAAGTAAAATCCCTATTCGCCGATTGTTAGAGGAAATAAGCAGATCAATGGACAAATCTCTACGTGAATATAACATTCAACTTATTTACCGTTGTGATGTTGACGCTATAGATGGACAGGAGGATTTAATTAAAAGTTTACTCATAAACCTTTGCCACAACGCGCTGAAATCATGTACTCCTGGTGAAGGTATTATCCATTTGGGCACGGAAAAACAAGGCGAAAAAATAGTAATTTCTGTATCGGACAATGGTTGTGGCATTCCCGAAGAAAGCATGGAAAAAGTTGCCGAGCCTTTTTATCGCGTGGACAAAGCGAGAAGCAGGGAACAAGGCGGCGCGGGGCTTGGCTTGACATTGTGCAAGCAAATTGCCAAAGCGCATGGCGCCGAAATGACTATTGAATCGGTTGTGGGCGTGGGAACAACGGTCAAAGTAACATTTACAAGTTCCTAACAACTCAAAAACAACTCCATAATAACCCTGTTCTATTCTATTACTCGTGAGGCCCACAAAATAAAAACCGAAAGGAAGCACAAGACAATGAAAAGAATAAAAAAAATGGAAACAATGAAAACAATGAAAAAGATCAAATGTAACGAAATCATGAAAATGGTGACGGCGATAATTTTGTCGATCGGGTTGTTCAGCGCGGCGTTTGTAGGAGCCAATAATTTAGCGTTTGCCGCGGCAACGAATAAGACGGAGAGTATCCCGCCAGTCGCGAAGACAGTCAACATCCAAACCGCAACAATCAACAAGACGGAATACGACTCGCCAGCCGCAACGGACGTCGCCGTCCCAACCGCAGCAATCAACAAGACGGAATACGACCCGTCAACCGCGGCGGACGTCGCCGTCCCAACCGCAGCAATCAACAAGACGGAAATCGACCCGTCAACCGCGGTAATCAACAAGGTGGAAAACGACCTGTCAACCTCGGCGACAGTTAACATTCCTGCAGTGGAAAACACTCCGGCAGTGGAAAACATTCCTGCGGTGGAAATGGAGCCGCCGGAAGATTATAAAAAGCCCGAAATTACCGTTTACCAACAACACAATGAGTGGTTTACCCCAAGCGTAAACGCTCTTTCGCCTGAAGAAGCCGCCGAAATTGGCGCAAAGTATATTTGGGATGTGCTTGGGGAAAGCATAGACGGAAAAACCGTTGAAATGTATTATTCGGCGCATCCTTCCCACACAAGAGCGTATTGGCACGGATCAGTGGCGGAAACAAGGGAAAATCTGGATGTCACAGATATGGAAAACTATGACGTGCAGTTTTGGTTCACCATATGCGCTGTTTCCGGCGAGCGCATAGACATATCAAACACACGCCGCGCAGGGGAAGCTAGTATGGGAAATGAAAAGTACAAAGCGTTGTGGAACGAGATTGAAAAACTGAGTCCCGAAGAAACCGTAGAATTGGTCAGGTTACGCGATGAGTATCCGCCGCCGGAACGGCTTCCGGAATACGTGCAAATGGCTGAAGATTTTGCTGCAAGGCACTTTAACAACACCGAGGTAATAGGTTCCCGGTTGTGTGATTACAGCTATTTCGGCGATTTTGCTCTTGACGAAAATAGGAATATTGTCATTGCGCCGGCGTGGGAAATATGGTTCACAGTTACAGACAGCGCCGGGCGCGAGGCGGATATAGGTATTAACATGAATACCGAAGAATTATTACATATACTCACTCAGCATAATGATATTGTACCGGGTTACAGTTACGAAGGCGAACCCGGAGTTGGCTGAATAATACGATACTCACGCAGCATAATGACATTGTACCGGGGTACAGTTACGAAGGCGAACCCGAAGTTGGTTGAATAATAAGATTTGACAAGGAGCCTTGAAAAAAAGTCTGCCAAAAGACGGGTGTTGTTAACTTACGGCCCAGGAGCGTTAATAAAAAGCGAGTTGTTTAAGCCGGAAGTTACCAAACACCGCGCGATTAGCGTGTCGCCAGCGCATCGCGCTCGTGAGGCGAGGGGAACCGCGCTTCGCCGTGCCGAGTTGGGTTGCGGGCGAAGCCCGCCTTGGGGACTTTTGTCCAGGGCTCCCGTGGCGTCGGGTAGGGTGGTTTTATTCCGGATTACTGCATTGAAAACAATGTGCTGGCTTTATTTAAACGGATTCTACAAAGCCTGAATCCTATATAGCCCTAACGTGTTTATGATTACACTCGTGCTTACCTTGATGTGTGGGACAGCGATTATGAAGGAGATATATCATATGATTGAACAAATGGTTAACGCTTTACAAAATGATGCCGACTATTTAGTAGAATAACAAGTCAACACTGATTCCGAATGAGGAATTTGAATCTCGTTAATCATTTCCTGTATTTCATTAGCCCCTTTATCAAAGTATTTATTTAGTTCTTCGGTAGTCATTCCGATAGTTTCTAATGACTTTTTTTCTCTGATTGCCCTTACTTCATCAACGGTCATGTCAGTCATCTCCTTCTCTGTAAATACGTGAAACTGGACTCATAATATCAATATTGCGGAGTCCGCCTACACCTTTGGTTTTAACATTATTGACGTTAGAAAGATATCGGTTGAATAAGCTAAAGCTTTCAACTTCACATCACATGACCACGCCTAACGTGTCCAAAAACCGCTTGTGACATAGTCGCTAGGAGGGTATAATCAAATGATCAACAGTTTAATATTTTAAGCGGCGATCAAGTTTCGGGCAGGATTTTGTTTGCTGAAGAAGGACATAAGATTTGACTTACTTTACTTTACCGCAGACCTGCATTTACGGTATAAAATATAATCAAACATTCTGACAGGCCATTCAAGACTGTTGAAGAAATGGATGAGCATGTGATTTCAATGCGGATCTCTCGTGTTCATCAGGACGATACAGTGTATATACTCGGCGACATGATTAACAAAATCCATAGGAACTCGAAAAACACTATGGGGTGAAAGTAATGGGCAAACTTAATAATGGGATTATAACGCAAAACGACGAAACCGAATTTTACAAACAATGTAGAAGACTTGCTCATCGCCGCGCGTAAACACGCCAAACAGCAGATTGACAACACCATCGCTATCACTTACTACGAAATCGGGCGTATGATTGTCGAGCGTGAACAACAGGGGCAAAAGCGGGCGCGGTATGGGGCAAACCTGATTAGGGGTTTGTCTGAATATCTGACCAAGTGCATGGGTAAAGGTTTTTCGGTTGTGAATTTGCAAAGCATTAGAAAATTTTACCAAGTTTATGTAGAATCAATTCAACAGACAGCGTCTGTTGAATTGGAAAAGGGACAGGAATTAGCTGCCCTGTCAGAAAAAAGCATGAACTTGATTGAGATTTTTGACGGCAATTTGCAAATACAGCAGATAGTGTCTGCTAAACTCGGATTGACGTGGTCACATTATCAAATTCTAATGCGTATCGAAAGCGAACAGGCTCGGCGCTTTTACGAAATAGAAGCGGCAAAACTGCAATGGTCAGTCAGGGAGTTAGGTAGGCAAGTCGGAAGCTCTTTGCATGAGCGGTTCGCTTTATCCCGTGATAAAGACAAAGTAATGGAGCTTGCGAAAGCCGGACAGCTTGTTGAAAACCCGCGCGATATTCAAATCGCCCTATGTACTGAAAGATGAGGTCGAGTTAGGTTCTTAGCAATAATAGGCTTGCATGTGTATCTGTTGGCTGTATAACTTCCCGATTATTGTATGCAGGAGTTTATTCAGCCCCTCTAAACTGAAAGGGTGGTTCGATATGGCAAAAAAACCAAAAAAACCTTTTAGGACATTGGCTGTTAGATATAATGGGGATTGTCCAAGGACATCAATATTTACTATTGACGACGACATTGGTGATTGGATTGATCCGTGCTACGATGCTATAGTGTGGAATGAATTTTCCGTCTATGGAATTCCGGATACTGAAACAGATATGGATAAAGTTTTAAATGATGATTTTGAATCGGCAGTTACAATAGGGGATATCTTCGGTTGCCATATCTCAAAAGCACTCATTATTAACCTTGGCGAGGATCCATATGTTGTATGTGATGATGAGAATGCCGATCTTGAGGCAATGTATTCTGTTCTACGAGAACATGAAGAGGATTTTGAATATCTTGACTTTTACGATAATATCTACTATATCCATGAAATTGAACTGCATGCAGAATACCAAAACTTAGGCTATGAGAAGATACTACTTCAGCAACTGCCAGCGATAATCGTAAGGTCATTGCATGTCTTCCCATCACTATTATTATATTATCCTCGACCAACACGATACGATGAAAAAGAACGGGACGAAGAGGCTGAAGCTATTTTGAGGCACAGGTTAAATTATAGAATGCAAAATATACTAAAGTCAGAGCATAACGGCAATATCTCCTTATTTCCGCCAAAACGCGAAGTTCCGTTAAGTGAAATAAACCGCTATTTAGGCCGGCGCAATCCTGGAGATGTGGTCCCAGAAGCTAATCGAAATCAGGAAATTTATAGACTATATAAGTCTGTTGGTTTTAAAGAAATTGGTAATACGGGTTGGTTATTCAAAATAATTTCGAGTATATACACAAAAGATGGATTGAATCATTAATGTAATAAAAGGTATAAGAAAGGTTGAACCAATGCTGCTATATCACGGAAGCAATGTCGAAGTGAAAATTCCTCAGCTAATCATTAAATCTCGGGGATTAGACTTCGGTTCCGGATTCTATCTTACTTCAAATAGAGAACAGGCTGAAGAATTTTCAGAAAAAGTTGCCAGACGAAATAATTCAGACTCCAGAATTGTCAGCGTATTCGAGTACATCGAAACAGCTTCAGAAGACTTGAGTATTTTGAGCTTTTATGAGCCAAGTATTGAATGGTTAGACTTTACTCGCCAGAATCGTCTTCTCATATACAGCGGTAAGCAATATGATATTATTATTGGTCCCGTCGCTAACGATGATATTTATCCAACATTACAACTGTATTGGACTGGAGCAATTTCTGCCGACATCGCAATTGCCCAGCTTAAGGTCAAGCCGTTATTCAATCAGTATTGCTTCTTGAGTGAAATGAGTTTTGAATGCTTGCAATTTAATCATTCTTTTTCGACCTATAGAGGAGGTGAAATATCTAAATGAATCAAGAAAGCCTATATTCAGTTATTGCTATTATCTCTCCCGGAATCATCCAACATTTAATGGACGACAGGTCTATCAGTGAAGAAGAAGCGGCGGAATTGCTCTACAATTCTTATCTATACAGCAAGCTAGAGGATGAAAAAACGAAACTTTGGCATCTCAGCCCGCTAACACTGTATGATTTGTTAGATGAGGAACTGTCGACAGGAAAAATAACCTGGCCGGAGGAGCAGACATGAACAATGTAAAAAACGAAGTAAAATTCTTGGCTTATTGTGTTGAAATATACAAGTCTAAAAAAGGCATCTCTGGGAAGAATGCTTATAACTATTTGTACCGTACAGGCGCAACGGATTTCATCATTGACTGTTACGGAGCCTTGCATACTACAGGACCATTGTACATCGTCGACAGCATTGATGACTTCATAGCCAACAATTATCGTGGGATTTAGAAGAGCATATATGCCAAACACCTTGTTTTATTGAGTTCTAATGGTTTAATTCCATGCTCTCGGCAAAGCCAATTCTATATAAACTAACGCCTTTTATATTTGCCTTTTATATTTGCCTTTTATATTTGTACTGTCAATTCCTGGGTGTTGCTTGATTGATTACAGGTATTCATTCAAACCATGACAGTTTTTGTGATAGAATATTTGCGGAGGTCAATCTAATGAACAATTTCGCTGTTATCCGATGGCGGTGGAATTGACCAAAGACCGTCAATCAGCGCCGCTCCTTGTCCATCAGCGGTCACTGTATATATCTTTTCCTCGTTGCTCAAAAAATATGGGAAAGGAACCCCGTCAAGACGAGAGTGGTCAAACTGAACAAGGTATTTATATGTCATGGTCGAGATAAGCCTGTCTGAT
>JGI24702J35022_10000789_pt1 | contig 19625 bp, 13 predicted proteins | sample TergutTh196P4_FD_35022 | JGI IMG/M metagenome (IMG submission 35022)
TCGTTGCGCTGACGGAATTCCTCCTTGCCTATTATACCATCCAGATTCAATTCAAGCAAGCGTTCTTTTTTTTGGCGTATCATATCCGCCTCTCGTTGCAAGCGCGAGGGGTTTTCTTGCTGCGTATCCACGCTTTGTATGAGCGCAAGCGTCTGCGTGACAAACTTGGCTTTATCTTGATAGAGCTCATCAAAAATGTCCGCCATGATGCAGTCAAGCTCCTCCGAGCGCAGCTGCGGGGCCGAGCAGGCGGCAAGCCCCTGCGTCCGATACACCTTGCACTGCCAGACCTCCCGCTGCCCTTGCTTCGATTTTAGCACAAGCCTGTGAAATGACGTGCCGTGCTCCGCGCAGACAATCTTGCTGGAATAGGGATATGTATTGCTTGTCACCACGCCGCTGTCACGAAACTTTTCGCCGCGTTGACGCAAAAGGGCGTTGGCTTTGTCCCATAGCTGCTCGCTGACAATCGACGGGATGCTGGGGTCGGGGTACAGCACCCATTCGCTTTCATCCAGCAGAACGCTTTTTTTTGTTTTGTAGTCAATTGATTTCGACTTGTTGGCGCAATACCAGCCCTTGTATTTGGGGTTGAGCATGATGTTTTTAATGGTGGTTGTATTGAACGCGTTTCCCTGGCTGCTGGTGACGCCCTGCTCGAGTAGCCGGAATGAAATCTTGCGCAGTCCCAAGCCTTCGTTGGCATAAAGCTCGAAGATTTGCCGCACAATCGTCGCTTCGCCCTCGTTGACCGTGAGAACGCAGTTGTGCTTGTCATAGCCATAGAGCTTGTCGTTGCCCAGCACGCGGCCATTTTTGATGGACTGCCGGAAGCCGAACTTCAGCCGCTCAGAGAGCTTGCGCACCTCGTCCTGCGCCACACCCGCCATGACCGTCAGTCGAAATTCGCTGTCGGTGTCGATGGTGTTCAGGTTGTCGTTCTGGAACAGCACTGCCACACCCAGGCGCAATAACTCTTGCGTAAACTGAATGGAATCAAGGGTGTTGCGCGAAAAACGGGAAATCTCTTTTGTGATGATGAAATCAAACTTGCCCGCCCGCGCATCGTCGATCATTCGATTAAAGCTGTCGCGTTTAGCCGTGCTTGTGCCCGAAATGCCCTCGTCAACATAGCCCGGCACGAAGGTCCAGTTGGTGTTCTTCTGGATGAATTCCGTGAAATAGGCTATCTGATTTTCCAGGCTCCCGGCCTGCTCCATCTTGTCCGTTGACACGCGGGCGTAGAACGTCACTCGCAGGCACATCATAAAAATGGATACACCCCGCCAAATCTCATCCCGCACTTTCCGAATATCCATTTGCTATGCGCTCCTTTTTGCTTTGATGCCTTCATCATAGCCTACTGCGCCGTCCGCGTCAAATGTGCAAAATAGCTTACCCAGCGCCGCGCGGTAGGTCGCCTCGGGGATCAGCTCACTCTCGTGCACGATCTTCAGTAGCGCCGCGATGAGGTCTTGCTCTGTTGGATTCATGGCGGGCAATCCCCCCTTCGGTGAAGTTTATGAAGGGGATGGGGTGTCCTATGAAAATTACCCCTTCACTTATTTCCCCACTCAGACCCCTGTTTGTGAACCCTCGAAGGAAGAAAATTTTTGGAATTAGAGGGGCGGAGCGAGAAATAGGGAATAATTGTATGAATTATACTGTTTATCTCCCATTGTTTGGAATTTAGGGACTGGCGCTGTCAGCTACCGTATTCTCCTACATAGTCGTCAAGGGCAACGATTTTATGGGCAAACACAAGGGTTTGGCCGAGGAGGCCCGGCTACCTCACGGAGGGCTTCGCCCATCCGGGTGCGGTATGAATTGTTCGCCTTTGCCGTTGGCATGCTCCGCTGACCCGAAAGGTCGGCTGAGGTTTTTTCGTGAACAAGCACTTTATTTCATGAAAACGCATATACTTGACAGGATAAAACCAACAACGACAAATCTCTCAAAAAAAGGAGGAAATAGGAATGGAAGGTTACATCGTTTTTGCAGCACTTTTGATGTTAGCGGCTCTGCTGGGGATTATTCTACTTATATCTCTTGTTCTCGCTGCTTATGTGGCTGGCAGGAAGAAAAGGGAAAGAAGGCACAAAACCGATAGCAAAGAACGAAGCAAATGTATGGAGGTAAATCTCAGGATTGACTTCTAAAAGTCAAAAGAAACACTGACCGCTGGTGAAAAATTATTTCATGCAGCTGGTGTGATTAGCACTGTCGGTTATATGAAATATCGAGGGGGAAGTTAGACGGCCAGGGAAGCGGCGGGGATTTCACCTGTTTCGGTTATAATAAGATTGCATTCGATTTTAACCGAAACGAAATGAGCCCATGATCTAGCCCCCGCGGCACGCAAATTCCGCAAAAAGCAATAATGCATGAAAATCTTTGAAAATCCGTAAAAAGCCCTTGACAACCCATGATCCTTATGATATACTTCTTAATACCTTTGGCAGGGGTTTGTTTTGTGTGTCTGCAACATTGCTTCCCTGCAAGCGAAAGAGGCACTAGGGAGCTCAGGAGGGCGTTGGAACCTGTGATTTGCCACGACTACTCGTCAGAGCGAAAGGACGTTTAAATCAATGAAGGGAAAGTTGCTTGTTACGGCCATTGGTGCCCGCGCACACACATGCGCGGCAATTTTTCTATTGTTTGAATAAGAACAGAACCTCTGCTGGACCAAGGGCCGGCGGAGGTTTTTTTTGTGGACAAGCACTTTATATCGCGAAAGCGCATATGCTACTACCAAGTAAATCCCTGATAATGGGGATTCATTTATAAGAAAGGAGCCCGACCATGTAAAAGAGACACATGTAAGGGAAATGACATGACGCCTGAGCCCAAAAATGATGAAGCCATAGCCGCAGGGGAAGAAAGCCGCGGGAGGCGACCAGAACAGAATATCGCGCAAAACGCGCCGGAAGACAACGGCGCTGCCTCGCATTTTAAAGATAAAGATCAACGGGATGTAAAGATAAGCAAGGTTGGCGAAGAATACAAGCGCCGGCCCTATTGGATTGAATACGACCACAGAACGAGCCAGGGCGATAACCCGGGGAACACCGAGCCTCTGGTGAAAAATTACTTTATGCAGCTGGTGTGGCTGTCGCTGTCGATCATCCGAACCATCGAAGAGGAAGTCGAAAAGGTCAAGAAAGAGAAGAAGATCGGCAAGGACGTAAAGCACCTGTGCACTGCGCTTTATTTCATGCGCGGCGGTAAACGAACAGACGATGTGATTGATATAAACAAGTTTGACGCGTTGCCGGGGATCGTGAATGGCATCCTGCAGCATTTGCGGGATAGTTACAGCATTGAGGTCATAGAAGATCCGTTGGCGGCGCACAATCAACCTAAGTATTCTTTTACGGCGAAGCCCATCCTCGGGCACAGCGATTTGGAATTATGCGCCGTATATAGTTGGGTTGGCCATCTCGACAAGCAGTGCACGGTTTCCTTTGCGGTTGAAGGGGACAATGTAAAAAACAAGAATGATGGGAACCTGAAAACCCTCATCAATAACTATTACAACAAAGACTGGATATGCACGGACAAAAAACGATATGCTTTCGACGCGTTCAGCGCATTTGTGCTGACCTCGGAGGCGTTGCTGCAAATGCACACACAAAAGCGCCGGAACGCTTATGTCCCAGATGACTGGCGGGAGCATGAGATTTTTTGGCATCTGACCGAGTGGGAATCCCATAGCCCGGGCGGCAAAAAAATCGACTACAAGGCGCTTACGGCGGGCGAAATGCTGCAGTCGATCGGCAACGCCTGCGCGCGCTCGCACCTGGATCATTTGATGGAACCGATGATGGAGGTGCGGAAAGCGTATTTTACGCATTTGGCGGATAATGATTTGGCGCTACCCAAGGTGAATGAGCTCATAACGTACCTTGACACTTATCACAGCTTCCAGAGAGGGCTGCTTGAGTTGGACACGGCGGACAGAGGCTTTTCCGACGCAATCAGGGCGCCTCTCGCCAACCTGTCGTTTTCCGCCCTGGATGTGCTGCAAAACCTTGACTCGAAGCTCAAAGACCTGCGAATCGCGCCCGACAGAAGCGCAATTGACTTCTCCAATGACAGCAATGACAAAAAAGACAGAGAAGAAGAATATAAAAATTTCAAAACCAGGTTATTCTCCTCTTTCGGGGAAGCGTATGAGCGTTCCCTTGAGGATACCGTGCGGTTGCTACCGAAGGATGAATTGAACTCACCGGCGGCGCAGATAAAGTTGTCCCGGGAACTGGCAGATCAAGCGCGGGAGGGCAACAAGTGCGAGATCATGACGCCCGTGCTCAAGCCCCTGCCCCATCAGCCGATGGTGCTGCACGCCATGCATGTCATGTATCGCTTTCTCACGGGCTACGCGCTGAACAACGACACCTATTCCACGCCGCTATATCAGCAGGAAGCGCGCCTGACCCGCATGAGCATTGATTATCTCGCGTTCTCACGCGTGCTGCGCAACCTGGAACTGCGCTTCTTTTTCTGTAATACGGAATATCAGCTCCTGCTCGGCGCTTGCGACCCGCTGAATTTCTGCCATGCTTACCCGTTGGGCACCGAGCCACTGCTCACGCCGCTGGAGGTTGTCCGCCTGACGGAGAAGATACTCCAGCACAAGCACAAACGCAGAGGCAGAAGTAACTTTAGGGTTTTGATTGTTGGCAACTGGGACGTACGGTCATTGATTTACAGAGGTCTTTATTTGGCGGATTTCTTCAGAAAACGCTTGGAGAATGAAAAGAAAGAGAATGCAGAAAGACAAGAAATCGAATTTGAGATTCGCTCTAAAACGCATGTTTTTACAATCATGACCTCTGACCTGGATGAATTTTATCCTGACGGCATAGACCCGGAGGATGTCAAAATCAAAATCATGGATGAAATGCTAAATGGCAAAACAAAAAAAGGCATGCTGGAAGAAGCGCCTGACCTGATGGATTATACCGAGGAAAAGACAATCAAAGCGTTGGCAAGGGATTACAGCCTGTTTTTCATGCTCGACGCGGAACAGGTGATGCTTGCACCGGACACAAGCATGGACAATTGGGATGTATTTAAGGGGACGCTGAAAAGCTCTTCTTATGAAAATCACACCGGCCTAGAAATGTGGCAAAAACCGTATAAAGGCATGTGGGAGATGCGGGACGTGAAAGAGCATGAGTTCGCGAGGGTTTACCGTTACCTCGGCGCGAAGGGGGAAAACGGCGGCAAAATCAGCACCGGCGCCGTGGTATACCGCCCGGAGACACTGCAGAGAATCAACTGTGCGGTCCGGGAATGCGGCCAAGATCGCTTCGAAGCGTACTATTATGTCCTCCACAGCGGCGATGTGCATTCGGACTTTGCGCGCAGCCTCAACTGCTTCGAATTCGAGCGTTACGACGGGCGCGACGTGAACATGCTGCATTTCGTCAGGGAGGGCCTCATCAATCCAACGTCTGGCAAACCCGAGAATGATAACTGCATCTGCCTGGACGCGTGGCAATTCCTGAAAGCCGCGCAGAGCAAGGTGTATTATATTCTGCGTCGCTGCATGGCTGTCAACAATATGCTGCCCGATTTCAAAGGCGACTTTGACGCGGAAGGCAAAATCGCCTTCATCGAAGCGATGAAGGCCTATCGCATCCATTTGGATTATAGGCTGGAAGACGGCAAAATCCGGGTTGAATTCTCGCGCGTGATGAATGATAGTTATAGAAAATATTTTAAGGATGAGGTATATACCGATCCTGATACCGGTGAAACGTGTAAAAAGTATAAGGGTTTCGACGTCTGGCTGCGCGACTCCCTGCGTTACCTGCTGCGAGCGCTGAAAAATGAGGAGCTCTGTGGGCTGATGGAGCGCGTAATCAAGCAGACGCTGCTGTTGCCCATATACAGCCGTTGCGAAACGGCGGAGGATGTGCTGATCTATACGCTGCTGCTCAACGAAAGATGGGACGAAACTTCGCGAATTCAAATAGATCTTGATCAGCTTGATGAAGTCCATGAACCCGGCGATTGCGAGCACGCCACGCACCGGACGATGCCGGATTTGAATTACTATCAAAAGCTCATCGAATGCTGCCTCGGCGGCGACGGGATCGCGTGGGCGAGCCTGGATGACGTTGAGACCAAAAACGCTGCCCTGGGCGGCGGGGACGGAGCGCGCGAAATGCGCAAAGAAGCGCTGGATAAACTTAATACGAAAGCGTGGCCCTTGCAGCGATTTTATGAAACAATCGATTTCGAGTTGAATTACTTGAAGAATAACGGATAGGATGGTACGGGGCATGGCGTTTCATCATTCGGTTGTTCACTCTGTTAAGGGTGGATGCGGTAAAACTACGTTCTCTGTAATGTTGGCGATGCGGCAGAACCAGGAATTTTTCGCAATGCTAGGCGACAGGATTTCGAATTTTGACTGGGATACCATAGACGCGGTGGATGACGAGATCAGAATCTTGGAACAGAGCCTCATCGCATTGGTGAGCAGAATCGAAGAGATGGAACGGCGCGGCGACAGAGACTTTATCGTGGAGGATGGCCGCAGGCGGCAGGAAGAGGAGTTAAAGAGGTGGAAAGAGGAGCAAAAGAAGCTGAAAACGGATGAAGCAAAAAAGCTAAAAAAAACGCAAAAGGATATTCAAGCTGCGAAAGTTCTTTATACAGCTTATGAAAGCAATCCGGCCGGACCGAGTGCAAAGAAACTCGCCGAAAAACTAAAAGAGATTCGGCCGCTGTGCGGAAAAACCCTTGTCATCGATTGCGACTACAAAGGCACAGGCATGAAGTCCGCCGCCTTTGGGTTGGTTGATAGTCCGAAGAACGGCGCAAGCGACAGACCCTTCGAATATTATTCCAACCGCTTGCTGCAAAGCGGTACAAGCAGCTCGAAGGTCGAGGATTACATAGCGCTGAAGGATGTTCTTTTTGAGGGCTTTCTCGGGCAAGGCCTCAAACCCGCAGAATTTCCCCATCCTCCTTATTGGTCCAAAGATGCCGCATGGCTGGACCTCATGCTGTGCGACGGCGCGCTGTCGGTGAAAAACAGGTTTATCCGCAGCGAAAAGCTGGTGCACGGTATGCCGGTGCAGCCCAGCGTGTACACGGCTGCCATGGGCGGCATTCTCGATGAGTTGGCGGACTTGGGGGAAACAAAAGGAAACGACAGGGCGTACGCCAACATCGTGTACGACCTTTCTCCGGGTATGGATGAGTTTACTGAGGCGCTGCTGGATGTGCTTGCGGAACGGAAAAAAGATAAGAAGGATACGATTGACCTTTACTATGTCACCACGCTAGACAACGCGCATATTGAAGCAACGGTGCAGCATTTGAAGCGGCTTCGGGACAAGGCCGAGCAGAATATTTCGTTTTTTAACGGTGACGACGGAATCCATGTGCATGTCGTCGTGAACGAACTGCCGACGCGCATTGTGTTTGATAGGGACATTACGCTCGACAAGCTAGCGGAAGCGCTACGCGGCTACAATCTTGATTGCGATATATGGTATCTGAATTATATACATGAGTGGGCGAACAAGCAGACACATCATTTTGTTAAGCTGCAAGGGTTAATCGAACGAAACAGAAAAGCTAGGGAGGCCGGAGATCAAACGGAGACAAGAAAAGTAGCGGACGAAATCGAACAGTATAGAATTCCTTTCTCTGCGCTGCACGCCCAATTGACCACAAGGCTCACAAGCAGCGCGGAAGAAGACTCCAGCCTGTTTACCGCTTTGGTGGGGGCTGACTACCGGCCATGGACGCCGCCGCCGCGCATACCGCACATTAACTAGAGGAGGATTGAATGGGCAAGGCGATAGTATTTATGCCGGGAAATGGGCTGCGGGTCAATTACGCGAAGCTGCGTGCGTTTCTGGATCAGTTCGACGCGGTGCGGGAGCGCTATGGCTACCTCTCGATGGTGGAGGACTGCGGGAAGTGCGAGAGTCGCCGCGAATGCGAGGAAAAAGGCAAGTGTACCTGTGATAACACGATAGGCCTGGAGCGCGCGCGCGCCAAACTGGCACATCAGGCGCGCGTTCCGTTCCAGAATGAGTACGCGCACGAAAACCACAAGAAAATGATGGACAACCTGCGCCTTGTTTACGGCGAAGAGGAGCCCTTCCTGGAGGAATTCCCCTATATCTATACGCTTGTGCGGGAAAAAATCCTGGACAAGTATGTGGGCGTGAAGGGGCTTGCGCGGTTGTTCAACGAGCATTATTGGTACCTAGAGCTGCCGATGATGCTCGAGCTCAACCACGAGAAGGGAGAGCACCGGCACAACCGGGACCATTTTCTGCACCAGGTGAAAAATGCCTGCGAGCTGCATGTGCTGCTGCGCGAGATGAACCTGATCCACCACACAAAGTCCGTGCTGGAGCGCGGCGAAAACCCTGTCGCCGCTTATTTTCAAGGCAGCGTGAGCAGGAGCTATGATTACATGCGAAACCACAGTGTCCAGGAAGAGATTTATCTCAAGGCTTTTACCAAAGACGGCGAAAAGCTTCACGGGCCCGAACAAGAACGCTTCGAAAAAAACGTCAAGAATTCTTTGCGGGAATACATTATCATGGGCTCGCTGCTTACCGCCGCGTTGTTTCACGACATCGGCTACCCGGTTGAGTTTGCCATGCGGCAGGCCGAAAAGCTGAAAGAGCATTCCTCCATGATCACGTTCTTCCTGGACTACCGGGACGATTTCGACAACATTGCCTCTCTGCTGGAGGACAGCCTGCTGTTCCGCATTACGCCGCCCAGGCTGATCAGAAGCAAGCTCGAACAAAAAGACCACGGGACGCTTTCCGCCCTGTTATTTTTGCTGTATTTCTATCGGACGGGCATCATCAACACCCTGCCGCCGGACCAGGAAGCGGTGATCGAACTGGCCGGCCTGGCGATATTCGACCACACGCTGAAGTATGAATCGATTGACAAAAAGCACGACAATCTACATTACCGCCCCACGTTTTACCGCAACCCGATCTCCTTTTTGTTGCGGCTGTGCGACGACATACAGGAATGGGACCGTTTCAAGTTCAAGCTGGAGCCCAAGGACCGCATCGCCATCCACGTTTGCGGCATATGCAAAATGCCCGTGCTGCCCATAGCGCTGGAGCAGGAGGACTCGGACGCAATGGATGGCCAGGAGCGGCTGCGGGGACAGCGCTGTCGCTGCGGGGACAGGCCTAACAGGACTTTGGAAAAGGAGGTCACGCTCGGCAGGGTTGATAGACTTCAGTCTTATAAAACAGAGCAGGAAGAAAAGCTGCGTCTGGAACTGGCTGCAATGAAAAGCAGGGGTGAGGATAACAGAGCCATCGAAAGACATGAAGAAGAAAAAATGGAGGAAATACGCAGGGAACTAGACAGAGGACATAAAAAAATGACGGACTCGCTGCTGCCCCGCCTGAAAGCCGCGAACGGAACCCTGCTGCGCATCATGAACAGCGGGCACAGGGAGGCCGAAAAGATTCAGCCCTGCGATTCCATCCTGTTCCGCGAATTGAGCGGCCGAAAATCACGCCATGGCCACATCGGGCTGGAATTTGAGATCAATGCCTACGATTTGCTTTACCTGAGCACCTATGACCCGGAGGCTGTGTGTTACACGGCGAAGGAAATGGTGAAAATTTGCAAAAACATGGCGGATCAATCGGAATTCCCGCTGTTCGACCTGCGCAGCCAGATCACAAACAACCCCATCGACCTGAAAGTGCAGCTGATGGAACGGTATCTGTTGCAACTGTGGGGGATGACGAGGGAGGACATATTGGCGGAACTCAAAAATAATGTGATAGCCGTAGTAAAAAAAGGGGAACAAGCAGAAAATGACCTCCAAGCGCTGGTTAAAAAAACATATCGATCTGGGAGGGTAAATGGGATGGATCACTTCGACTTCACCTTCATAATGCAGCGCGTGAAGGAATATATACGCCTGCTGTTCTGCTGTTGGGACGCGGAAAGCGCGTTTGACAGCGATAGAAGCGAAGAGATATACTACGAAAATGTGAACCCTGCGGACCGCCCCCTGCTGGACGGCATAAAGAATGACACTGCGACCAAGCTGCTGATCAAAAACTGCCTGGCCGCGCGCGCGGCCCGCAACACAAACAAAAAGGGCCGGAAATTTTTGTTTTATGAAATGGGCGGCATGGATGAAAGGTCCATGCTGTACTGGGTGAAGGAATACACGGACATGCGCCGATACAACCCCAATCCGAGGCTGCAGCCGTCAGGCCTGGACATGTATCCAGATGTGTATCTGTTTTATGTGCTCAGGGAGCTGTCCAAACGGTTCGTGATGCCGTAGTATCCAAAAGGCGAGCAAAGCAAGTAAAAACATTTCCTCACTCCCTCAAACACCCAACCGGCACCACCAACACTCCATCCTCTCGCCGATAAGCCAGCTCCGTACCCGTAAGCACCATCAGAAAAGACGGATCCAGCATTTTGTCGGTGTTGATTTTCTCCCGCAGCTTCAGCAAGTTGGCAGCGGCCATATCGAGAGCATAGCGGCGCAGTAACCCCACGTGTCGCCTCTCAACTATCACCTTCTGCCGGATTCATAATCTCAAGCTGAACGCTTTCAAGACATCCCATTTTCTCGGCTAGTTTCGCGGCGGAGTTGCGGAAAGTAATACCGCTATAGCCCCCGCTGCAACAGAACCACGATGAATCCGGAATCTGAACGGGTTTCCGAAAATCATTTTTGTTTTTGGAACATCCGGCACTTTCCTCGGCGGCTTCGGCGAACAGCGCAGGGTTTTCAGTGTACAGAAAGCCGCCAACGACGCTTAACAACCGGGCCCAAGTGGTGCACTCCTTACGCTCGCCCTGATAAATAACAGCCCGGAGGGATGTGCCGTTCAGAGAGTCGTCGCCATAGAGAAGCGGATATGTTCCGATGCCGGAAACGCTGCTTTCTCTTGTGCGGTAATCGCGTGTGCGCGCAATGGGCCGCACAACGGCTCTTGCGGCGCGGGCGGCAATGTCTTCGCCGCGCTCCCGGAGGGTCGCCTCGTTCCACTGCTCGAAAGCGGCGGCGGCGGAAGTCGCAATGAACTGTACCTTTTCGAGGGAGTTGCGTTTTTCCGGCCAAGGTTTGTTTGACATGGATGAATTATAGCCCTGGGAGACTATTGCGTAGTTGCCTATTGTGTTCGTATAGGCAAGGCGGATGCGCTCGGCTTCCTCGTTACCACCAAGGTTTTCTTTCCACCAGGCAGAAAGCGTCTGCGGCATCAAGTGCTCGACTGTGACTTCGTTGATAGGGACGTCAATGTTTTTGGTTTCATGCTCTTCCAGCCGCAGCAGCAATTCCCGCGCATATGGATAATGGAAGCCAGACTGCATGGCATTTATGAACGTATTATCATCAGGGAAATCACCGGCAGGCGTTGGACTGTTTGAGAACTCAAAAAGAATCGCGTCATATGTACATTCAATTTTGTCTTCCCGAAGGCTGCGGATCAATTCAAAGGAAATCCCGCGCGTGGTGCCGCTGCCGGTTGTTGGGGATGCGATGCGCATACGAAGGAGGAAGTCAGCAATCAGGCGGATCATCCTTCGCAATTCAGAACGCTGGCCTTCATACATTCGATCCAGCAGATAGAGAACCAGGGGTGCAAAGTCGTTGCTTTTCAGGTTGCGCAGCATATTCAGCTCACGGTTTAATTCCTTGTCGGGGCAATTCAAAAGAACCACCCACGCATAGCAGCGGGATAGCCGTAGCAGCGTTTTCAGCACCTGTTCCTTGTCCCCATCCATGTCGTCGTTGACATATGACTTAAACTCCTGATAGGTATCTGATTCGCGTACTTCATCGCAGTCGGTCATGCGCAGGAAATCCCGCGCAAAAGCTGAAATGCTCTCGACAGGCAGGTTCTCCTCAATTTTCCGCCAGTATTCTTTATACCACTTGTTCTGCTTTGCCACCGAGGGGGCGATAAGGAGGAAATTTCGGATCAAGTCAGCTTGGCTCAACGGCTTGCCAGTGGAGTTGATTTTCTCGAAAACCGTTTGCACAACGCTCAGGTTGTCCTGTCCCTCCGCTTGCAGATTGACATCCACGAGTTGTAGCCTTGCGATGGCGTTTAAGACCTCCGAGCAAGTGTATGGGCAGGATATAAGCTTTTTTCGGAAGAAGCGATAATTCCGCGCGACATTACACTTTTGATCTTGCAGGTCACAGCCATCGACAATGGCGGCAAAGGCTTCATTATCGGCAATGGTCTGTTTTAGCCGAACACGATAGGCTTCCTCCGCCCTTTTGTTGCAAAGATAATCGGTATTGATGTCATCGCGAAAATCTTCATCGTCTGAGCAATCGCGTAGGGCGCATAACAGAAGGAGTATTGTGGTGATGCGCTGTTGGCCATCTACCAGAACCAGCTCCTGGAACGTACCCCCGCTTTTCTCTCCGAAATAATACACCACATTGCCGATATAATGCCTGCTGCCGGTTTCGGCACAACTGATGATGTCGTCGTAAAGCTCGCGGCACTGCTCTTCCCCCCAGGCGTAGTTGCGCTGGTACGGCGGGATAACGAAGGCCTTTTTCGGCCCTCCTATAAAATCTTGAATTGTGACATCGGTTGCTTTCATAGTGACTCACCTCCTACAATATAATTACGGATACAGGCACGGCAGCCAGCCGTGTCTGTTTTCGTGTTCACGCCAAAGCTGTTAGAATGGGAGAACAATTGGCTTACGAAGTCACCAAGGGATTCGCGCCCGTACGTGAGTCAGTAACCATCTCTCCCATTCGCAGCCGTTCGATTTACGCAGGTAGTCCCGTCCGTCTCGTGCGACATTGGCGATGGATGCGTTCGTGTCACCCAGGAGATTGTATCGGCGATGGACGAAAGGTGGGGGCCGATTGCGAAAAAAATCACAAGGAAGAAACAGATGAACGCAATTTCAGTCGGGATCGACGTGTCCAAGGGATGGAGCGTGGTGGCTGCCATACGTGCTCCCAGGGAAACGGTGTGGAAACCGCGCAAGGTCATGCACACGGCGAGTGCGCTAGAAACCCTGGCCTATGAAATCAAGGGGTTGGAGTACGACGGCGGGGCCGATGTGCGTGTGGTCATGGAGGCCACGGGTCGGCACTATGAGCCGATAGCCAACGAACTCCATGAAGTCGGGAATTTTGTCAGCGTGGTCAATCCAAAACTTATTAAGGATTACGGGCATAACACGCTGCGCAAAGTGAAAACGGACAAGGCGGATGCCAGGAAAATTGCCCGGTATGGCCTGGAATACTGGGACGAGTTACGGGAGTACACTCCCGTAGAGGCCGCGCGAGGGAAGCTCAAGCAGTTCAGCCGCCAGCACAATCTATACAGCAAAATGAAGGTACAGTTAAAAAACAACTTCATCGCCTTGCTGGATCAGGTCTTTCCGGGTGCGAATGAACTGTTCGACAGCCCTCCCAAAGCAGATGGTCGCCAGAAATGGGTGGATTTCGTCACGACATTCTGGCATTGCGAGTGCATCGCTGACACAAGTGAAGCCGCATTCACAGAGCGCTATCGCAAATGGTGCAAACGCAAGGGATACCATTTTAGCCAGAGCAAAGCTTCGGATATTTTCACATGCAGTCTCGGCCATATTACCACGCTGCCGAAAAATGCCAACACCAAACTGCTTATTACTGAGGCCGCTAAGCAGCTGACCAGCGTTTCCCGCATGGTGGAAATCTTCCGCGCCGAGATGCTGCGTCTGGCAAAAATGATGCCGGAATACGAAGTGGTCATGGGCCTTTATGGTGTAGGCGAAACCATCGGCCCGCAGTTAATGGGTGAGATTGGCGACGTACGTGACTTTGCTAACCGCCGTGCCTTGGTTGCTTTTGCTGGCATTGACCCCGGTGACGATTCCTCCGGAAAGCATCAATCCAAAAGTAATCCGTCGTCCAAGCGCGGGTCGGTTTTGCTGCGGAAAGTCCTGTTCCTGGCTGTGGAAGTATACGTGATCAACCAACCTACCGATGAGCCGGTTTACCAGTTTCACAAGAAAAAACGCGCTGAGGGCAAGGAGTATTACGTGTGCACCACCGCTTGCGCGAATAAATTCTTGCGCATTTACTACGCCCGCGTCAAAGAACATCTCGACAAAACGCTTCCGGAAGAACAACGCTTTCCTTGTCAAGGGTAGGGTGGAGATTTTTTGCCGCTTCAGGATTCGACCGGCAAAAAATACGACCCGATCTTGACAACACTCCAAAAACATAATTGGATGTGGGGAGATGCCGCTCTGCGGCATTGGCCCATGATTACCAGCTCGCTTGGCTACGGTGGAAGCTTTTAAAAAACGCACTGCCTGCCGCCGGGCTTCGCCATGTCTTTCTTTTTACACATCCGGATAGTGGCAACTGTTCACGAGAAATTTGCATTTAGGGCTTGACTTTTATTTGCAGGACTCACATGTATAAAAGTTTGCGTTCTGCAAGCATGTTCTGATACCTTCTGATAGTATTCTAACCATTGGGAACAAAAAAGTCAAGGGAAGACTTTGCTTGGCCTCACTCCCTCAAACACCCAACCGGCACCACCAACACCCCATCCTCCCGCCGATAGGCCAGTTCCGTGCCCGTAAGCACCATCAGAAAAGACGGCTCCAGCATTTTATCTGTGTTGATTTTATCCCGCAATTTCAGCAGGTTGGCGGCGGCCATGTCGATCTCCCCCGCGCCCATTTTGACCTCCACGGCACCCCAGCGGCCATCCTTCAAATGTACCACAACATCCGCTTCCAGGCCCGATTTGTCTTGATAATAGAACACTTCGCCGTCGTTGGCCTGGGCGTATACCCGCAAATCGCGCACGCACAGGGATTCAAACAGAAAGCCGAAGGTGTTGAAGTCCCCCAGCAGGCGCTCGGGGCTTGCGCGCAGCACGGCGGCGGCAATGGACGGATCCACAAAATGACGCTTCGGGCTTTGCCGCAAGGCGGTTTTGGAGCGCAAGGCAGGATTCCACGCGGGCAAATCCTCCACAACGAAAATGCGCCGCAGGGCATTGAGATACTGGCTGATGGTTTTCTCCGAAACGCTGGCCTCGTCCCCGGCGATGTCGTTGCGGATCGTCCCCAGCGTGGCCAAGGTCGCCACATTCCTCGCGAGGGAGCGCATGAGCGCCCGCACCCGCGCGGGATTTTTTTCGATGTCGTCCACGCGCGACACATCGACGTTGATAACCGCGTCCACATAATCATACACCTGCCGCAGGGCCGCGGTTTCCCGCGCGCCGATCGCGGCGGGCCAGCCGCCTCGCGCCAGCACAAAGGCCAGCTTTTCAATAGTCAACTCGCTGAAGCCCTCCACTTCGGCCGTGCCGTCGAACAGCGTTCGCAGGGAGATAGCCCCGTTGGATTCCCGGGATTCAAACAGGCTCATGGGCCGCATAAGCAGGCGTGAAATGCGTCCCGTGCCCGTGTGACGCGTAGCGTTGTCGGTCGGTACCGCCGAGCCGGTGAGGATGAACTGCCCGGTTTCGCCGCGCTCGTCCACGGCAAAGCGCACCGCGTCCCACAGCACCGGGGCCATTTGCCACTCGTCGAGCAGCCGCGGCACGGCCCCCCGCAGCAACAGCGAGGGCTTCGTCGCAGCCGCTTTCAGGTAGGCCGCACTCTGGTCGGGGTCTTGCATATACAGCGTGCTGGCGGCTTTCTCGTGGGCCGTGCGGGTTTTTCCGCACCATTTTGGCCCTTCAATCAACACTGCTCCCGAGGCTTCAAGGGCCGCGTCAAGTGCTTTGTCCGCGATTCTAGGGAGATAATTTTGTTTCATTTCACCAGCCTCCAATTGCTTGTCTGAGAATTATTATAACCCGCACTTCCGCAAATGTCAAGCTTTTACTTCCGCAAAAAGCGAGGAATTGCTTCCGGAAAAAGTACATTCGCCTTCGTGGCTGATAGCTAGGCGAGCCATTAGGATATGTCTAGTCTCTTCATTGCTAGGAAAAATTTGTTGAAAGTATGGACAGGGGTGCCGCAATGTGCTAAAATATCCTTGGAGGAGCGCTCATGAAAAAAGCAACCATAGATCATCCCGACGACCTTAAGGAGAAACTTACTGCGCGGTTAAAAAAACATAAGGTTGCAGCATGGGTTGTGGCTGTTTTTGTTGTGTTGTCTTCAGCCCTTGGGATATTAGCAAACCTGTTAGGCGTGACTGGTTATTTCAGCGGCGGCAACCCAACAACAACCATATCAACTTCAGTTAAACCGAACGAAACTGAAACAACCACTAATTCAAAGCAAACAACTGAAGAGATTAATTGGGTACCGCTCATAGATGAGTCCAACAGCTATGCGAGTTTCTATAATTTTGTATTAGCGAATCAATTCTCTTTCGCATATTGGGAAGAATTCGATGATGGCACGAGAGCTGTCCGTCTAACAAAAGAATGGGAAGAAAAACCTGAAGCATCCTGGAAGATGGAACTTGTTGGTGGCGGTCTTCTCGATTTCACAAAAGACGGCGAGCCTGAGCTAGTGCTAAAATATGAAAACAGCAGCGATGCGGATTATGTTATTGCGGTTTTGCGAGTCGATGAATACTTGCTAGATATAGTTACATGTATTGAAATTTATTGTTTTACCGAAGGGTTTGCGGGTTGGGAGTTTCTTCATGTTGTCGAAAAAGACGAAAAAGGAGCTATCTATGGACATTGGACACCTTACCCTGAGTATGAAAGTGATGATCCCGCAGACGAAAATTTCTTTGGTCGCGATCATGGCGCACAGGCAGTGCGTTATCTTGAGTACCAACCAAATGTAACGAAAAAATATAATGATCTGGGAGTACGCGGTTCTCTTGAAGAAGCAGTATTTTATCAACACTATTATCATATCTCGACAGGCAACAAAGAAGATTATCAGAAATGGGAGGTTATCAAAAAAGGCGAAGCGCCTCAATCAGGAACAGCCGAGACAGGCGTAAAAATCCCTGAAATAGATGAAATTGCGCGCGAGTGTGAAGAAACCTATGGAACTGAATGGAATCCGCTTAGTGTTAATGACTTGCTACATCAACTGAAAGAGAAGGCAGGATAATGACCGCCTAGCCTATATCCCGCAGCTAACACCCCAATGGGCATGAACAAGAAGCGATTCTCGTTCATGCCCGTTTACCTTGCCTCCGTCTACCTACCTTCCCAAATATCCTTTTCCGCTACCTGCCCGCCCCGCTTGAGCGTCTCCTTGACATCCACCTTTTCGGGCATGATTATCGCGTCAGTAATTTGCAGAATCAGCCTGTTGAATGCTTTCTCTGTTTCCTCTAAGCTAGTGCGCTGTATCCAGCCTTGCATACGGGCCACATCCCTCAGACGGTCGAAGCTGCGGCCCATGTCATAGATTTGCTGCATGAACTTCCAGTACTCGGCGGGAGGCCTTTCTCTCGGCTGGTTGCCATTGATCATGTGGCGGATATAGGTGGTCTTAGGCAAGCCCGACTTCTCGGCATACTTGCACAGGCGTTCATACTCTTTTTCAGTGAAGCGAATATGAAACGTAATTGGGTGATTTCGCATGGTATCGTCCTCCTCTGGGTTTTAGGGCTGTGCCCTAAGAATTTGTGTTTTGGCCCTGTGGGGCCACAAACACGTTGCTTGCTGTACTATTAAGCTTAACTATATATGACCTCTTGGTATATGAGTTCCTCCGCGCTGGCCCGGATGTTGTTCATACGTCCGAGCCAAGCCATCTGGTCACGTGCCTTGAGTTCTTCCGTTAAGTCCTGTGCCGCCGCCATCTGCGTAATCAACAGATCAAGCCGCGCCGCCGCTGTCTCTTGTGTTTCCAGCAGGTGCGGCCAGAGTTGGCACTGCGTCATCATGTGCATGTGCAGCGCCTTCTTCTGCTCCCGCAGGTAGTTCAACCGTGCTCGGCCCCAACGGTTCAGTTCGCCCTCCGACTGCGGCGGCAGAGTCAGATCGGGAATTTTGTAGCCGTTGATGTTTGTGTAAGTCATTGCTTTTGTCCTTTCTCTATTTCATAAATAATATCGCGATTGGAAAATTGGGTCAAGCCTACGAGTGCTATCGCTCCGGCTCTTTCCTTCTTTTCTCGCGCTGTCGGTATTGCTCAAGCGCCTTGATCATGATTGCCTCCATGTCCTTTGCGGGCGTGCCCGGCGCAAAGAATTGAACAACCTTCGCCTTGGGTATCTTGAACTGCTCCACCTGGTTTGGCTTTTCCTCGGCCATAATGGATTGTATGACCTCCGGCGTGAGTTTGCCTTCCTCTGAAAACTGCTTCATTTTGATAGCTTGGGCAATTGATGGAGTGGCTTCTTCACTTTGTATGGTCTCAAGCAATGCAACCTGTTCTTCTTCCCACAAGTACGATAGATAAACGGCTGGATTGAATTTGATTCTGCCACTATCTACAAGCTGAAGCAATTCGGGATGAAGCTCAGTAAGACGAATATAGCGCCTTACAGTATCTTTACCATCACCTGCTACTTCGCCCACTATTTCAGCGGATTCTTTCCCTCTTGACTTCCGCGCAACTTGCGTGGAAGTTAAATCTGTCCGTTCACCTTGACGCTTTATGGCTTCTAACTTCATCTTATACGAAAACGCTTTCTCGCTTGGCAGAATCACTTCGCGCTGCAAATTTGCATCTATCATCGCGATGATGGCTTCATCGCGGGTCGTTTCGCGGATGATGCATGGCAGAGTTTCACGCCCGGCAAGGACAGCGGCAAACTTGCGGCGATGGCCGCTGATCAGTTCATATCGTCCATCATCTTTTCGCCGGGCAATCAGGGGTGTTTGAATGCCCACGGTGCGGATGCTTTGCTCCATTGCGGACATGGCCTCATCCTGCCGGACATGAAACGGGTGATCAGGGAAGTCGTCAACCAGGTCAAGCGGAATATCCTGCACTTTTTCACGTTGGGCATCGTCTCGGGTTTCCTGCGTAGAGAACAGGTCATCAGCCGAGGGAAGGGCCACTTTAACTGTGTTAGCCAAGGCTCAACACCTCCTTTGCCAGATTTTCATACGCTTTGGCAACCTTGCCGTTTTTGTCGTGGGTGAAGATGCTCGTGCCGGTGGCGCTGGTTTCGGCGGCTTTCACTGCGAGGGGGATTTGCGTCTCGAAGATGCGCAGCACTCCGCCGTAGCTTTGTTGCAGCAGAGCAGCGGTGTCGCGGGCAAAGTTCGTGCGCGCATCCACCAGCGTGAGCAGGATGCCGTCGATCTTGAGCGCCGGATTGATTTGCTTTTGCACTTTGCCGATGGTGCGCACCAATTGGGTCATTCCTTTGGCCGACAGGTACTGCGCCTGCACTGGCACAATGACAGAGTCGGACGCGGCCAAGGCATTGACCGTGAGCATCCCCAGCGATGGCATGGTGTCGATGAGCACGTAGTCGTAGCCGCCCTTCACTGCCGCGAGGTAGTTGCGCAGGGCGAATTCGCGGCTCATGGCGTTGACGAGCGACACCTCCAGCCCGGAGAGCTCGATCCCCGATGGGATCAGGTCGATGCCCTCGGCATGGAAGAGGATGCCCTCACGGGGCGCGATTGGTGCGTCGTTCATGGACTTTTCCAGCAGCCCGGCCAAGGTGATGGATAGCTTGTCCTGCTCCGGCCAGCCAA
>JGI24702J35022_10000790_pt1 | contig 19623 bp, 17 predicted proteins | sample TergutTh196P4_FD_35022 | JGI IMG/M metagenome (IMG submission 35022)
GGCCACCGGCCCTCTTGTCGAAAAGGTCAGACGGTACCGGGAGAAATGCACGTTCGCGTCAGACGTCGTTGACGAGATAGGAAGAACGACGCTTGAAGGTCTTGACGCTCTCAGGGACGGCGACCTCGTCAGACTGGGCGAACTTATGACACATGATCATAAACTGTTATCGATACTCGGCGTCTCGTGCAGCGAACTTAACAAACTGGTCAACGCTTCGCTGAGATACTCATACGGCGCAAAGCTCACCGGCGCCGGCGGGGGAGGAAGCATGATAGCGCTCACCGACCGTCCCGAGAAGGTATGTGAAGCGATAACGTTACACGGCGGAAGGCCGTTCGTCGTCCGCACGGGCGAGCGCGGTGCAACGTTCGAATGACACGATATCATATCAGATCTTCGAAGCCTTCGACCACCTGCGGATATTTTTCCTTTATCGCTTTCAGAAGGTTGTGAACGTTCACTTCGCCTATGTCGGACTCGGCCATCATTTTGACGAGATCGTCAAGTATCTCGTCCGATAACGTCGCGAAACGCTCTTTCGCCATCCAGTTGCGGTACAGCTTGTCTTCCATGCGGTCGCGCCACATCTTCTCATACGGAGCAAGCGCCTTCTTTGAGAAATCGCCGGTCTTGGCGCATTCCGTTAAAACTTTGCCTGCGTACATCCCCGTCCTGCAGGCGTGCGCTATCCCGCCGCCCGTAATAGGGTCTATGATCCTCGCGGCGTCGCCCACTACGATAAGATTGTCGGCGATCGCCTCGTCAAGACCGGGGCATGTGGACACACCGCCGCCGACGATCTCGAGTATCTGGCCGTTCTTTAAGCGTTCGTCCTTTTTTATGTACCTGTCGAGATAATATTTCGGGTCCGCGCCGTGCTTGCACTTCGCCGCCTGCACTCCGATACCGACGTTGGCGATGCGGTCGCCCTTGGGGAATATCCATACGTAACCGCCGGGTGCCGCAGAACCTATCACAAATTCACAGTACTTCGGATCGATGTCGATGTTCGTCATACGATATTGTATGCACGTGTCAATATCTTTCATCTCAAGCGTTGTGTCGAGGCCCGCCCATCTCGCTACCTGCGACTCGAACCCGTCGGCGGCGACGATGCATTTCGCATAAATTTCGGCGTCGCCGTCCATGCCCCTGACCTTTATGCCGACCGGTTTGCCGTTATCCTTTATCACGCCGGTGCACCCGGTCCGCATCATTATCTTTGCGCCCGCGGAGGCCGCCTGCTCCGCCAGCGCCTTGTCGAAGAGATGACGCTCAAGCACATATCCTACTTCAGAACCGGCTTTGCTCTCGTCCAATTGGAATGTGAATCCTGACGGCGACCGTATCGTGGCGCCGGCCATGTCGGCGCATATCCACTTCGGATCCGGTTCCACGCCTATTTCGGATAACCATTTCTTGGACACGCCCTCCGCGCATCTCAGCGGGGCGCCTATCTCCGCTTTCTTCTCTATCAATATCACATTAAGTTTACCCAGCGCGGCATACTTCGCGGCCATGCTTCCGCCGGGGCCGGCGCCCACGACGACGACGTCGCAGTCATACCTCATATCAGGCACGCTCCATCGTAAGCGCCCCGACCGGACATAATTTCACGCAGCGGCCGCATTTGTTGCAGTCCTCGCTGAAATCAAGTATGTAGTCGTTCAGATATATCGCGTTCCTCGGGCATGAGCCCGCGCAGCACCCGCAATGCAGACATTTTTCATATGATACCTTCATCATCTCACCTAACAGTGCTCATCCCCGTGCTTTGCTTTCCACTCGTCAAGCGGCACCGAGAATTTTTTTTCAACTTCCTCACGATACCCCGGACCGCCGTTGTACGCGCAGAACGGTATGACGCGAAGATCCGGTGTCGCGTAATGGACACCGCATCTTTTTACCCGTTCCACGTCATAATTATAATTGTCCTGGAAGTGCATGCCGCCGATCATCATCATCTTCCACGAGAACGCCGCCAGTGTCTCTTTGCTCTTGTCGCTCATGATCGCCCTCATCACCTTCATGAATCTTCTCCTTGTCATGCCCTCCGGAAGCTCGTCCTCATTTATGCACGACTTCACAAGCTTCAGGAGCTTGAACACAAGCAGCTTCTTGAACCTCTTCTTCTCCGCCCTTTCGGCCAGTTCGTAAAATCCTTTGGACATCCTTTCCGCGTCGACGAACCTTGTCATCGGTATCACGTTGCCTTTGTCATCCTTGAACAGGTACGTCGCTATGCCGCAGTGCGGGTGCGTTGTGAATGTTACTTTATTCTCTTTCAGGAGGAGCGACGCCAGCTTGGATATCGGCGCCACCACCGGCACCGGGAACCAGTCGTCGCGTGTTGTGTAACCGGTCTGCTCCCCCTCCGCTTTAACGAGATCTGGAAGCGTGAACCTTCCCTTCGATAATTCTTCTCTTGTTATCCTGCCGGTGAACGCCACCGGCTGGAAGTTCACTGCCCGTATGACGTCGGAGTTCTCAAGCGCAAAATTTATGATGTCGCCGATCTGATGGTCGTTGACCCCGCGGACTATTGTGGGGACAAGGACGACGGACGGCGGCCTTTCCAGTTTTCTGAGATTCTCGAGAACCTTAAGTTTCACGTCGAACATCTTCCTGTCCCTTGCCTGAAGATAGATATCATCGGAAACGCCGTCGAATGACAGATATATTGTATTGAGTCCCGCTTCCTGCGACGCCTTGAGCATATCGAAGTCCTTTGCAAATTCTATGCCGTTCGTCGCCGCCTGTACCTGCGCGAATCCCAGTTCCTTGGCCTTTCTTATGATGTCGACGAACCTCGGGTGTATCGTCGGCTCCCCGCCGGAGAACTGTACCGCGGTGCATTTTATCGGCTCCTCGGACCTCAGCATCGTAAGCATTTCAACTATCGAATCATAATCCGGTTCGTAAACGTACCCGGACTGGTTCGCGTTGGCGAAGCATATGGGACAGCGCATGTTGCATCTGTTCGTAAGGTCTATGTTCGCGAGCGCGGTGCACGTGAGCATATCGAATCTTTCTCCGCCTATCGTTACGTTGACGTTCTTGTTCTCATTGCCTTTGTCCATGGGGTTGCGAAGGCCTATGCCGTCGTACGCGAATTTCTCCGCCCTCAGGAAAAGTTCCGCGTCCGACCAGTACACGTCGCTGAAGTGACCGTGCTCCGGGCACTCCTTGTCCATGTACACTTTCCCCTCTCTTTCCGTGAGCGTCGCCTTTATGAGCTTCCTGCACTCGGGGCAAATGGATGTCGTCTCCTTGGGAAGGCCCTTCGGGACCCCGTAATCTTTAGCGGTCATATTACTCCCTCCGTTCCCCGCTCTATCGGACTGACCGTTATAATACTTTACGGATGTTTGAACCGCGTTAATATTTCAAGGATGCGAGGAGTTAGACTAACTGTAGCTATACGGTTTAATATCATTGTAACTGAAATATGCATGCATGTCAAAGAACATGCAGATTATGCGCAGGGACCGCAGAGGGCAGATGCCCTTCGCGATGATAGCAGTCACGATCCTTATACTCGCAGGCACCTACGGCGTGGTCGCCGCTTCCCTGAATGAGAAAGAGAGCAACATGGACCGCATGCAGGATGAGCTTGATTCCGTGGGCGCCGCGATCGGTTTTACGAAAGGGTACGTTGAGCGCGGAATAGGAGATATCATCTTGGATATGGGGCGCGAGTCGGCAACGGGGGATATAGAGGAAAGGAGCGGATCATTCGGTGAACGTCTCTCAAAATGGATGGTTTTCCAATTTCCTCTGAGGGCGAACGGCGCCGTTGTCGATATTGTGTCGTACGATATCGAACTGGGCATCGGATCTCTTAAAGTTGCGTCCGACGATGCCGTATCGATGGACGGTACGCGTCCGTCGTGCTTCCGCGCCGACGGTGGCGCCGTCGTATCGATCAGCACATCCTTCGGAAGTGTTGTGAAAGATGTTTACATCAGCGCCGACGGCATGTCGGCGCTGCCGCTGCTGCTCGAGAACGCGTCATTGTTCTCCGCCGCCGTCACCGGCCCGAGGTCGCTTGTCACGGAACTGATGTCATACCAGCTTACAGCGCTGGCGCAGTACCGCGTGATGTCCGGGTACGGAGCGCTGTCCGAGTACGGGGAAAAGGGAACGAATTCGATAATCACCGACGCTGACGTGAGAACAGCGTACCGCATAGCATTGTCCGTGGCCGAGACCACGTACCTCAGATCGTCGTCCGATGACGAATATGATCTTACTGACCGCGACATGGCGGACGCCGCCGAGCTGCTGGCGTTCCGGGACGGTAAGATGATCGTCGACCTCGGCGCCGTGTTCTCTCAGACCTTATTGTCGATAGCCGACCTTCTGGTGCTCGGATGGATGGACTATTTCATGTTCAGCAAAGTTATCGAAGTGATCGACAAGATAGTCGACGGCCTCAGAGCGGCGTATAACTGGTTACGCAAGGTTGTGACCGGAAGCGAAGCGGAGACGGCGCAGGGTTACCTTTCGTCGACGATGTCGCGCGCCGGCATACCCGAGAGCGAATACAGATACATGCTGAACGGCACGTACGCCTCGCTTGATCTTCCTGCCGTCAGCCTTGAATTCGGCGGCAACGTCGTCCAAATACCCGGAACAACCCTTACCGTAGGATACCCGAACGTCGACGTCCTGAGCTGGGACGGATGGAACGGATTCATGAACAGATATTACAAAGAGCGCAACCAGATCGCGGAATCGCTGAACGGCATGATCAAGGCGATAGCGGTCAGCGTCTCATCATCGTACGGTCTTGGCGCAGTCACAATAGAATGCGACCCGTTCGACGGCACGGACATGGCCGAGACCATGGGCCGCGCCGTATCGGACGCGCTTGCGAAGCAGAGGTCATCGACGGAGGATCTTATGGAGTCCGTCGTGCGTTCGTATAAAGTGATCGATACGATGTATGTGGCGATCTATGAGCACATAGACGCCAACAAGGACAGCGTGTTCGGAATATCGCGGCTGAATGATTCTATACGCGCATCGATAAGAGCGTACGTTACCGGAGCGGTCGAGGAGGAGCACGGAACTCCGCTGGACCCTTCTGTCATCGACTCGGCGGTCGATCTTCTTATGGGATCGGACAGCGTCATAAGCATCACCGAGCAGTATGCTGCCGTCACCGGCCAAAGGATGCTTGTCTTTGAGGACATACTCAATAACGTGGAGAAGAGCATGAACTCCCTGTTCAAGGACCTCGCGGTCATAGCGGTGAGGTACGGAATGGACCTCATCGGCCTTTATCCGATGGTGGAGGGGATGATGAAAGGCCTCGTCGCCGAGATGGCGGACTTCTCATCGCTTGGTTCCATGTCCGGAGTGTACGGACTGCCGGGAACGGACTCGTTCGTGCTCAGCGATAATAAAGGGAACATCGTCAAAGAATATGTCTCCGTGGATAGTAATGCCGTTCTGGACGTAAGGATAACCTATCCTTCGAAGAGCGGCGAGAATGTTCACTACGTCGGCTTCTTTGAGAACCATGCAGCTTCATATTCATCAATGTTCAGGATAGACGTCACCGCCGACCTGAGTTATGAAACGAGATCGTCGTCATCACTGATGATGATGCTCGGGACGTACGATTCCGCCGTCAGAGGAGAAACGCATTCGGAGTTCGATCTTGCGATAGCGGTGATGAGCGGATGGGCACTCGCCGGCGTCCGTTACGAGCCGTCGAATACGATACTGACAGACGCCGTAATGCTTTTCCTGAAGATCATCGAACCTCTCCTGAAACCGCTGTACGAACTGAAGAAGCTTGCCGATAATGTTCTTAACCTTATGACGGCGGTGATCATGCGCGGGGCGGAGTTCGTCTCGGACCTGCTGATGAAATTATACGAAGTGATATCATGGCCGCTGGAAAAGTTCGCCCAGCTTGTGGACGCCGCCCTCGGCAGCATCGTTGCCGACATGGTCTCTATAATCAACATAACGCTGGGGAGCCAAACGTTCGGCGTCGAGGTCCACGGCATGAGGCTTGAAGTTATAACAGACATAGCCGGCGAGCTTAAGAAAGGCACCAGCACCACGAAACTGAAACTGACCATGCCCGTCCGCAGCGTCACTCTGAGCGCAACCCTTGAGCTGAAGAAAGATAAGGACGGCAAGTTCAGCATAACAGGAAGGGCAAGCGCATCCGCCGATACGTGGAACCTGGAGATAGCGGTGGACCCGCTGATGAAAGTACGGAAGAGCATCGTCGAGATCGACGGGACGTTCCGCGGCACCGACATACACGCGGTGATGCCGCAGCTCGTCCAGTACGATGAGTTCGAGCTGCGGCTCTCGGATATTCCGGGACTGGGGACGATACTGTCGAACATACCGTTACCCGTCCCAGGCATGAAAGGCAGTCTTGACGCCGGCTTCGAGATAAAATATAACCTCCCGTATGTTTACGGCGTCGTCATCAACGAGTTCGAGCTGAACCCTCCGGGAACGGACAGCAATAACGAGTGGGTCGAATTATACAACTCAACAGCATCGGCCGTCGATCTCGAAGGGTACAAGATACAGCCTTTCTCGAACATGACCCGTATGTACGAGATACATGACACCGTCCTGAGGCCCGGTGAAAGGACCGTAATAACATTCCCGGGGCAGTTCCTCAACAACACCAGAGAATCGATAACGTTGTTCGACGCGGACGGCGTCGTCGTTGATTACACGCCTTCCAAGACGGACAGTAAGAACGATGATCTCACGTGGCAACGTGAGACCGACGCGTCCGCGAACTGGGTGCTAAAGAAACAGACCAAAGGGGAGGACAACGGCGGCCGGGTCATGGGCGGAAGCCCTGTGAGAGCCGCTCTTGTACAATGCATAATAAGCGCCGGGAACCAGGCGTTCGGGGAGATGGGGCTGAAGATCGTCGGCCCGGACGGCGTCGCCCTCTTCCTGAAGAGGGTGATCGAGCTTACGATAGAGAACGCAATAAACATGATCGCCAGCTGCGTGGTCAGCGCATCGATCTTCATCGAACTGGCGGTGAACGACGCAAGCGGCACGGCGCATTCCGGTATCAGGTTCTCGCTTACGCTTGGCAAAGAAATAGTGCAGGACGGGCTCAGGTGGGCGGTCGGGCAGATAACGTCGATGATGAACCACATCGACAACCCCACGGGAATGACGCCGAAGCAGATAATCAGCGATGACATCTACTTCCGGACGATGATATTCGCCCAGGTCACGACGCCGAAGATACTGGGAAGCCTCGGGAACAAGGACGGTATCACCGCCGGCATTGTGGTTGAATGCAACATCACCGCCCTGTGCACCCTGTTCGGAAAGAGCGCCGGAACATGGAAGGTGAACGCCGGCCTCCTGCTCGAGGACGTCCCCCCGCGGGCGCTGCCCCCGATGATGAAAGCGGACCCGGACAAGAACGCGGACCTCTGGCTTCTGAGGCTGACGATGCAGAAGGCCTCGTGAAACATAAAGGGGCGGCCGGACCGCCGGCCGCCCCAGATAACATTTATACGTACGACAATATGACCTGCCATGACGTCGATACCCACCGTCCTCACGTCCGACGAACTGATGGACAAAGCGTTCAGCAGGGCGTCGAAGATCCAGAAGGACGGCGCAAGCGCGCTTGACCACAGAAAAAAGACGGCGCTCGCTAAAGTTACTGCGTCCGGTGATATCGTCACGAGCACGCTGAACGATTACGTTGAACGTTTTCCCAGGATCGAGAAGGGCGATGATTTTTTCCCGGAGCTTGTTGACCTGACGATAGGCATAGACCATTACAAAAAGTCGCTCGGAGCGGTGAGATGGGCCTCCAGCAGAACGGAAAAATTAAAGAACGAATGCCTCAGGAACCTGAGGCGCACAAAGGACGTTACGTACATTGAGAGCATAAGGAGCAGCTTCTACGGAAGGCTGGCGTCGGTGCTCAAACAGATATCCGGCGATCTTCTTTTTCTGCAGGACGCGAAGAACAAGTTCAGGAAACTGCCGTCGATCGCGCCCGATGTCGCGACGGCGGTGATCGCAGGATTCCCGAACGTCGGAAAAAGTAAGCTTGTGTCGATCCTGAGCACAGCGGCGCCGGAGGTCGCGCCGTACCCGTTCACAACGAAAGGCATAATAATAGGGCACATAAGCGACGGATGGAGAAGATATCAGATCATAGACACTCCCGGCCTCCTTGACCGTGACCTCGAGGAACGCAACGACATCGAGAGGCAGGCGATACTTGCGCTGAAATACCTTACTCACGTTCTTGTGTTCATACTTGATCCGTCGGAACAGTGCGGCTACCCGATGGAGAAGCAGCTTGCCCTTCTCGATTCCGTGAAAAAAGGATTTCCAGACGTTCCGATGCTGGTCGCCGAAAGCAAGTGCGACATCGTGAAAAGCGGGAGCGGCAGATACTTCTTTTCCTCGGAGACCGGGGAGAATATGGATACGCTGCGTGAGAACATCATCGGCGAGCTGAGAAAAATACGTTTTGAGGAAGAGGGACAATGAGCGGGAAGGTAGTTTGCAGTGATGCGATGCAAAGCTATTTCAGCGAGCTCGGAAGGAAGAACGAAGAGTGCTACTCAATAGCGAGAAGGGCCCGCGGCAAGGGGCTCGATCCGCAGCCGAGGATAGAGATACCCCAGGCCGAGGACCTTGCGTCGCGCGTCGAGAAGCTGCTTGCCGACTGGAATGTTGAAGGTGTTTCGGAAGACATCAGAAGACTGACCGCGGAGCACAACAACAGGGAGATCGTTTCTCTTCTGATCGCGAAGGAGATCGCGAAGAGGCCGGCGGAAAGCAAGGAGAAGGCGATAGACAGGGCGATACGCGTTGGCTTGGCGGTGCTTACGGAAGGGATACTCGTGGCGCCGCTCGAAGGCCTTGCGGACACAAAGATAAAGACGAACGAGGACGGTTCCGAGTATCTTGATCTTATATTCGCCGGTCCGATAAGGGCCGCCGGCGGCACCGGACAGGCGATGAGCGTTCTTATAGCCGACATCGTCAGGATGGAGCTGAACATCGGCCGTTACATACCGACGAGGCAGGAGGTGCAGAGGTTTCATGAAGAGATCCCGTTATACAAACAGTGCCAGCACCTGCAGTACCTTCCGGCTGCGAGTGAAATTGAGCTTATCGTAAAGAACTGCCCCGTGTGCATAGACGGCGAAGGGACGGAGGACGCCGAGATATCCGGGTTCAGGGACCTTCCGAGGATAGACACCAACCGTGTGAGAGGAGGTGCGTGCCTGGTCATAGCGGAAGGGCTCTGCCAGAAGGCGGCGAAGATAAAGAAGCATGTTGACACGCTCGGCATAACCGGATGGGAGTTCATCGGTGAGTTCCTTTCGATGAAGAAGAGCGGGAATGATGACGATCAGGGCGTCGTTAGACCAACGGACAAATATCTCAAGGACATCGTCGCCGGCCGCCCCATATTCGGGCACCCGTCGCGCGTCGGAGGCTTCAGATTAAGATACGGAAGAGGAAGGACATGCGGGCTGGCCGCGATAGCGCTGAACCCGGCGAGCATGTACGCGCTTGACGAGTTCCCTGCGCTCGGAACACAAATAAAGACGGAACGGCCGGGGAAGGCGGGGGCGGTGACGCCGTGCGATTCCATCGAAGGTCCGATATTGCTGCTGAAGAACGGCGACCTCGTGCAGTGCAGCACCAAAGAGGAGGTTCTGAAGATACGCGACTCGATATCGGAAATAGTCGATAACGGCGAGATACTGATACCGTTCGGCGAGTTCTCCGAAAATAATCACAAACTCGTACCATGCGGATACACCCTTGAATGGCATAAGCAGGAGCTGTTATCGAAAGGCGGTCTTCCATCCGGTTGGGAAGCGCCTGTATACGAGGATGCCAAGGAGATGTCCCGCACCCTCGGCGTCCCTCTGCACCCGGCGTTCAATCTCTTCTGGTATGACGTCCCGCTTGAGAAGCTGGCCGAACTCAGATCGTTCATTCTGAAGAACGGCACATTCGCTGACGGTATACTGACGATGCCTAACGACACCGCCAGCAAAAGAACACTGGAGGACCTCGGTGCGCTCCACACCGTCTCCGGCGGAAAAGTTAACGTAAGCAAATATTCAATGCCGCTCATCGAAGGCCTCGGCCTCGGTATTGAGAGTAACGCGATCATCGAAAAGGCACCGTTCGGCGGGCGCGATGCGCTTGACGCCGTCAGTGACGCGATGGGCATCGAGGTACGCGCCAGGGCAATAACAAGAATAGGCACCAGGATGGCACGCCCCGAGAAGGCCAAGGAACGCAAGATGAACCCGCCGGTGCATTCGCTGTTCCCTGTGGGAAAGGATCCCGGCACAAAAAGAGAGATAAACTCGGCGATATCAATCGGCAAGGCGACGACCGGCAGCATAAGCACGACCGCAGGACGTCCGAGAGGCGTCCAGATCGACGTCGGAACGAGAAGATGCACATCATGCGGTTCCGTGTCGGTAATGCCTTCGTGCGACAAGTGCGGAAGTTACGCCAGATTCGAGAAGTACGAGAGGCCGCAGGACGGCCAGGGATACGTGGACATAGAGCCGATATACATGCGCGCGCTGGAGAGGCTTGGTATGGAAGCGAAGGAACTGAAGTGCGTTGAAGGATTATCATCAAGAACAAAAGTTCCGGAAGCTCTTGAGAAAGGGATACTGAGAGCGGCGAACGACGTGTACATGTTCAAGGACGGAACGATACGCTACGACATGACGGACGTTCCGATAACACATTTCAGGCCGCGCGAAATAGAATTGAGCGTTGAAAAAGCTAAAGAGCTCGGGTACACGCACGACATGTCCGGCGCCGAGCTTACGAGCGAAGAACAGATATGCGAACTGAAAGTTCAGGACATCATCCCCGCGGACAGCTGCGGCGATTACATGGTCAAAGTTGCCGGATTCATGGACGATATGCTGGAAAAGCATTACGGCCTTGAAAGATTTTATAATGCGTCGTCGAGGGAGGACCTTTTAGGCCATTTGGCGATAGGTCTCGCGCCGCACACGTCCGGCGGCATATTGTGCCGCATAATCGGTTACACGAAAGCATGCGTCGGATACGCGCACCCGTTCTTCCATGCCGCGAAGAGAAGGAACTGCGACGGCGATGAGGACAGTATAATTCTGATGCTTGACGGTCTGATCAACTTTTCACGCGATTACCTTCCCGACAGGCGCGGCGGTCTCATGGACGCGCCCCTGGTCCTTACCACGCGTCTTGATCCGAACGAGATAGACAAGGAGGCGCATAACATCGACTGCCTTTCCGAATATCCGCTGGAATTCTACGAAGCGGCGATGTCGTTCAGAGATACGAAGGAAACGGAAAAGATAATGGACCTCATCGGCAAGAGGATCGGGACCGAGGGACAATACGAGGGCATCGGGTTCACTCACGATACTTACGACATTTCGGAAGGGCCGAAGCACTCATCGTACACAACGCTTGAATCAATGACCGATAAGATGGAAGCGCAGCTCCTTCTGGGAAGGAAGATACGCGCGGTCGACGAACGCGATGTCGCGACGAGAGTGATCGATAAGCACTTCTTGCCTGACATGGCCGGCAATCTGCGGAGCTTTTCCGCGCAGAACGTCAGGTGCACCAAATGCGGCGAGAAGTACAGACGAATACCGTTATCGGGAAAATGCAAATGCGGAAATACGCTTGTTCTTACAGTTCATGAGGCAAGCGTGAAGAAGTACCTCGATGTTTCGAAGGACGTCGGCGAGAAGTATGGGTTGTCGGAGTACACGAGACAGCGTATAGACATACTGGAAATGAGCATGGACTCGCTTTTCAACAACGATAAAGTGAAAAAGTGCAAACTGTCGGATTTCTTCTGATCTTTGCGCATCGCTTACGCTGTTCATAGAAAAATAAAAAAAGGAACGGGCTTGCGCCCTTTTATCGAATTTAAAGATCTTCGACCAGTTTCCCGAACGACGACGCCTGCCCGCTGAGCAGCGATACCGCCTTGCTGAGGACCGTCTCCGCGGATAACGAACCGTCCGTCTCGAAACTGAAGACGAAATTCTTATCGTTCGCAGTAACAGATATCGCTTCCGCGGGACAGAACGCCAGGCATGACTCGCATAACGTGCATTTAAGCGGTTCCGCCGCGGTGATCTTCTTTGCGTCGCCGGCGAACACGTGCTTCGGGCACTCGCTGAGGCATCTCAGGCAATGTTTGCACTTGCCCGCGTCAACTTTGACGATAGGTTCGTACTTATAGCCGACGCCGTTGGCCACCTGCCATTTGACGTGCGTTCTCGCGGTGCCCATCGTCGCTATCGTATAGATCAGTACCGCCTGCCCGTCCGCCAGTTCAACTATCGGGATGAATTCATCCTTGACCTTCAGGTTCGGGTCGCCCAATGGTATCAGGTCCCCGGACAGCACAGTGCACGGGCCTATCCTGTTGAGGCTGTACATTATCGTGCATGACGGGCATCCTTCGCCGCTGCATGAGCATTCGCTCTGCGGAACGAACAGTTTGAGATCGGTCGGTATCGGTATCATGCCGAGCCTGTGCGCAATGATCTCATCGAACAGCGGCGTTATGCTTTCGTATTCCTTACCGTCGACCATTATCGGTCCCAGATGAAATTCTACTTTGTCAATTGCCATCTTCGGAATGTCTGTCAGTATCGTTCTCCTGAGGGCGTTCGCCATGGCCGGTGTCGAGTTCTTAAGCTTGAACGAAACTTTCCTTTCGCTCATCTCCAGTATCTCTATGTCCATGTTCGCCGCCTCACACTCTGCGCCCTCTGCGTCCGCCTTTCTTCTTCGTGCCGTCGTGCGGTATCGGTGTCACATCTTCGATGCGTCCTATCTTCAGACCGGCTCTTGCGAGCGCACGGATCGCCGCCTGCGCTCCCGGTCCCGGCGACGCAGATTTGTTGCCGCCGGGTGCGCGCACTTTGACGTGAATTCCGATTATCTCTTTCTCCTTGGCGACGTCGGCGATCCTCTCGGCCGCCCTCTGCGCCGCATACGGGGACGATTGGTCCTTCGCCTGCTTTACGACCATGCCTCCCGTTACTTTGCCGATCGTCTCGGCGCCTGTTATGTCGGTGAGCGTGATCATAACGTTGTTGTAGCTTGCGTATATGTTCGCTATGCCCCATTTTGCCGTCATGCTCATTCCTCCAGTATCACTGTGTCGGCCGCGTCGCCGGGTGCGTCCGCGGGCACATCCGCAGGTACATCCGCAGGCACATCAGCGGGCCTCGATCTGGCGTCGTCCCTTCTGGGCGCGCGCCTGTCCTTTCTCATGTCCAGCGGCACGTACGGCTTCTTCTGTGACGGTTTCGAGGTTCTCATCGGGTGCATATCATCAGTGAACGCTGACGACGGATTGTACTCGATGGATGCCTCCTCCGATCTTGTGACGATGTAACCGGGCACTGTGACACGGTGGCCGTTCATGTATATGTGGCCGTGAACTATGAGCTGCCTCGCCTGCTTCATCGTATTCGTAAGACCTTTACGGTAAACTATCGTCTGAAGACGGCGCTCCAGTATCTTCACATCGGTTAACGTAAGAATGTCGTTAAGCGTCGCCCCATCGACCGGTAACACACCGATCCTTGCGCATTTTGATAAAAGATTGTCCGCTTCGAGCTTTGCCTGCGATTCGCCGGACCTTACACGCGCCTGTAATTCACGCGACTGCGATCTGAAATTTCTCAGGATGGTCTGCGCTTTCCATACTTCTGTTTTGTTCTTCAGGCCGTACTGCCTGACGATCTCCGCTTCCGCCTTTATCCTCTCGCCCTGCCACGGGTGGGAAGGCGTATCATAAGATCTTCTCGGAAATTTAGGGTCTCCCATTCACATCGCCTCACTTCTTCTTGCTGACGCCCATCGTCAGCCCCTTTCTCCCGTTGGAGCGCGTTCTCTGGCCTCTTACTTTATGCCTTGTCTCGTGTCTCACGCCGCGGTAGCAGCGTATCATCTTCATCCTGTTGATGTCGTCCTTCTGAATAAGGTCAAGATCGTTGCCGAAAAGGTGCATGTCCGCGCCCGACTCGTAATCAAGCTGTCTGTTGATGACCCATGACGGTACGTACTCCACGTAAGTAAGAACAAGTCTCTCAAGTTCTTTCACTTTCTCGTCGGGCAGGTTGCCTATCTTCACCGTCGGATCGATGTCCGCTTTCTTGACAACGATCTGCGATACTCTCTTTCCCACTCCTTTGATGCTCTGAAGGCCGATGACCGTCCTCTTCTGTCCGTCTATATCGCTGTTCGCGATACGGACGATGAAGTTGAAGTTCTCGTCCTCAGTCTGCTTTGGTGCAGCTTTCTCCTTTGCCATTTTTTATTCTCCTTATGGTCGTTAACGTAACCGCTTCACTTTGAAGCAGACAGACCTGCACCAAAACACAAGCCGTTTTGAGAGAAGGACGGCCGCAGATGTCTGTCGTCGGTCCACCCGCGTACGCGGGTATTTGGGTTTACGCTGAACTGCGGATATATTCTTTGTTTATAAAGCTTTATGTGCGCATATTTAATGGAACAGTGCTGGAGACCGGATTCGAACCGGTGAACCCCTACGAGAACAGATCTTGAGTCTGTCGCCTTTGACCAGGCTTGGCTACTCCAGCTTAGACCACTGTAACATCGGACCGTAAATAAAACTTATCCATTCGCCGGCAGCGGTGATGATACGGAGGATTCAGACAAGCGTCGTGACCAGCGCGTTCTTGCCTTCTATGTAGAACGTATGCTCCGACTGCGTGACGCATCCTTTCTTCATCTCCACCAGTTGCTGGTATACGGTCAGAATACCATGCCTTGCCAGCTTGTTCAGCATCTGCCCCGCCTTGGGATGGGAGCACCATCTCTCGCAGAACGGGAACGTAACAAAATCTTCTGATATCGCGTCGTAAAATTCTTTGAGCTCCGGGTCCGATATCGGTCTTTCGCGCGCAATTTTGTAAATGTTGCCCGGTCTCGCCGATCTTATGAGCCCCTGTCCGTTCGTTGCGAACGGTTCAACGGCCAACACCATGCCCGCTCTCACCAATGTCCTGTTATTATCGTTGACTGACGGAACAGAAAGACCGGAATGCAGGTTGTACGGTTTTATCTCATGGCCCGTTAAATTTGCGATCGGTCTGAAACCGTCCTTCCGTATGCTTGCGTCCACCGCCCTGCCTATCTCGTTCAGCGGAACGCCCTCGCCGATGAACTCCGCCACCGTGTCGCGTGCGCGCAGAGAACTTTCTATCAGTGCTTTGAACGACTTCGTACCCACTTCCACGGTACCGGCGGTGTCGCCCACGAAGCCGTCTATGTGAGCGCCTACGTCCACCTTCACGACATCGCCTATGTCGAAGCGCATCTTATCGTTCACCGACGGTGTGTAGTGCGCGGCAACCTCGTTAATACTGAGGTTGCACGGAAAGGCGGGCTTTGCGCCGTGTTTCCGGATATATGATTCAGCTTCCTCCGCAACATCAATTAATTTGACGTTCTCGGCTACCATGTCCATTCCGAGGCGGAGCGCCTGAGCGGCGATCTCCCCCGCTTTCTTTAACTTCTCAAGCTCGTCCGGCGTCAGCATCTCAGAACATCCTCTATCTGCTTTTTTGTTATGGCTCCCTGCCTTACGATCTCGACCTCGCCGTCCATTAACCACACTATCGTTGACGGCTTTCCGAGCGTGCACGGGCCGCCGTCCAGATACGCGGATATCGCATCGCCGAGATCATTCTTTGCCTCTTCCATTTTTACCGCGTCCGGCCTTGAATGTAAGTTCGCCGACGTTGCGACGATAGGGCCTGTTCTTTTTATCAGCTGTATCGCCACGGGATGATCAGGGATGCGTATCCCCACTTTGTGCGAGTTCGACGTCACGATATCGGGAACGATACTCTTCTTTCTGACGATTATCGTAAGCGGACCGGGCATGAACTTTTTTATCAGTTTCGAGGCGTTGTCATCTATCTCCGCGATGGACGACGCCATTTCAATATCGGAAACGCCTACGGACAGAGGCATATCGAACGGCCGGTTCTTTGAGATGAACACTTCCTTTACCGCCGACTCGTTGAATATGTCCGCGCCGATACCGTAAACGGTCTCCGAAGGATAAACGATAAGCCCGCCTTCTTTTATTATTCTGGCTATCTCTTTTACTTCCTTTTCCGGCAGCGGTCCGCCGCGGCAATCGTATACTTTCATATTTTCACTCCCATCATTCTGAGTCCGTTTATAATGTGTTCGTTCCCTCCTTCGGGAACCGACGGTCCGTGGCCCGGATAGAATCCGTTTATTTTTAAAGCATTCAGTTTTTTCAGCGAATCGATCAGCTGCTCCGGTGAGCCTGTGGGATGGTCCCATCTGCCGACGCCGCCCACGAACGCCGTGTCGCCGGTGAATAACGCGCCTGTTATCTCATCGTATAACGAAATGCTGCCGATCGTATGTCCGGGCGTCCATATCACGCGGAGCCTGTGCGCCCCGATGTCGATGACGTCGCCGTCATTCAGTTCGGTGATATCCATGGGATCAAGCGGACCTCCGAAGCGTTCGCCGAGGGTCGAGGCGCGGTCGCCTTCCTTTAAAGGTTTCGAATCATACTTCCCCGCGTATACTTTCGAAGGATGAAATTCCTTTATTATCGCGTTGGCGCCGCCAACGTGATCATAATGCCTGTGCGTAAGCACGAGAACATCTAATTTACGGCGGTTGAGCATCTTCTTCAGGAAGCCGATCGTATCGTCCGCCTGAAATCCGATGCCCGCGTCCACAAGGACCGTCCTGTCGCCGGATATAAGATAAATGTTTGAATCGAACAGCTGTGCCAGCTCGACCTGCTCTATTGCCATTAGGATTGGTAGAATGAGAAGATATAAAACTATTGTGAATGGCCGTTTATATCATCGCGCCGGCTCTGCGTCCGCGCCGGCGTTCCCGCCGCATATGCCCGGACCTTGCGGTCTCCGCAGAGGCTGTCAGAAAAGTATATAATACACATAGATACATATCTATATGAGATGTTCAGATGAATAAGGGACATATTGATAATGCGCTGATCTTCAGGGCGCTTGCGGATACGAACAGGCTGATGATAATTGACGCCCTCTCGCACGGTGAGCTTTGTGCCTGCGAGATATTAAAGGGATTCGAGATAACGCAGCCTACGCTCTCGCATCATATGAACATCCTTTGCGGCTGCGGGCTGGTGAACGCCCGCAAAGAGGGAAAGTGGACGCATTACTCGCTGAATTCCGAAAGTTTACGCGACACCGCGTCATTCCTGGAGGAGATCGCCTCGGCGGAACAGGATGACACGCATCGTGACGGAACATGCGGAGGCTGCTGCGAATGATAAAGGAGAGGAAAGATATGGATGAGATCACAGAGCAAGTGAAAGATTATTACGGAAAACGGTTAAAGAGCAAAAAGGACCTTAAGACGAACGCGTGCTGCAGCATTGAGAGACCGCCCGCGGAGATAAGGGATATAATGCCGCTGATCGCGGACGAGATAAAAGACCGGTTCTACGGCTGCGGATCCCCTCTGCCGCCGTTATTGGACGGTATGACGTTACTTGATCTCGGATGCGGGACCGGACGTGACGTATACATTGCGTCAAAATTGGTCGGGGCGAACGGTCACGCGATCGGCGTTGATATGACGACCGAACAGATAGAGACCGCGATAAAATATCAGGAAGAACAGCGCAGACGCTTTGATCTTAAAACATCGAACGTGAAGTTCATGCAGGGATATATCGAAGACCTTGGGTCATTGGGGATAGAGGACAACAGCGTTGACGTTGTCATTTCCAATTGTGTCATAAACCTCTCGCCGGCCAAAGAACAGGTGTTCAGAGAGATATACCGTGTTCTGAGACCGGGCGGCGAACTGTTCTTTTCCGATGTCTTCGCCGACAGGCGCATCCCCGCGTCATTGGCCGCGGACCCTGTCCTGCGCGGCGAGTGCCTGAGCGGCGCCTTGTACGTCGAGGACTTCCGAAGGCTGATGTCAAAATGCGGATGGAACGATTTCCGGTACACGAATGTGCGCACGCTGGAACTGGACAACGAAGATGTTAAGGAAAAGATGGGTTTCGCGACGTTCACGTCGCGCACCGTAAGAGCATTCAAACTTGATGGTCTTGAGGACGTATGCGAGGATTACGGACATATCGCAAGCTATGACGGAAGCATTCCCGGGCATCCGCATTTCTTTGACCTCGATGATCACCACCGGTTCTTTACGAACAAGCCGGCGGCGGTCTGCGGCAACACCGCGTCAATGCTTTCTGATACGCGATACGGTAAGGCGTTCACGGTCACCGGGGACCGTTCTGTGCACTTCGGCGTATTCGGCGGCTGTTCGCCCGGGAATGTGAACGAGGGAAAGGGATGCTGCTGAACATCCCGCTGTACACACATGGAGAGTGATATGTTGCGTTTGGCCATAGTAGCGTGCGAGGTCCTGAAGGATGAGATCGAATACCTTACCAAAGATGATCCGGACTTCGTTCACAGGGAATACCTTAAGTTCGCGCTCCATGAGCACGCGGACGAGATGAGAAAGATAATAATTGAAAAGGTCAACGGATTGAACGGCAAAGCGGATGCTGTTCTTTTAGGTTATGGGGTCTGCCAGTCGCTTCAGGATGTTACTGACGTTCTTGATATTCCGGCGGTCATGCTGACGGGCGCCGACTGCATCGATGTGCTTCTCGGTCCGGATGAATACAAAGCGGAGAAGAAGAAATGCATCGGAACGTGGTTCGCATCGCCCGGATGGGCGGTGCAGGGCGTGGACGGACTGATAGAACAGTTCCATCTTGATTCCGCAGAGGGATACGAGCCGCAGTATTTCCTCGATATGATGTTCGAATCGTATGAGCGCTGTCTTTTCCTTGATCCCGGTATCGGGAACGATGAATTCTATATGAGACGGTCGCAGGAGTTCGCGGATCGCCTTAAACTAAAACTGGAACGCCGGCCGTGCAACCTTGAACGAATAAATGAGTGCATCGCACGCGTCAAGGAGATCGCGAACGGGCAACATATAAACAAAGAATGATTCTGGCGGCATCGGTCCGCACTGAGAATCTACACCAGATCTGCACCGGTAGAAATTGAAAAAAAATGTTTTTGAGGATGAGAAATTTCATACGCACACCTGTTTGACTGCTAGACCACACCCCAGCGACGTCAAAAGAACTTTAGTAAGCGCGGACTGAATACCTCGGAAAAACCTCGGTACTAACATCCCGCTCCTATCAAACTCATCATTTATGAGCGTTCTATGGGTGCCTCTTTTTCAAGATGGCTTCGAGCTTAGATGCTTTCAGCTCTTATCCACTATCGCGTGGCTGCTCAGCAATGCCTTGCCAGACAACTGATCAACTAGAGGCGACGAACCCCTGTTCCTCTCGTACTAAAGGGTCCTTCTCGTCAGGCACCTACACCTCCATCAAAAAGCAACAAACCTGTCTCACGACGGTCTAAACCCAGCTCACGATCCCTTTTAATGGGCGAACAACCCCACCCTTGGCAGCTGCTGCACCACCAGGATAGGGAGAGCCGACAGCGAAGTAGCAAG
>JGI24702J35022_10000791_pt1 | contig 19604 bp, 14 predicted proteins | sample TergutTh196P4_FD_35022 | JGI IMG/M metagenome (IMG submission 35022)
GAAAATTCATACGCCCCGCCGGTTGTTTCTTTCAGCGTGCCTACTCCCGGAAACGGAATATGAATGCCGGCAATTCTTGTTCTGTTTTTTGAAACGTCTTTAAATATTTTTTTTCTGACATCTATTGCCGCTCTTGGATTCACGTCAAAAGTAACGGCCATGTTAGGGTCTGCTATCTGAATTTTTAAAACGTGCATCAAATCGCCGATCACAAGCATTTTTTGATCGTCTGAAGTTATTTCAAACATTGTGTGTCCCGGAGTATGGCCGGAAGCATCCAAAGCTTTGATTTCAGGTATTATATTATCTCCCCAATTACAAGTTTTTATTTTATCTCCGTACGCCGCCTGTACGTTTTTCGCCATTGCGGAGCTTCCCCGATCTTGAGTTTCGCTGTTGACCCAATAATTAAGTTCTTTTGCGTTCACATATATGTCCGCATTCGGAAAAGTTTTCTCGCCCGACGGAGTAATAAGCCCTCCTATGTGATCTCCATGCATATGCGTGATCAGCACAATCGTGACGTCCTCAGGTTCAACGCCGGCGATTTTCAGGTTATTTATCACTGCCCCTGTTCCGGTATCTATAAGAATTTTATGATTTTTTCCTTTTAAAAGAAAAGCGTTTATGGAAGAAGGGTTTTGATTATTAGCCATCACTTTTGCGATAACATCAGCCGTAGGCTGAAGAAGGATTTCCTTCCCCATATTCGTATCAATATCTTTAAGCGCGACAAATTCAAAATCCCCTACTTTATAAGTTCTGACCTGCCCGTCGACATCTCTGGCATACATATTTACAGCAGCAAAACAAAGCGCGGCAAAACATAAAAACACTTTTTTCATAACATCTCCTTTTTGGAAGATGAGAGGGTGGGAGGAGCTTCTAGCGATGCAGAGATGCAGGGATGCAGAGAGGCAGAGTAACAACAGAAAAAAACATCCGTCTTTAATTCCACGCTCTTTGTGTCTTTTCCGTTACCCTGCATCTCCGCATCCCCGCGTCCCTGCATCTTTTTGAGTTAACTCCACTCTCCGCCCTCCAAACTCCACTCTTTTTATTATAACATCTCCTTTAACGACAATGTGGAGAGTGAAGAGTGGAAATATTGTGTTTCGGCTCTGCTGAAACCTAATTGGGTTTCTCTAAAAACCTGTATTTTCAGTATCGTCATTGCGGCCCCCGAGCCGCAATCTCGTCGTGAACCACAGATTGAGGGTCAAGCCCGCAATGACAAAAGCGGGGTTTTTAGAGAGACATAATTATCGGTTTTCGCTCTGCGAAAACACCGTATCTTCACTTTTCACTCTTCACTCTGACGTTTTAAGAGATTTTACAAACTATTGAACGTCAATTCAACTTGGAATTAAATCTTTTCATGCTTACGGCAGCAATAACAATTCCGTTTTTTTTACATTTTTCGACTATGGAAAGAACCAACTTTATGCGGTAAGTAAAATTTTTGTCAAGGATTTTCCCTTTTCTCCATTTCAAGAAGGTAGTTTGCGGCGTCAAAGTCATCCTTTGAGGTTTTGGTGGGCTGTACATAATATTGTTTAACTTTGCCTTGTCCTGGGTTTTCAAGAACATATCTTGCGGCGTCAAACTCATTGTCTTCAACGGAAATCTGCACCTTAGCGGCCTCAAGCCTTGCTTTCTCCGCTTCCAGCTCAGCCTGTTTTATTTTTTCTTTTGACATTATTTTATATTTTTGAGAGCCGGCTGAGGCTGTCTTTTTTGCAGTATTTTTTGGAGGGACTTTTTTTCCAGTTTTTTTAGTAATCCCGGAAGCGGCTAAAAGTTCTTCCGCGGGATCATAATCCGATTTATATGTTTTGCTTTCCATACCGTTTTCTTCACCGTGTCCGGCAGCTGAAGCGTTGGAACGTCCGGATTCAAGCAAATAAGCCGCAGCGTCAAAATCATCGGACATGGTTTCATCCGCGCGATACATTGTTTCGTTTTCCTCGGATGAAGCTGCAGAGTCCGCCGGATTTTCATTATCTTCGGAAAGCAGCACAGCGGCAAATTCGTCGCCGTAATCCTTAAAACCCGCAAGATCTTTATCTTTAAATTTCTGTTTTAAAGATTCGTTGTCAAAATTCCCTTCTTTTGCCGCCGATTTATCTATTTTTATCTGCTGTTTTTTTATATTTTTTTCAAGTTTCAGCTGTTGTTTTTCATATTGGATCTGCTGTTTAAACTGCTCGCTGACTATACTTGAAAGCCTATAAAATCTGTAAGAAAGCGCCGCTTTGTGAACGTCTCCGTTTCCGCTTTCATTTTGATCAGCTATAAAAGCATAGTCAAAAATCACGTTTTTTATATCCAGCCCGAACCCCGCAAAAAACAATCCCCTGTCTTTTAAATCTTTATCGTATTCATAACCGCATCTTAAAGCGGCAGCCCTGTAAAAAATTTCAAATCCGGCGCGGGGATTTATTTTATCTTCATCAATATTTTTTTGCGTCGCTCCGGCTTCAATCTGAAACATAAAATTGTTTATATCCAAATCAACGGATATGTCCGCGCCCAAAGAAGGATTTATTTTTTTTCCGTAAGCGTCTTTAAAACCGCCGAAAAGATTATATCCTGCCGCTCCTATGGTCACAATGCCGAAAGTCGCAGATAAACCGGCATCAGCGGCAATAAAATCCGAACCGGCTTCCCTGTGAAACTTTGAATCGATATATTTGGCGTTCACGCCGAAACTTAAAAATTTTATCCGCCTTGATAAGTTCAGATAAACAGCCGCGTCCTGTTCATTTTCAATATTGCCCTCCAGAGAACTTACGGCGGCTATTCCCAAATTAACTCCGAAAAACAAATCGGGATAAAGGAAAGAAAACGCGGCGGCAGATTCTTCGCTGAAATTTTTTCCGTCGTTAAAAACAGAGGAATACGCTATGCCTATCATCGGAAAATCAGGAATGTGAGCCGGATTTGAGAAGATCCCGAACGGGTCGCCTATTATGTTCGCGGTATAAGCATAACCCATACCGGCTCCTCTGACCGAAAGATTTACATTCATTATTTGCCCTGAATTTTTAACGGAAGAAAAAACGGCTGCAGGAACGGCAGCAATAAGGAATAAAGATAATAAAAACTTTTTCATATACATGGTTGCCCCGTTAAAAAATCCGGTCTGTATGTATAAAAAGTATAGTCCATAAATAAAAAAAGCTCTTCTTATTTAGATATAAAAGAAAAGTTTAAATCCGTAACGGTAGATTTAACCGTTCCGGTTTTTATTTCATCCGGAAGCTCAAAGCCCGGCTGCGGCTCGGCGGTTATTTTATATGATTCGCCATAATGTAAATCGGCGAAAATAAAAGAGCCGTCAGCCGAAGTAACGGCCGAAATTTCATGACGGCCGTCTGAATTTACAGCCTTTACAATAATGTCTGATAAGCCTGTTTTTGTTGTATGATCAAAAACTTTTCCTATACCGTAAAAAACCTGTACTATATCCATATCCTTGACATTATTATCCGACGCGGTTATCAAATTATCGCCTGCTATTGCGTATACGTGAAAATCCGAACTTACAAACGCATAATATTCCTGGCCGTATATGAGGCCGTACGCCTTATATCCGCCGTTTTCATTGACATAAGAAACGGCGCTATCGTAAAACGGCGCCCCGGATTTAAACATTATTTTTAATCCGGAAGTTTTTATGCTGCCGGAATTAATTGTTCCTGATATTGAATATCTCGGATAATAAGCAAAATCACAGCCGCTTATATCCGTTTTTGACGTATGAATTGTTTTTGATTTCGGGGTAATTGCGGAATTATCGGAAGAAAGCGCTTTCACGGTATACCTTGAGTTCTTTTTCAATCCTGAAATTGAAAAAAAACCTTCGGCGTTTGTAACGGCATTAAACTCTTCGAAAGCATGTATGTCCGAAACAGCCGTAATTTTAATATTTTGCAGGCCTTTATTTGTATGTATATTTACGACCTTGCCTGACAGCTCCAAAGCATGCAAATAACCTGCGGAAACGGCAACGGCAAAAATAGATAATAACAGTTTTTTCATTTTTCACGCAAATTCATTATAATTTTCATTAGACGTCAAGAGAAAACCAGACAAGGAAAAAATTGAACAAAGATTTTCGCATTTGAAGTTACTTATCATCCTAACATCTTACCTTCCAAAAGCAGCCGCTTATCCTCAGATCCGCGTTTAAAATCAAAGCAAATACCCTACATAAAAGCCCACTTTTGAATATGAGACATCCCTGTCAACTTTATCGCCTGCATATGAGTTCGAATATTTCATGGAGCCGTTGTTGACAGAGTAAAGAACCTGTAGAACATATCTATTGTAAGAAGCGCCCAATCCTCCGGCATAATACAATCCGCCGGAAGCTTCGCTCCTGCCCAAATAATCCAAATTTGCCAAAAGAAAATTATATCCCAAATGCGCAACAATATAAAAATGATAATCATCTTCGCTTATAAAACGCATTTTAAAAGCGCCGTACAAAGGCAGAAAACCGAATCTTCCGGGACTTTCTTCAAGACATCTTTTGAACTGAAAACCTATTCCCAATCCGACGGCCGCGAACCTGCTGACATATCCGTACTGTTCCGCAGATAAACTTATGCCGTAGTCCGAATTTTCGGTTTTATCGCCTTTCATGCTAACGCCGCTTTCTTTAACTTTGCCGGAAAAAATATTAACGCCTTTTAAGTCAAAAGCAAAAGCTAAAAACGTTTCGCTATCGGGTTTTTCAGAATAGGCTGCGTAAGATTCTTGTTTAGCGTCATGAGCATCATAAGAATTGTCATCCAGCAAAAATTTATCGGCGTCATAGTAATCGTCATTTTTTTGTTGTTTTTTTGTTTCCGGCGGGTTTTCAAAAGAATTCCGCGCCGTTTCTTCAGATGAAAGCAATAATAAAGCAGCGTCAAATTCATCATCTTCATCGGCTGCCGCAAAAGCGTCGTCTTTTTTCTGATTTACCGGCGCAGAAGCCGCAGTCGAATTATTTGAAGCGCTCTTTCCAAGCAAAAACAATGCCGCGTCAAAATCTTCATCTTCGGCGGCAGTTTGGCTTGCGGAAACTGCTTTAGGTTTCTCAATAACAGTTTCCTGAACATTAAAAACAAGAACCCCTGACTTATTATCTTTTATATATGTGTCGCCTTCCGAATTCCCTTGTTTAAAATCGCTTGTGAACTGGGTTTTTGCATCCTCGGCATCTGAAGCGCCGGTATCGCTTTTTGCCTGAGAAACTTCAGGAAGCGGTTTAGGCGTTTTTGTAATTTCCTCTATTTCATAGAGCATTATTTTACGCTTTGCGCCTGTTCCGGATACGGAAACCGTTACGGAATCATTAGACTCGGCAATAATTTTACCGTTAACGACTTTACCTGATTTTAAATAAAAAAATTCAGAGTACGAAACAGCCGAACAAACGGACAAAATAAGTAAAGAACAAAATAATTTTCTCATGTCAGACCTCTTTTTTTGAAGATAAGATGTTAAGAGGATATGATGCCGCAGCTTATCTTACCGCCTTCTTATCAGTTTATCTTCTCTACTTTACTTCTTCACCTTCTATATAAGTTATTTTTCTTATAAGCTGTCCGTTGGAATCATATTCTTTCGCGGGACCGTCAAGCATATCTTCTTTCATAAAACCCGTCAGCATTATTTTTCCGTTTTTGTAATATTGAGTTACAGGGCCTTCTCTGTAAGCATCCTTTAATTCTGCCTTCTCAAATAACTCGCCTGTGTCATAATACAGCCTGCTTGTCCCGTTGCCTTTGCTGTCCATCTTCATTGTCTGTTGTCTTTTGCCGTTAGGATAATACATCGTGTAAGATGAATCTATAAGATTTCTGCCGGACCATGTATTAACGGTATGGGTTTTCATTACTCCGTCTGCGTAAAACTCTTTTTCTTCATTCAGCAAATTGGAGCGGTAATTCGCGATGCTTTTAGTTTTTCCGCCGCCGTAATATTCAAAAACTTCGCCGTCGGGAATGCTCCCCTTAACGCCCATCACTCTGCCGTCTATATGATAAAACTCTTTAGCGACTTCGGCTTCGTCGGCATTATAAAATGTCATCTCTTTTTTTGGATTGCCTTCATAATAATGCGTAGCCGTGACTTTTCTCGTGACTTCCGCATACACAGAAACCGTAAATACGGCGATAAACAGTAAAATCAATATTTTTTTCACTTATTTCACTCCGTTTTTGTTTAAAATGTGTTACAAATGCTATTTGACGTTCTTTGAATATAATACTTTTTTATTACTTCATTTTCAAGCCGTTACACGGCAAGAAGACAGGATGAAAAAATAAAAAGGCAGAGTGCAGCGGCAAGGCTTTTGCGGTTTCCTGTCTTCATATTATCTTAACATCTTGTATTCGGCCTCATTTTAAAAATTGTATATTTACCGATATAAATATATAATAACAGTTCTTATGTTGTTAAGGGAGAACAATGACTATCAAGTCTTTATTTCAAAAATTCAAAAAAAGATGGAATTGCAGAGGCGGCTATTCTGATTTTTTAAAAATAGCTTTTCCTCTGATAATATCCACAGGCGCGTGGTCCATACAAAGTTTTATAAACAGATTTTTTCTTGCATGGCATTCAAAGGAAGCCTTCGCGGCATCTCTTCCGGCCGGAGTGCTTAATTTTTCCATCATGAGTATTTTTATAGGGACGATAAGCTATGCGGACGTTTTTGTTTCGCAATACTACGGTAAAAAAGAATACAGATCTATAGGACCGTCCGTATGGCAAAGTTTTTATCTTGCTTTTGCCGGAGCTTTTATACTTCTTTTAATATCGTTCTTTTCCGAAAACATTTTTACTTTTATAGGACATGCTCCGGCGATAATTGCGGAAGAAATAAAATATTTTAAAGTTTTATGCTATGGCGCTTTTCCTTCTCTTGCCGCCTCGGCGCTTTCGTGTTTTTACGCTGGAAGAGGCAAAACGAAAATTATTTTACTTATAAACATAATAGGCATTGCCGTAAATATTATCTTCGACTGTCTGCTTATTTTCGGAAACGCGGGATTTCCCGAAATGGGAATAACGGGCGCGGCAATCGCAACGATTATAGCATCAATTGTTATGTTCGGCCTTTTTGCGGTAATGCTGCTATCCAAAAAGAACAACAAAACCTATAACACAAGGAAAATTATTCCTGATTTCAGCTTTATAAAAAGGCTTCTAAAATTCGGATTTCCCAACGGCGTGCAGTTTTTCTTCGACATGTCGGGCTTTACTTTTTTTGTGCTTGTAATAGGAACTTTGGGCGAGCTTGAACTTTCAGCTTCAAACATAGCGCTCAACATAAACTATCTGGCTTTTATGCCTTTGATAGGATGCGGAATTACAACATCAATACTTGTAGGACAGTTTCTAGGAAGAAATAAAGCGTCGCTGGCCGAAAGAAGCGTTTACACGGCTTTGCACGTCGTATATTTTTATGTTGCATTTATGGTTTTGGCATTTATTTTAATTCCTAACTTTTTCATATACCCGTTTTCACAGGGAGCCGAGGCTGAAATTATAGAACAAATCCGCCCGATAGTAATAAATTTATTAAGATTTGTAGCTTTATACTCTCTTTTTGATCCGATGAACATAGTATTTGCATCAGCCATAAAAGGCGCCGGCGATACTGCATTTGTCATGAAACTTCTTATAACTCTTTCAATTTTTGCCGCCGCTATGCCGATATATCTTGTCATAGTCGTATTTGACCTTGGACTTTACATCGGATGGAGCATTATGGTATTTTACGCGGTTGCGCTCGCGCTGTCTTTTTATTTAAGATATAAAACGTACAAATGGAAAAAAATGCGCGTTATTGAGATGCAGATCGTGGACGGATAAAAAACAGAGAAGAGATAATAGAAAAAAGATACGACAAAGGCGGATGGCTTTAATAAAAATTTGTTATCTGTTGTCTATTCTCTTTTTTCTGCCGCTATATTGTCTTATTTTTTCTTTTAATGTAAACTATATTACGGCGCCGAGGTGGTGGAACGGCAGACACGCAGGTCTCAGAAGCCTGTGCCCGCAAGGGTGTACGAGTTCAAATCTCGTCCTCGGCAAATGCGTCTTTGAGGCATTTTTTGTATTTATCGCTTATCATTTATCATTAAAAAAAACTGAACTTTTGTTCAGTTTTTTTGTTTTTGGCATGATACCAGGCAGGCTGATAAAATCAGCCTGCCTGCAAAGCATTATTTAATTATAGTTCTGTTCAATCTCGTAAGCTTTTCCTTTGTAATAGTTCAATGTCAAATGTATTCCTTCGGCTCTTGTGTCTGATATACCGCTGGTAGTAACACTGAATGATATCGCATCATCATTGGCATTCTTAAATTCCCGCCATGTAAATCTGTTAAAATATTTGTTTCTTCTGGCATCAACACCTATCTCAGGAATATAGCTTGCCGCAGTAGCTGTATAAGATGATGCGGCAAACCAAGTCTTATTTCTGGCCTGATAAATTTCCTGAGCAGCCATAATTTCGGAAAGAAGCGCTTGCCCTTCAACCGAAACAGACTTCCTTACATGATCTCTGTACACCGGCACCGCAATAATAGAAAGAATTCCAATAATGACAATAACTATAATAACTTCCGCCAGAGTAAATCCAGAATTTTTTTTCATAAAACCGCCTTTGTAAAAATTTTTGGCGCAGCTGTATAAATAATAGTGCCGCGCCAAAAATTCTAGCCCAAATTACTTTATTTTAAAAGCATCTTTTTTCAACACATTGCCTTCCGCGTCAACTACTTCAACTGACAAATCGCCTTCAAGCCCCGGATAAACGGTCTTGCTGCTCCATGTTCTGAAAGAAGGAGTCGTAATTTTTAAAGGGATTTCTCCTATAACCGTTTCACCCGCATACCATATGTGTTTAACTTCCGCGCCTTCTGCGCCTTCAATTTTTGTCCAGTAATAAATTTTAGGCGTATCTTTTGTGAACTCTTCCGCCGTTCCTTCAGGCATTCTGTCGGCAATAGCCGTGCAAACCGCCGAACCTGAAACTGTTATACTGCTTTTGCTTTCAGCTTTTTCCGCTTCTTCAGCTTCCTGCGCAAAAGCCGCTCCTGCAAAGCCCATCATGACCGCAAACACAACCAAAAGACTGACTTTCTTCATCTTACTCCCCCCGTTTTTGATTTTTTACTTCCACCTTCTCTTCTATCTCTTCTCCGGTTTCAACTTCATTACCTGTCAGAATATAATAAAGAACCGTAGGAATTCCCGCAAAACCGTCCCTTGAATTTATGTATATTTTAGACAGATACGCATTCTTCCCCTTAATAATCATTTCGGCTTTAGGTTCGCCGTCCACAAGCAAAACCTTTATATTGCGGTCTTCAACTGCCTTCATCCGCATATCAAACCAGCCGCTTTCGTTATATGCAATGCTAAAACCGTAAGCGCTTCTCTGAAAAGCGCTTACTTCCGTGCGCCTTCCGTCGGAAGCGTATAAAAGCCAGTAAGAATCTATGGGATTATTTTTGTCTATCTGCCCGTTGCCGTCAATATTAGCGTCATACTGAACTATATTGGCATTTTTGCTTCTTTCGATTTTAAAAAGACTTCTCTCGGAGGCAAACGGCAAAGATACAAATAAACACAAAACAATTGAAATTAATGCGCACAGCTTAATATTTTTCATTTTTTACCCCGGAATGCCTTTAATTCTATATTATTATTCTTTTCCTTTCAAGCCGTTACTGTCTGCATATATAAAAAAATCTGCAATTCTTACAATTACCGCCGTCTTTTTTATCAAACTCAAAGTAATCGCCTTCGGAAATTTCATCCAAAACAAACTTTATTATATCTTTACAGCCATCATATATTCTTTGAGCATCAACGCAGTTTGAAAAAAAATCGTGTATTTCGGCCTTTTTTATATCATAAACGCCGCATCCGCAAACATCGGCTTTTTCACTTTGTTCAAAAATATATTTATACAAAGGAAGCTGTAATGATTTTACGGCTTTTTTTATATTTTCCCTGTTCAATCCCGAAGAAATAAGTTCGCCGAATTTTTTTGAAACAAGCGGCGTGCTCACGCTGCCGGTTTTGTAATCGAGAATAATATACCCTCCGCCTTTTTTATCCGCCCTGTCAATAATGCATTCAACGTTATAATCGGTTTTATCGGTTTTTAAAATTGCCGCATACCTTTTTTCGCAGCAATAAATACCGTCAAACTCTCTTTCCCTCTCAAACTTAAGAACTTTGCCCATTCTGTGTTCAAGCACTTTTTTGATCAAAAACGCGTCTTCCCTGAACTTCAGTTCAAAACAGTTCTCAAAAAACTTTTCAAGTTCATGAAAAAAATGTTCTTTAAATCCGGATTTTTTGAGTCCGGAACTTTCCATTCCCTCATAAAAAACCGACCGCAAAAAATCATGTATGAAGCTGCCCATTTCGCTTCCGGACAGTTCCGCGCCGATTTCAGACGCCTCGTCAAGCCCCAAAACATATCTGAAATAAAACTCAAGCCTGCATCTTAGATAAGTATCTATTTTGCTGTAAGAATATTTCATTTTTTTAAGATACCGCTTTATCTTATCGCTCTTTTCGTATCTTTTTTTGCCCGAATTTGAGATTTTTAAAGAAGGAAACGCGATTTTTTTCGTTTTCGCGCAGTCAAGGCTGCCGCTTTTTAACTGTCTATCCCACACAAGCCGCTCGATAAATCTGCTTCTTTCTTCTTTTTCATTGTCGGGATATATAAGGCTTATTTTTTTTGCCTGCGATATAAGCCTGTTAAAATGATAATTTTGTATCTCGTACTCTTTTTTTGCCATTTCTATGCCCAAAGCAAACATTATGTCTTTGGGAACAAGCGGCGACTCTTTTTTTACTGCAGGCATTGCCGAATCCGTCATACCTACGATAAACACATTTTCAAATGAGATATTTCTTGATTCAAGAAGCCCTAAAACCTGCAGCCCTTTTAACGGCGATCCCGGAAGCGGTATCTTTTTATCTTCTAAAAGATCCGAAAAAATATTTAAAATATCGTTTTGCGCAAAACGCGCGCGGGCGACTTTTCCGTACTTCATCTGCCGCGACAAAGAAAGTATTATTTCTATCGCTTCCGAATTAAGAGGATATGTTGAAACTATGCTTAATTCGCATAACTTTTCGGCAAAAGAATGAAGCTCCTCGGCAAAAGCGTTCAGCGTTTCGGGTTTTTCCCACGCGCAAAACAGAGTTTCGAAAATATCAGACAAAACATTTTTTAATTTATCGGCATTTATGTACCCCGACGCACCTGCGGAAGATTTTGAAATTGATTCCAAAACGGCGGAAGCATTGTAAATCTCTTCAAAAGAAACGAATATTTTTCCGGATAAAGAAGTTTTTGAATCCCTGTCAAACGCTTGTTTGAGTTTATGCGCGATTATCCTTGTAAGAGAAGGATCTCCGAAAAATCTCATATTTTTCACAAGCGGATTTGAAAGCGTTTTTATTAAATCTTTAACGTAATAATTTTCGTTTTTTCTTGAAAGCTGCGCAGCCGTTACGGACCTAAGAAGCGTAAAAACAGCCGTCTTAGACGCCGGATATCCTGCAGAAACGTTATAATTATCCGTTACCGCCGAAATCTCAGACATCACCGGCTGCAGAAGCTTTGCTTCCGGAACTATTATGACGGTTTTATCATACTCAGCCTCGGGCATTTTTGCGATAAGGTTTTTTAAAAGAACGGCCTGCGACTGATCGTCATAAGCGCCGTAAATATTCAAGTCGGCGTCGAAAGGTTTTTCGCTGCGCGCATTTTCCGAATGGACTGTGCGGATCGCATCGCCGCTTTTTGCGCTTTTCTCAATGGCGGAACCGAAATATGAGTATATTTTATTTAGCGAATCATAATTTTCCGGATCTCCCTGGGTTATAACCGTCAATTTTCCGGCGTCAAATATTTTTTTAAATATTTCCAGTTCAGTTTTGTGAAGATAAAAAGGAGCCAGCAGAATAAACTCTTCATATTCGCCGGCAAGCTGCGCAAAATCCATCCCGGAAACTTTTAAAAACGAATATCCTTTTGTAGTTTTTGAAGCTTTTTCAAGAGAAGAATGGAAGGAATCTTTTATTTTAAACATATTCTTTAAAAGATCATTAATATTTTCCGGAACATCATATCCTATATCCGCATTAGCCGTAATGTTTTTCAGTTTCTCTCCGGAAACTTTTTCCAAATCCAGCTGCTCGATAAAAGACGCTATTTCCAAAGCCCATTGCAAAAATCCGGCAAAACTTTTCTTTCCTTTTAAAAGTTCCGGAGCAACATCCTGCACGGCTTCGTAAATCATAAAAGCGGCTTCGATATCCGGTATTTTAACAAAATCGGTATTGTCAAACACCGCATTTTCGATAAAATCGTCGTTTGTAAAAAAAGCCGGAGATACAAAAGACGTTCCGGCAGCCTGCGCCAGTTTCTTTTTTATAAACAGAAACTGCCTTTTTCCGCCGCTTATAAAAGCGGTTTTTTTTCCGCCGGATTTAGCGTAATAACCGCACGTAAAATCAATTATATTTTCCCGCATGGAAATATTGATTATTTTTGAACTCATGATTTAACCTTTTGTGACGGCAAACCAAAAACCTATTGCTGCTCCGGCTTTGCCTAAACGCCTAAACTACTCCTTACTCATTATTAACCGCCGTTTCTCTATGTCTACAATACAGCCGCGAACATTTTTATTTTTATATATTTCCGAAAGGCATTTGACATAATTTAGAACCTGTTTTCTGTTTTCTTCGGCGGCGGAATTCGAACTTTTGAAATCCGCGACGATAATTTCATCTTCCCCGATAATAACTTTATCCGGTTTGTAAGTTTCTCCGGAAGAAGTTACTATCTCAAATTCGTTAAAAATATTCTTTTCATCGCTTTCAAAAACAGACGCTATCTCTTTTTTTTCAAATAATTTTAAAAGTTCGTCTTTTATCCAATCGGCATCATCGTAAAGAAATTTTCTTTTCGCATCGCCGGCCGCTTTATCCGCTTCCGCGTTTATATTCTTATTTTTAAGCGATCTTATGCGCGACAAAGCAAAATGCAGCATTGTTCCGCGCCTTCTTAAATTATTAAAATCGGGAACGGAAGTTTTTTCCGAATGATTCTTGATTTCTTTATATCCGAAATCGGCATTGTCGTTAATGCTCTCATCATTTCCCGATTTTGTCCGATATAATTCTTTTGTACCTCTCTCAATATCTTCTTTGCCTAAAAGCAAAGCCGCGCTGTTGTTTGAACTTCCGGCTTTAGGCGGAACAAAAGCGTAGAATTCGCACTCTGCCCTCGTCATCAAAACATACAAAATGTTCATTTCAGACATAAGCGTTTTTGCTTTTTCGCGGTTATATGAAGATTTTAGCTTTTCAGAAAACTCCGACATATTTTTTGTCAGATACGTCAGATTGATTTTTTCTCCGTTGTCTTCAAATAAAGGTTTGTCCGCGGCCGTATGAGCAAGCTTCAAAAACGGCGCGATCACAACCGGAAACTGCAAACCCTTGGCTTTATGCGTTGTCATAATTTTAACGCCGCCGCCGGAAGAACTTTTTACGTACAAACCGCCGTCTCCGTCTTCAAGGTTTTTAAAATATTCCAGAAAATTTTCAAGTCCGCCGTCGTCGCATTCAAAATCTTTTATAAGTTCAAGAAAACGCATTATAAAAATTTTTGATTCTTTAAAATTTTCCGCTATTTTAAATTTTTCCAAAACCGATAATACAAGTTCGTAAACCGGAGTAAAACCCGCCTGAACAAAAAACTTCTCAAAATACTCTTCCCACAAACTTTTATAATGCCCGCCGAATTTCTTGTAAAAAGCGTCCAAATCGTTTTTATCGTGCGAATCAAAAACAAATCCGCGCATTTGTTCGCAGCCGGAAGCCGCTGTTTTGCAAAAAACTTCGCCCGTGATAAAAGATACGAAAGAAAGGCTGTCCATGGGAGAGTTTATAAACGTTAAAAGCGAAACGATCTGTTTTATTATATCGTTGTTTCTGATATTTAACGTCTGTCCGGACTCAACGCTTATGCCTTCTTCCAAAAGCCACGACCCTGCAAGCAAAACTTCGGCATTGGTTCTGCACAAAACCGTCACGTCGTTTAAATCAAAACGTCCGGAAAGCTGTTTCACGGTTTTTACAAAAAGGCGTTTTGTCTCCGCTTCAATATCGTCAATATCATCTTTTAAAATTTTGATTTCCACGTATCCTTTTTGTTTGTCCTCCCGGCAGTTCTGTTTTGAGTTTGAATAAACCGAAATCAAATCTTTATATCCGCTTAAAAACTCTTTTTCTTCATGCAAATCGTTTAAATACCGTTCAATATTTTCTTTAGAAAAAACAAAATTATTAAACTCAACGATTTCTTTATGGCTTCTGTAGTTTTGGTTTAAAACAACCGTATCATTTTCATTCTGCGAAAATTCGGACAAGGCATTATAAAAGATCTCACAGCTTCCGCCCCTAAAATCATAAATCGCCTGTTTGGCGTCGCCGACATAAAAAAACGTGCCGCCTCCGGCAACGCTTTCGTCCAGAAACCGCTTGATGCCCGCCCACTGCACGGGGCTTGTATCCTGAAACTCGTCTATTAAAAAATGTCTGTATTTTTCCGAAAGCCTGTAATACACTTCAGGCATGACGGGATTATCGCCTTCAAAAAGACTCAAAGCTTTTTTGTTTATATCGTGAAGAAATACAAGTTCGTCTTTTTTTGCCTGAATTTCAAATTCATTGTCTATTTTTGAATAAATTCCGCAATAAACTCCGTAATAATTGCAGGCGTAGAAAACGCACAGTTCCGAAATGTCTTTCCGTATTTCTTCCCATAAACAGTCCGCTTTATCGTTTTCAGCCGCGTTTTTCTTATATTTCAGAGGTGAAGCAAAAGCTTTTGGGATCTTATCCGGATTATAAAAAATACTTTTTCCTTCAAAAACCGCTTTTTCAGCGGCTTTAAGGCAGGTTGAATATACGTCGAGTTTTGAAAATTTGCTCAAAAATTCTTCCGTTTTTTTTGCTATGTTTGAGGCTCTTTTAAATATTTCTTCATCAAAAGATTGATTGTTTACCGATATATCCTTACCGGTATTTCCGGCTTTTGCGAAAACTTTTTCCACTTCGTTATATATATCGTTTTTCGGAAACCAGCCGGTTTTTTCCGACATAAGATACTGCGATATATAACGCGTCAAAATCTCTTTAAGATTTGCGGAAAGAGCGGAAAGGCGCAAAAATGAATCAAGCGCAAACTTTAAATTTTCGGAATAATCTTTTTCTATGCGGAAATTGGGAGAGATGTCTATGTTTATGGCGCAGGCTTTTAAAATCGAATTTATAAAACTGTCTATCGTGCTTATGTTAAAATTGTCGTAGTTATTTAAAATTTCATTTAAAACTTCCGCGCTTTTTGAGCGGACTTCTTTTTGAGATAACCCCGTTTCATCAAAAATTCCCGAGGTATCAAGAGACAAAACCGCTTTTTTCAAATATTCTATAACTCTGCACTTCATCTCTACCGCCGCTTTATTGGCAAACGTCACGGCGATAATATTTTTTAGGGGTATGGAGTCTTTATGCGGATTATAATCCAGCAGCAAGCGCAAGTATCTCTTTGCAAGATTATAAGTTTTACCAGAACCCGCCGAAGCCTGCACCGACGTTATTTGCGGTATTTTAGTTTTAAACATTTGAGGAGCCTTATAAATTTAAAACTTTCCTCTTTTTGCGCCTTTCGGGAAATCGACAGAGTCGTATAATTTGTCCAGCCATACAAAACGCTTATCTGAAATTTTTTCTTTAAAAAGATTTTTGATTTCGGAAGAGGCGTTTATTTTGCTGTTTCCCCAGTTCCAATGCTGAAACATCGGCAATACGTCCCAGTTGCAATTTATATAAGATAAAGCTTTTACATTATTTTGCGTTTCGATAAATCTGAAAAGTTTTTTATACCAGTCGGCTTTTCTTTCTTCTTTCAGATCAGTCCCGAGCATAGGCGCGCATTCGGCTATCATAACGGGTTTTGAATGCCTCTGCGCAAATTTTATCATCGGGATCCACTGGGGACTGGCAAAATACGAAATCGCGCACCAGTCAACGTAATCGTCTCCGGGATACCACGCCTCAATTCCGCGCGGATTTAATGAAGCGTAAGAATGCCATACATAAGCAATATTTGTAACGTTTGATCCGTCCATTTTTTCAACAATGTGCCTGAACGCCGCAATATATTTTTCCGGTTCGTAAGCATTGTCGGGATAATCGAATTCATATCCTATGCGTAAAAATACCGGAGCTTTTACGGCTTTTACCCATTTGGCAAGTTTTTCTATATTCCCGTCAAGAGAACCGTCAATAATGCTGTCAAGCGAGTTAACCAGATAAAGGCCTATTTGAAGAGCTGCCCCGGGATATTTTTTTGCAATGTAGCTGCCGGACGTTTCTCCGGCGCCGAAATCCGCTTTATTGTCAAGGCCGTTTAAATCCGATAAAGCCGTATAAAACATAAATCCTGCCGGCGCTTTTTTTACTATTTTTACAAACTCATTGCTGTCATTATTGTTCTGTCCGGCAAAAATAAGAACTTTCCCGTCTTCCGGAACAAAACGCCCCGTAAGCCCTTTTTCTCTTTGAGCAAACGCCGGCGCTGACAGCGTAAAAATAAGAAACAGCGTCAATATTGTTTTTTTCATAACCGTACTGCTCCATACTTTATTAATTACGAATTACGGAGACTTCGTCCCAATTACGAATTGGGTTTCTCTAAAAACCCAATTTTGTCATACCCGTGAAAACGGGTATCCATGCTGCTTTTAAATATGTCCGACGATAACGACAAAAATTGATTCCCGTTTTCACGGGAATGACACCACTTTAGATAGGTTTTGACCCAATTGCTTTTTTTCATCTCTCCGCTCTTTCTCTGGCCATATCGCGATCCATATCTTTTCTTTTGATGCTTTCTTTTTTGTCGTAAGATCTTTTGCCTTTTGCCAAACCCACAAGCATTTTTATTATGCCGCGCTGCGAAAGATAAACTTCAAGAGGAATCACGGTTAACCCTTTTTCTTTAACTTTGGCGTTCAGTTTATTAATTTCAGATTTATGCAATAACAGTTTTCTTTTTCTTTTTGCGTCATAATCCAAAACGTGCGAAGACATCCGCTCATACGGAGCTATAAACATATTATCGACGTATGCTTCTCCCGAAGAAAAACGCACAATAGCGTCAACAAGACTCACGTTTGAACGCCTTACGGATTTAACTTCAAAACCGGACAATACTATTCCCGCTTCCGCTTTCTCAAGTATTTCATAGTCGTGGAACGCTTTTCTGTTGGTAGTAAAAACTTTTTTTTCCATTTTTAAACTGCAAGAGGAAGATTAATAATAAATTTTGAACCTTTCCCTGAAGAGCTTTCGGCTTTGATCGCTCCTCCGTGCATTGCAACTATTTGTTTTGACACCGTAAGAGACATACCCAAGGCTTTTGCCTGCTTCGTGGAAAACATAGGATCAAAACACTGAGCGAGAGTATCATTGTCCATGCCGATACCCGTATCGGAAATTTCGACAAACGCTTCATTAGCGGATTTATACGCTTTAACGGACATAGTGCCGCCGTCGGGCATTGCCTCTTTGGCATTTTGTATTATACTCGACAAAACCTGCTTAATTCTTTCCGGATCCGCGTAAATATAAAGCTCCTGAATAGACGTATCAAAAGAATATTTATCCTCTTTGTATTTTTCGATTACTTCGTTTATAAGCGCTTTTAAATCGTTATTTCCTTTGTTCAGCTGTTTTACCCTTGTGGAATCAAGCAGTTCAACTATCATATTGTTCATGCGGTTTACTTCGCTGGAAAGCATTTTAAGCATTTTATTGGGAACTTCGCCTTCAATTTTAACCGAATTCGAAAAATAATAAGCTATATTTTTCATGCTGGAAAGAGGATTTTTCAAATCATGCGAAGCGACGGAAGCAAATTTGTTAAGAATTTTTATCTTCTCGTTTATGATCTCTTCTTTTGAAAAATTTCCTTCTTGTTTGCGCTGAAAATTTCCGCCGATATTTATGGCTTTAAACTGCGTTACGGGTTCATGTTTGACTTCCTGCGCGGGAACATACGGCGTCGGGTCAGGAGGAAGATCCCGTTTATAAGTTTTATACTTTTTATGCGAATGTCCGTACCCGTCATACTCGCCGGCATCGTCGGCCTGCTTATAAAAAACTAAAATCAAAAAAGATATAAAGCATACTCCGCTTGCCGAAAAACCTAAAATTTGATGAATAACTCCGGAATATACGGCAGCCAAAGCCGAAAGAACAGCCGCCGCAAAAAGAAATATTTTTACAATAGCCAAATTATCGTTCATTGACAACTCCTTTAAAAACAGCTAAAAATTAAGAATGTTTGTGTTTCGGATCAAAAAAGCGCGCGGGCTGAGAAGGAAAATATCTCAATTTTCATTCTTAATTGCCGTTTTTTACGCTTTCTCCATCTCCGCCAGAAGGTCATGAGCATCAAAGGGCTTATGAAGAACCGGAATATCATGCTTCTTCAGACTTTCGCTTATAGCGCTTTCAAAATCAAACACAAAAATAATTTTTGCTTTATCGTTTTTCTGTTTTACGTTTTTATAAAAACCTTCTATATCCGGAATTTCCACGGTATCGCATATTATATAACTGCTGTTTTCAATATCTTGGCCTGCAAAAAAAATTTCTGCCGAAGGGCAGTAAACAGCGTCATATCCTTTCGCAACCAGAGCAAGTTTCAGGTTGTTTGACCATATCGTCTCGCTGCTTATAAGAACGGCCTTTTTCTTGCCGGAATCTAAAAAAAACTCGGAAAGAGCGCCCTTGCTCAGAGGCAGCCTCAGACATTTTATATTTTTTATTTTCTCAAATTCTTTGCATTCCGCCGCCGTAACAACAACCACAGTCGACTTTTTCATCTTCTGCGCCGTTTCTTTTATTTTAGAAAAAGAATTCTGCTCAGGTTCCGCTGCAAAAATCAGTTCCGGCTCTCTTCTTATAATAAAATCATCGGACGATTCTAAACTGTCTTTTTCGACGGCTATAAAACCTGATGATTTTAAATTAGAAATCAAAAAATCTTTTGTTTCTCCGTCCTTGGAAATTACAAGACCCGTTTTCTTTGAGTTTATATCTTTTACGGCATTAAGAACATCTTCTATTTCAAACGGTTTGCTTATACACGCAAATGCGCCTTCTTTTATCGCTTCTTTTATCAAATCGTTCATTGCGTAAGCCGTCATCATCACTACTATGGTCCCGGGGCTTATTTCTTTAATTTTTTTAAACGCTTCGACTCCGTTCATTCCCGGCATTCTTATATCGAAGAACGCTATATCGAAAACGGTTTTCTTAACAAGTTCCAAAGCTTCAAGCCCGTCGCCTGCCGTCTGCACGGAATATCCCTCTATTTCAAGAATACTTGCAAGAGAAAATCTCAACCCCTCTTCATCGTCCGCAATTAAAATGCTTAAGTTTTTTTCCGAATTCATTTTTTACTCCATTGGAAGCGTTAT
>JGI24702J35022_10000792_pt1 | contig 19598 bp, 15 predicted proteins | sample TergutTh196P4_FD_35022 | JGI IMG/M metagenome (IMG submission 35022)
CATAATCATTATGAAAAAGAAAATTTTTATTACCTGTATCTTTGCCTTTTGGGCAATCCATGTTTTTCCCCAATCCATGCAGCTTTTTTGGCAAATAGGCGAACAAGATAAAAGCGCAGCCGAATTTGCATTGGGACCTTATGATTTTATGCAGTATTCGCAGACATTTGGGAATCGTCCCGCTGTTTATGAGGTTGGGAAAAGTGCGCCTGAAAAGGATTTTCCTTTTATTTTGCCCGGACCGTTTGATTCATGGGCAGGGGGTAGTTCTAAACAAATCGTTATTCGTTTCGGAATCAGGGAAATACCTGAGGCGTGTCCTGCAAGGCTGACGGTGAACTATGTGGAAACGCATTTTTCGCCTCCCATGATGCAATTCTTAATCAATGGCTATCAATGTATCCTACAAGCGCCTGCGGGCGATTTTAATGATTATTTTACCGTTAGGAAAGCCAATCCTAAAAATTTATCTACGGTCATCGAGATTCCCGGAGATGTGCTGAAGAAAGGGACGAATACCATTATTATTACCACAAAACATGGCAGTAGCTCCCTCTTTGGAGAAACGCTTTATGGAGCACGTTGGGTTGTTTTTGACAATCTCACGCTATCGGCTGCCTGCCAACTGCAACCCGAACAGACTACCGATGGCATAGATATTATTGCTTCAGAGGCTAAACAGGGACTTGTCTACGGTAAAAATCGAGAGCTACGCCAGCCTGTTATCCTGCAAGTCTATAATCCCGGGAAAGCGCAAACGGTAGATATTGTGATAGATGGGAAAAACGCAGAAAAGACCGTACTTGAAAAAGGCGTTAATACGATTGAAATCAGCGTTCCCGAAGTGAAGCAAGCAGCGAATGTAACGGTTGCATTATCAGCCAAATCGAAAATTATTGCACAAACAACGGTGAAGGCTACCCCTGTGAAGCCCCGGACGATTTATTTAGTGCAACATACGCATACCGACATCGGTTATACGAAATCGCAAACGGAAATATTGGCCGAGCATATCCGGTATATTGATTATGCCGTTGAATACTGCGAGTTGACCGAAAGCTATCCGGATGATGCCAAATTCCGCTGGACATGCGAGGCTTCGTGGGCAGTCAAAGAATATCTAAAAAACAGACCGAAAGAACAGATTGATAAATTTATGAAATATATCCGGGAAGGCAGGATAGAAGTAACCGGTATGTTTGTCAATATGAGCGAAATGGTAGACGAAAATTCGCTGAAAACCTTTTTAGAACCTATCCGGGAGTTTAAGAAGTTAGGGATTCCCGTCACTTCAGCCATGCAAAACGACGTAAACGGTATTGCTTGGTGCTTAGCGGATTATATGCACGACGTGGGCGTCAAGTATTTTACGATTGGCTCGCACGGGTGTCGCGCCATCGTACCGTTCGACAAGCCGACAGTCTTCAAATGGGAATCGCCGTCGGGCAAGCAAGTGTTCGCTATGCGTAGCGACCTTTACCATTTAGCCAACTATTGGGGTTTTGACCATGCCGGATACAAAGATATGGAACCTGCTTTTTTTGATTATATCGAAAGTCTTGAACGAAGAGGTTATCCGTTTGACGCTATATCGCTTCAATATTCAGGGTCTCTGACTGATAATTCACCCCCCTCTATGCGTCAAAATGATTTGATTCGCGATTGGAATAACAAATATGCTACGCCTACACTCAGAAGCGCTTTGTTTCATGAGTTTATGGATTATGTCACCGATAAATATGACGACCAACTGCCGGTTTACCGCGCCGCCTATCCCGACTGGTGGACAGACGGCTTCGGTTCGGCTGCCCGCGAAACGGCGGCCGCACGAAAAACGCACAGCGCCATGATCACCATTCAGGGATTACTCTCTATGGCGGTACTGAAAGACAAACCGTTACCGTCACATGTTCCGGATAAAATAAGACATGCGCATGAAAACCTGTTGTTTTTTGACGAACACACATTTGGAGCCGCTGAAAGTATCGCCGACCCATTATGCGAAAATAGCATGGAGCAGTGGGGCGAAAAATCGTCTTACGCATGGGAAGCCTTAAAAACAGCCCAAATCATGTATGAAACATCCATAGGCTTGCTACAGGGTGATATCAACCGTGGCGAAACCCCAACGGTTACTTTTTACAACACATTAAACTGGCCTCGTTCAGGCATGGTAGAATTATACATCGACCATGAGATCATCCCCTATAACCGGTCGTTCAAGGTGATAGATGAAAAAGGCATGGAATTGAAAACCCAGCCATTGCGTTCACGCACCGAAGGCACCTATTATGCCATTTATGCAGAAGACCTGCCTCCCATGGGTTACAAAACGTACCGTATCGTCACGGGCAACGACAACGCGCCTCCACTACCAAACGCCTCGCTGAATAATAGCACGGTTGAAAATGACTATTTTAAAATAGTATTTGATATGCAAACAGGCAGTATCACAAGCCTGTTTGATAAGAAATTACAGTTGGAGATGGTCGATCCTGCGTCGTCATGGCAGTTAGGCGCCTTGGTGTACGAAACATTATCAGGTAACCGTAACCAAACGTTAAATTTATCATTGACGGAATATGAACGCAAGGGATTGACGGATGTTCATATGCAGGCAGGTACAAATGGCGCAATTTATCAGACCATTCGAGTGACGGGCAAATCCGGATGTTGTGACGATGGATTTGGCGTTACAATAGAAATCCGTCTGTTCCATCACGAAAAACGAATAGAACTGAATTATGCCCTTAGAAAGAAGCCTCTCACCGATCCCGATGGTATTTATGTTGCCTTTCCGTTCAAGTTGGACCATGCAAAATTGTATTTTGATGTGCAGGGAGGCGTAGTCAGTTCGCGTGAAAATCAACTCGAAAGAACAGCGTCGGATTGGAATACCGTTCAGAATTTCGTAGCAGCCCGTAATGACAAGGCGCAGTTCATCATTGGAAGCGACTTGGCGCCCCTGTTTCAGTTGGGCGGATTATGGACAGGACAGCGCCGGGATTCTTATGATGCTCCCCATGTATATTCGTGGGTCACTAACAACTATTGGTTCACGAACTTCCGCGCTACGCAGGAAGGCGAATTGAAATGGAGTTATTATCTCACGTCTGACAGCGATATTTCAAATACCGCTGCTACACGTTTTGGCTGGGGTTCGCGTGTGCCCATTTATGCAAGGGTCATGCCGGAGGGTAAAGCTAACAACCTGCCAATGAGTTATTCGTCGTTCCACTTCGGTAAGGAGAACTTATTGATGACTTCGGCCACACCGTCGATGGAGGAAGGTTATATCCTCATCAATGTAAGGGAATTGGACGGAACGCCCACCCTGTTGCAGATAACCGACAGTAAGGGGCGAATAGTGGATTTTTCAATTGTCAACGCTTTGGAAGAACCCATGCAAAACGGATTGAAAGAGACTCAATTTATTCCTTTTGAAAATAAATTCATCAAATTAAAATATTAATATTCCCGTGCGATTGAGAGCGTGAAAATGCTTATTTTTACATCCGGTATGAGCAAAAAAGCCTCGATGCAGGATGAGATAGTTGCTCCTGTAGTGAGCACATCGTCAATAAGCAGGATGTGTTTTCCGTAGTAATAGGCAGGATCGGTTACCTCGAAAATTTTTTCCACATTGATGTGACGGTCATAAATCGATTTACGTGTTTGTGACTTAGAATCGGTATTGCGTTTCAGGTATTTCTTTTCGGAATCGAAACCATAGACCGAAGCGAATCCTTTGGCAATCCATTCGGATTGATTGTAGCCGCGCCGTTTTTCTTTTTTTGGATGAAGCGGGATCGGGAGGATGGTATCAATAGAAGCATAACAGCCTGCCGCCTTGAGTTCGAATGCTGCCGTCCGGCCTAAATAGGTCGCTAATTGTTTGTTACCGTAATATTTTAATGAATGTATCAGCTTTTGAGTGATTCCTTCCTTTTCAAAAAACAGATAGGACGTAACTTCGTTGACTTGCGCAAATCCTGAAAACAAGTCTCGCGCGGGATTCGCTTTGTTGTAATGGTAATTGGTTTTCGGCATGTTGCAATGACAAAACAGGCAGATGAACTGCTCGTTTTGAACAAGCGGATGACCGCAAACCAAGCAATAGTATGGATAAAACAAAGATACCAAGTCGTTTAACAAGTTACTCATCGTTTATGTTTTTAAACATTTTCCTTAATATGTTGATAATAAGAGATGTTTCGAATCCTTTTGACGAGGCGTATCGACAAAGTTTCTGATATACATCCTGTGGTGACCGGCCATGAACCGTGCGTTTTTTGTTTTTAAGTAAATCGGTCAGTACCTTCAAGTATTCGTCTTCGTCAATCGTATCCAAGGCTTGCTGATAAATTTCCGGTGGGATACTCCTTAATTTCAGTTCGTAGCCGATTTTGATTCGCCCCCAATGGTTCAGGTGAAATTTGTCGTGAACAAAACTGTGGGAGAAACGTTTTTCGTCGATGAAATTTTCACGGAGTAGCCAATCAATGAGGCGTTTTTCTTCCTCTTTGGAATAATTCTCCGCTTGTATCTTTTTTCGTACATCAAAAAGACATCGTTCGGCTTGTGAACAGTATTTGGCAAGGGCGCTTAGCATATTAATTACGAATTACGAATTACGAATGTTCTTTAGTGTTAAAAATCAAATATTTTTAGCAGAGATGAAACGGTTTTTGCCGGACAGATCGCGGATGACTTCGGTTTGGGAGAAGCCTTTTTTTTGAAGTAAATCAATGATTGAGGTGTCGCATAGCGGGTTTATTTCGAGAAAGAGCCTCCCTTGCAGGGTGAGCTTTTGTTGTGCGAAATCGGCTATGGCGTCGTAAAACAATAGTGGCGTATCGTTTGGAACAAACAGGGCGGAATGAGGCTCATAGTTTAGTACATTAGCGCTTATGGAATCTTTTTCATGTTCCATGATATAGGGAGGATTGCTGACAATGACGTCGAATTGTTCGGGAAATAAGGTGGTTGTTTTTTGCGTGTTCAGGATATCTGCTTGCATAAAACGGATAGGCGCTTTGTTCTGTTGTGCATTTTGGGAGGCTGTCTGTAAGGCGGTTTCCGAAATGTCGATAGCAGTGACAACTGCTTTAGGGATGTGTTTTGCCAATGCAATTGCGATACATCCGCTTCCGGTACCGATGTCTAAAAGAGATGGATGGGGACTGACTGTCGAATTGATGATCAGGTCGACTAATTCTTCCGTTTCGGGGCGGGGTATAAGTACGGAGGGGTTCACTTTCAGCGGGATGCTATAAAATTCCGTTTCGCCTAAGATGTATTGAAGCGGTTCCATATTAGCGAGCCTGTCAACGATAACGTAGATTTGATTTTTTTCGTTTGCGGAGATTTTTGTATCTTTGCCGAGAATTTGTTGCTTATAAGACAATCCACATACAGCGTTCAATATCAGACGGACGAAACAGCGTATTTCTTCCGGCGAATATAGCGCATGTAGATGCTTATGTATATGTGTCACAGTAGGCTTCATTTTCAAATTTGAACTGATTTTGGATGTAAAGATACGATTTTTTGAAAAAGAATGGATATTTCCGATTTTTATATGTCGAGATGTTTGGAGTTGGCTGCACATGGAAGGGGCAGTGTTGCACCGAATCCGATGGTGGGCGCTGTACTTGTTGCGGATGTCGGCTCGCTAAACGCAGGGTCCTGCCGTTGTTCGGGCGCTCATTCGTCGGAGGGCGTCATTATCGGCGAAGGGTTTCACCGTTGTTTTGGCGAGGCGCATGCTGAAGCCAATGCGATTGCTTCGGTAAAGGATGAAGCGTTGTTACGACAAGCGACATTGTATGTGAATCTGGAGCCTTGTTCGCATTACGGGAAAAACCCTTCATGCGCCGAACTGATTATCCGCAAGGCGATTCCTCGCGTTGTAGCGGGCTGTTTGGACCCAAATCCGAAAGTGGCGGGGCGCGGGATCAAGATGTTGCGTGAAGCGGGTGTAGACGTGACGACCGGCGTAAGGGAGCGGGAATCAACCGTATTAAACCGTTTTTTTATGACGGCACATCAGCGTCATCGTCCGTATATTATTTTGAAATGGGCGCAGAGTGAAGATGGGTTTTTAGATAGAAAAAGGAAAGACGCATCGGAAAAGCCGGTTGTTTTTTCTAATGCGATAACCCGCAGGATGGCGCATCAATTACGTTCGGAAGTACAGGCTATCATGGTCGGGACAAACACGGCTGTATTGGATAATCCGGAGCTAACAGTCCGTTATTGGACGGGTACATCGCCGGTACGTATCGTAGTAGACCGTACCCTGCGTGTTCCGCAAGGTTATCGTCTCTACGATGGCAGGTATCCAACGATTATTTTCACAGAAAACAGCCATTGGGAGGAAAAGGGGGAAAGATGCTTTGCGAATAAGGAGAATATGCGCTATCATTTTTTGGAAGGTACCGGTTCCGGGTTAAGCGAAATAGCGGCTTTTCTTTATGAAAATGAGATTCAATCGTTGTTAGTTGAAGGTGGCGCGCAGCTTCATCGTTCGTTTTTAGAAGAAAACCTGTGGGATGAAATAATTGTTGAAACGGCGCCCGTACAGTTGAAAGATGGGGTTCAATCAGCGCTATCTTATGTTGGCGAGCATATTCAATTAGCTGAAAGACAGTACATATATCCGAGGATTTCAGGTGATGAAAAGCCCTCGGTAATAGCGCGATTTATAAATTACACTTTTTAATAAAAAACGCATCTAACACTAAAATATTATAAAAATGAAGAATATGATGTCTATAACAAAAATTGTTCTTACTTTTGTCCACGCTAAAAAGAAAATGTCAATGGGAAAAATCAAATTTTGCGGGTTACTGTTCATAGGAGGATTGATGAGTTTGATGTCATCATGTCTGGGCAATGATAATTATGAAGTAGATGATTGGATGATGTTTAATGCCCAAATTTCTTCTTTTCAATTATCATGTGATTCAATAATCGGCTTGGATAGCGTCAAATTTACAATCGACCAGGTGAACGGCAAGATATACAACATGGATTCGATGAAGTATGGAACGGTTATCGATTACAAAGTAATCGTTGATATTGAGTTTGATAATCCGTATGGGGTGAGTAAAATGATTTTTATCGAACAGGTGACGGGCGATACGGTACAAACCGTTACCGATTCGGTCGATTTTTCCGCGCCTGTGATGATAATCGTTACTGCGTATGATGGTGTTACGACTAAGACATACGAGGCTAAGTTGAATGTGCATCAGGTCAATCCGGATACATTAGTCTGGGAAAAGTACGCTGAAATACTACCCGGGAAGACTTTTCAGGATATGAAAGTACTTCCATTCAATGATGCTTATTATATGTATGTTGTTGAAAATGAAGCATATCAGCTTTATTGGACGGATGTACAGGATTTAGTAGATTGGAAAAAACTTGATTTATCGGGATTCCCTGAACAGGCAAAGCTTTCACAAATGACGCAGTTTGCGGATGAATTGGTTGTTTTATCCGAAGAAGGCGTTTTGTATTACTCGGATGATGGCAGGGTATGGACGCCGCATGAATTGGATTTAGCTGTCAGGGCGGTTTTAGGATATCTCCCGGAGAGTACCATCTCCGGCAGGAATGATGTCCTGTGTTGTATTGCCGGAATAGATGGTGCTATGTGTTATATTTCCATTGACAAACAGGGGAATATAACACAGGGCAAAGCAATCGCGGAGAATTTCCCGTTATCCGGTTTCGGTCAGTTTCACTATGAGACCATGTATTATCCGCGTTTAGTGATTGCATCCGGACGCGATGCGAATGATAACGTATCGGATAAGGCATGGGCTACAATGGATGGGCATACCTGGGCTTTGCTTTCCTATCCGTTGACAACATTTTCATCGCGGGAAGCGGCGACGGTTTTTCACTATGATAACTGCTTCTTTGTAATGGGCGGTCTCGATGCTTCGGGCAAAGCATTGAAAGACATCAATTACTCGAAAGACCATGGTATTTCCTGGTTAAACACCTACATCGTGAAGGTTTATCAAGATGAGAATGAAGATGATGCAGGAATTATCTATGAATATGATGAAGGTGAAGACCTTTATTATTATTATGACGAAAGGGCATATTATCCAATGGATAAGGAATATGCAGCGCGCGGATTTTCATCTGTCTTCGTTGACAGGAATGATTATATATGGCTTTTCGGAGGAAGAGCTACGAATGAAACGAATGTGTTGAATGAAATTTGGCGGGGACGAATTAACCGTCTGAGTTTCGGAAAGGAATAGATGACGACGCAGACATAATTTTATGGGGTTTTTTTCGTTAGAAAAGAAGATTGAATATGAAAACGATTAAATGATACGTTCAACTTTTTTTCAACGGATAAGCGTAATTGTATGGTTTTGCTTGTCATGTTACCGGTTGGATGCGCAGGAGAATACAGAATATCTCTATGAGGTAGGAGGTATGCTTGGCGGCGCTTTTTATATGGGCGACGCCAATAAATCTACGCTTTTCAACAACACGAATCCGACAGTAGAAGCGCTGTTTCGTTATAATGTCAATTTCAGGGTAGCATTGAAGGCGAACCTGACTTGGGCACGTGTATCAGGCACAACGGAAGGACTTGAAAACGTTTTTCCCGACCACGCACAAGCCTCCTTCGATAAGAATGTGATCGATTTAGGCGGACAGGCGGAGTTTAATTTTTTTCCGTATAGCGATAAGTATAAACATTTGAATACGAAGCGGATTTCGCCATATATCGCTATCGGAACGGGGCTATCCGTCGCACCGGGAGGGGGAGACTTGTTTTTCAGTCCTTATGTCTCGCTAAGTACGGGAGTGAAATACAAACTCAAGAACCGTATCAACATCGGAGCAGAATGGTCGGTACGCAAATTATTCAGTGACCGGTTGGATGTGACCCGAGGAAATGAACTACTTGATAATCCATACGGTATAGAAAGTGGTTTGCTAAAAAATAAAGACTGGTATTCGATGTTGACGATTGGTATTTCGTATGATTTCGGACTGAGAAACTGTAATTGTAACAATAAAAAAATTGAATAAAAAATAGTAGACGTTGTCAGGATGTCGTTGAAAGATGAAGTAGATAAGAAAAGAGTGCCGCAACATGTAGCTATTATTATGGATGGAAACGGACGATGGGCCACTAACCGCGGGAAAGACCGCTGTGAGGGGCACAGTGAGGGCGTTGTGTCGGTACGTAAGATAGTGGAGGCCGCCGTGACGGTCGGCATTCCTTATTTAACGGTGTATACCTTTTCGACCGAAAACTGGAATCGTCCCTTCGCTGAAGTGAATGCGTTGATGTCGCTTATGGTGATGGCGATTCAAAAGGAGACACCCGATCTGATGAAAAATAACGTCCGGTTGATGGCAATAGGCGACAGATCGCGTTTGCCGGAAGATGTTTCGCAATCGTTAACGGAGTGCATCATGCAGACATCCTGCAATACAGGGACTACACTTGTGCTGGCCCTGAGCTATTCTTCACGCTGGGAGATTGTGGATAGCGTAAAACGCATCGTTGAGGACGTACAACAAAAAACAATAAACACGAATGAGTTAGATGAAAAAATGTTTTCTTCCTACCTGACAACCTGTAATCTACCCGATCCCGACTTGCTCATCCGTACGGGAGGCGAAAAACGTATCAGTAATTTTCTGCTCTGGCAATTATCTTATACGGAATTATATTTCACGGATATCTTATGGCCCGATTTCAGGGAGAATGAATTTTATGAAGCTATATTGTCTTATCAACAGCGGGAAAGACGTTTTGGAAATACTGGTAATAAAACAACTAAATCTTGACATATGAACATAAAAATACGATTGATTATTACGTTTTTGAGTTTTTACCTTTGGGGGATGTCGCAAGGTGTAGACATTACACCCCCGATATTGTTAGAACATGCCGATACGGCAAAAATGCTTCTCCAAGCGCGGGATACAATACCTGAAAGCGAAGTGCCTACCATTCTATATACTTTTGCGCCAAAGAAATATAAAATACAGGACATCAAGGTCACGGGAGCATCCGAATATTATACGCAAGACTTCGTTCTGATTGGATACTCCGGTTTGAAGGTAGGCGACGAGATAGATGTGCCCGGCGAAGAAATCACGGATGCTGTCAATCGGTTTTGGAGGCAGAGTCTGTTTTCGGATGTTAAAATTTTAGCTTCCCGGATGGTCGACGACAAGGTGTGGTTAGAGATACAACTACGACCGCGTCCCCGTATTGCTGATGTTGTTTTTAACGGCGTCAAAAAATCGGAACGAACCGATCTGGAATCTAGGCTGAATCTACGCAAAGGCCAGCAAATGTCCACACACATTGCCGACCGTGCTAAAATATTGATAAATAGATATTTTGATGATAAGGGATTTAAAAATGTGAACATTGATATCGTCGAAAAGCCGAACCCTGAAAAAGAGGGAGAAGTCATTGTCAATGTCAATATAGATAAGAACGAAAAGACGAAAATTCAAAAAATCTATTTTGAAGGCAATGAGTTTGTCTCTGATTACCAGCTTCGCAGAGCCATGAAAAAGACCAATGAACGTTTCAATATGATTGAACGCTTCCGTAACAGTTGGCTCGAATTTTTCAGTACGAAGAAATTTACAACGACCGAATACGAGAATGACAAGAAGAATCTGATAAGCAAATATTATGAGTTTGGATACCGTGATGCGGCGATATTGACAGACAGCATTGTCGCTTTTAATGATAAACGTGTGAATATCCATCTCTCAATCGAAGAAGGCGAGAAATTTTATCTGAAAGATATCCGGTTTGTAGGCAACACGAAATATCCTTCATCCACATTAGGCGATTGGTTGAGTATGAAACCCGGTGATGTGTATAACCAGAAAAAGTTGATGGACCGTCTTAAGGGCGATGACAATTCGATGATGAGCCTCTATTCAAACAACGGATACTTATTCGCGAATGCCGATCCGGTGGAGATCGATATAAGCGATGATTCCGTCGCATTGGAAATACGCATTTACGAAGGTGCGCAGGCAACGGTCAATAAAGTAGTTATCAATGGGAACGACCGTTTGTATGAAGACATCGTGCGACGTGAACTGCGTACCAAGCCGGGCGATTTGTTCAACCGCGATCACTTGATGCGGTCGTTGCGCGAATTGGCGCAAATGGGACATTTTGACCCGGAAAATATGAACCCCGAAGTCAACCCGAACATGGAAAATGGAACCGTTGACCTGATCTATAACCTTACCTCAAAAGCGAATGACCAGATAGAATTTTCACTCGGATGGGGGCAGACCGGTATCATCGGGAAATTAGGATTGAAGTTTTCGAATTTTGCTTTCAGTAATATACTGAAACCAAGTACCTACAAAAGAGGCATCATCCCTACCGGCGAAGGACAGACCCTGAATATCAGCGGACAAACCAATGCTCAGTATTATCAGGCGTACAGTATCTCGTTCTTAGACCCCTGGTTTGGAGGTAAACGCCCGAATACCTTTTCTGTCAGCGCCTATTTCTCCCGTTATACAGGTATCAACAGCCGTTATTACCAGCAACAACAGAGCCAGTATTTATCGCAATATTACAACAACCCATACGGTTATGGTTATGGCTATGGCGGTTATGGTTATGGCTACGGCGGTTATGGCTATGGCGGCTATGGCGGGTATGGCGACTATGGCTACGCCAACTATTACGAAAATGCATATGATAAAACCAAGTATATGCAGATATTAGGTTTCTCGATAGGCTACGGTAAACGGCTGAAATGGCCGGACGATTATTTTTATGCCATGGCAACCGCGAATTATCAGATGTATATGTTGAACAACTGGGATTCCTATTATCTTGGAATAACGGAGAACGGTAAATACAACGATATAAACTTGGAATTTACACTGCAACGTAATTCGACTGACAGTCCGCTTTATACGCGTTTTGGTTCACAATTTACGCTTACCGCAGCTTCGACCTTCCCCTATTCGTTAGTCGACGGGAAAGATTATGCGAACATCACTTCCGAAGCGGAGAAATATAAGTTTGTCGAATATTACAAGGTGAAATTCAAAAGTAAGACGTTTATCCCGCTAATACCTCCTCCGAGCATAAACTCCAGCGTTCCGAAACGTACGCCGGTGCTAATGTCGCGTTTTGAGTTAGGTTGGATTGGCGACTTTAATCAAAATAAGAAATCGCCGTTTGGAACATTTTATGTAGGCGGCGACGGTATGACCGGCGGATATAGCTATTATCAGGAGACCATAGCGTTGCGAGGCTACAGCAACGGTTCGATATCGTACAATTATAATTCCCGTGCCTATTCCCGTTTGTCGTTTGAATTGCGCTATCCGCTGATATTAGAACCGTCGAGTACGATCTATGCGCTTCTTTTCGGTGAAGCGGGCGATGCGTGGAGCAGCATCTCCGAATATAACCCCTTTAATCTGAAACGTTCGGCTGGCGTCGGAGTCCGTATCTTCCTGCCTATGATAGGTTTGATGGGTATAGACTGGGCGTATGGATTCGATAAACCCTACGGGCAAAGCGACCGGGGCGGCAGTAATTTCCACTTTATCCTTGGACAAGAATTTTAAATGATAGAGATATGAAACGAGTAGTATTAATGATGAGTGCGGTGTTGTTATGCACGTTAGCGTCCACCGTAACAGCGCAGAAATTTGCGTTTATTGATATGGAATATATATTGAAGAATATTCCCCAGTATGAAATGACAAACGAACAGCTTAGTCAGCTCTCCGAGCGGTGGCAGGCTGAGGTAGAGAAGCTTCAACAGGAAGCCCAGACAATGTATAAAAATTTTCAGAGCGATTTAGTCTTTCTTTCGGCTGAAATGAAATCGAAACGTGAGGAAGAAATCGTGAAGAAAGATAATGAAGCGCAGGAGTTGAAACGCAAATATTTCGGCGCTGACGGCGAACTCTACAAGCGACGCGAGCAACTGATGAAACCTATTCAGGATGAGGTTTATGAGGCCTGCAAAACGATTGCCGCAGAGAAGGGGTATGACGCTATTCTTGACCGTGCCTCGGCCATGAGCGTCATTTATGCTTCTCCTAAGTTAGATATAAGTGATGAAGTCCTGCTAAAAATGGGATATTCAAAATAATTACTTATCTTTGCGCGATTTAATAACAAACTAAAATACTAATTTAATAAAGAAGAATATGAAAAATTTTATTGTGATGATTATGTTACTCCTGCCGTTAGGCGCGGTAGCACAAGAGATGAAAATTGCTTATGTTAATACGGGTGAGGTCATTAATGTAATGCCGGAGGTTGCCGCGATGGAAACCGAATTAGCGGCATTAAGGACTCAGTATAATTCGTATATGAAAACAATGACAGATGAATTTGAGCAAAAATATGCCGATTTAATCAATCAACAGGATTCATTAACTGAAAATATCTATAAGAGACGGGTGCAGGAAATTCAGGAACTTAGGGAGCGTATTGAAAACTTTCAGCAGTCGGGCGAACAGGAGCAACAGGATAAATATGAGAAACTGTATGCCCCGATCATAGAAAAGTTGCAAAAAGCCATTGACCAGGTGGGCGATGAAAACGGCTATACCTTTATCATCAACCCGCAGGCGTTGCTTTACAGGAATAAATCGGCAATCGATGCCACCGACCAGGTAAAGGCCAAACTGGGGTTGCAGTAGATATTTCCATTTTGTATTTATATAACGGATAAAGGACGAAAGGACGAAAGAAAATTCGTCCCTTCGCCCTTTTTATCCTTACACCTCTAACGTTTGTTACATGCAGAAGGAAAGATTTCCCATCGGTGTTTTTGATTCGGGATATGGTGGTCTGACTATTTTAGGCCATATATGCAAACGGTTGCCGGAATATGATTATGTCTATCTGGGTGATAATGCGCGTACTCCGTATGGTTCGCGTTCATTCGAAATCGTCTATCAATTTACCCGTCAGGCGGTGATACGACTTTTCGATGAAGGGTGTCCGTTGGTTATATTAGCCTGTAATACGGCTTCAGCAAAAGCGTTACGCTCCATACAGCAAATTGATTTGACGGTTTCCTATCCTTCACGCCGCGTATTGGGGGTGATACGTCCTACTGTCGAAGCGTTAGATACCATTAGCCGCACGCGACACATTGGTATATTAGGAACAGCAGGAACCATTTCTTCCGAATCGTATACCTTAGAGATAGCCAAGCTCTATCCGGATATGACCGTGACAGGCGAGGCATGTCCGTTATGGGTGCCATTAGTCGAAAACAAGGAATACGACGGCGATGGAGCGGATTATTTTGTAAGAAAGAACCTGAACCGTCTCTTTGCCGCTGACCCGCAAATAGATACATTGGTATTAGGTTGTACGCATTACCCGCTGCTTGAGCAGAAAATACGAAAGTATCTCCCGCAAGGCGTTACAATAGTATCGCAGGGTCCTTTGGTTGCAGAGAGCCTGAAAGACTATCTGCGACGTTACCCCGAAATGGCCGTCCGGTTGTCAAAAAACGGTGCATGTCGTTTTCTGACAACCGAAGCCAAAGAAAAATTTACCGAAACCGCTTCCCTGTTTTTTAAACATCCCATTCAGGTCGAGCAGATTGTTATTTAGTTCCGTCATTTTTTCACTTCGTAAAAAGACACATTGATCGATTTTTAACACTAAGGAAAGTTCCCATAAATGAGACATTATTATTTAGTAATCAATTTATTGTTATGTGTGTTTGCTTCCCATGCCTATTCGCAAAACAGGACAAATGCTGATTTCGATTGGGATGCCAAGATGAAGGGCATGGGGCTTGTAGAAGTTTGTTTCTGGGAGCCAACCATTCAATGCTACTTGGTATATGCGACGCCCGACAATTTTTTAAAAAGGCCTTTATACAATTCAAAGCTGACGAAAGCATGGTTGCATCCGCGCGCTGCAAAGATGCTTATCCATGCACAGGAATATCTCCAAAAAGAATATCCTGAGCTTTCTTTGTTAATCTACGATGCCGCCAGGCCTATTCAGGTGCAGCGAACCATGTCGGAGTGGGCAAAGCGTACAAACAATGACAATTTTGTGTCTGACCCTGCAAAAGGTGGAGGACAGCACAATTATGGCATGGCAGTCGATGTAACATTAGTGAATGATAAAGGCGAATGGCTGCCTATGGGAACACCGTTTGACTTTTTCGGCCCGGAAGCCCAAACGGATAAAGAGGATAGCTTACTGAAAAGCCGTCGCATCACCCCTCTTGAATATCATAACCGCAAACTATTGCGACGAATCATGGAAGCCGCCGGCTTTACATCCATTATTAACGAATGGTGGCATTTCAACGCCTGCCCCCGCGAAGAAGCCGTAAAAAAATACCGGCTGATAGAATGAATAAGAATTAGGAATAAGGAATAAGGAATAAGGAATAAGGAATAAGGAATAAGGAATTAGGAATTAGGAATTAAGAATTAAGAATTAGGAATTCGTGTCATTTATGACTGAAAACTATTCTCTGAAAACTGAAAACTATTCTCTGAAAACTGAAAACTGAAAACTGAAAACTATTCTCTGAAAACTATTCTCTGAAAACTGAAAACTGAAAACTGAAAACTGAAAACTACATCACCACTCATCGGTACGAAAAGAGGATACGGGAAGGTTGCCCTCGACGGTAAACAGTTCTGTTCCCGAAGTATCGTCCCAACAGTATCTTACGGCTACCGGATTAGCTACGGAAGGTGAGAATACATACACTTTGTTGCCTGCATAAGCGGCTTTGGCGGGATAGAAGCGTTTATCAGCGCCTGCAATGATGAAATTTCGTATTTCCTTGCCGTAGGTGGTGAGGCCGGGATTAGCGTCCATGTCGAATGTCAAAATCGCTACACGCCCTTCTATCTCAAGTGATTTGAAGTCGGGACTGCGGTAGTGCATCCTGTCCATCCCGTATGTTTTGGCCAATGCCCAGAGCGCCATGCGTTCGCCGGCGTCGCGTTTCTTTGGCGGGTGTATGCTGTTGATACTTTCGGCGTCCATCAGTACCGCCATGCCGGTGTTGGGTGTGGTGACCATACCTTTGGCCTGCGCTTCACGTATATACCCCGAGTTCGTTCCGCCGCCGTAGTAGTAAGGTGCGATCTGGCAATAGTAGAACGGAAATTCACCCATGCCCCACAGCGCACGCCACTCGCGTACCATCGCATCAAACATCTTAACATACAGCGCAGGCTCGTCGCGGTTTGATTCGCCCTGATACCAGATAGCGCCTCGGATGCCGTAACCCAGTATGGGATAAATCATTCCATTATAGAGCACGGTAGGCGAACCGTTTTGAATCCGTATGTCGGCATCTGTTGCCGGGACAGGTTTGTCCGGAATATCTTTCATGGTGTTGGGCGTCATCCATGCTTCGATGCGTGACCCTCCCCAGCTGGTATGGATCAACCCTACCGGCACGTTCAGCGACCGGTTGAGCAGCCGTCCGAAGAAATAACCGGCAGCGGTGAAGTTAGGGGTGGTGTTAGGGCCGGCTATCTCCCAGGCGCCCGTACAGTCGTCCTGTGGAGTTGCTTTCGACACTTTCGCCACAGTAAAACAACGGATGCCTGTGTTGGCTGAGGTAGCAATCGCTTCGGGGCCGCCTTCGATAGGCTCGTTATAAAAACCTTTCATAGGCATTTCCATGTTCGACTGTCCTGAACAAACCCAAACTTCGCCGATGAGTATGTTTCGGATAGTAACGGCTTTACCGTCGCTTACCGTCAGTGTGTATGGCGTGAATCCTGCCGCCGGCGTTTCAATCTTCACCCGCCAGTAACCTTTTGCATCGCTTCTGACGCTGTACGATTTCTTGTTCCATGAGCCGGTAACACTTACGCCGGTATTAGGCTTGGCCCATCCCCATACGGCAACTTGCGACTGCTGTTGCAATACCATATTATCGCTAAAAATAGCGGGCAGTTTTACATCGGCGCTTGCTTTGAAGCCCAAAACTGCAAAAAATAAACCTAAAAAACAAAGGAAAGCAATTTTTTTCATTTTCTTATATAATTAAAGTTAAGTAATCGTTTTACCAAAAGGAGTAAGCGCCAACCCTGCCATTTTAAAGTGTTGCTTCCCGAAAGGGATACCAATGATGGTGATGCAAAGGAGCAACCCGAAAAACACATGCGAAAGGCAGAGGCAAAAACCCCCGAAGATAAGCCATAAAATGTTCATAAACAAATTCAAACATCCTCCGGATTTGCCGTTATCAACGACACGTCTACCGAAAGGCCACAACGCTAATAAAGCAAGTTTTAAAGTTTGAACCCCAAAAGGGATGCCGATAATCGTGACCATCAGACATAAGCTGGAAATCACATATCCGATACTTGTAATAATGCCCCCAAACAGGAGCCAGATAATATTGCCGAGAATTTTCATGATATTGAATTACTAAATTTGAATAAACGCTATTTTGCTAAGGAACGCAGGCTGTCCATTTCTGCGAAAACGGCATTTTTCAGGAAATGGAAGTCCGCTGTCAATTCAGGTTTTACAGGGTCGGATGGGGGCGATTCGATTAGAAGCGGATTGACGGGCTGGCCGTTTTTATAGGCGCGAAAATCGAGGTGCGGGCCTGTAGCAAGGCCGGTGGAGCCGACATACCCGATCACCATTCCCTGCTTCACCGGCATACCCTGCTGAATTTCTTTAGCGAAACTTTGCAGGTGCATATAAGAAGTTGTATATACTGCATTATGTTTTATTTTAATCGTGTTACCTCCATCGCCTGCATATCCTTTGGCTATCACAACGCCGTCGCCGATGGCCTTTACCGGCGTACCCGTCGGAGCCGAATAATCAATGCCATGGTGTGCGCGGTATATTTTCAGTATTGGATGCAGGCGGGAATTACTGAATCGCGAGGCGATACGGACAAAATCAAGTGGCGCCTTCAGAAATTCTTTGCGCAGACTGTTGCCTTCGGCATCGAAAAAATCACGTATACTGTCTTGCGCAAAAGGGATCGCAACAAATTCTTTGTGCTGATGCACAAATACCAGTCCTTCGACGGAAGATATTTTTATCTCTGTGGTATCATCGACAAAAGCGACATCGTACAACACGCGAAAAGAATCGCCTTTTTTGACATCGAAAAAATCGACCTGCCAGGCAAGTATGTCGGAAATCATCAGCGCCAGCGTGGGATTCGTCCCGTTGGCTTTGATGCTGTTCCATAGCGAGGAGGTGATGGCATCTTCCATGTACCTGCGTTCAAGCCGTATGGCTTTGCTATATTCGTAGGTATAGATACTGTCGCCGGTCAAATCAAGGATCGAATAGTCGGTCAGCGATTTTGCAAAAACGATATATCGAATGGCGCCAATGCTGTCTTGTTGGGTGATAGTCGCGTAGGTCATGCCTATCCGGAGCTTTTTCGGGTCTAACACCCCGGATGAAGCCCTACACAGGCTGTCGGTCATCCTTGCAGAAAAGCCCAGATTGGAAAATATGATGTATGGGTTGTCACCGCTTTTGATCAGATACCTGTTAATGTCAAGCGAATCCACACAAATGCCATATTCGTATAGACGCCCTTGGTTGTCGACCCATTCCGAATCAACTTCCATATCCTCAATAACAACCTCTTGCTTCGCCCCTTTTTTGCAAGCAAAGCACAGCATCAGACAAAAGAAAAGTAATAACCCTAAATTTCGCATATCCTTATTTTATCGTCATTGCGAGCCTGCTTCGCAATCTCGCAATAAAGGAATAATTCCTAATTCCTAATTCCTTATCCCTTATTCCTTATTCCTTATTCCTTATTCCTAATTATAAATCAAGTATTTCCTTCGTGTTTTATTATATTCGTTCAACTCATCTTTCCATGTAGCGCGTATTTCTTCTTCGCTGTATCCTTGAATGATTTGTTTACGAAGGACGTCGGTGCCTGCTAACAGGTCGAACCAGTTAGGGCGGGCAAAAAATTCTTTTTCATTCGGACCGGACTTTATATAAAAACCGATGACGAAACGAAGCGATAATCCACCTTCAAAAATGCTGTCTCTGTAATCTGTTCCATAACAAACGACGTCTTTGTGCATCGGGTTGGAATCCATGCCTTTGATAGGTGTCGGAACAAAAGTGAAGTCACCGTATTTTTCATCAGGACCGCCAAGCGCCTGAAAAGGGAAGGTTGTGCCGCGTCCGACGCTAATGTTAGTCCCCTCGAAAAAACAGAGGGAAGGATATAAGCGGATCGCGATGTTATTGGGAAGATTAGGCGACGTCCCGATAGGCACGTGGTAAAGGTCTCCGTGCGCCCAGTTTTTCATCCTGACAACATGCAGTTTACAACTGTGTTTGCCTGTTTTTATCCAACCTTCACCGTTAATCATGCGGGCAAGTTCTCCGACTGTCAGACCGTGTAATACGGGAATCGGATCGACGCCGACAAACGATGAAAAGCCTATTTTACGGACAGGGCCATCTACGTAATCATTTGGGTTGGGGCGGTCTAACACAATAAATTGTTTTCCGTTTTCGGCGCATGCTTCCATGGCATAGTGCATCGTACTGATATAGGTGTAGAATCGGG
>JGI24702J35022_10000793_pt1 | contig 19573 bp, 9 predicted proteins | sample TergutTh196P4_FD_35022 | JGI IMG/M metagenome (IMG submission 35022)
CCAAATGGCGAGAAACCAGTCAAAGTGTCACTTGAAGAGCTCCCGCAGCAGCTCCAGGTTTTCAACTTCATAGTTGACCCTGTAAACCAAAAGATCGCTCGTCAGCAACAGGTTAATCTTGAAGCCGCAAGACTCATAGGTGAAGTATATGAAAGTGTCAAGAATCAATATCATGACCCTGATGCCTCGCGACATGACCTTGCTACCTTGATGGTCCGTGTCCTGTTCTGTCTGTATGCAGAAGACAGTGGTTTGTTCGAGAGCAGTTTATTCTACGACTATTTAAAAGAGATCCCTGCCGGAGAAGGAACATTTCGCGATGCACTTATTAAGCTCTTCAATATTCTTAACACACCAGAGGACAAACGCGATTCCTATTTAGGTGAGAAGCTCTCACAGTTCCCCTACGTGAATGGCGGGCTGTTTGCAGAAGAGATAGAAATACCAATTTTTACTAACAGCATCAAGTTTCAGATGTTGCAAAAAGCAGGCTATGAGTTTAATTGGTCAGAGATCTCACCAGTCATTTTTGGCTCGATATTCGAAAGCATTCTTTCTGGAGACGAGCGTCGTGCTGGTGGCATGCACTACACGAGTGTCGAGAATATACATAAGGTTATTGACCCCCTGTTCCTCGATGAGCTTCGCCTGGAGTTTCAAAAGGCAGGAAACAATAAAGCCAAGCTGCGCACTCTGCAGGACAAGATAGCTTCGTTGAACTTCCTTGACCCTGCGTGCGGCTCGGGCAACTTCTTGACTCAGACGTATCTTGAACTTCGTACTTTGGAAAACGATATTTTGGCGCGCCTTATTGGAGACCAGATGGCCATGGAGCTGCAAGCCAAAGACATCCCAAGTCTTGTGAAGGTGAATGTCGGTCAATTCTACGGCATAGAGATAAATGACTTCGCCGTCTCTGTGGCAAACACTGCGCTTTGGATTGCCGACCATCAGTCTAACCAACAGACCTCAAAGCTAATCAGCCGTTCAATAATAAACCTGCCGCTGAAGGATTATAAGCACATTGTCTGTGCCAATGCTTTGCGGATCGACTGGAACGATGTTTTGCCTGCGGAGAAGTGCAGCTACATCATGGGGAATCCACCGTTCCTAGGCTATTCGACAATGGGAAAAGAGCAAAGTGCAGAAATGTTGAAAGTGTTTGAGAAAGCAAAAGGCGCAGGAACTCTCGACTATGTAGCAGCATGGTACAAAGTAGCAACAAACTACATCATCAACTCTTCAATCAAATGTGCTTTTGTATCAACAAACTCGATCTGCCAAGGTCAGCAGGTAGAACCGTTGTGGCGACCATTATTCAAACAGGGGCTTACTATCAACTTCGCTCATCGCTCTTTTATCTGGAATAGTGAAACTAAAGATATGGCTCATGTTCATGTGGTTATCATAGGGTTCTCAGTAGAGCCAGACAGAGTAAAACTAATTTTTAATAACGGAGAAGTAATCGAAGCAACTCAAATCAACGCTTACCTATTTGATGCACCTGATGTATTTATTGAGAGAAGAGCGAGGCCTATATGTGCTGTTCCTGAAATGATTGCTGGAGGCAAACCATCGGACGGAGTCAATCTTATTCTAACCTCTGAAGAAAAGAATGAGTTTTTAGCAAAGAACCCGGAGCTTGAATGCTGGATCAAACCATTCTCAATGGGTGCAGAATTTATTAATGGTAAGGAGCGTTATTGCTTCTGGTTCGTTGGAATAACACCCAAAGAATTGCGTGAACTCCCTCAACCAGTAAAAGCAAGGATCGCTGCAGTAAAAGAAATGCGTCTGGCAAGTACCAAGGCGGCAACCAGAAAGAAGGCAGATACTCCCTGGCTGTTTGACGAAGTTCGTCCTCCGAAAAGTGATATCTACATAGCCATACCGAAAGTATCATCGGAACGTCGAGAGTACATACCGATTGGCTTTGTTGATAATGGGATGATTCCTGGTGACAAGTTGTTTTATCTCGATGATAATGACCTGTATTATTTTGCAATCCTCGCATCCAAACTGCATAACGCTTGGATGCGAGTAGTCACTGGACGCCTGAAGAGTGACTATAGTTATTCAAACACCATTGTTTATAACAATTTTCCGTGGCCGCAGCCAACATTTGACCAAAAGAAGAACATCGAGCAATGCGCCCAAAAGGTGCTGGAAGCTCGTGCACAGTATCCAGAGAGCTCATTAGCCGATCTTTATGACCCTGACTACATGCCCGCTGATCTTCGAAAAGCTCACGAAATTCTCGACTTGGCCGTTGAACAAGCATATGTTGTCAGCTTCAAAGGTGATGAAGAAGCTATCGTTGCTCACCTTTTCAAGCTGTACTCTGAGATTGTAAATAAAGGGTTAGCAGGAAGCGTATAAGATATGATAAAAAGTTTATCTTACTAAAAAGGCATAAAGAAAATATAGAGTTTAAATATACTCGTTCTTAAGATAAGTTTCGGAGCTATAAACTAGTATTATCTGCCTCTTCCTTTTAATACACCTTCTTCTGTGCTTTTGCTGCTAAGAAGATTGCATTCAAAAATTTGGGTACACTGCTATTCTCATATAACGATGAGCACATCTAAGCAAAAACAATCAGACTCATATAATAACTCTTATAGTATTTGATTTGCCATTGTCTCAATACTGCAAAATACCGCGAAAAACGGTAAAATAACTCTGCTGGGTAGAAAGACCCAGCAGAACCCTCCGTGAGCCTTTTTGGGTGTGATTGCCACTTGTGGTGCCTTGATTGTAAAAGAGAAACTGACTTAAACGTTTGCGAACTATGCGGACAGGTGACGCGTGAAGATATAGCGTGCGCTGTATACTGGTGCTCTGATTGCCTTACTCCAGTACTATATGACCTTAAAACGGATACACCCTGCCACTGCCCATTATGTAAGGGCAGTATTTCTTATCTCGGTTCAGACCTGAGACCTGTATTTGATGAAGAACGTTTTCTCGTTGAACTACTGCTTAATGATCCACTTTGCTTTCAGAATAGCACTATCTGGGCTTGCGATAATAGATACTATGTGGATGGGCGATCACTTCCAATTTCTCTATCAAAATACCATAAAGTAGACATTGAAGCTCTTGTTGCAAGCATTAAAGAACAAAGGCCAGAAAACTCACCGGATGTTTTCAAGGAGTCCATCTCAAGATTCTGCAATGCAAATAGCGAACGATATAATAGAATTGTCAATGAAGCTATGGAGTTCATCAACTCAGTTAGCGCTGAATACCCAGAAGAAAACGTAGTAATCTCCTTCTCTGGCGGCAAAGACTCAACTGTTGTTGCTGATCTCGTAATTCGCGCTCTTGGAAATCCGTCAATGGTACATGTCTTTGGTAATACAACTCTTGAGTTTCAGAGCACACTTGAATACACAGAACGTTATCGGAAGGACAACCCGCTTGCAATTTTTAAAACTGCTATGAATAATGAACAATCCTTTTATAAAGTAGCGAACGAGATAGGACCCCCGTCGAGGACTATGAGATGGTGCTGCTCAATGTTCAAAACTGGCCCCATCACTAGGGTATTCAATGGACTTTATAGAAACCAAGACGTTCTATCTTTTTATGGAATCAGGAAATGTGAGTCTGTTTCAAGAAGTAAGTACAACAGAGTTGAAGACGATGCAGAATCTGTTAAGATCCAAAAGCAAAGAGTTGCGTCTCCAATTTTTTTTTGGCGAGATATTGATGTTTGGTTGTACATTCTTACTAGAGGCCTTGATTTTAATAACGCGTATAAACTTGGCTATGACAGGGTTGGCTGTTGGTGCTGTCCTAACAACAATCCTAGAGCACAATTCCTTTCTTCAGTCTATATGACAGAGCTGTCTGATCATTGGCGTTCTTTCTTGATCGGCTTTGCACGAAAAATTGGTAAGCCTGATCCAGAAACATATGTTGATACTGGTAAATGGAAAGCAAGACAAGGTGGCAATGGGCTTGAGGCGGCAAACTCTGTAAAGCTCAAATTTGATAACTGCGCAACGGAAGAGAATGCAGTTATACTTTCTCTTCATAAACCATACTCGCCAGAAATTGAAAGCTATTTTTGTCCTATTGGAAAGCCTGCGCCAGAATTGGGGCGTGCGCTAATAAACGAAACTATTATTCTTGACCCTAAATCAAGTATGCCGATTCTTTCGATTCAACCCTTCTCCCAAGATGGTTTTGATTATGCGATAAAGATTAAAGTGCTTGATGCAAGTCAAACGGCCGATCTCGTGCGGATGTCTAAATACCAGGTCACTAAATATAACGCTTGCAGGCAATGCCTGAAATGCGAGTCGCTTTGTAAGTACGGCGCAATTTCTATTACAGACGGAAAATACAGAATAGAAATGAACAGGTGTATGCATTGCAGGCAGTGCGTCACTGACAAATACCTTGAAGGTGGTTGCTTGATGAGGAAGTACCTTAGAACGAAGGAAGCTATATGAGATTTCGAGCCCATGAAACATTCTTTATCCGAAAAGGTTGGCTTAGCAAAGGAATGAAAAGTATTGTAAACAACCCAAGTGTTTTTATGGGGATAGATAACAAAGGTAGCAAAATAAATCCTATGGACGTGCTTGGCATAGGAGCAAATATGGTCAAATCACTGAGATATTGGCTTCAAGTAGTAGGTCTAACCAAAGAGCCTGAGTCAGGTAGAAAGTTTCAAACACTCACACCTCTTGGTGAGTTAGTTTTTTATTATGACCCATACATTGAAGAGATGGGTACACTAAGTCTATTGCACTATAACCTTTGCTCAAACAAGGATCATGCGACTGCATGGTATTATTTTTTTAATGAGTTCACACTCAGAAGCTTCTCTAGGGACGACTTCGTATCTTCAATAACTGGGTATATTCAGATGAATAACGAATCAGTTTCAACGAGGTCGCTAGAAGACGATTTCAACTGCATAATTGGTACTTATATATCTAGTGAACGTCGCGGAAACACAAGAGTGTCACCAGAGAACAATATAGATTGTCCCTTTGGGGAACTTGAGCTTTTGGAGGTAGATAACAAAAAAGCTAGGACAATTACATATAGGAAGAAGAGTGCGAGCAAAGTCGTTATGCCTTCATTAATTGCTCTTGCCTTGATTATTCACATGCCAGGCGACAACCAAGAAATCCCTATTGGAACTCTACTTAGCGGCCAAGAGTCAATTGGTAAAGCTTTTAATTTTGATACGATTGCTTTATCTTCATTATTATTAGACTTAGAATCCCTTGGGTATTTAAAAATAATTCGCACGGCTGGTCTTGATGTCGTGAGACTTGAAAGCAACCTTACATATCAGGCTTGTATCGAACAGTACTACAAATCAATAAGTAGAGGCTAAAGTGAGTAGGGCAATGATAACTACAAACCAAAATTTCCATTCATCCGTTAACATTGCTTTTGATTTAACTGATAATGGAAAGGTTCGTTCATTCGTGCCCACAGCATCGGCTTGTAGTCTAATCGAGAAATTGTTTATTGGTATTTCACCTGGATCCACTAGCAGAGCAAAAGTGCTAATTGGAGCCTATGGTCGGGGTAAATCACACATTGTGCTAATGACACTTGCCCTCCTATCAAAAAAGGAATCTGGGCTTTTCGACGAATACCTCTCAAGTTCGAAGACTATTCTTCCAGAATTCACAAGATATGCAACTGAGTTTATTAATAGCGAAAAACCTTTTCTACCAGTAATAATCCCTGGCAACACCTCTAATCTTACTCAAGCCTTTCTTCAGGCGCTATTATCCACTTTAAGATCAGAAGGGCTTGAAGACTTGATGCCGCAAACAAACATCCAAGGGGCTATTAATACAATCGAAATGTGGCGAAAGAGCTATCCTGATACATATAAGAGATTTGAAGACTCAACTGGAAGAACTGCCGGTGAATTTATCGGAGCTCTTCGAAGCTTTGACATGAAAGCTTACAATGAGTTTCTTGAAAAATATCCAGAGCTGACTTCCGGTGGGACGTTTGACAATTTATCTGGGTTAAATGTTGTTAGCGTTTACGAAGAAACAGTAGCGAGACTATGTGAGTTCGGATATCACGGAATTTATATAGTCTACGACGAGTTTAGCAAATATCTTGAGACAAGTATTTCTGATGCGCCCGTTAGTGATGTGAAGCTTCTTCAAGATCTAGCAGAAAAGTGCAATAGAAGCGGCGATAAACAAATGCATATTCTCTTAATATGTCATAAAGATATTGCTAACTACATTGATGGCAAGCTCTCAAAAGAAAGAGTTGATGGTTGGAGAGGTGTTTCAGGACGATTCGAGTATATAGAAATACGCAACGGATTTGATCAGTCATACGAGCTTATTAAGTCCACAATTGTGAAAGACAGAGACAGATGGAGATCCTTCTCTAAGAAATACTCGAAAGTGCTTCAATCATTGAAATCAGCATCTGTTGCATCCAACTTGATAGGTACAAGCAGTTTAGATTTGGTTATTGAAGGGTGCTACCCGCTTCATCCTGTGACTACATTTCTACTGCCACGAATCTCTGAAAGAGTCGCACAGAATGAACGAACTCTTTTTACTTATCTAACCTCTTCCGAAAAAGGTTCCCTGAGCGAAACATACTCTATGTTCGATGGCAGCGATCTTGTTTTTGTGACTCCAGACAACCTTTTTGATTATTTTGAACCACTCTTTAGAAAAGAAGCCTATACAAGTGAAATCCATGCTTTATATGGGCTAACGAGAAGAATACTCGCTAGATTTGATGATTCTTCGCTTGAGGCGAAAATCATAAAGGTGCTGATGCTTATTTACACAGTTGCTCAATTTGAATGCTTAGCACCAACAAAGGAACAAATCATCTCTACTTTTTCTTCGGTATTATCATGGACGCCAGAAGATGTCAATTGTGCAATCGAGCGTTTAATCAGAGAAGAGGCAGTTGTTTATCTTCGAAAAAGCAATGGGTACCTCAAGCTAAAAGAGTCTTCTGGTGTGGATATAGAAAGTAAAATAGATAGGGAAATAAGAATATACACAGGCAAATATACTGTTCCAGCCATCCTGAACGAAACCGTTTCAAGTAAAGCAGTCTATCCAGCTCAATATAATGATTCGAAAGAGATCGTAAGGTATTTCCAGTGCAGTTATATAGACAGCAATAAATACTGGGACATTCAAGAACATGGCTTGTCAAGAGACTCAGGAGCTGATGGACATGTTCTCGCAGTCCTTCCATACGACAATGAAGATCTTAAAGATATTAAAGAGAGTATTGTAACATTGTCCTCTGCACACCCCGAAAACGTTTTTATCTTGCCGAAAAAAGTACGAGAGATTAACGATGTTGCCTATAGATACAAAGCAGTAACATCGTTGCAAGAACAAACAAAAGATGACACGTTATTGTATGATGAGTATGAAGTTTTTCTTGAGGATTACTCTGAAGTTATTTCTAAGTACAACTCAAACTATTTTCAGCCAGAGCAAAGGTCAGCAAGGTATTATCAAAACGGCCGAGAAATTCGGATCCACCGGAGGGCTCATTTGTCGTCGCTTCTATCGAATATATGTGACGCTGCTTATCCTAATACACCAATAATTAATAACGAAGCTATCAATAAAAATGAGCTTTCTCCAACCGCTGTGAGAAGCAGGACGAAGATTCTAGCTGGGTTATGCTCCTCAACTATGCAACCAAACCTTGGGCTACTAGGTAATGGACAAGAATGCTCGATAATGAGAAGCGTCTTTTCTGTAACCGGGATAATTGAAGAACTTGAGACCTTTCCCAAGGTGAACTTTGCGCCCGGTGATCCATCTATCGCTTATGTATTTGAAGTTATCAGAAACTTCATTTTTTCAGAAGAGGAAAACAGATCGCTGCAGGATCTCTACGATATTATCACTGGTACAGAAAAAGGCATTGGTTTAAAAAAAGGACTCGTTATTCTGTTTATCACAACAGTATTAAGGGAGGAATGGAGCAATTTGTTGTTGTTAAAAGGGAAATTAGAACAACGATTGACGGCAGGAGTTCTTAACGATATTGATTGTTATCCAGGACGATATAGCATTAAGCCGATTGAGTGGACAAAGGAAAGAGCGGAGTTCGTTCGTAGAATTTTGTCAATTTTTTCCGATCATCTCCCTTATGGTTATAATCAAAATGATTCTACTCAGGCTGTTGATGCAATGTCTCGATGGTATTTTACACTTCCCCGTTTTTCCAAAACCGCTGTACAAGTGTATAACGGTGCATTTAATACTGAGAGCTATACAAGCTTACCTCCTTCGTACTTAGGGCTATTCAAGATATTGAAGCGTCCAGAAATAAATCCAAGAGCATTTCTCTTTGAGGAACTGCCTAAGCTGTTTGGAGAGGATGTTTCTTACAACGAACTGGTTGTCTTAATTGAGGAAGCAAAAAACCTCATGGATGACTATGTCAAATCAACAACTACAACCTTATCATATGATCTACGGCTGCTCTTCGATTCAAAAGCGCATTCAGATGCCACTCTTAATTCAGTTATTAATAAATGGCTTCGGAGTTTGGGAAAAGAACTTACCAGGCAAGTTTTCTCAGGAACTTCAAACAGAATAATGAATGCACTAAAATCGTTCAATGGAGATGAGGAAACTTCGTTAATGCGGCTGTTCAAGGCAGTGACGTCACTAAGAATTGAGGACTGGGATGAAAGAACAGTTCAGCTGTTCATTTCAGAAATGAGGAAAGTGAAGTCAGACATCGAAAACAGCTTTAATTGCAATACACAGCCAGATGGCAAAGCATCCATAAAAATCACTTATCTTAACGACATAGGAGAAACTGAAGAAAGAGCTTTTAAACCTGCTGAGTATTCTCCAAGGGCGAAACTCTTAAAAAACGAAATAGAAAACGCAGTAAGAGAAATGGGCCAATCGATTGATGATTCAGAAAAAAGGCAAGTGCTATTTGATGTTCTGAAAGAGCTGTGCTGATATGACCGAAAGAATTGCATATTTTGACAACGCATCTACCTCATTTCCTAAACCAGAGTGTGTCTATAAATTTGCTGACGAGTTCTATAGAACTTCAGGAGTAAACATTGGAAGAGGACAGTATTCTTTAGCGACAAAGGTACAAAAACTAATCGATAGCACGCGTTCAAGCTTGTTGGATCTATACTGTTGTTGCAATAAACAGGTTCTGTTTACTTCATCGGCGACTGAAGCAATAAATAAAATTTTACTTGGTTTGCATATCACAGAGGACTCAAATATTTATTTATCGCCATTCGAGCATAATGCTGTCTCTAGGGTTGTACATGCTTTGGCACATCAGAAAAACCTATCTGTCAAGATTATTCCTTTCGATAGTAGAACGCTAGAGATTAATACTGCTGAACTAGTCAGAGATTTTGAAAAACATCCACCAAACCTTGTAGTAATGACACACGTATCAAATGTTTGTGGAGCAATCCTGCCTGTAGAAGCAGTCTTTTTCCAAGCAAAAAAATATAAAGCTGTCACAGTAGTTGATATGAGTCAATCAGCAGGACTTCTTAATCTAAATGTGTCTTCTGACGATATTGACTATGCGGTCTTTGCTGGTCATAAGACACTATATGCTTCATTTGGTATTGGTGGTTTTTATTGTAAAAAAGATGCCAAGCTGAATCCAATTATCTTTGGAGGGAATGGCAAAGACTCTGCTAATCAGAATGCTACTGGAACATTGGTAGACCTAATTGAAGTTGGGAGTCAAAACGTATACGCTATTGCTAGCTTATATGCCTCCTTAATGTGGTTAATGCAAAAAGGGTTTAATTGGGTTCAATTAAAGGAAGAGGAGAATGCTAAAAAGCTTCTGGACTCACTACGAGGACATAGAAATATCGAGATTATTGCAGATGAGATGATTTGTGCAAGAACAGGAATTGCATCTACTCGATTTCTGCATTATAGTCCAGACGAAATTGGGAACTTTCTTAACAGAGCTGGTATTGCGGTTAGAACGGGTCTTCATTGCTCACCGTATGCTCATCGCTTTTTAAATTCGTCTCCCGATGGAACAGTCCGGTTTAGTATAAGTTGTTTTACAAACAACGAAGATTTTATTAAGCTCAATGCGGCATTAGCGTTAATTGAAAACGAAGGCTAAGGAGAGCGCATTGACTCTAAAAGAACTAGAATTAAAACCGGAGTATAGGTCCCTCATGGATAACATTGCAAAGGACTTTATTGTCCCTGCTCTAAGAGAGTCGATTGGGTATTGGCGTGCAGTTGGCTTTTTTTCTTCAACTGCCTTACTAGAAATATCAAAGGGATTAGGTGATTTTGTTAAGAAAGGTGGAAAGATTCAGCTGATTGCTTCGCCGAATCTATCAGATGAGGATATTGATGCAATAAACACCGGGTATAAAGCGCGAGAAGCAGTCATTAAAGAAGCTTTACTTACGAGTTTAAGTGACCCAAAAAACATCGAAGATGCAGATAGGCTTAACTTATTAGCAAATCTGATTGCTAGTGGTGTTTTAGATATAAAAATTGCGTTTACTGATAGTTTTAGCAAAATAGGAATTTACCATGAAAAAGTTGGCATTCTAACCGATACTAATGGTAATCAGGTTGCATTCTCTGGCTCGATGAATGAATCAAGAAACGCAATGCTAAATAACTATGAGACTATCGATGTATTCCGCTCTTGGAGCGATCCTGAGAATAGAGTTCCCCTGAAAGTCGCAGGATTTGATTCTATCTGGAATGATAGAGAGCCTGGAGTTCGAGTCTTTTCTTTTCCAGATCTTGATGAAGAGATAATCCGCAAGTATAAAAGAGGTGAGCCAAACTACGATCTAGAGAAAGAATACTCTTGTCATGTTATAACAGAGAATATAAAAAAAGTATCTAAAAATATTTTTCCGGCTATGCCTAGTGCTTTAGAACTGCGAAAATATCAAGAAAAAGCCATAGATTCGTGGGTGTCTAATGGTTACCGAGGTATCTTTGATATGGCTACCGGTACTGGGAAAACAAAAACAGGACTTGGTGCGTTAGTAAGATTGAGCCAAGCTCTCAACCATAAACTTGCTGTAGTTATCGTATGTCCTTTCCAACATCTTGTTGAACAGTGGGCAGAAGAAATAATAGCTTTTAACATAAACCCAATTATTGGATACAGCGACTCTCCCCAAAAAGACTGGTATAAAGCTCTAAAAAGAGTCGTAAGGGATCAACGCTATGGCGTCGAAGAGGTAGGATTCTTTTGCTTTTTATGTACAAACGGTACATTCGCAACAGAAAAGGTTCAAGAACAACTAAAAAGAATCACTTCGAGAAAACTTTTAATTGTCGATGAAGCTCATAATTTTGGAGCAGAGTATCTGCGCTCATTGCTTGATGAGAGCTTCGACTATCGATTGGCTCTGTCTGCCACAATTGAAAGACATGGTGATAAAGCAGGAACAGAATACTTATTCGAATATTTCGGTGATAGATGCATCAAATACTCGCTTGAAGAAGCCATTTTCGGAAGAGATGGAGAGGAGTCGCGTTTAACACAATACAAGTATTACCCTATAACAGTGACACTAGAGCATGATGAACTTGAGAGGTATTCAGTATTGTCAAGACAAATAAGCCGTTGCATTATCAAAAAAAATGGCAATCGTGTCCTTTCGGAACGAGGGAAAAAGCTTGCCTTAAAACGTGCAAGAATTGTTGCAGGAGCTAAAGGGAAAATCAATGCACTCCTGCATGAAATTGAACCGTACAAAAACGACAACTTCATTCTTGTTTATTGTGGCGCTACAAGAGTTGTAGATTCAAACCTCTACAACGAAGATGACAGTGATGATGAACGGCAGATAGAAGTTGTTAAAAGAGCTTTGGGTAACGAGATGCATATGGTTATCCACCAGTTTACCGCAAGAGAATCACGAAAAGACCGCGAAGAGATTAAGCGACAGTTCGCGAACGGGCGGGGTTTTCAAGCGTTAGTGGCAATCAAGTGTTTGGATGAAGGAGTGGATATCCCTTCAATCAAAACTGCTTTTATACTTGCTAGTACGACAAATCCCCGTGAGTATATTCAAAGAAGAGGAAGATTGCTTCGAAAAGCAGAGGGAAAGGAGTTCGCCGAGATTTATGATTTTGTGACACTTCCAAGAAAGTTAGGAGAAGTAGCGTCGCTTACCCACGAAGAAACCGTTGGTGATCGACGATTGGTCTATAATGAATTAGTACGAGCAAAAGAATTTGCGAGGCTGGCTATGAATTCAGCTACTGCATCAAAGCTTTTGAGTGAAATAGAAGAAAGTTACTTTGGAGTAAATGGTATAGAAGGTTTCACAAGACTGGAGGATTATTCGGAATGAGCATTGTATATGCGCATGATAATGCACAGGAGATAGACAAAGAGAAATCTGAGCGCCTAAAGCAAAGAATCCTCAAAATGGAAGAAAAAAATAACAAAACAAAAACATTAAATGATCAAGAAATGGTTAGACGTATTGTCAAGATGATTGAGGAGGAAGTCGATTGTTATTAGAGTCAATCCTGATAGAGAACTTTCTTCCGTTCAAGGATACGCAAGAGATTAAGTTTTCTACTTCTAAAGAGAAAAACGTAACACTAATTCAAGGTGACAACGGCGCTGGTAAGACTTCGCTTGCACAAGCTTTCGGATGGTGCTTGTATGGAAAAACATCTTATAGCGACGGAAATGTAATGAATGCTGAAGTCAATAAAGTTATAGCTCCAGGATCAAGCCGAAAAGTATCGGTCATGATTAAACTTGAACACGGCGGAGTTTTCTATACCATTACTCGGTCTCAGAAGTATTCTCGTTCAAGTTCAGGGACAATGGAGAGACCAGCGCAGCCAGAATTCGAAATAGTATATCGCGAAAAAGGGGAAGGTCAATCAGAACATGTCCCATTGAATGAGCAACCATCGATGATACGTGAGCTTTTATCAAGTGAGTTATCCCACTATTTCTTTTTTGACGGTGAGCATGTAAAAAACATGCGTAGAGAACTAGAGCGAGGGAGAAGCACGGATTTTGCGAATGCGGTAAAGAGCTTACTCGGTCTTCAACATATCGCTAAAGCAATTGAGCACTTAGAAACAGGCGGAAACAAAGTAAGTGTTGCCCGCACTTTTCGACAAAGATTTAGTTCCGATGGAGACAACATTCTTGTATCTGGAACAAAAGATATTGACCAACTTGAAGCTCGAATTGAGAGATTTGAAAACGAAAAAGAGGAAGCTGAGATAGAGGAAGAGATTGCGCGGAAAGAAAAGAAGCGATACCAAGAACTGCTTAAGGAAAATAAAGAAAGTGAAGATGTTATTAAGAGTCTGGAAGCTTCAAAGAGGAAGGTTGAAACACTAGCAAACACATATCTAACAGCAAGAAAAGATATTGTAAGCAATTTCAAGGAAGGGCAATATATTTTTTTCGCGCAACGATTGTTATCAGATGCATTGAAAGAACTTACAGATGAAAAGCAAATTGATAAAGGGGTTCCAGATGTCACAGAAAGAACTATCAAATTCCTGGTTGATGAGCAAAGACGTTGTATATGTGGCACAGATTTAAAGCATGATTTAAACGCAGTGAACCATTTGAAAGAATTATTAAAATTTATACCACCACAATCTGTTGGCACTTCAATAAGCAACTTTTCCAAAGAGTGCAAAACACATTTAATGTATAGAACCAATCTTCCCGAAAGACTTGCTGAGCTATACAAGACTATGCGCGACGCAGAGAATAGCGTCGAGTACGCTATGAAAGAGAAGGATGCCTTCCAAGCTCAATTTGATAGCATTAATAACATTGACATAGCGAATTTGCGGAAACTGTTTAATAAGAAGCAGGAGGATGAAAACAACGCAATACAACGCAAGGGTGCAATTGTCCATAATGTCGCTCAGGCAAAAAAAAGCATTGAAGAAATCAAAAAGAAAATCGATTCTGTCACAATTCAAAATGAAAATAATAAGAAGGTAAAGAAGTATCTGGACTATGCAATCTATCTACACGAAGAACTCTCAAGCTATTATGAAAAGCAAGAAATTTTGACGAGAAAGGAATTTGAGAACACCGTAAACGGGATCTTTCGGCAAATATATGAAGGGGAGTTATGGCTTCAGATTGATGACAATTACGGAGTTATGGTCCATGCTGAAGGTATAACTGAAGAGTCAGAAGAATGGAAAACTTCTACAGGGCAAACCCTTGCTATTACGCTTGCTTTCATCGCTGGAATTTTAAAAATTTCCAAAAAGAATTCTGAGTGCTCAGATTGCTTGCTTACAGGAACTACATATCCCTTAGTGATGGATGCTCCCTTATCCGAGTTCGATACAAAGCGTATTGAAAAGATTTGCGAAGTTTTTCCAGAGATCGCCGAACAGATGATAATCATCACTTTCGATAAAGACGCACAACTAATCGAAAGCCATCTTGGCGAAAGAATCGGTAAAAGGTATGAAATCGTAAAGGTTTCTGATCTTGAGTCCTATTTTGAGGAGAAATGATGTTTGACAAAGAATACCAACTCTATGGCAAGCACGCCGAAATGATGTTTGCTTTAGCAAGTGATTCTAGTGGCAATCAAAGAGCTCCTGAAAGCTTTTTCGGTCGTTTTCTTGACGTATTTCTAGTTGCTCCGCTTGTTGGTTTTTTGTATCAACGCAAGTCTCCTGTCGACAGCAGTTCCACTGCAAGCCCTCGTTCAATTTTTGCAGAGCAAATAATCTCTGAAAGAGATCGTCTTATGCTCAACTATCGCTTGATTACATTGCTCGACGAGAAGAAGACCGTCGACATTAACACACGTATAGGAAAAGCATTCCGTGAGGCAGACCAAGAACTAGTTGCTCAGAATCTTGAAACATATTATGCCTATGTAAGGGGTGGGATTGAATTGCTCTATGAAAAGTTAATTGGTACCACAAAGAACGAAGAGGAGAGAATAGGAAATATGATGGACTTCATTGATGAATTCTCCGAGCTATTCAAGCTTATGGATCAGTCAGCTAATGAATAAAAGACTTGGTTTGGGCGCAATCACCTTTAAACTTAGTACCATGGCAACAGGTATAAGTCCTTTAGATCTGGAAAAACTCTACTATATGGAGTAGTATGATATGAACCACTTCGGTTTTTCCGGAGACTCGATACAATGAATTCTTAACTACCTATTTAGGCTACTAACTCTTTCATTCTGCCCTCAGTTCGGTTGACGGAACATATCCTATGATACCAAACAATCTTTTATTGTTGCGCCAGTCAACCCATTCAAACATCGCAGATTCATATCGCTAAACCTCTTCTTAAGCTCAAAATGTCTCATGACCTCCGTTCTATTGAATGCATTGATGCTCTCAGCTAATCATTCTATTTCTGTTGGTTTTCCTCGTCATTTTTAAAAACAAATCATAAGCCACTCAAACAAACCCCACTCACTCCCAGCTATCCCTCATCAGCTCCAACTCCTCCTTCATGGCTCGTCTCTGCCGGTACTTGGAAAGAAGCCCATCAACAATTACGGAAGCCTCCTCAGCACCAAACATGTTTTTGTATCGCTGGATAATCGAACAGATCGCCCTATACTCGACTCGACCTGTGGTATACAAAGATTTCTCGTCAATAAGCTGCACCAAAAGCTGTTTTGCCTTAAGAGGGTACTTCGAAGCAAAAACCTGGCAGAGGTCAGGCGTTCTCGAAGGAAACCGTACGCAGTAAGCCATTGCCTCATAGACGAGCGTCTCTTTTCTCAAAAGGGCTTCAAAAGCCTCGCTGGGCCGCGTTGCATCAACAAAAGCTGCGACAATTGCGCCGCGCCTCGTTGGCCAATCATCACCCGACAACTGTTTTATCCGCTCAATGTATTCTGAATCATTCCCCTCGACAACGTAGGCCTGGTAGATATCGAGAAGAGCGCCAACGTCCTCTTCAAACTCGCTGATCGCCTCAAGATATGTCCACCATCCATGAGGAAAGATATCACTGGACAAATCGGACGAATAGAAGAAGTGACGACCCCTAACCAATTCTGCCAGCTGCTTTTTGATAAGCTGTTTTACCTTTGTATAATCGTGTGCAAAAAAGGCCTTCTGGACAACGATATCTAAGAAATACTGGTCATCAATGTGATCGTTCGCGAATTTTTCAGCTTTTGGATCGCCATTAAGCCTCATCGAGAGATACCACAGACGTAAAAAGCTGCTTCCAGCGAGATAGGGACGCGTCAATAGCTCCTCATGAATCAGTACATCCAATAGTAGTTCGAATTGTGCCCGCACTGGTTGGCATACGGTTAAAGGCAGGCAGGCTTCCAGGAAGTTGCTTTCTAGGTACCATCCGTCAAAAACCTCCTTCACAAAGCTCTTGTTTATGGATGTGAAGACCTCAAGACATGCGGCTTCATCTTTGGTGGCAGCAATTTCTTCGTTAAGCTCTTTGAGAAGCAGCAACAAGGCTTCAAAGGCGTCACCGGCAATCCCTGCGGAATCATCATGGGTAGTAAAGAAATCAACGGTGAGTTCGGCGGCAACAAGGACGACTGCAACGGCTTGGATAGCATCATGCATCTTCGCAGCGCGGTCGGTGACCTCGTACACGCCCTGCATTGCGTCATCATTCGCAAAAGGAGAAGGGTGTTTTCTCCGGTCAAAATCCTTAATGGATGCCGTGATGATCTTATGGGTTTCACCAAGCGTGAGCACTTTGCCATTTGCATTTTTCTTACGGATAAGATCGCCCTGCTTCCCTTTGCCTGACTCATCTTGTTGCTTTTCCAGATACGAGAGAACACGGTTATACGTTGTACGCGGTAGTTTTGTCTGCTCAGCGTCAGGGCTTTTTTGCGATGCGTTTTTCTCTTCCTCCCTTATTGCGTAAAGCACAGCGCCAACATGTTTGCAATAAGGGCTTTTTTCATACGGACAAGTGCAGGCAACAGAAGCAATTACGTCGCCTTTGACACGGATGTCAACGTCGTACAGGTTGGTTCCGTCTACAGTTGCATGAAGCAATGGCTCATTATGATCTATGCTGCTGACTCGTCCGGCATTGAAATAGCCCCTCGCACGCGCGAGAATGGTGGAATCAAACAGCTGCTCGAAGTTTTCTAATGTAGCTCCCATACAACACCTCTTGTCAAGAATTGTTCAGGCGTCTTTCAAGCTCTTGCATGATCATTATAGTATGGAGCTCATGTGCAGACTCACGAAGACAGCAACCAGATGCAACCCAGGATCAACCCAAGACCAATATGCCCAAAGTCATTGACACAACCAAGGAAGTATTAGAAACTCTTGGGAACAAGAAAGGGTAATCGAACTTCTCCGTATCAAATCATGTTTTAAAGACCAAATNGAAAACTAAACAAGTACAACAAAACTAAGAGAGGAGCATCCATGCAACAACTCACCATGACCCGTCGCAGCTTCGTTAAGGCAACAACCGTTGCCGGAGCGGCGGTTGCCTTGAGCACCAAGCTTTCAGGCTCCCTTTCAGGCTCCCTGTCAGGCTCACTTTCAGGCGACCCCTCGGGCTCATTTACCAGGACCGACAAAGCCTGGGCTGTGACGCCGAGTGATACCAAGATGTACGTGTCTGCATGCCACGGATGCATCCAGGTATGCCCCTGTAGAGTGTATGTCTCAGACGGGATAGTCGTAAAGATCGAAGGACACCCCATCGCGCCGCAAAGTTTGGGCAGCCTCTGTCTCAAAGGTTTAAGTCAGATACACACCTGTTACAGCCCGCTTCGCGTCCTGTATCCACTCAAACGCTCGGGCGCCCGTGGCGCAGAGAACGCCGCATGGGAGCGCATCACATGGACAGAAGCCATCGAGCTTGCTGCCACGAGGTTCGCAGAAGCCATAGAAAAATATGGTACCTACGCGTTCTTTACCTCGTTTGGTGGAGGCGGTGCGTATTCTGGCAACCAGGCCAGGTCCATGCCAATGAACCTTGGGTCGCCCACTACCTTCGAGCCGGGCGCAGCTCAGTGTTACATGCCACGTCACTGTATTGCAGGCCTCATGTATGGCGGCCAGAACCAGTCTCTCGCAGACTCGTCTGCAAACGAGCCGTTCAAAGGCCTTTCTCCGTATGAACGGGCAAAAGGTGTTACACAAGACATGAGGGCACTCGTCATGTGGGGCGCCCAGCCTTCGGTGAGTCAGGTTGCCCAGTCTGGGCGAAGCATTGCTGAGCTGAGGGACTGTGGTTGCAAGACGGTGGTCGTCGACCCTAACATGTCGCCCGACGCCGTCAAGGCTGACGTCTGGCTGCGCGTGCGTCCTGCGAGCGACGGCGCACTCATCCTCTCGTGGTATCGCTATATCTTTGCGAACAAGCTGTATGACGAGGCATTTGTCAAAACCTGGACCAACCTGCCGTTTGTCGTCCGCGACGACACGCATCTGCCGCTACTTGCCACCGAGATCTGGCCTGACTACGAGCAGACCACTCCGGCCAATACGCCAGCATATGTGTGTTTTGACAAGATTACCAACTCTCCTCAGCCTTTTGAGTACCTGTCAACCGATGTTGATCCAGAGATCTTCTGGAGCGGGAACATCAGCAATCATGCATGCCGTACTGCCGGGCAGATCTATAAAGACACCGCGGAGCCCTTCACCTTGGCCAAGGCAGAAGAGACCTGCTGGATCCCGGAAGAGGTGATCGAGGCTGCAATCAAAATCTATACTGATCCGCTCAAAGAGGGCAAGGCGGCAGGAATTGCCAACGGCGTGCCTTCAGATATGCAGCAGCTGGCTTCCCAGGTCCCGCTGGGACTGGTAGGCCTTGACATGATCATGGGTTATGTCAACAAGCCAGGTGCAACCCTTACCCAAAACGAGCGCGGAGGCCCTCCTGGGCCTCAGCCGCGTCCGACCCTTCGCGTCATAGGCACCGGCGGCAGTATTGGGACCTATGGAACGCTCTACGATATCGGTTATATGATTGGCGCAACTGAAGAAGAGAATCAGGCGCGGGTCGCCGCCCTGCCTCCCGGAATGGCTGTGCGCTCCCAGGGCACCTCGTATCTCATGAACTCGATCATGAACGACCGCCTGGGCACCAAGAACTACAAAGGCCTTCACTCCTGGGTCCACTCGCACATCCCGGCCATCATTGATGCCCTCAAAACCGGCATTCCCTTCAAGCCGCGCGTATGGTACGAAATGTCAGGGAACAAGCTCGCCATGCTCGGCAACTCTGGGACCTGGTATAACGTCCACGATAAGATCGATTTCTGTGTATCGCAATTCCCCAACTTCACCTCTTCGCAGATGGAAATCGCAGACCTCATGCTCCCCGTTGAGGAATGGCTTGAGGCCCCGATGACGCGCACGCAGCTCAATTATAACTTCCCGGCGCCGCAGATCATCCATCTGGGCGAGACGGTCTCAAACGGCGTTCCTCCGCAAAAGATCTTAAACGCCATCTGCAAAAAGCTCAATGCGTACCTTGACGGCAACAACAAGATCGTCTTGGGCGCGCTCGAAGTAACCAAGGGTGTGACCACCAATTCGCCCACGAAATCGAGCACGTCGTCTGATGCCAACGA
>JGI24702J35022_10000794_pt1 | contig 19551 bp, 14 predicted proteins | sample TergutTh196P4_FD_35022 | JGI IMG/M metagenome (IMG submission 35022)
GCAATCATAGGACTTACTAATCCCGATACGGCAAAAGTAGAAGAAATTTGCATAAAAAGGATATATGAGAAACTTAGTAACAACCCCAGACCAATATTCATGCCCATTCCTCCTTTGATTTTCCGGGATGAAAGCGATACGCCGATAATTGTTAAAATAAAAGCGGCAAAGGCAGTAGCATATCTCCTGTAATATTCTATTTCAAATTGTTGAATGTTTCCTATACCGCGTTTTTTTTGCCGGTCAATGTAAGCCTTCAACTCCGGAGTAGTTAATTGTTCGGAATCGCCATAGGATATCAAAAAGTCGGAAGGCATTATGGCTAATACCGTATCCATTTTTTCACCTCTACTAATGACTTCCTTCATTCCATCAAAGTTGCGAATCGTATAATTGTTTATTGTCCAGTGATAAGCAGAATCCCAAGTAATGCTTTGAGCCGTTAATCTCGAAACCAATTCCTTCCCTTCAAAACGGTCTAAAGAAAATCCGTTTCCGCTATTATCATAATTTCTAAAAGAACTAAAGTAAGCAATCAGGCCGGATTCAACTTCTATTTGAATATGAGGCTCATAAGGATTTTTCCTGTTTCTTACATATCTATTTTCAAATTCGATGCGTTTAATATTACCCGGTGGAATAATATAACTATTCAAAAAGAATGTCAAAGCGGCAATAATTGTCGCGGATATCATATAGGGTACAACAAGCCGGTCGAAACTAAATCCATTGGAAAGCAAAGCAATAATTTCCGAATTATCGGCTAATTTGGATGTAAAGAAAATAACTGCGATAAATACGAACAATGAACTGAATGAATTGATGAAAAACGGAACAAAATTGAGATAATAATCAAAAATAATAGCACGCATCGGCGCAGATGTTTTAGAAAAATTTTCAAATTTTTCGTTATAATCAATGATGACTAAAATTGCAATAAACAAAGAAATAGTAAATATATACGTACCAAGAAATTTCTTAATAATATACCAATCAATTATCAAAAGTTTTTTTTTCATATTTTGTTTTGAATACGCGTTATCATCGCCGATTTCCACAAAGAAAAATTCCCGTTCAATATGCGCTTCCTTGCTTCCTTTACTAACCAAAGGTAAAACGCCAAGTTATGAATGGATGCAATCTGCAAGGCTAAAATTTCATCCGCCATGAATAAATGACGCAAATAAGCTTTAGAATAGAGCGTATCAATTGCCGAAGCCCCATTTTCTTCCAATGGACTAAAATCGTTTTCCCATTGTTTATTTCGAATGTTTATAATACCATCTTTAGTGAACAATTGAGCATTTCGACCGTTTCGGGTCGGAATGATACAATCAAACATATCCACTCCACGCTCAATCGCTTCCAACAGGTTGGCGGGCGTGCCGACCCCCATCAGATAGCGCGGTTTATCGCGAGGAAGTATTTCGTTGACTAATTCAATCATTTCATACATCTTTTCCACCGGTTCTCCTACGGCCAATCCCCCGATTGCGTTTCCGTCCGCTTGTTTTGAAGCAACATTTTCGGCGGCTTTCCTGCGTAAGTCGGGATATACGCAACCTTGTACGATGGGGAAAAGACTTTGTTCGTAACCGTATTTGTTTTCCGTTTCGTTGAACCGGATAATACAACGGTCCAACCAACGTTCGGTTAACGCGAGGGACTTCCCTGCATACGAATAATCGGCGTCTCCCGGAGTACATTCATCAAACGCCATCATGATATCAGCGCCTATGCTACGTTGAATGTCCACCACCTTTTCAGGAGTAAAAAGGTGTTTAGAACCATCAATATGTGAGCGGAATTCAACGCCTTCTTCTTTTATCTTACGGTTTCCGGTCAATGAAAACACTTGAAAACCGCCGCTATCGGTAAGAATCGGATGATCCCATCCGTTAAACCGGTGCAAACCGCCGGCTTGTTCTAAAATTTCAACTCCGGGACGAAGATACAGATGATAGCTATTGGCAAGAATAATCTCTGCATGAATATCATTTTTCAACTCGCTGATATGTACGGCTTTCACAGTTCCTTGCGTACCGACCGGCATGAAAATAGGTGTTTCGACAGTCCCGTGTCCGGTTGTGATTAATCCCGCCCGGGCGCCGGAATAATTATCGGTATGTAGCAATTGAAAGTGCATGCATTATTTACTCTTTGCTTGCTTCATTTCTTTCCCTTCGTAATAATTGATAAAAGCGTTTATTGCCACTTTGTTTCCACCCGGAGTCGGATAATCGCCCGAAAAATACCAATCGCCTTTGTGATTGGGACAGGCTTGATATAATCCTTCCAAGGATTGAAAAACAATTTTTACTTCCGCCTGAACGTCATCCGGCGTCAGTATTTCTGCAATTTTATCCGCTATCTCTTCATCGTTAAACGGTTTATATATCTCTTTCACATGGTTGACAACCCACTCTTTCGGCAAATCCAATTGTGCTTTGCATGTTTCATAGGTTTTGTCTATGACCGATTGCATTCCTCGCTCTTTAAGTAATTGGATAGCGGCGCAGAAAGCAACAAATTCTTCCATCTTCACCATATCTATTCCGTAACAATCGGGATATTTGATTTGTGGAGAAGATGATACAATAACAATTTTCTTGGGTCCCAATCTGTCGAGAATATTGATAATGCTTTGTTTCAATGTTGTTCCGCGAACGATACTGTCGTCTATAACAACTAAATTGTCTTCTCCTTCACGGATAGATTCATACGTAATATCGTAAACATGCGTTGCCAAATCGTCGCGGCTATTTCCTTCCGCAATAAAAGTTCGCAATTTAATATCTTTAAGCGCCACCTTTTCCTGCCGGATTCTCATATTTAAGATCCGGTCTAATTCTTCTTCCGGCAATTCGTGAAGATGATTTTTTATCAGTTGCTTTTTCTTGTCATTCAAATAGCTTTCAAAACCTTCCATCATTCCAAAGAATGCGACTTCAGCAGTATTCGGGATAAAAGAAAAAACCGTATTTTCCAAATCGTCATCAATCGCTTTCAAGATCGGTTTCAGCAACATGCGGCCCAACATCTTCCGTTCTTGATAAATATCCTTATCCGAGCCACGTGAAAAATAGATTCGTTCGAAAGAACAGGGTTTCACGTTACGGGCTTCTTGAATTTGTTCCAAGCGTTTTTCCCCGTTTTGTTTGACAATAAACACCTGTCCGGGATTTAATTCGTTTACCTCTCCGGTTTTTAGATTCATTACAGTCTGGATAACCGGTCGTTCGGAAGCTACAACGGCAATTTCATCGTTGAAATAATAAAAAGCGGGACGAATTCCTTGCGGGTCGCGAAAAGCGAACATATCTGTATTTCCGGTTATTCCGGCGATAACATATCCTCCATCCCAGTTTTGGGTAGTACGTCGTATNACATGTGCNATNTCTATTTTTTCGGCGATTATCCGATTNCGGGTTTCACTGTCGTCAAACTTTGATTTATACAACTCATATAAATGTTGTACTTCATGATCAAGGTAATACCCCATCATCTCAAGCATCATCAAAGTATCGGAATACATGCGNGGATGTTGCCCTTGATCAATGAGTTGATCAAACAACTCATCCACATTGGTCAAATTAAAATTTCCACAAAGCATCAAACTCCGGGAACGCCAGTTACTCCGGCGCAGAAAAGGCTGGATATGAACAATTCCCGAACGTCCTGACGTGCTGTAACGTAAATGTCCTAAGTATGCCTCGCCGCAAAAGGGAATATTTTCATAAGGCGTTTCTGCAGGCGCATTCCGGATTTGATCGTATGCGGTTTTAAAAACTTTTTGAATACCGGTGCTTCCTGCTGCCCTCTCCCGGGAGATGTATTCCGTTCCGGGTTGAGCTTTAACGCTAACACAACCGATTCCGGCGCCATCCTGGCCGCGGTTGTGTTGTTTCTCCATCATCAAATATAATTTATTAAGTCCGTAATGCCGGTCGCCATATTTATCTGCATAATATTCAATAGGTTTTAAAAGCCGCACCATGGCGATACCGCATTCATGCTTAAGTTGTTCCATTGAATCGTATTGTTAATTGAAGTTTACAGGTGGACAAAGGTACGATTTTTTTTCAAAAAAAGTGAAAAAAAATTTGCATACTATAATTATTTCAATTAACTTTGCAGCGCAAAGTACTTTTTTAATTTACTAATTATTTACAATGAATCAACAAGCGGAAGATATTAAAGCGATTCGCGACATGATGGAAAAATCAAGCAAATTTTTATCATTAAGCGGTTTATCCGGAATTTTCGCCGGATTTGCAGCCATTGGCGGAGCAGCCTTTGCATANTTTTATTTATTAAAAAANCCGGCTGCAACNGATTATACTTTTAAACAGGAAGTTTTAATTTTACTTGCAGACGCCTTATTCGTATTGTTGTTTTCGACAGGCTTCGGCATTTATTTTTCATGGAAGAAGGCAAGAAAAAACAACCAATCGCTCTTTAACAGCGTGACTAAACGGGCCATTTATAATCTGAGCGTTCCATTGATTGCAGGAGGAATTTTTTCTTTTTTGCTTTTGTGGCGCGGCGAAATCGGATTGGCAAGCGCTTCTACGCTTCTTTTCTATGGCTTGGCATTAATTAATACATCGAAATATACTTTCGATGAAATTCATTATTTGGGAATTATTGAGGTGATATTAGGTTTATCCGCCGCTGTTTTTTCGCACTGCGGTATTTTCTTCTGGACGGTTGGATTCGGATTTTGTCATATTTTATATGGATGGATTATGTATAATAAATACGATCAAAAGAAAAAATGACAAGTATTATCTCACAGTTAAATAAGGTATTCGATAGTCGCATCCGGTTGGGAATAATGTCTATATTATCGGTCAATGAAACGGTTGATTTCAATACAATGAAAGAATTGCTTGATATTACAGACGGAAATTTGGCCAGTCACTTGAAAACCTTGGAAACAATCGCTTACATTCAATCGAAAAAGCAATTCATTGGGCGAAAACCCAATACGCAATATTTCATTACCGATTTAGGAAAGAATTGTTTCAAAGAACATTTGAATGCTTTGGAAAATTTATTTAAATAATTTTTTTATAGTAATACTTTGAATTACAAAGTACTTTTTAATTCATAATTCATAATTCATAATTTAAAAAAAGTCGTATGGAAACAAGTAAATTTGCACAGTCGTTAACACTAAAAGCGTTAATCATTGCCACGCTCACCTTGCTTTCGCTCATCCCGAATGCAATGATTATGGTGTTAATTCATGAAAGAGAAAACCGGAGTATAGAAACCATCCGGAAAATTAACGAAAAATGGAGTTTAGAACAAACCGTNAGCGGACCGGTTCTGACTATCCCTTATGTAAGCTATTCTTCCGATGCACAGAAAAAAACGGTTCAAATGCACGAATTGNACATCGCTCCGGAAAATATGAAAATGCAAGTCCGGTTATTTCCCGAAGAAAGGCATTACGGNATTTATAAAACCATTNTGTATAAAAGTGAAATACGGATAAAGGGGACATTCTCTCCGGTTAAAGAACTTCCTGAAAACGCNGATNTCAGCAAAGCCTATCTTTCGTTAGGAATNTCTGATTTGCGCGGAGTAACTAATCGCTTGAATTTTAAGGTNAATGACAAAGAATATACAGCCGAAGCGGGAAGTAGTTCCATGAATAATCTGAAAAAACTGATCGCTCCCTTGAAAGGAGATAGTAATTATTCACCGGAAACGCCGGTAGTATTTGAATGTCAACTGAATTTGAACGGAAGCCGCAGCATCAGCTTCGTTCCTGTAGGGCGTACAACGCAAGTTGAGGTAGAAGGAGATTGGAAAGCACCCGGATTTTTCGGTAATTTCTCACCCGATTACACACTGACGGATACCGGTTTCAAAGCTTCCTGGAATGTGCTAAGTTTCAACCGGAGTATTCCGGAAATTTGGACCGATCAGGATTATATTGACTTCGACGATACTTCTTTCGGGGTCATTTTAGTTGATACGGTCAATCATTACCAGCAAAACATGCGTTCGGCAAAATATTCAATTATGTTTATTACCCTTACTTTTGTCATTTTCTTTTTTGTCGAAGTACTGTCAAAGAAACGCATCCATCCCATGCAATATTTATTAGTTGGCATCGCCTTGATTTTATTCTACAGCCTGCTTCTTTCGCTTTCCGAACAAATTGGTTTCGGTTGGGCTTACTTAATCGCTACTTTTGCTACTATCGCTTTGATTGTCAGTTATTCATACAGTATTTTCAAGAGCAGGATGGAGACAGTAATTCTTAGTCTGATTTTGAGTCTTCTGTATACATTCCTCTATGTAATACTTCAATTGGAAGATATTGCTTTATTAATCGGAAGCATCGGGTTATTTGTCATACTTGGAATTATTATGTTTTTGTCTCGAAAAATCAAATGGTATAAAACGGAAGAATAAATTTCTCGTCGGAGTTTATTTTTTTATTCATCAATCATTAGACTTATTGTAAAGTTTGTATTACTTTTGTAACGAAATTGTATGTAATAGTTACAAAAATAATTCAGACAAAAATATGGTTCCTTTTAAAGTTTTTTCGGGAACGAACTCCCGTTACTTGGCAGAAAAAATATGCAATAATTTGCAATGTCCTTTAGGAAGGATGAAAATTTTTCATTTTGCAGATGGAGAATTTTCGGTTGCGTATGAAGAATCCATACGGGGAGAGCATGTTTTTTTGATTCAATCCACATTTCCCAATTCCGATAATTTGATGGAATTATTATTAATGATTGATGCAGCCAAACGAGCTTCGGCTAAATCCATTATTGCCGTCATCCCTTATTTCGGCTGGGCGCGTCAGGACAGAAAAGACAATCCCCGGGTCGCTATCGGAGCTAAATTAGTAGCTGATCTATTGAGTGTGGCAGGTATTAATCGTTTAATTACGATGGATTTACATGCCGATCAGATCCAAGGATTTTTTGATGTTCCCGTTGATCACTTGTATGCATCGTCGGTTTTTATTGATGAAATAAAGAAACGAAAACTGTCGAATTTAGTAATTGCTACGCCGGACGTCGGAGGTTCGAAGCGGGCGAACACCTACGCCAAATATTTAAATATTCCGATGGTTATTTGTTACAAATTCCGCCGGATAGCCAATGAAATCACTGAAATGAAAATCATCGGCGATGTGAAAGGAATGAATGTAGTTCTGGTGGATGATATTGTAGATACGGCAGGTACAATAACCAAAGCGGCCGAAATAATGATGGAGGAAGGAGCGGCTTCTGTCCGCGCAATCGCCTCACACGCAGTAATGTCTGATCCAGCCTCTGTGCGTGTGGATCAATCCGCTTTATCGGAAATCATTTTTACCGACACTATTCCCTATTCCAAGAAAAGCGAAAAAGTAAAAATCGTTTCAATTGCCGAAATTTTTGCGACAGCCATATCCCGGGTTTGCAACAACGAATCCATCTGTTCTTTATACCTTATGTAGGATTAAAGATTCGAATGCATTCTATTTTTTAAAGGCTGAATGTTTGATATATAAATAAAGTGAGTATCTTTGACCTGTAATTTTTGAAAATCTATACATAATATCGTAATCCTTAATCTATGTAATATGTAATATGTATTAATGATTGCCAAATAAGGCTTTTGTCAGACTAAAAAATGTTAAACAACTTAAATAGCTATACTATGTTGAAAATTAAAATTTTATCAATCAGTTTATTGCTCTCGGCAATAAGTTTATCGGCCCAAACCTATTCGGGCGGTTCAGGCGCTCAATCCGATCCCTTTCTTATCTCTTCCAAAGCGGATATGATTGACCTTTCTATTGCAGTAGAAGAAGGAACAACCTANGAAGGCAAATATTTTCGCCTCACGCAAAATCTAACAGGTTCCGACGCTGTCGGTACATCGGTAGGGGCATATTNCGATACTGACTATCAAAACTGTTTTAGTGGAGTATTCGATGGAGGCGGATTTGAAATCGAATTGAACGATGCTTCGGAAGGCGTATTCGGGAATCTTCAGTATGCGACCGTACAAAATTTAGGCGTAAGCGGAACGGTTTCAGCTTCAACCGCATCAAATAATGNCTTGTATGCAGGGGGAATATGCGGATATTCTAATTATTCGACGATTGCTTACTGTTANAACGCAGCATCGGTATCCGCTGTTTCTGCAAATGCCGAAACCACTTTAATANGTGTTGGAGGTATATGCGGACNCGCTAATAATACAACTATATCGGATTGCTTTAACAGAGGTGGAATATCCGGTTCTTCTTATCATTCCNCCTGCTATATCGGNGGTATTATTGGATATTTATTTAATGGTAGTATCTTGAACTGTTACAATACAGGCAATGTATCGGCTATTAATCAAAACCTGCATTGGACAACTGCAGGAGGAATATGCGGATATGCATATAGTTACGAAACAAATAAATCGTCAATTAAAAACTGTTTTTCAGCCAATTCCAGCATAGAGGCAAAATTCAATAACGCAAGCATTGATACTTATGCAGGAAGAATTGCAGGTTCTATTTTCGATATCTTCGAATTATACAATAATTACGCTTTGTCAACAATGGAAGTAAATGGCTCTACCATAAATAGCTCGAATGAATCTGACCCAAACGGGGCGGGCACTTCGCTTGAAAACTTCCAATCGCAGTCGTGGATTCAAAACCAATTAGGATGGGATTTCGACGCTGTATGGCAAATGTCGCAGGGCAGTTCCGTCAATCAGGGATTTCCGGTATTCCGGAATACTGACAAACCTGTTAATTATACCATAACCGCCAAGGCGGGAAACAACGGCAGTATTTCGCCAAGCGGCGATACAACCATCCTTCAGGGAGAGAATNTAACTTACACTTTTACTCCCCAACCGGATTTTCAAATCTATCAGGTTTTTATTGACGNTGGTATCAATTACGACGCTNTTGCATCAGGTTCCTATACCTTTACCGACCTGACAAGAAATCATACGATTGAAGTCGTTTTTCGCTTGATTTCGCTTCCTGTTTTCAGCGGAGGAGCGGGTACGAAATCTCAGCCTTACCTGATTTCTTCCCCAGAGGATATGGTTGCCCTATCTAATGCGGTTGAAGGCGGAACAACTTATGAAGGCACCTTTTTTCTACTCACACAAGACCTCACCGGCTCCGATGCAATCGGCACATCGGTAGGACCATTTTCCAGAAATTCTTTTAGAAACCGTTTTAGTGGCGTATTCGATGGAGGCGGTTTTGAAATTGAATTGGAGGATGTAGAAGGCGGAGTGTTTGGTAATTTATATTATGCAACGGTTCAAAACTTGGGAGTTACAGGTAGGGTAACAACGCCTGTTTCAAATACAGATGCTTTTTANGCCGGAGGCATAAGCGCTNTTGCATGGCTTTCAAAAATCTATAACTGCCGGAATTCTGCAAGCGTTTCAANAAAAGATATCACCGTCAAAGAAACAAATTATATTGGAGGCATCTGCGGGAGAGCTGNGTATTCGGAAATTATGTATTGTTATAATACCGGAAATATTTCAAGCACTGTTGCTCTGTCAAACGCTTGCTTGCAAGGAGGTATTGTAGGATACTCGAATAATACGCAAATTTCAGACTGTTTCAATTTCGGACAGGTGTCCGGTTCGGGAAACAATTTCGATTCCTATTCGGGCGGAATAAGCGGCTATGCAACTATGGGAGCTATTACCAACTGTTACAATGCCGGCGATATATCGGCTGTTATTACTCATCCTACCGATTATTGGGCCTATGCAGGCGGAATATGCGGATATTCAGCTAATGATTCATCAATCAAAGATTGTTTTTCAGCCAATTCCAGCATTGAAGCAAAAAGGTACGACGGAAGCCTTGATTCGTATGCAGGAAGAATTGCAGGTGATTATCATAGCAATAGCGAATTGAGTAATAATTACGCCTTATCAAACATGACTGTAAACGGAGCTACAGTAAGCAGTTCAGACGCAACTGACAACAATGGCATTGGAACTTCGCTTGAAAATTTCCATTCTCAGACCTGGATCCAAAGCAATTTGGGATGGGATTTCGACACAGTATGGCAAATGTCAGACAATGCGTCGGCATTCTGTGGATTACCGATTTTCAAATATCAACAAGGAGGTCAAAATCAAGCCCTTGCCATGACATTTCCTGCGAGTGCTATAAGAGTTTATCCGAACCCAACCGAAGGGAAGGTAATCATCGAAAGTTCGACGCTTGAACAAGGCGACCGGATTGAGGTTTACAGTTCAACAGGCGCACTTTTAAAACAGTTTTCGGCTAATTTCCGTAAAACGGAAATAAACCTCGAAGACCTGCCTAAAGGAATGTATGTAATAAAAGTGAATGGAAAACACCCTGCAAGTACAATCGTAATACGACACCGCTAAGGGATACGTGTCATAATTTCCATGCCCATGCGACCGTTATGATAGGGACAACGAAACTGGCTGACTTTACTGCCACCGCCGCCGCCTTCTCTTCCGTTATCTCTTCGTTGCTGGTTGTAACTTGCATTGGAATTCCATTCTCCATATTCGTAATCAATTAAGTAGGTCTTTATCCATTCCCATGTACGCACGGCTGCGTCAAGAAATTTTTTGTCGCCGCTGATTTGCCATGCATTCACGAATCCTACTACCGTTTCGGACTGGACCCACCATGATAGACTTCCACCCCTCAACTGACCATCTTCTTTGTCAAGAATCATGGCTCCTCTTTCATCAATTCCTTCCTCCAACTGTACGGTAGCCAGATTCACTGCAATGCGACGCGTATCTTTTATTATCTCTTCATCGCCCAATACTTCAGCCGCTTCAACCAACAACCATGAAAATTCAATATCGTGGCCCATAGAATCAACTTCCCGAAGGTTCTCCCAGTCCATAGTCAGAAAGCAATGTTGGTGCCATGTTTTCTGGTTAAGTACTATATTCGACATGACGTGTATTTGTTCCTGTAAATGTTTTTTTAAGCCGGGGTCCTTCCATACACGGTAAAGATTAGTAAGGGCTTCCAACCAATGCAGGTTGTTATTCATGGTCTTGGGATTCGCTAACTCGGAATTGAATTTCCATTCGCGATCATGGTAAATTCCCAACCGTTGACAGTCAATGCAACCAATAAGTCCACCTTTCACCGGATCGTAAGCATATTCTATAATTTTCCGATAGATATCAATAGCCGCATCCAAACTCTCCTTGTTGCCCGTAGCACGGTAATGTTCCGCAAGGCCATAAACGGCAAAAGCGTTCTGGTATGTATTCTTTTGCGTATCTAAGGGATCACCGTTAGCAGCTACCGTCATATAAGAACCGCCATATACCGGGTCAATGAAATGATCGAGGAAATAACGTTGCGCTCTGTTAGCAAGCGCCAGATATTGTTCATCTTTTAATATACGGTACGCAGAAGAGAATGTCCAAATGATCCGGGCATTTAAAACGCCCCCTTTTGAGGAGTTCTCTCTGGGCGTTCCATCGGAACCCACAGTACCGTAAAATCCACCGGCTGGATCAGGCGCATATTTTACCCAAAAAGCCAAAATGTTTTCTGTCAGATCTTGCACAATTTCCTGCTTGAGTTGTGCCGCTATTTTGTCTTCTTCAGACGTCTTTGTCGTACATGACGCTACAATAAACAAGTAAATAATTGCAAAAATTTTTATGTTTTTCATGATTTTCTTTTTTTTGATTTTAAATGATTACTATAAATTGTTTTGAAATAGCTATATTATTAATTCGATTCTTCTTGATTCGCTTCGGCTCCTTTTGGCGGCCGGCCTCGCCACCAACTTGCCAGAATGGATCCTGTAATATTCATAAGAGGTCCAAAAATTGCGGGAGCCAAACCAACCGTTGCTATTTTCCCCATTTGCATCGCTAAGCCGGAAGCTAATCCGCCGTTTTGCATACCACATTCGAAAGCAACCGTACGGCGGTCTCGTTCAGGCATTCTAAATAACCATGCAGCGCTGTAGCCCACAGCATATCCTGTGAAATTATGAAGTATACTTGTGATGAGAAGTAAAGCTCCCACTGTAAGAAGACTTTCACGCCCGGCAGCCGTAATGACTGTAACGATAATCGCAATTCCAACCATTGAAAAAGAGGAAAGGATGGTTTCAATAAGCGCTCTATCGCCTTTCAACAGATGACGCAGGATCATCCCACTGATCATCGGCAGCAAGAAAAACCAAAACATGGATTTTGCAGTACCCAATGCAAATGCACCCAAACCCGTATGTTGTATAAACAAAGGAATCATATTGGTCAGAGTAATAATAACAAAATAAACAATTAATTGAAGGGCGACAGACTTCTTTGTTTCTTTTGCATTATAAAACATGTTAAAGATGAATCCTGCCACAATGGGTAAGATAATCATATTCAGTATGTCGAGCATCATGCTCCAAACGCTGACTTCAATAAATTGTCCTGCTATTAACTTCATTAACAACGGTGTAATAAAAGGAGCCAAAAGAGTGGAACAGGCTCCGATGGTAACAGCCAATGGAAGATTAGCACGGCCAATGTACGACATAACATTTGAAGCCAGCCCGCTGGGAACGCATCCGATCAAAATAATACCTGCTGCTATTTCATTCGGAAAATTAAAAATCCGGGAAATCGTCAATGCAGTGAGCGGCATAACCATATAATGTATTACAACTCCAATAATCACGCCTTTGGGCATTTTGATCACTCCTGTAAAATCGTTCAGGCTCATTTGAGAACCCATTCCGAACATAATAATTTGGAGAAGCGGAACAATTAGGATACTTAATTTAAAATCACCCCATGCGCTGAATAATTGCGGATAAAACATGGAAGCAGCTACAGCGGTAAAAATCCAAACAGTATATGAAAAGGATTTTGTACTTTTAAAACCTCTAATACCAATCGCCAAACACAGAAAGAGTCCGACAATAAGAGGTCCTGTCTTTGCAATATTTCCGCTCAGTATCATTGCTAATGAAACGATAAACAAAAGCGCCGAACAAGCTAAAAGTATTTTATGGATAGTAATATTTTTCATTGAATCAATTTTTTAGCTCCACAACCTATCATGCGAACCTTTATTGTTCCACTCATCAGTTGATTGGTCGAAGTATCCCCCTCTACCTCTGAGGAGATTTTCTTTTACAACCTCTTCATTCAGTTCAATTCCCAATCCCGGAGAATCAAGCGGCACATTGGCAAATCCTTTTTCGATCATTGGTTGCGAACCGGTCATTTTCACCGTTGATTCCCACCAGGTGGAGTCGGGGCTATGATGTTCCATCGCAAGGAAATTTTCGGTAGCTGCCGCACAGTGAACATTGGCCATCATAGTAACCGGAGAACCTGCCATGTGCATCGCCATAGCTATTCCGGCATCCTGGGCATAATCGCCGATTCTTTTGGTTTCCAAAAGTCCGCCTGATGTCGCCAGATCGGGATGAATGATATCGCAGCATCTGGAATCAATCACATCTTTGAAACCCAAATCTCTACCGCCAGGCCCTCTGAGGCAATAAATATCTTCGCCGGTACAAATTGGCGTTTCAAGAGCATCCTTGACGGTTTTCATTTCATCGAAATGATACCATTGGGTCACATCTTCGAGCCATGCCAGTCGGTATTTTTCCAAAGCCCTGCCCATACGAATACTATTATTGGCGTCGAAATGGCCATAGTGATCCGAAGATAAAGGTATTTCATAACCGACTATCTTGCGTACTCCTTCTACAACCGCCGCCATTTCTTCACAAGCTTTATCCGTTAGTTGTACCTGCGTAAAGGGATGTTCCCTCATAGCGTAAGCCATGTAATCCCTTGCGTCTCCAAATTGTCGTGTGATTCCACCCCAAAAATTTCTGTTAACGATGTTTTCCTGGTTAACCAAATGTATTCCAAGGTCCATCTTTATCCAGGTAAAACCTTGTTCATTTACTCTCCTCTTAATAGCAGCTTCGATTACATCGCGGCCGCCGGTATCGGGAGTATCGGCATATAGACGTATTTTATCGCGGTATCTTCCGCCCAAAAGTTGCCATGCCGGAATATTATAGGCTTTCCCGCAAAGATCCCACAAAGCCATTTCAACACCGCTCACACCGCCGCCCTGACGTCCATGATAACCAAACTGACGGATGACTTTAAAAATCATCTCCACATTACACGGGTTTCGTTCGAGGAGCCGGCCTTTCAAAATCAGGGCATAACGCGGATCGCTGCCGTCACGAATTTCACCCAGACCATAAATATCCTGATTGGTATAAATTTTGATAATCCTGCCTGCCATACGCATGTCGGTTATTTTCAATTCCGACGGCGAAGAAGCTCTTCTTACATTCTGAGTGGTGTAGGCAACGGTATCTTCGATAGAAGCGCCCATCATGCCGCCNAAAGCGACTCCGCCCCAAGCNGCTTTCTTCAGAAAGTCTCTGCGACTGTTATTCTCTGTGGCCTGCTCGGCTTGTGATAATTCCGTTTTCTCCTCTGTTTCAAGATTTTTTTTAATTTCAGTATTCATAATATATTTTATTTTAGTTTGTTATTTATTGTCGTTGTGATCTGGTTTGTTGTTGATTTCTCGGTTGATTTGCCTGTCTATTCAAATAAGCGTCCAGTTCCTCTTTTGACATGGGAAGATTGGGTTGACGCTTCAACCACTCATTAAAATCGGTATTATTGTCAATTTTACCTTCACGCCGTTGAAGGTTAAAATCATTACGCAATGCAGCAATTTCGACTGAAAGGATAAGCTCTACAACAAATTGAGGCGGTATGAAGATCACACCTGAGCGTTTTGCAAGAACCACATCGCCCGGCAACACCGTAACACGTCCTATTCGTATAGGCGCATTAACCGAAGCGCATACCATACCACTAATTGATGAAGGGTCAAAACCCCTTATCCATGCGTTAAATCCTTCAATTTCCGTCAATGCATCCAATTTTCTCACAGAACCGTTTAAAATTACGCCTCTTTTACTATTTCTGTAAACATTATTACCGATTATGTCGCCCATAAGGGTTCCATCAGAAATTTTCCCGTAAGCGTCAGCAACATAAATGTCGCCTTCGTTTAATAAGCTAACCGGCAACTCATTATTTACCTTTTCTATATTCTGTTTTTTCCCGACTTCCTGTAGATAATCATCAAAATCGAATCTCATGGGCGTATACTGAGCAGTTAATGCTCGTCCCACCATGGTTTGATCGGGATGGATGATTACCCAACTGTTTTCGTGAATATCCGAAAAATTCTCGAATTGATTTTCGTAACCTTTTCTTCTCAGAAATTCCCATGCTTCTTCTATTGAAACTTTCTCTAATCTCTCAAGATGTGCATCCGACACTTTGGGCCTCCCATCGGGAGAACGTTCACCTTCCCACTGTTTTGTCAGCAATTTAATATCTTCCGGATTCCATACTACTAATTGAGACCTTACCGGAATAGTCGCCAATAATACGATAAATAAGATAAAAATATTCCTTTTCATGTTTTTCGATTTAATATTTAACTCTACAACCTGTCATGTTAACCAAAACAACACAACCCAAATATGTTTGATGATAATTTACCAGGTACGATTACCATCCATATATTCGAATATTTCCGTTACAGGCATAGGCAGTTTGGGATATTGTCTTAACCATTGCCTAAAGTCTGCATTAATATCATCCGACCAACGGCCGTCAACTTGTCCGGGCAGGTATTTCCCTTCACGAAGCCGTTGCCAAGCAAACTGGTCGCGTAATTCGGTCACTTCAGCAGCAACAATTACCTGTTCTGCAACATGAGAGGGAATAAACAGTACTCCGTATTTTTTAGCTACCACCAAATCTCCTGGAAGACAAGTAGCTCTTCCGATTCGGATAGGGTTATTGATGGAAGTAAGCATCATATTCTGGATATATGTAGCATCTGTACCTAATGCCCATGCATTAAAACCTTCGACGGAAGCTATACCTTCTTCATCTCTTATACTTCCCCAGAAAACCACGCCTCTTTTGGAATTCGTGTATATGGCGTTAGCCAACATATCGCCGATCAATGTTCCTTCGATAATTTTTGCATATCCGTCGGCCACATAGATGTCGCCTTCGACTAAAATGTCAATAGGCCAAGAATTCGTGCCTCCCGCCTGAGAACGTCCTTCAAGTTTGCCTTGATCCCTTATATAATTCGCCAAATCCGGTCGTGAAGGCATATATTGAGCGGTTACAGCACGGCCCGACATGGGTTGGTCGGGATGAACAATATGCCAATCTCCTTGGTATTGATTATTATAACCCACGCCTTGATTGCGAAGCGCGCCCCACAACGCTTCAATCGCAACATTTTTTGCTCTTTCTAAAAGTTCATCAGGAATTTTTGGTCTTCCATCAGGGAAACGTTCTCCTTTCCATTCGGAAGTTATGGCTTTAATATACTCCGGCGACGCAGCGACGCCTTGCGCATTGATCACTAAGAGTGAACAGAATGTAAATAAAAACAAAAAAACTATCTTTTTCATGATATATAAATAAAATTGATAAGTAATAAAAAGTATAATATAAAAAATTTCTATTAATCTTCAACTGCTCCAATACTTGGATTAGCCGCTCTCTTTTTCCCGTTTTGATCGGCTTGCAGCAATGACGAATAGTTGGTCCAAGCATCCGTAAAGAATTTAGCGTTGGAATCATCTGAAGAAACAGGGCTAATACCGGTAATCGCAATGCTTTGATTTTTGGCAGGACTATCTGCAGACAAAGCAATTGTTGAAAGAATGCCCGAAGTAATTTCGGCTTTGTATTTTCCTTCAGAGTTAGTAGCTACCACATCTTTCAATGCAACTCCTTTTACATCTCCCGTTGCATCCATCTTAACGTTTGCCATACCATATAAGTTATGACCCAAAGAATGTACTTCTCCGCTTCGTTGAGATTCGATATCCGAAGCTTTAAAGTCTCCGTTGCGGTTACCTGCAAAAATATTTCCACCCAAGGTAAGTGTTCCCGCCAAAACATGGATACCGCCACTGCAAAAATCAACCCCATCGAATCCTCCCAATCCTGCGCCACCTAAATTATCAACAATTGTAGATTGCAAAATAAGCATGTTCCCTCTAATTAAGATAAATCCTCCGGAAGCACCGGTAACAATACTGCCGCCGCCAAAATTGCCGGCCGCCGTACAATTAGCCACCGAAACATTGCCATTATGAACCATGATCACACCCGCTCCGGCAACACTGCCTACGCCAACGCCTCCAAATCCGCCTTCGTTATCAATAAAAGATGAATTGATGATTACCGCATTTCCGTTGATTACATTGATGCATCCGGCGCCGCCATATCCAACGCCGCCATCAGTGCCTCCCACGCCTCCGGTATTATAAAAGAAATAAGAGCCAACAACGGTTAGATTAGCGTTTTCATTCTGAATAGCGCCTGCAGAGCCATGCTCTCTGCCGATTCCTAAATTATAGGTAAACATACAATTTTTCACTGTTACCGTACCGCCTTCATTGGTGATACCACTTTGATTGGATTTCGTCAGTACCAAATTTTCAAAGGAAACAGTTTTATCTGCTGTTACAAAAAACAGTCTGAAACCCGGGCTGATGCCACCGCCTATTCCGCCATGGATAGCAGGATTCACCGATCCGTTAACGGTAATAGCCGGAATACCATCACTTTGCACATTGCCTATAAAAGAAATGTGATTTTCTATAACAGGCAAATCCATGGATAAAACGATTTCACCTACTAAATCTTTAGCAAAACGAATGATAATGGGTTTGTCAGGTGCGGCTTTCTCAGTGTTTGCCGATTTAATAGCAGCAACTAACGATCCTCTTGAATCATCGCCGGCAAGTGTGGAAACTTCGATTTGAGCCTTAACCGTTGAGATGAAAGCAAATAACAAAGCAATGAATAACGTAGAGCGGCGAAAAAAAATTAGTATTTTCATCTGTACATAATTATTTCTAATATAGAGATTCACCTGTTTCTCTTAATGGGGTCATCCATTGCAATTGTTTTTCTATATTTCTTGACATTTTATAGATTTTGATATGATCGGCTACCTTTTCTCCTATAATTTCAATTTTACTTAGGTCATATTGTCCCAATCCTGCATCGGAACAGAAATTTAAGTATCCGATTTTGGCAGGATCAATACCCATTAATTCAATTCCAACACGGTCTACAGATATCCAATCCAAGCCGGCAACGCATACTCTATGATCAACCTGGGTTCCATTGGTGGGTCCATCGCCTTCCATACCATCATAACCATCTATGAATGCTAAGTCGGGACGAATGTTGTATGCGATATTGAACAAGTTAAAGTGGATTCCTCTAAATCCGTTACCATGAACAATCGCTTTGTCGGACCTGGTTCCTTCAACGCGGTTTCTTCCGAAAGCGAATCCGGGGTCTTTGACAGGCGAACCTACCGCTAAATTCTTGAATGTTAAAGTTGCAACTATTCGATCATGCGTTTTCATGCGGGCAACAGACATAACAAAGTTGTTGCGATCCATCGTAAATGCAGACATTCTCACAGGTTTCGGACGAAGGTCCAATTCATCAAACATATAAAGAATTTTAGACGGATTTTCATCAAAATCAACAAGTTTTACTTTATATTTTTCGGAAAGCGGAATAAATCCATAGTTATCATACGCTGCCATTGTAGGGCCATCTGCGGCAGATTCGCCAATGACAATATTCTCTAATTTATTGATTGATTTATAAAACTCCAGGATTCCTTCAATCGTTTCTTTGTGAGTGGCGCTTAACTGCTTGGATGAGGAAACCAAATTAGGTTTAATAACGATACGCTTGTTTCCAACGGCTTGTGCAATTTCTTTGGAAAAAGGCTGTAAAGCGCGGAATGCCATATCTGCACGATCGGCTCCAGTAACAAGCGAGACGCGAGTATTTGTATCTACGGTAACCTTGGTTGATTCGGCCAACAGTTCCATAGCGTATGCAGGTATTGTTGCAGCAGCAATACCACCAAATAACGAGGTTCTAATAAAATCCCTCCGATGTAACTTGATCATAGTATTATTATTTAATTATTAAAAATGTCACAAATTTAACAAAAATATTACAATAAAAAAAAATCGCTGTTCTTTTTTTCGATATTATGCAAAAAAATGACATTAATAGGCTTATATCGGCGCTATCTTTTCAGGCAAAAGCAAACTTTGGGCGGACGATTTTTAATTATTGTTTGATGGTAAAAAACAAGAAGAGACGCGGTAAACCGCGTCTCTTCCTGTTTTCAATACGCTTGCGCCGCCAATCGTTTGTAACTGTTATGACGCCATTGGGCATTTTCCTGTGTTGTTTTGAATAATTCTTTCGCTTCTTCCGGATATTGTTTCAATAAAGATGCAAAACGCACTTCATTTCTAAGAAAATCCTGGAATTTTGTCCAATCGGGTTCTTTTGAATCCAATTGGAATGGATTCTTTCCTTCGGCTTCCAAACGGGGATCGTAGCGCCAGAGACTCCAGTATCCACATTCAACGGCGGCTTTCTGTTCGGCTT
>JGI24702J35022_10000795_pt1 | contig 19529 bp, 17 predicted proteins | sample TergutTh196P4_FD_35022 | JGI IMG/M metagenome (IMG submission 35022)
CCCGCCAGTCAGTTGCGTCGGTGACATGCGCGACGCGGGCGTGTCCATCGAAGCAGATGTTGTCATGCCGGGTGTGGCGGGAGAGCCGCTGGCGGACTTCGCGGCGGCGGCGCGCGGTATTGATGAACCATTGCTCGAAGTCGGCCACCGCCGTGCGTGCACGCTCGACGAGCAGATTGACCCGCTCGTTGCCCTTGCGGCGTTTATCGACTTCGCTTACGCGGTGATGGAGTGCGGCAATCAGCGCCTCGCGCCGCTTGCGGTTGGTGAGCAGGTCATCTTCGAGGTATGGATTGCGCCGCACGACCCAGATGTCCCCCAGCACCTCGTAGAGCATGCGCGCCGAACGCCCGGTAACGCGCTCGTCGCGCAATTTTTCGAGCACCGCCCAGGCATCCGCGCCGAGCAGTCGAATGACGATTTCGCGGTCGGAGAGCGAGGTGTAGTTGTAGGGAACTTCACGCAAACGTTGATTCATCGTGGTGGAGGCGGAGCGGAGAAACTTCATATTTTAGAGCTTAATCCAGCTCACTTCACAAAACGATGCAGCAGTGCGTGCAGGTTGGTGTGATAGAATGCGTCTTGCATCCTCAAGGGGGGCGCACGGAGCCATGATCGTTGGGGTGAGCTTGCGAACTCAAACACCATCGTTGTTCTCGGACAAGAAAACTGTCTCACATTTGGTATTTTTGTCAGTATATCATTCCCATATCTTTTCCTCAGCGCCGCCGCTTCGCTACGCGAGCTACGTTGTACGAGCATCAAGGATGGAGTAGCATCCCATTTCCAGCACTAATTTTCCAGTGGATCATAGGATAAGGTAAAACACGATGGACGAAAAGGTTGTAATCCCTATAAGTAAAGTCAAGGTTCTATTTCTCCTTTCATTGATTACCGTGCTGTTCGCGGTTTTAGGAGTTGTTATAGTATTTCTTGGCTTTACAGTGGAATCAGGTGTTCTTCTATTGCTTGCGATCATACTGGTGGCTTTTTTGAGTATAGTATATGCTGCTTTTACAAAACCGTTGTTCTCTTATAAAAGTGCCACAGGTCTTACAGTCGATAACACGGGTATGACAATTGATATATGCACATTTGGCTGTTTTGCTGGTCACATCCCTTGGAAAGATGTAATTGAAATATCAGAGCAAGAGCCTGAAGATCAAGCAAGCGATTCTTTTATAAAGATAATAGTAAAGGATCCGGAAAAGTACATTAACAAAAATAAAAATTTCTTTTTCCGTGCGCAAGAATCAATAGATCGCTGGATTACTGGATCTCCTATTATAATAACAACGAGCACGCTGAAATATAGCGGGGATATAAGTGCACTAAGAAAGATTTTGCTAAAGAAATACAATAAATACCATTCAAGGATTTAGGATTCCCTATTATATCATCATCAGGAACACTGAAATATAGCGAGGATATAAGAACACCAAGAAGAATCATCCAAAACAGGTTGTCCCAGGCAACTAATTTGCCATACCCAACCTGCACGCACTCGCAGTTCGCTTCATCGTGCGGTCAGGCGGGAGCCAGTATCCGTTCGAGCGCGAAAAGCCCTGTAGGTTGGGATGAGCGTAGCGAATCCCAACGTATGTGCGTTCCAAAATGGGAAGATCATCTGATATGTGCATCCGTATATCATACGGTTGTTTTCTCCTCCTAACGAATGCGCGACGAAGCACACTTGTCAAACGGCAGATACATGCCTGGCAAGTGGCTCAGGCAAGCTCGAAAAAGACGAGGTCGTTCTCGAATTCCTTGGACGAAAAGCCGCAGCCAAAACACCCCGAGCCTGTGAGGGGCAGCGCAGTGCCCTTCAGGCACTGTTCTTCCTGACCCTCGATGGACACGAAACAGCCGTTGGTGCTCTCATCGGTCAGAATGAAACCTTCGCGCCGCAGTTCGATGCGCGCGTGTTGCCTCGATGCGCGTGGATCGATGATGACGACATCGTTTCCAAGCTCGCGCCCGAGAAGCACGACAGGGCGGTTTTCATCGACGAACAGGATGTCCTGCTGGTGTTTCAGCCGCATGCGGGGGCCGGACGAGGATTGTGCGGCAGCGGGAGAAGAAGGCGCGGGAGGAGGCGTGGCGGGCAGCGGTCTCGACGAGGTGAGCGGCGAGGAAGGTTCCGGGCGCTGTCGCGGGCGCAGCGATAGCATCGGCGAGGCCGTGGTTGTGCCCTGTGCACCGATCATGAAGACCGGCCATGGCAGTTTTTCCAGGGCGGCGTCGAGGAAGGCTTCCGCGCTGGCAAATTTTCTGACTGCCGGACTCAGTTGGTCGACGACCGTGGCACTGACCATGGACTGGTCGATATCGCAAGCCTGGAGAATCCGGCGCGCGCCTTCCACGCCTTCTCCCATGCCGTTTTCGACCTCGCCGAAATGGAGGCCGATCCGCAATAGCATCTGGGTTCCGGTGACCGGGGGTAGCTTGCGCACGCGGTCGATGGCTTCGCAGGCGGCCATGACGGCGCTGTCGCATTGCTCGAACGCAGCAATGATCGCCGAACGGTCGCGGGCGATGATTTCGCCGCCGCTACCGCCAATGGCAAGATCGACACGGTTCAGGCAGCGATCTACTGCGCGGCCGGTTTCCGCTTCTCCTAGCCGGGTGACAAGGCGATCTCCTCCGACGATTTCTGCAACGAGGACACAAAGATGGCGTGAATCGGGCATGGTGGTTGTAATGGAACGATCAGGATACCTTGTGGGCGAGGTAATTATGATGTCTATTCATGAGCAGCAACGCAAGTATTGAGGCTCTGGCGTGATTTATTGGCTCCGGCAGGCGTGGAGAGGCTTGTGGAAGACGCCTTTGTCATGAATCGGACAGGCATGGCGATACTCGGTTCATCTTCATTTTCCGATGTCGTCTCCCTTCGTTCGAGGGATGTGAAATCGAAAAGGCGGCTGTCGCCCAGATGAGACGGCACGACGTTGCGTAGCGAAGTCGCCAGCGACAGGATACGCCCAGGGTGACTTTTTTCCCATTCCTGCAACATGGCCTTGATCTGGCGTCTCTGAGCGTTTTCCTGGTTGCCGCACAGGTTGCAGGGAATGATGGGGAATGCTTTTGCGCGCGCGTATCGGGCGATGTCCGCCTCGGAGCAATAGGCCAGGGGACGGATGACGATATGGCGTCCGTCGTCGCTGCGCAGCTTGGGCGGCATGGCCTTGATCTTGCCGCCGAAGAACATGTTCAGGAACAGGGTTTCGAGCGCGTCGTCGCGGTGATGTCCGAGCGCGATGCGGGTTGCGCCGATTTCCCGTGCCACGCGGTAGATGATGCCGCGCCGCAGGCGCGAACACAGCGAACAGGTGGTTTTGCCTTCCGGGATCTTGTTTTTGACGATGGAATAGGTGTTTTCCGTGACGATCCGGTGTTCGACGCCGATTTTCTCGAAATACGCAGGCAGCACGTCCTCGGGGAAACCGGGCTGGCGCTGGTTGAGATTCATTGCCACGATGCGGAAATCCACGGGCGCGCGCTCGCGCAGCGCCAGCAGGCACGAGAGCAGGGCGTGGGAATCCTTGCCACCGGAGACGCATACCATCACCGTGTCGCCCGCGCCGATCATGTTGTAGTCGGCAATGGCTTTGCCGGTCTGGCGCAGGAGCCATTTTTCGAGGTTGACGAGACTCTTGCCCGGTTTGTCCGGGTGGGAAGCGCAGGAGGCGGCGGAAAGAGAGTCTGTCACGGCCGGGAGAGAGAGAAGGCAGCGCGCATTATACCTGCATGGTGGGTCATTCCGGATGGAAAATAGATGTTTTCTTCATCATTCGTGCGGTTCAAAGCCCTCGCGCCCACGCCGGACGTATCGGCGCGGATTCCGGCAAGGCAATGGCGTCGCGCAGATGAGCGAGCATCCTTTCCTTGTCTTGCGGCAGGGTGCCGCGCAGCACCAGCCAGTTGGAGGCGTGATCGCTGCGAAAGACCGTGCGTTCGAGCGCCAACTGGTCGATGAACCGTTCCATCTCCCGGAGCAGGCCGGGTACGTCGAGCGGCTCCCAGTCCGGGAATGTCGCCCGCAGACGCGCGTCACTCTTGGGAAAACTCACCACCAGCGTCGCCAGGAATTCGGGTTGCGTGGCGTTGGCAAGCTCGGCGGAGCGCAAGGCGTGGGTTTCGCTGTACCGTGCGCCGCCCAGGCCGTTCAGGATCATCACCGAGCGCGTGATGCCCGCTTTCCCCAGTTTTTCGAGCCCTTCTCGGGTGCTCTCGAAGGTCTCCCCCTTGGCGACCCGTTCCAGCACCGTGTCGTCGCCCGATTCTGCGCCCACGTAGACGAGTTTCAGCCCCGCCTCGGCGAGTTCCTTCAATTCTTCGACGCTTTTCTTCCGGAGGTTGCGCGGCAGGCAATAGCTCGAAATCCGGCGCACGCCGGGCAGGTATTCCCGGATTGCCGCGAGCACCGCCAACAGTCGCCGGGTGGGCAGGACGGTGGCGTCACCGTCGGCCAGAAATACCCTGCGCGCCTCACGGCCATAGGGATGTTCGCCCAGGTTGCGAATGGTCTCCAGCACTTCTTCTTCGGGCCGCGCGCGGAATTTCTTCTGTGGGGCGGTGTACATCTCGCAGAAAGTGCAGCGGTTCCATGAGCAGCCGTCCGTTATCGGCAGGATCAGGGATTCGGCTTCGCTCGGCGGGCGATAGACAGGCTCGATATAGCGGATGGGAAAAACGTTGGACATGTGGGAGTCCTCGATGTGCCCGATGCGTAAGCCTATAGCAACGAATACTTCTCCCGCCGCCCGAGAGACTTTTCCACAGGATATTTCAGCGCGTTCTTGGTGAGCTTGCGGCGCAGGGCCGCAGCGAGGTCGATCTTGGTTTTATCGGCGATCAGCAGCAGGTAGGCGAGCACATCGGCGCATTCGTCGGAAAGCGCCTCCCTGCCTTCCTGAGAAAGCGGCAGGGCATCTACCTCGGCGTCGCTCTTCCACTGCGCAAGCTCCAGCAACTCGCCCGCTTCCAGGCAAAGCGATACGATCAGGTGCTTGAGTCCGTGGAACTGCGACCAGTCGCGCTCGTCACGAAACGCCTGCACCGCGCGGCCCAACTCCAGGAGCGAATCAGCCATCCTTGGCAATCCTCATTCTTTTTCCCGATGATGAAATATGAAATAATAACCGTATTCGAGGCAACTATGTCGCGCTTTGAGCCACCCCGCCAACAATGACGGGGATTTCTTACTCCCTCCGTCACGCCTCCGGCGTGCCACCTTCCTCGAGAGGGAGGCTTGTTCAGGGGAGTCTGCGGCTCCAGAAATGCTTGTTTCACCGACCTCTCCATTGAATGGCGAGGATTGCGTTCAACCCGTTACCATCGACGCGCTGCCGGAGCCATGCCCAATTTACCCGTTCCAGATACCGATGCGCTTGCGCAATCATCCGGGCTCGCAGTTTTGATCGAACGCGAGATCGCCTCCGCCGGGGGCTGGATTTCGTTTCACCGATATATGGAACTGGCCCTGTACGCACCGGGTCTCGGCTATTACAGCGGCGGTACGCAGAAGTTCGGCAAGGGGGGGGATTTCATCACCGCGCCCGAATTGACGACGCTTTTCGGACAAACGCTGGCGGCGCAGGTGGCGGAGATCATGCGCGCAAGCCACCCGGCCGTAATCGAGGCGGGCGCGGGCAGCGGCGTGCTGGCGATCGATCTGTTGCGCGAACTCGAACGGCTGGATTGTCTGCCGGAGTTCTACGGCATTCTCGAACTTTCGGCGCAGTTACGTGCGCGTCAGCGGCAAACGATCTCCGCGCTCGACCCGCAATTGGCTTCGCGCGTGGTGTGGCTCGACGCGCCGCCGGAGACGTTTTCCGGCGTACTCGTGGGTAACGAGGTGCTGGATGCCATTCCCACGCATGTCGTTGCCGCACGCGAGGGCGGATTTTTCGAGCGGGGTGTGGCATGCCGGCAAGATGGAGCATTCGTCTGGGCGGATCGTCCGGCGCGGGGTCGGTTGCTGGCAGCGGCGCAGAAATTGCCGTTGCCGACGGGGATGATCGAAGAGGGTGGAGGCGAGTTTGTCACCGAGATCAATCTCGCGGCGGCGGCCTGGATCGCGGATTGGGGTGCGCGCCTGCGGCATGGGGCGTTGCTGCTGTTCGATTACGGTTATCCGCGCGATGAATTCTGTTTGCCTTTTCGGGCGCGCGGCACACTGAAGTGCCATTACTGCCATCGCGCGCACGAGGATCCTTTCCTGTGGCCGGGGCTGAACGATATCACCAGTTCCGTGGATTTCACCGCGATGGCCGAAGCAGGGTTCGACGCGGGCCTGGACGTGCTGGGTTATGCGAGCCAGGGGCAATTCCTGCTCAATTGCGGTTTGCTCGAATACCTCGCCGGGCGCGGGCCGGAAGGCAGCGCCGAATATGCCCGCGCATCGGTGGCGGCGCAAAAACTGACCCTGCCCAATGAAATGGGCGAGCTTTTCAAGGTATTGGCGTTGGGGCGAGGCGTGGCAACCGATGTGCCGCTCATGGGTTTCGCGCGGGGGGATCGCACGCACGTACTATAAAAAAACCGGCCAGGGGGATAGCCCCCTGGCCGGAAACCCCTGGATTCAATCAAACGCGGAGAGAGAGACGTCGATGACGGCCAGGGAGGGCGGCGGGCAGACCGCCCTGGGAGGAAAGCTGACTTCCTGCAAGCGGGGTTGGGGGATAAACAATGCCAGGGGAACATGTGGCGACGGCATGTGTGATTCAGTCTCGGCTGCCACGAGACTGTGGGTGATCCTGCCGTTTTCCATATTCATGACGATCAGCATGATGGCCTCCGTTATGTTTTCTGACGGGCTGCTTATTGTTTGTCTTGCCCGACTTGTATTACGGAGATCAGGAGCTGGTCTTGAGGATAGGGCGACGGCGTGTCGCGCATTTCATCACGCCATCACGAGAGTATTGAGAGAGGAAATGGAAACGACATTTATGTGTCGTCGGATTTCCGGCGCAGTTTGCCACGCCAGTATTGCCACGGCAGCCAGACGAGCACTCCGGCGAGGATCAGCCGGGAGCCGAAGCCCTGCAAGTAGTGCACGTAGTCGAAGGAACCTGTTGTCAGTGATGAGATTTTCACGGTGAACCAAACTATCGAGGCCAGAACTCCCAACGCGGGAGAGAACCAGGCAACGAGGCCCGCGCCGGTGATGATGGCGTCGAGGGTAGGTGTGCGGCGCTCGCGCGGCAGGAAGACGCTTTCCACTCCGAACCAGAGCGCGAGCAGCCATCCGGCCACCGAGACGACGGGGGAGATGGCCAGAGCGGCGCCGAACAGGGCGGCAGCCAGGGCGTAAGCAATCCCTTCCAGTGGGAGGATGCTTATCCAGAGCGGCTCGCGATTGGAAAAAAGCAGGAACGTGATCGGCGTCATTGCCAGCGCGAGCAACAGGCAAAGCATGGCGCGCCGTCGGGCGCGATCGCCCTGGGCGGCGTTTTCTGGAAGCGGGGAGAAGATCGACATGGTGCGCATCAGGCCGCTGCAAGCGCCTGGTCGAGATCGGCGAGAATGTCGTCCATGTGCTCGATGCCGATGCACAGTCGCACCATGTCGGGGGAGACGCCCGCCTTTTGAAGCTCTTCGTCGTTCAGTTGGCGGTGGGTGGTGGATGCCGGATGGCAGGCGAGCGAACGGGTGTCTCCGATGTTGACCAGCCGCAGGATGAGTTTGAGCGCGTCCTGGAAGCGCACGCCGGCTTCACGTCCGCCTTTCACACCGAAGGACAGGATGCCCGAGGCGCGACCTGCGAAGTATTTCTGCGCGAGCGGGTGATCGGGGTGATCGGGCAGCCCCGCGTAGTTGACCCACGATGCCTTGGGGTGATCCTTGAGAAATTGAGCCACTTTCAGGGTGTTGTCGCAGATGCGATCCATGCGCACCGCGAGGGTTTCCACGCCCTGGAGGATCAGGAAGGTGTTGAACGGCGACAGGGCCGCGCCCTGGTTGCGGAGCGGCACGACGCGCGCGCGGGCGATGTAGGCCGCCGGGCCCATCTCCCTGGTGTAGACGACACCGTGATAGGCGGGGTCGGGTTCGTTGAGTTGGGGGAAACGGGTCTTGTGTTCGGCCCAGGGGAATTTGCCGGAATCGACGATGAGCCCGCCGAGCGAGTTGCCATGGCCGCCGAGAAATTTGGTGAGCGCGTGCACCACGATGTCCGCGCCGTACTCGAAGGGGCGGCACAGATAGGGGGAGGGAACGGTGTTGTCGACGATGAGCGGGATACCGGCCCTGTGGGCGATTTCGGCCAGACGCTCGATGTCGGTGACGTTGCCCAGCGGGTTGCCGATGGATTCGCAAAAAATCGCCCTGGTGCGCTCGTCGATGAGGCGCTCGAAACTCTCCGGCGCGCGCGCGTCGGCCAGACGCGCTTCGATGCCCAGGTTCGGCAGGGAGTGGGCGAAAAGGTTGTAGGTGCCGCCGTACAGGGTGGAACTGGAGACGAAGTTGTCGCCCACCCCGGCGATGGTCTGGATGGCGTAGGTGATGGCGGCCATGCCCGAGGCGACGGCCAGCGCGCCGACGCCGCCTTCCATCGCGGCGACGCGCGCCTCCAGGACGGCATTGGTGGGGTTGGTGATCCGGGTGTAGATGTTGCCGGCAACCTTGAGGTCGAACAGGTCGGCCCCGTGTTGGGTATCGTCGAATGTGTAGGAGGTCGTCTGGTAGATCGGGACCGCGACGGCGTGGGTGGTGGGTTCGGGCGTGTAACCGGCGTGAACGGCGAGGGTTTCGAGTTTCATGAAAGTCGTCATCTGGTAAGTGATGGAGTGATGCCGAGTATATTAAACTTGAACACCGTTTTCCGGGTTTGCGCCCAACTTTTCCAGGGATCGTCCTTTCGTGAAATATTTTTCTACCCGAGGCCATGCTGCCCGTCCAGCGTTTTGCGACATCCTCCTCGGTGGTCTGGCCCCGGACGGCGGCCTGTATCTACCAGAGTCCATTCCTGCTGTTTCCCGCGCTGAACTCGATGCCTGGCGGCGTCTGTCGTATGCCGAGCTTGCGTTTGAAATTCTCTCTAAACTCATTACCGATATTCCCGCCGACGATCTGCGCGACATTTGCGCCCGCACCTATACTGCCGATGCTTACCGCCATGCCCGCGCGGGAGAGGATCCGGCCCGGATCGCTCCGTTGCGTTGGCTGGAGCCGGGCAAACTGGGGCTGCTCGCGCTCTCCAATGGCCCGACGCTGGCTTTCAAGGACATGGCGATGCAGTTGTTGGGCCATCTTTTCGAGTACGTGCTGGAGAAGCGCGGGGAGACGGTCAACGTTCTGGGGGCGACTTCCGGCGATACCGGCTCGGCGGCGGAATACGCGATGCGCGGAAAGTCCAGGGTCAAGGTGTTCATGCTCTCACCGCATGGAAAGATGAGCGCCTTTCAGCGGGCGCAGATGTATTCGCTTGCCGATGAAAACATCTTCAATATTGCCGTCACCGGCATGTTCGACGATGCTCAGGACATTGTGAAAGCAGTCTCCAGCGATGCCGCTTTCAAGGCGCGACATCGCATCGGCGCGGTCAATTCCATCAATTGGGCGCGGGTTGCGGCCCAGGTTATCTATTATTTTTACGGATATTTCGCCGCGACTTCCAGCAATGCGCAGCAGGTGGCCTTTTGCGTGCCTTCGGGCAATTTCGGCAACATCTACGCGGGTCATGTCGCGCGCTCGATGGGGCTGCCCGTCGCGCGGCTGATTCTGGCGACCAACGAAAACAACGTGCTCGACGAGTTTTTCCGCACCGGCGTGTACCGCCCGCGCAAGGCCAGCGAGACTCACGTCACTTCCAGTCCGTCGATGGATATTTCGAAGGCGTCGAACTTCGAGCGTTTCGTCTTCGATCTCGTCGGCCGCGACCCGGCGGCGCTGGTCGGGCTGTGGGAAGAAATTGCCGCGAAGGGTGCGTTCGACCTATCGGGCACGCCGTATCTTGCGCGCCTGCCCGAGTTCGGTTTCGTTTCCGGCACGAGTACGCATGCCGACCGCCTGACGATGATCCGGAACGTTCATGCGCGCTACGGAGTGATGATCGACCCCCACACTGCTGACGGCATGAAGGTCGCTCGGCAATATCTGGATGATTTGCCCACCGATGTCCCCTTGCTGGTGCTGGAAACCGCGCAGGCGGCGAAGTTTGCCGACACCCTCCGCGAGGCGCTGGGGTGTGGCCCCGAAATTCCCGTCGATCTGCAAGGACTGGAAGCCCTGCCGCAACGGGTCGAGGTGCTGCCGCCGGCTGTCGAGGCCGTCAAGGCGTTCATTGCGGAAAGAGTCTGATCCTGTTCGGATTCGAGCCAGACTCTGCCCGGCTCCGGGGTTGGGCGGAAACAACGAACCAGGTATCGTCCTATAGAACCGGCACCCAGGCGCGCAACGCGCGAGGTTGAGCAAGGAGTCAGGATGTCTGGCGAATCCGGCGCAAAGCCAACCGAACGCACAATCCACAAAATGGACCACTTTCGCTTGCCGGAACGGGGTACAACTACGAGCTAAGCAGGGCAATCGCATGAAAGTCATGTGAGCCCGAGCAATAGAGCGCGGTAGGAATCGGAAGTAGCGGCGATGAGTCGTCGGGCCTTAATGCCGCCCTTTCGTGGTATAGGGTCAAGGCGGATGAGGTTCAGGGTGATGTGCTTGAGCACGGCGAGGTTGTGGGCGGCATGTCCGGTGCGAGCACGCATCTGATCGTCGGCGAAGACAACATCCATACACCAGTGCAGTCGGTTTTCAATACTCCAGTGAGCGCGGATTGTCCGCAAGAGGCGATCGGCATCGGGGGCGAGGCTCGTTGGATCAATTAACCCAAACAGCCGACCAAAGGTGTCGTGCGAGGGAATGCCCGCTTTCAGCTTGAGGTAGCCCCGTAGCCAGTCGAGTTTTTCTTTCGCCCACAGCTCAAACTCAACGAAAGTGTCGGCTCCGACCAACACCGCATTGACCGCCACCACCAGCAACTCAACCAGATCGTGTTCGACTTTCCCCGCTTGTCTCGAGTCGCTGATCGATACGAATACCTCCGCCAAACGCAGCTTGCCTTCCGTCTCCATGGAACACGCCAAAAAGACAGAAAACTACACAAATCAATCCCCTGTGAGCAGCCCCCTCCTAACCCATTGATCGTAAACGGGTATTTCAGAGAGTCGACAACAAGGGCATTCATGCGATTGCCCTGCAATTGCGAGTTCTCCGACCTTCTCCGTGAGAGAAGTTCGCTACAATGACCGGCGATGATGAACACCGGCGGCACTGTGGATCGAGAATGCACGCCTGATCGTGAATTGTTCAACTTCCGGGCTGCTCTTCGAAAAAAATGCCGTTCGACCTCAAGACCATCGAGACACTCGCGCCCGACCAGGCNTCGCTCAGCGCNGCTTCCAAACTTGCCANGANCAACAAGTGGGCACGGCTGGAACACGACGGCGATCTTTACTGGGGCGAATGNCAGGGTTCGGGAGCGAATCCCTACCGCGTCATCGTGGATGCCCGCGACAACGGCAACAAGTGCACCTGTCCGTCGCGCAAGTTTCCCTGCAAACACTCGCTGGCCTTGATGTGGCTCGGGGCCGCCAGCGCTGGGAGTTTCCAGGACGGGACGGCGCCGGAATGGGTAACGGACTGGCTCGGCAGGCGGCGCAAGAGCAGTAGCGCAGGCGAGGCACCCGTCGCGTCGTCTTCCGGCGGCAAGAGCATCGCCGCCGCTTCGTCGGCAACGGAGGCAGCCAAACCGGAAGACCCGAAAGCGGCGGCGCGGCGTGAAGCGGCACAGAAAAAACGGGCCGAGAACACGCAGGCGGCTATTGCCGCCGCGCTCGAAGAACTGGCGCAATGGATCAACGACCAGTTGCGCCTGGGGCTGGCCGCTTTCGTCGATGACGCCAGCGAACGTTGCCGTCGCATCGCCGCGCGTCTGGTCGACCAGAAGGCAGCGGCGCTCGCCTCACGCATCGACGAGATGCCCGCCCGCCTGCTCGAACTGCGCAACGAAGAACGCCCGGAAGCGGCCATCCGCGAATTGGGAAAGCTCGTGCTCCTCATCAAGGCATGGACTGCTCGACCGGATGACCCGGAAATCCGGCGACAGGTAGCCACTTCCGAGACGCGCGAACAAGTGCTCGGTCATCCCGAGGCGTTGATCGTCAAAAGCGCCTGGGAAGTGCTGGGCGAGAAAATCCAAACGCGCCGCGATGGCNTGGTCAGCCATGCCACATGGCTGATGAACCTGAAACCGGCGCAGTGTCGCTATGCGCTGTTGCTCGATTTTTATCCCGCTTCGGCAGGCAAACGCTCAGAGTCCTTCGTTGCCGGTGAACAATTCGAGGCCGCGCTGGCTTTCTATCCGTCGCCGGTGCCCTTACGCGCGCTGGTAGTCGAACGCACGCCCACGAAAACACGATGGCCGTGGTGGACGGTCGAACCCGCAGCCGATCCGCTTGCGTCATGCCTGCCGTTCTGGAACGGTACGCCCTGGGGGCTCGAATATCCGCTCGCTCTGCCGCCGGGGCGCATCGTCCGGGACAGGGGCGAGCGTTGCTGGTGGCAGACGAAAGAGGGGGCGGGGCCGATAGCCCTTCCGTTGGCGCGAGAAGCGCCGCTGCCGGTGTTGGGCATGGCGTTGGAAGCAACCGTCGGGTTGTGGAACGGCACGCGCCTGGAACTGTTTGCCGCGCAGAGTCCGTTCGGGAGGCTCGATCTGTCATGAGTATGCAAATGCTGATGCAGTTTGCCGCCATCCGTGATTGCTGGATCACCGGCGGTAACGCCGCTTCGCTCGCGCCCGAGGCGTGGCGGACGCTCATCGCCGCTGCCAGTGCCGAGGAGTGCGAACGCCGCCTCGTGGCCATCGCCGGGCAAGCCTGGGATGTGGCCTTCCGTCCCGCGCTTCCCGGAGATATCGCGCGGCAGAAAGATCTGCCCCACCTTGCGCTGCCGACGATTCCCGACTCCCTGCGCCCGCTGTTTCGCCAGGCGCTCAGGCAAGCGCCCGGCAACGATCAGCTCGCCGCGCTGCGCCTTGCGGAACGGCGCGGCTTTTCCGCCCATCCGCTCGACTGGATGCCCGCTGCATCGAGCGAAAACGTGCCCGATCTCTACGCGCCCTGGCAGGACTGGGTGCAGTCTCTGGACAAGGAGGAAAAAAAAGGCGCCGACGAATTGGACGAAGAGACTTGGGATAGCTTTTACCCTGCAGAACGCCGTCTGTTGCTCAAGGCGCTGCGCAGACAGGAACCGGCGCGCGCCCTGCAACTCGTTACCGCCAAGGCCGGAGAGGAACCGGCGGAAAGACGGCTGGCACTGATCGAAACACTGGCGGTCGGACTCGGTGAGAACGATGTGCCTTACCTGCAAAGTCTCGCTGGCGACCGTTCCGGCAAGATCAGAGCACTGGCGGCACGCCTGCTCGCCCGTCTACACCACAAGAGCAAAGGGCTGACGACGGAAGAACTCGCCGAACTTACCGCTTTCTTTGAAGTGGGTAACAAGGGCCTTTTCAAACGCAGCAAGAGCATCCGTGCGAAACCCCTGAAATCGCCCGCCCAGGCGTTGCGACGCGCAGCCTTGTTGGAGATGTCCTCNCTACTGGAACTCGCCGCCGCGCTCGAGGTATCGGAGGCAGAACTCATCGATTGCTGGCAATTCGATGGCGAGGGGGCGCTGACACCGTCGGCCGACGCTTGTCTGACGCAACTGGTGGTGCAGAGCGCCGCCGACGAATTCGTCGAGCGCCTGGCAAATCGTCTCCTCGAAGAAAAAGAGTTGAACTCGCTTCTGCTCTCTTTGTTGCCCCGGCTCAGCCGCGCCAGTCAGCAACGGGTGATGCTGAAAATTCTCGCGGGCCAAACAGTCACGCAATTGTCGTTTATCGAACACGGCGACCTTGCCCAAGCCGGAGACATCCTTTCCAGCCACGCCTACAAGGCGGCCAAGGTCGCCATTGAAAAGGAACAGGAGAACAATGTCTCATATACGCTCTCCTCGCTCAATGTGCTTGCCTGCGTGGCAACGGCAGAGGCCGCCGGGGCGGTGCTCGATGAACTCGCCGCCTCGTTCGGCATCTTCCCGGCCAATCCCGCGCTCGCCTTGCTGCGCCTGAACTTTGAACTGGCGAACGCCGCAACGCCCACCTGAAATTTTCCCCTGGAGATTACGAATGTCCGATCTTCTTCGCCTTCCTGCCGAGCAGACCTACGCGAACGAACTCGAAGCTTTGGCCCGTGGCGACGACCCCCACAAGCCCGAGAACTGGAAGCTCTCGCCACGCGCCGTATTGACCTATCTGCTCGGCGGCAAGGCGGGCGACGGCACGGTCATCTCGCCCAAATACGTGGGCAGCCGCCGCCTGATGGAAACGGCGGTCGCCACGCTGGCAACCGACCGCGCCCTGCTCCTGCTCGGCGTGCCGGGCACGGCCAAATCGTGGGTGTCCGAACACCTTGCTGCCGCGATCATGGGCGACTCGACGATGCTGATCCAATGCACGGCCGGCACCGACGAGAACCAGATCCGCTACGGCTGGAACTACGCGCAGTTGCTCGCCAAGGGGCCGAGTCACGAGGCGTTGGTGCCGACACCGCTGTTTCGCGCCATGCANGANGGCAAGCTTTGCCGCCTGGAAGANCTCACCCGCATGGGTTCGGATGTCCAGGACACGCTCATCACGGTGCTGTCGGAAAAAATGATGCCCATCGCCGAATTGAACAGCGCCGTCTACGCCAAACGCGGCTTCAACGTCATTGCCACGGCCAACAACCGCGATAAAGGCGTCAACGAACTGTCCTCNGCCCTGAAGCGCCGCTTCAACGTNGTGGTGCTGCCGCTGCCCATCGACATGGACGAGGAAATCGCCATCGTGACGCGCCGCGTCTCGGAGATGGCCATCGGCCTCTCGCTGCCGGTACCGAAGAACGTGCAGGAAGAAATTGGNCGTGTGCTCACCATCTTCCGCGAACTGCGCGCCGGAGCCACCGCCGACGGCAAAACGACGCTGAAGACGCCCTCCGGCACCCTCTCCACTGCCGAGGCCATCGCCACCCTGGTCGGCGGCTTGTCGCAAGCCGCCTGGTTCAACGACGGACGCCTCACGGCGCAGGAATTGACCGCCAACATGGTCGGCGCCATTGTCAAAGACCCGGTGCAGGACAAGGCGGTGTTGGAGGAATACCTGGAGACGGTGCTGAAAAAACGTAGAGATTATTCTGCCTATTATGCGGCGCTCAATGAAGTGATTTGACCCATGCGCAAGAGCGCCGTTTTCGATTCCGTCTCCTTCTTCGGCATCCGCCATCACGGCCCCGGCTCCACGGCGAGCCTCGTGCGCGCGCTCGACGAATTGAAGCCGGTCGCGGTGCTGATCGAAGGCCCGTCCGANGCTTCCGNCATNCTGCCGATGCTGGCCTCGCCCGCGATGAAGCCGCCGGTCGCTCTGCTTTGCTANCCGGAGGATGATCCGTCGCAGGCCAGCTTTTGGCCGTTCGCGGAGTTTTCGCCCGAATACCAGGCGACGTTGTGGGCGNTCGCCAACGGCGTTCCAGTCGAGTTCATCGATCTGCCATCCACCGCGCGTTTCGTCGAAAAAGCCGCAACGCCACCGGATACGCTTCCTGCGCAAGAGGCTGNGGAAGAAGCGTCCGGGCAGGAAAGCGAAGCTCCTGCCTCCGAGNCCTTGCCGCCTGAATTCCACGATCCGATCGGTGTGCTGGCCAAAGTGGCCGGNTACGAGGACGGCGAGAGTTGGTGGGCCGATCTCATCGAACAAAACCCGGCTCCCGGCCCGATTTTCCGCGCCATCGCCGAGGCCATGGAAACGCTGCGCGCTGGACTCGCATCGTTGCCGGAATCCGAAGCCAGGCGCGAAGCGCACATGCGTCTGGCCATCGCCGCCGCGCGTAAGGCGCACGAAGGCCCGCTCGCCGTTGTCTGCGGCGCGTGGCACGTACCGGCGCTGCAAGGCGTGCACGCACACGACCGTACCCTGCTCAAGGGGCTACCGCGAAAGAGGAGCGCCATGACCTGGGCGCCCTGGACGATGCCGCGCCTCGCTTTTGCCCACGGCTACGGCGCGGGCGTCGACGCGCCCGGTTGGTGCGCCCACGTCTGGAACAACCGTGCGCGCCGCGACGGCGCCAGCCGGTGGCTGGCCCGGATCGCACGCCTTTTGCGTGACAAGGGACACCTCATCTCGACCGCTTCGCTGATCGAAGCCGAACGTCTGGCGCTGGCGCTTGCCGCCATCCGCTCCCGGCCCGGTTCGGGATTCGAGGAATTGCGTGAAGCGTCGATCGCCTGCCTCTTCAGCGGCGAGGCACTCCTGTGGAAGACCATTGAAGAGAACCTGCTGCTCGGCAACGAGGTCGGCGAGATCCCGCCCGACGCACCGCTCGCCCCGCTGATTGAAGACCTGCAACGCCAGCAGAAGGTAGCCCGCTTGAAGCCCGAAGCACTGGAACGAGAACTCGCCGTCGACCTGCGAAGCGAGAGCGGCCTGTTTCGCTCCACCCTGCTGCACCGCCTGACCCTGCTCGGCGTCCCCTGGGGCAAACCCCTGGACAAGGGTGCCAGCCGTGGCACCTTTCGCGAGCGCTGGATGCTCGCCTGGGAGCCGGAGCATGCTGTCCAGCTTGTCGAAAAACTCGTCTACGGCGCGACAATCGAACAAGCCGCCAACGGCTACCTGATCGAACAAATCGAGCAGACCACCGCGCTCGACGCGCTGGCCGACCTGATCCGCGCCGCCATTACTGCCGATCTGCCGTCAGCCACCGCGCGCGGTCTGGCGGTATTCGAGCAGAGAGCGGCNCGATCGAGCAACTGCCCGGAAATGCTCGCCACCATCCCGCCGCTCGCCGACATCGTACGTTACGGCGAGGCGCGCGCCTCCGACTTCGGGCACCTGAACGCCCTGCTGGAGCGCCTGATCGTGGAGGCCGCGATCAATCTGACGCATGCGGCACGGGATCTCGATGCCGAGGCTGCTGGCGCGTTGACCGAGCGGATTGCGGCAGCCTATGTCGGCATCCGCCTCATCGAACCGCCGCAAGACATTTTCGCTACGTGGTTGCAGGGACTTGAACACGTACTCGACGATGCTCGCGCGACGCCGCGCGTGGCNGGCTGCGCCGCCCAAATCCTCTACGAGGCGGATGCTCTCGCNGCCGACGACGCTGTGACCCTGCTCGAACGCCGCCTGTCGCCGGGCACGCCGGTGATGAACGCCGCCGGTTTNCTGGAGGGTTTTTTCTCGGCCTCGGCGGCGCGTCTGATCCACGACGAGGGTTTGCGCCGCACCCTCGACGCCTGGCTCGGTCGGCTCGACGAGGAGGACTTCGTCGCGCATCTGCCGCTACTTCGCCGAGTGTTCGCCGGGCTGGACAGCATGGAGCGCAAGCGCCTGCTCGCGGCCGTGCTCGGCAAGGGGCAGAGCGTGCCGACGCACCTCGTCCTGGCGCCCGGAGCAGGATGGCAGGCGCATCTGGACATTCTGCGTCCGCTACTCACAGGAAACGATTCCGATGGATGAAACGCAAGCGGCGATTGTGTCGGAAGACGGGGATGGTCTGACCGACGGCACCCAGCGCGAACGGCGCTGGCGGCTGACTCTCGGCGCCGACGAGGAAGCGCTCTCCGGACACGACCGCAAACTGTCCATGGCGCTGACTGCCCTCTACGGCGACGGAGACAGGGAGAAAAATATCCGGCGCGGCGGTCTCCAGCGTTCCTCGCCCAAGGCGATCACGGGCTGGCTCGGCGATCTGCGTACCTTCTTCCCGCCGCAGGTCGTGCAAGTCGTGCAGAAAGACGCTTTCGAGCGCCTCGGCCTCAAACAGATGCTGATGGAACCGGAATTCCTCGCGGCAGTGGAGCAGGACGTCAACCTCGTGGCCGATCTCGTCTCGCTGCGCGCAATCATGCCGGACAAGACGAAGGAGNTGGCNCGCCAGGTCATCGCCGAGATCGTCGGCAAACTCATGGAACGTTTGGAACGCAAGACGGCGGAAGCCATCCGNGGCGCACTCGACCGCACGAAGCGCACCTTCCGGCCGCGCCACCGCGACATCGACTGGCCACGCACCATCGGCGCCAATCTGCGTCACTACCAGCCTGAGTACAAGACCGTGGTGCCGGAAAAGCTCATCGGTTTCATGCGCAAGCAGCGCCGTCTCGTCGATCTCGATGAAGTCGTGTTGTGCGTCGATCAATCGGGTTCGATGGCGAGTTCGGTGATTTACGCCTCCATTTTCGCCGCCGTGATGGCGTCCATACCGGTGGTGCGCACCAAACTCGTCTGTTTCGACACGACCATCGTCGATTTGACCGATGATCTCGCCGATCCGGTCGAGGTACTGTTCGGCATCCAACTCGGCGGCGGCACCGACATCAATCAGGCGATCGCCTACTGCGCCGAACGCATCGAACGTCCAACCAAGGCCCACTTCGTGCTGATCACCGATCTTTACGAAGGCGGCGACGAGGTGGACATGCTGCGCCGTCTGGCGGTGCTGGTGCGAAGCGGCGTCAACGTCATCGTACTGCTTGCGCTCACCGACCAGGGCCGCCCCGGCTATTCTGAATCCACTGCCGCCAAGGTTGCGGCGCTCGGCATCCCGGCCTTTGCCTGCACGCCGGACCTGTTCCCGGACATGATGGCAGCCGCCCTGCGGCGCGAAGACATCGCCGTCTGGGCCGCTGGCATGAATATCAAGGTGGTACGAGCGGAGGAACAAACCGAGCAGCCCGCATAGCTTTAACGTTAATACTTAACCGTGCACCTCCAGCCTTCGACGTTGCACCAGAAGATAGAAATTGTTATAAAGACAGTGGTTTCACTTTTTAGATACTCACGGCGAATTATGCGAAAAGTGTTTTTTTTGATGGCGATTTTACTTGTTCCACAGTTTTCACACGCGGAACAGCAATATAACGCCGTAAATTCAATCACTATCAAGGGCATTGAAATCACTCAGCCCATTACAAAAAAACAACTTGATTTTATTTTCCAGAACAAACTCGAAGACGAAAAATCTTCATATTTCTCTGAGTGTACAGCCAATTATGAATTGAGGTTTTCTGGGTTAGGTTATGAAGATGGCCGTTTTGAAATATTTCCTGAAGACAACTCCAATCTGGATACCAGTAAGCTAAACGTGATAAAACTTAGAAAATTACCTAATGTTAAAGGCTCTTTATGGATCACCATTGATAATACGCTGATTTCAGATTACAAAATCTTAATTGACAATGAAGGTTTGTCACCCTCTTTAACCTTTCAGGAATTTGAGCGAAAGTACCCATTCAGCGCAAAATTGGGGTCGCACTTTGAGACCGAAAAAGATGTGAAAGCTTTTGCGGTTTTGTTTAGAGGGAATGAAGATAAAAATGTGAAGTCTAGCCCAAATGTCCAATCTTTGGAATCTGACGGGGAATTGCATTATGTTTCTTCTATTGTTTTTTTGTTTAAAAATGGTGTTCTGTACAAGATTTCTATTTTTCAGGGAATTGCCTGTTGA
>JGI24702J35022_10000796_pt1 | contig 19525 bp, 7 predicted proteins | sample TergutTh196P4_FD_35022 | JGI IMG/M metagenome (IMG submission 35022)
GGTATCAATGTGGTTTTCTTTTGCCCATTCGGAGAATGATTTTTCTTCTTTTTTAAGGTTTTTTGGGTTAACTTTACTAAAATCAGGACGCATATTTGTGTGTTTTTTTTGAGGAGGCAAAAGTATATTTTTTCAATTATTAAAATCCTTGCGCCCGTAATTCAAATTGTTTGTTATCATTAGTAATAATGTTTCTACCTGAAGGCTCTGGGGTCATGTATCCAATCACGCTCACCTCTTTCATCTCTTTAATTTTGTCGTAATCTTCCTGTTTAATAGTGAACAAAAGTTCGTAATCTTCTCCACCATTTAAGGCAATAGTGGTGGCAACAATGCCCAATTCTTTTAGTTTATCGAAAGTAAGTATCTCCACAGGCAGTTTTTCTTCAAAGATGGTGCATCCTAATTTGGATGCGTTGCAAAGCTGGATTAATCCTGCTGCCAATCCATCTTTTAAATTGATCATGGAGGTAGGGTGAAACGGTAAGAGCGAGGCGTTCCTTGTCCAAAGTTCAGGTGGTTCCGGCTTTAAATATCTTTCCAGCAAATAATCCACTCCAATAAAATCGGGTTGTTGGGACGGATCGGCTTCAAAAACTTTTTTTTCTCTTTCTAATAAAATTAGGCCGGCGTAGGCACTGCCCAGATCTCCTGTAACGCAAATTAATTCATTTTCTTTGGCACCGCCTGGGAAAACTACCTTTTCTTCTTCAACTTCTCCTAACATACTTATACATATATGTAATCCTGTTGCGCTTGATTTAAAATCCAATCCCACTAAATCAATCTTAAATTTGTTGCAACAAAAAACAATACCGCCCATCAATTCATCTATGGCTTCTTCCGAAAAACGATTGGAAACTGCTATGTTGATTCTTACTTGTGTAGGCAATCCGTTCTTAGTCAAAATCTCCATCATCGTTGCTACAATCACTTTATATCCTAAATGTTTTAACGGAAAATAGGAAAGAGAAAAATCAATATGTTCGGAAAATATTGTAGAAGTAAAAAGAAGATTTTTATCTTTTGATACTTTGATTTCGGCATCTGTTTTATTATTAACATATTGCGAATATTTTTCAAGTAGTTTGTACTTAGGTAAATGATTTTTTGGGGTCGAATCGTTGGTCATATTTTTGTATTAATAAATTTTGTGCAAAAAAATGATTTTTTTCTGCACAGTACGATATAAAAAATAAAACTTAACCGAAAAAAAATGAATTATTTCAAAATAAAAAAGGCTGCCCGTTTGAACAGCCTTTTTAGGATTATTTAAGGATAAACTATCCTGTGTTATTTCTTTACGAAACTCTTTACGCCAATGTTATCGCCTTGGGTTACTTTAATAAAGTAAGCGCCGGCAGACAACGTAGATACGTTGATCTCAAACTTGGCTTCGGTAGTTTCATATTGTTGAATATGCATACCCATTGCGTTGTAAATGTCAATGGTAGCAAAGTCTGAAGTATTACGTGCTACATAGATGTTGTGATTTGCAGGGTTCGGATAAATACCGAAGCCGTTTTCATAATCGTTTACGCCTATGCAGATTACCAAGTCATCGGTTACAATATTGGAAGTTCCGGTTACAAAGTTTGCTTGAACGCCGGCTTTATAACTACCTTCATCCAATCCTACAAACTTGTATTCGGTTCCTTGAGTAGTAGCTACTTCCACTTCATCCAAATACACGGTGTAGTTGAGGGCAAATTTAGAGCCTGTCCAGGTAAGGGTACCTTCAGAGCAATCTTCACCTTGAATTACTTCTACATCTTTCGGATCTATAATAAGTTCGATGAGTTTTGCTGCGTGAGTACCGGCATCTGCAATGATTAATGTATCTTTTTTGTAGTCTTCGTAGCCATCAAGGGTAATGGTGAGGGTATAATCTCCTAACCACACTGCGGGGAACGTATAACCGGTTGCACCGGAAGTTGCCTCGTAAGTATATGCTGCATTTGTCAACTTAATGGCTGCGCCCACAGGGCTATTGCCAGAGTTGGTAGTAATAGCGATAGTATAAGGCACTTCAACATTTTTATAGATGGAATCTTTAGAGAACTCGGCGGCAGATTCTACATTGCCATAGTAGCAAGTTCTTACTGCCCATTTGTATTCGCCTCCTCCTGCATTTGCCCAGCTAAAGTCGGTATATTGCAAGGTGGGTATCGGATAGTTGGTTAGCGCTACCCAATTTTCCGGATTGTTTTGCTGTCCGGCTATTAAGCGCCATACTTTGTAGCCGGTAATACCGGAGCCATTATTGAGCAAGGTAGCGGGTTTACCCCAGGTAACATTTACATTTTCGCCCGCTTCAACTGCTACAACATTGGTAGGCTTATACGGAATTTCTAACATATAGATAGTACCCAAGTTGGTATGACCATCCACATTTACTATCGTAGTAAAGTCTTGATAGCCGTCGGCGGTAATGGTGAGGGTGTAACCATCAGCTTTTACTACATCGTAGAATGAGAATGTTCCCAGTGCTGCAGATTTAACTTCATAGTTTTTCTTGCCTTCCAATTTTAGTGTTGCGCCTTCTATGAAATCAATATCGTTGGCATTTTTCACTACGCCATACACCACAATACCGGTTTCGCAATAGGGCAATGAAGCGCATATGGCTGGGGTTTCGCCCCATTCGCAAACGCGGGTTACACACCACTCGTGTCCGGTTAAATGGTGAAGATTTTCATCTACATAAATATTATCCATGTACATCTCTTCAAGGAGAACGCCATCTTTGTAAATATTAAAGTAATCGCCACCTGCGCCGCAGCTGAAGTCGCTGGTATGTACTACGCCTGATAGACCATACATACCTACGCCGGGCGTACTGCATGGGAATGAGCCGTTTTGCGGAGAAGCATAAATTAATTCGCCCTCCGGATCAAACACTTTAAACATACACTCACAGTCATAGCTGCCTGTGTTCCAGGATAATTGAAGTTCTCCTGAGGCAACCAGAATTTCTGCCGTACCATAATTTTGACCGCTAGCTAACGTAGCGCTACCCCAGTTTGTTCCATTTACTATAACTGCAACGCTACCGCCATTCCATCCATCGCCATAATCATCCCACATTTCAATAGAGACACTGCACAGATCGCCAAAGGTAGCCGATGCGCTTGCTTTCGAGCCATTACCTTCTGAAGTAACTGCATATACAGCGAACGAATAGTTGCCCGCATCAGGTACAGAAACCGCCAGCGACATATTTTGGCCGGGGGTAACAGTGGTGAATTCAGTATAAGGAGCGCCATTTCTTTCTACCACCATTTTGGTAATAGAGGTTAATGCAGCTCCACCAATGGTTTGTGTAGGATTGGTCCATGTAAATGTTCCGTTTAAGGAGGTGCCTTTTGGAGTAAGGGTAACATTAGTGGGCGCTCCTGCAAGGTTTTCATTAGCAATTGCAACGTTCCAACCTAATAGAGCTGTATTTTGTAACAAGGTCATTAAGGTCCATGTACCCGAAACAACTTTATCGGTAAAGAACATTCCACCAAACGACAACTCACTGCCCATAGAACCTGAATCCCAACTTTTGGTAGTTAGCTGTCCAGTAGTAAGATTAATCTGATAAATAGTTCCATTCTGATATTGAATGGCAGTTCCTCCAAATAGATAAGGACCTTCGGGAGTAATATGGTCAACAGCCGTTCCGTAAAGGGAAGTGAATGAAGACGGAGGATTTATCGTATTTAAAATTGCGCCTGTTTTACTTACTAAATAGAGAACGTCTCCACTCATATAGTCTGCAATCCAGAAAGCGTCTTGCGTGGGATCGTAAGCCAAACTGCGTGCGGTATGACCACCTGAAATAGAAATAGTTTGGGCAATACTTTGCGTATTCATGTCAAGTTTCCAAATGGTAGAAGTAGCGGTGGCTCCGTAGAAATCGGTTCCATCGTAAGATAATGCACGCAAAGTGCTGATACCTGGTATGTTAAAGGTGCTAAGCACGTTTCCTGACATATCCATCTTTAAGATGTCTGAATTTGAAAAGTTTCCGATATAAATAAAGTTACCATCTGTAGCAACGGAAGTAGTGGTACCTAAAGTACTGAGGTTCCAGTTAAACTGTTGTTCGTAGGGCCAGTCGCGGGTTGGAGGATCAATGATCGGTTTACCATTAGGATTATTATCAACTAATGAATTTCCTCTCATTCCTCCTTTATCGCCCTTATCTGCACGGGGTTCGTTATTCATTTCGGTTGGAGGCGTAAACGGGATTTTCTTTGCGGTTAAATCGCCTTCCCATTCTAATACGGCTTCACAATCTTCATTATAATATACCACTAAGTTGGTTGGGGGATCACATACTTTACAGGGTTTCATCGTAACAGATGTGCCGTCTGAGTATTTACCGCCTTCGCAAACGGTATAAACCGTCCAGGTGTGTGGTTCATCATAATTGAAACTGTCAGCAGGATATTTAAACATCATCTCTTCTAATCCTTCACCTACCAACACATCATCTAAATATACATCGTAACCGTAAGTGTTGCATGCAACAAAGCGTACATTGTTTCTATTTGACGTTGTTCCACTTGCTGTTCCAATCGTGGCAGGATTAATAGGAGTGGTACCATCCACGTAATATTGTATGGTTTTATTACCTGAAGCCGTATGATGACGGAAAGTAGGATCACTGCTTGTAACATAATTTCCTTCGTTATTGAGTATGGCAATCACCAAATTACCACCATCGTATAAATAAGGTTCATCAAAATAGATAGTGAACCATGCTTGAGAATTGTCAAAAACAACAGCGCCGGTAAATACCTGTGTCAGTTCAGATACGGGAACCCAGTCGGAAGTAGAAGCAAAGACAGATTTTGTAGTTGGTCCTACATAAACAGTTAGCGGATTTTTGGGATTGGGTGAGTTATGAATATATTGGAAAGAGATAGAGGATATCTCTTTTTTGAGCATACCTTCCAATTCGGAAGCGTCGAAAATTTCCTGTACATAAGAATATCTATAGAAAGTGTTCACAGGGATTTGGTATCCGGTGCTTGTTCCGTTTCCAACGATTGCTGCTTCGCATCCGCCGCCGAGAATTTCGGGAACGGTAACCGAAGGTGCGCATACGCTTTGCGGGATGCAGTCGTCGGCTGCGGGGAATATCGCTTTTACGCAATAGGTGTGGTCTCCGGGGGTAGCCGTATTATCTGTGTAGGTATTTGCATTTGCTGAAAGGGTAGCCAATACCGTACCATCTCTAAGCACTTCGTTGTTGGTAGCGCCTGAAACGGGCGTCCAGGTTACTACTACATTCATTGTTCCGGAAGTAACGGTAGCGTTTACGTTGGTAACAGCAGGGCAGGGATCGCCAGCTTCAGCCATAATAATCCACGATTCTACATTTCTACTGGATGGGAAAGTTCCGATAGTGGTTGGAACACCCGTTGCTTTATTAATGGTGCGCCATTGGGTAGTAGAATTAACACCATCGCGGAAAGCATGATATAAGATACCCGTTTCAGGATCAATACCAATATCCTGTATCCAGTTTGCGGCAGCGTAAGAAGAAATAGAAGTAGTTTGTCCGTTAGCCAGATTCATCGTGCCAAAATCGGAGCCTGAACCAGAAGCACTTAAGTAATAACATGTTCCGTCAAGGTCAATGGCAATATAAAGAACATCCGATTTTGAGGCAATAGACGTAAACACGCCGGTTGCCATGTTAATCTTGCCGAATGGGGCCTGCCACTGTGTTACATATACTTCGCCATCAATGGGATTATATGCCATACTGACAGCATCCGGAACCTGACTGTTATTAGAATTCACAACGGTGAAAGTTCCGTTATCGGGATTCAGTTTACCGAAAGTATTGGTACCGGTGGGATCGTTATAGGTTACTACGCCGATCTCTCCATTAGCATACACCATGGCTTGATAAGAAAGCGAAATGGTGGATAACTGCGTACCGGGTTGGTTCCATCCGCCTAACGTAGTTTTAAAGGTTCCTACTGTTGCATCAGAAGATGGAGTACTGTAAATAAAGGGTGAGCTATCTCCTCTGAATAAACCATCTCCAATTTCTTCAAATTTAGGTGATTCTGTATTAAAAGTTGGGTTAGGATTAGTTCTACTTGCAGCAAAATTAGTCATAGTCAATCCTTGTTCTTTCAATGCGTCTTTTTCAAGGTCTTCTGCGGTTGGGGTGTAGCCGCTGCCGGCTTCTTCGTAGTTATAGGGTGGTTTGGGAGAAGATTTTTTGCCTGCCGGAGCATCCCATGTTAAGGTAAAGTTACAATCAATATCGAAAGCGCCGGTGAGGTTGGTAACGGGGTAACAGGGAGCGCAGGAGCCTTCAATACATTCTTTTCTTGATTGTCCGCCCTCGTCGCAGGCTACTCTTACGCACCAGATATGGTCGGTATCATCAAAGCCAAAGTCTTCAAAATAGTTGTTTTTGGTAGTTCCGAGCAGTTCGCCGTCTCTATATACGTTGTACATTATAGCGGAGCAACTGTACTGTTCAGTTAAGAACAATCCTTCATAATTTTCCATTCCCTGGCCGGTACCCTGGCAAGTACTCCATGAACCTGGTGCTGGTGAGGCAAATAGTTGGTTGCCATCGTAATCGTAAACCTCTAATCCGCATTCACAGGAAAAGGTGTATCCATTCCAGTAAAGTTTAAGTTCGCCGGATGGCACAGTTAAAACTTCGGTTTGATAAGTGGATGAACTGGTTAGGTTTGCATAAAGTTGTCCATTAACATAAACGTCAACGGAGCCGCCATCCCAGCCAGTTGACCATGTGCAAATTTTCACGAAAGTAATTTCGCACATATCGCCAAACATTGCGGTTGCATTTCCTTTTTGTCCGTCTCCTTCGGAAGTAACCGCATATACAGTGAAAGTATGGTTTCCGGCAGCGTCAACAGAAACAGGCATTGACATGTTTTGTCCGGAAGTAACTGTGGTAAACTCATCGTAAGGCGCGCCATCTCTTTGTACTACCATTTTGGTAATGGAGGTTAAAGCAGTTCCTGCCATCGTTTGAGAAGGATTGGTCCATGACAAGGTTCCGTTTAAGGTGGTTCCTGTTGGGTTAAGATTTACGTTGGCGGGGGCTGCCGCTATATTCACATTACCTGTAACTACAAATCCTTCAATATTCCAGTTCGCGCTGATTGCATTAGTGCCTGAGGCAGTCCATAAGTCTGTCCATTCGCCATTCCAATACATCAGGTCGCCTTTTCCTGCAACTCTTGGTCCTGCATCATTACCTCCCGGATAGTCGTAACCGTTATGAACAAGTTCATAAGCAATCCACAACTCTTGCGAAGCATCAATAATTACCGGAGTAGTTAATTCTACATCGGTATAATCCTCATTAACTAAAGGTTGTGTTACTAATTGAGAATAAACCTCAGTACCCGGATTGGTAGGCGATGTGCCGCCTTGATAAACTTTTAACGTACACGTATTCGATGAAGCATACCATACGACAAATTTAATACGGGTAAGCAAATCTCCGGTTACTACATTCATAGCGGATAGATCCGCCGGTAAATATCTTGACGCTAATATAAATGTAACAGGTGAACCTAAACCGATACCATCAACATTTGCTCCGCACCATTTAATCCAGTCATCCGGTCCTTTTTCCTGCGGGTTGTTGTTGTTGTTAGGTTTACCGGAAGTAGAGAATTGCAGCGCGCCTTTTTCGCCTTTTTCACCTCTTTCGGTTCTTGCTACCATGTTGCCCTGTTCTCTTTCCATATTATTGTTTTCTCCTGTTGGGGTAGAAATCACAGCGGATTTTTTGCCTGTGGGAGGTTCCCAGGTAATAGTGGCGTGGCAATCAGGGGTAAAGTCTATTGCTAATTCTGTAACCGGTTCGCAGTTGAATACGCAAGGTACATCTATTTGCGCGAATGCGGGGTCAGATTCTCCACTTGAGCAAACTGCTTTTACTTCGTAAGCATGTCCTACATCGGGGTCATTGTCTATGTCGGTATAAAACGTTTCTTTAGTAGAAGCGATTAATTCGTCGTCTCTATATATATTATATGTACCATTTCCGCCGCCGCTGCCGCCAGTGTTATAATGCACTACGCCTGTAAATTCTCTTTCAATCCAGGTAGCGCTGGCAAAAGGAGCAGTTACAGTTTGTAATCCTGTACCGCCCTTAATAGTCAAGTCGCTGTTGGATGCTGTGGTAGCAGTTCCGCAAACGGTGCTTCCTGTACTTGAAGCATTATATTTTATGCCATCGTTACCGGCATTCAGAACTGCAAACCAGAAGCCGACAGTTTCTCCAGCCGGAATCGTAACCGGGGTAGGAAATGTTACGGGAGTAGTAGCGGGCGCTGCACCTGCTACATTTACATTTATTACTCCGCTACCAATAGGTAACCATCCTGTTGCAGAAGTTGCATTTCCACAGGAGGTACCTGTTCTATAGTATGCCTGAATAGCACGTGCGCCGGTTCCTCCAATGGGGAACTCTATTTCGGTTATGGAAATATTTTGTGGTCCGGCTATCATATCAAAAGATACTCCGCCGCCTTGTGCGGTGCCGCTAAACGGGATGGTTGAAAGTGTTCCTTCTGCTGCTACGCCTTTGCCGCCATCGGGTCCTTCCCAAGTGAGTTCTACTTCGCAGTCTTCGTTATATGCTGCGGTTAAGTCGGTAGGAGGATAACAATAGTATGGGCAATCTTCCAAAGTTACTTCAGCAGGCTCAGATTCTACGTCATCTACGCAAACTTGAGTAACTTTCCATGTATGACCGGTAAGCGCGTTATTCTCTTCATCTTCATAAGAAAGTCCATTTACTGTGGTAACATACACGTCATCGCGGTAAATGTTGAAAGTTAGATCGCCAAGTGCCGGGCAAATCGTAAATGTGATATTGGTTCTATCGCTATTTCTACTACCTATTGATGCGTCATCGTCTGGTGCAGAACCATCTTTGTTGCTATACCAGTGACAGTTTGTTTTTGTAGAGTAATAAGATGAAACAGAGCAACCGCCGCTGGTTGTAGTACCGGTTCCTTCAACGAGAACAAGTAAATTTTCTGCGCCATCGTATGCAAATGAATCGTCCAAGATAACCGTGTTCCAGCCTGAAGTAGGAAATGCTATGGAAGCGTCATACACTAATGTAGCCTGCGCTTTAATAGTATTCCATGCATACGTTGCTTCTACGGTAGAGGCGCTTGTTTGCATCATATAGATCTTCATGGGTCTTAGAGAAGCATTTGAAGAGTTAATATTAAAGGCCACTTCGGTAATAGCGCCGGCATCCCCTAATTCACTTGCTTCATATAACAATATGTTTCTACTCCAGCCATACCAACCCGGTAAGGTGTAAGAATTACTACTTGCACCTGTTCCACAAATCACGTCTTCGCAATCTCCGGAGGGAGGAGGAGGTGCGCCGGCATCTTCTACGGTAATATCATCAATCAAGATATCATATCCAAAATATTCTTCACTGTAATCATGGAATCCTATATAGTAAGATCCTGTTGTAGTGGGGGTGAAAGTATAGGTTACTAATTCCCAATCAAAATATGTACAGTAGTCCACAAAGTTTTTAATCATTGTACCGCTGTTCATGGCGGCAACTGTGGGGGCATTACCTATTTTCACTTCTAAATTATTACCATCGCCCTCATCATATCCCAGTTGTGTCCAAAACTTAATGGTATAGGTTACACCTTGCGTGAGTGTAATACCTGAAGTTATCATCCATTTATTTTGATCTCCTTCACCATTATCCCATTCACTCATTGCATACTGCCATGAATCGTTATGACCCCACCACCAATAATCGTCAACAAACCAATCGTCATAATCGGTAGTATTAATGGAGGTCCATCCGGTGGGTAAACCACCTACATAATTTTCATTTTCAAAATCTTCGGAGAATAACACTGCTTTAGGAGATTTGTCGGGGGTAGATGATTTTGGCGCTCCTGATTTTTTCATAGTTTCTCTCTTAGCCAATTTTTCTTCTACTGAAGCTTTTACAACAGGATTATTTAATTTGTTTGCTTCTTCTTCTTTTGCCAATTGGGCTGCCTTCATATTGGCATACTCAATTTCGGGGTCAATAGTTTGATAAAACTCGTTGGCTGCTATATCATCCTGGTCAAGGGTTGCTTTGGCAGATTTTGTTCCCATAGGTTTTTTCCATTTCAACTGCACACTACAGTTTTGCAAGTAAGTAGCGGTGAGGTTTATTGGGGGGTTGCAAGCGTCGGGGTCGTAGCAGAAAGGCATCTCTTTGATTGCGGATTCAGATTCGCTGCCATCTTCGCAAATAACTTTTACTTCCCATGTGTGTGCTTCGGTAGGAGCAAAAGTGTCGTCGGTGAAAGCGGTAGGTTTAATGGGAGTGGCATTAAGTTTTTCGCCATCTCTATATATATTATACTTTATTGAGTAGCCGCATTCCATTTCTCTGGTTTCATCAAATCCATAGAGAATGTAGCCTGTGTGAGAAAATATCTGTTCTCCATTTAACATAACGGACATGGTTACGGTATTATCATCAATTGTACCATGAACCCATATATGGAACGTAGCGGTTCCTGTAAATAATGCGGATTTTGTTCCTATCGTAATCGCGCCTTGTCCGCTTTGGCTTCCGCCTCCTATTAAAGTTATTCCGCCATCGTCTATTACGGTCCAACTCCACTGATCTGCATATGTGCTTAAAGATGAAACAATCACCTGTACTTCGCACATATTACCTACCATAATTGGGGTGGCGCTAACGGTTTGCGGGATACAATCGTCGGCAGCAGGGTATATTGCTTTTACGGCATAAGTGTACATACCATCCGGCACGTTGGTGTCGGTATAGGTAGTAGCAGGAGGAGTAACGGCTTGTAATAATTGGTTGTTACGATATACTTCGTAGCTTTGTGGGGATCCTGTAGAGGCAGTCCAGTTTACGGTAACACTATTACCGGTAGCGGTAGCGGTTACATTTGAAACTGCGGGGCAAGGGTCGCCATCTAATTCAATATAAATATCCACCCAGTCGCCATCGTCAGTTCCACTCATCACAAAATGATATTTATATCCATCTTCAAAAACATAATTATCTCTACGACCTTCTTGTGCGCCTTCTCCGCCTGCAATCCATAATGTGGATGGCATTTCAAGGTTTGCCAAGCACCAGTCGTAGGTACCGGCAGGAATTTGAACTGTAACAGAACCGTTTACAACAAAAGTTGAATGCGAAGAACATGTAGCAGTAGCATTTTCGGGAATCTTATGTGTAAACACATCGTATAAAGATGGAGAAACAGGACATTGTGCGAGAGCGCCTCCTGTCGGGATTGTATTACCATATTCTGTTGCGGTTGCATCCAACAATAGTTGGTATCCGCTGCCATCGTGCCATACATCGTGCGCTTCTAAGGTAACATTCACCATTCCTTTCGGGGCGCGGGGAATATCAAGTTTTGTGGGTTGGGATACAGAAGAGGATGTTACTGTTGTTCCATTAGCAGTTCTATATTGGGGATTCATATCTCTTCTTTCCTCTCTTGTCATACCTTCTTCGGTTGTTGTGTAGCCGGCTTCTTCGTAGATATAAGGTTTGGGTGTAGATTTTTTACCTGTTGGGGACTCCCAAGTCAGTTCTGCTTTACCGCAGTTTTCGTCATACACCACGTTTAAGTTTTGCGGTGGGTTGCAGTCGCCGGGTTCACTGTAGCAGGCGGGCATTGATTTTTCGGCAGCATCCGATTCTTCGCCGGTGTCGCAAATAACTTTCACAGCCCAGGTGTGTCCTGCGGAAGCGCTGAACGTATTATCGGTATAAGTTTCGGTAGTTACGGGCGCGGTGTTAATTTTGTTACCGTTTCTATATATATTATAGGTAAAGTCTCCGGCGGGGGGAGCATCGCCATCGTAAGGAACGAAGAAACAAACAACTTCAGTGCTGGTATTGGCTAACAAAGTAGTAGTAGCGTTAGTAACATTGATTTTTCTAAAGGAGAAACTAGGACCACTGAAATCTATGGCACACCAATAGAGGGTACCGTCGCTGTAGTCGAAGCCCATACTTTGGCTGTACCAGGCATCAACAGTGGTAGCACCCACTAAAGAACATACGCCATTAGATTTATTTATCGTATATAAAGTTCCCAAGTGGTCTCCATTCACGGAACCGCAAATAGTGTACATGGTTCCGTCTAAACTAATCGCTAATGTCCACAATGGGTCATCACCGGGATTTGTATAGCCTGAGCATTCAGCCACCTCGGTATAATCGCCGGTTTCCAAATCTACAATAAACAGGGTATTATCTATCATTCCATACATGGTATTGGTAGAATAATCGTACGACATTGATTCTAATGGCCATCCATACAGTTCGGGTTTGGGAATGGCGGAAACGGAGTTGCCCGTATTGGGGTCAATTTTATGAAATGTAACATCTGTATAATAATAGTCTTCATCAACGCCAGCTTCGTATGCATACAAATAGCCGTCATAGTAGGCACCGCCAGCTAAATCGGGCATATTTGCCTTAATTAAAGTTGTAGTGGCAGCGGCGTCCACATCCCATTTCCGAAGTCCTAATTGGGCAGAGGGATAGATAATGTTTCCATAAGCCATACTACCGCGTGACATCAATTCCGGCATTTCTGGTATTTCCTGTTGTGTGGACATACTTGCTGATGCTCTGTTTGCGGTATGTTGTTTGTCCGCTGTTGTTCTCACGGGGCGTGGTCCTTTGGTTGGTATAAATTTATTGAAAGGCGCTGCGCTTTTTCCTGTTGGGGCGGTCCACGTTAGTGTTGCGCTGTTGCAGTCGGTAGCGTAAGAAACGTTGAGTGCTGTTGGGGGGTTGCAGGCGGGGGGTTCGTCCATATTTTCAATTACGCCGATGAGGGCGTTATTAACAATGCCTGCTGACGATAGCGCCGCTGCAAGTGTTGTCCATGCACCGGTACTAAATTGAATACGTCCACCATCATCCACTTGCGGTGCATAAGTAACATAGCCCATAATTCCTGTAACTGACGAGGTACCTGTCCATCCAATGTATGTAGTTGTAGCAGGTAATTCATAAGGTGTATCTAATACTATGGTCATCCATCCGTCTGCTGTAGGCGTAAATGGCTGTTCGTATATAGCGCTTATAGTAGTAGTTAATGAGCTGGCAATCCAAATCTTGCAATTGCTTAGTGTTGAAGAAGGCACTCCGAAAGCCACTCTGATAGCGGTTAATATTTTTCCTGCATAGGGTCCTGAATTAACGTCAGTGTATCCGATAGCGGCTTGGTGTTGAATGTTGGGACCGGCGCTGGCTGCGCCTACAGCGCCGTTGTCGCAATAGGAAAGGGGTTGTATCGGATATATATATTCGGATGCCGTTGCAGTGGTAATGTCGTCTAAGGCATTTCCATCGCCTGTCAGAACTACTTTTCCTTTTAAAGTTATTTCGCCCGCTGTTGATGGTAACGGAACATCAATCTTTGCATAAGCGCCGGAGGCTATAGAAGTAGTAACGGCTTGTGTTCCAACAACGGAATTGTCGGATGCATTAAGTAATTGAACGGTATAATTACTTTGTGGGTTCGTTCCTGCATTATATACAATAACTTTAGCTGTAAAATTCGAACCGCCTACAATTTTCAGCGGCGTAGTTGTTGCAATTCCTGCTGCACAAAGATTATTAGTGTTTGCTAAATCTCCCGTAACGTGTCCCCAAATGCAAAGCGCTCTACCGGAACCTGTTGTCCATGTTTCGCCGGCAGGGGTAACGCCGTGACCGTCAGCACTTTGAGATATGATAAAGTTATACGCGCCTGCCGGATACGGAGCATTCGCTGTTTCGGTCGGTAACGGATACCTGGATGCTGATGTACCCAAGTTAAAACCGATAGTAACGCCAATATACAACGGACCTGCCGTAACAGTATAGGGCGTAGCAAGTTCAAACATGTTAAAGGTTGCGGCAGCGCCGGGATTTACCTGTGCGGTAACATCTTCTTCATACGCTACTGCGCCGTTAAGCGATGTTTTTACCCACACCTTATAGCTGGTCATACCTGTTATAAGCGGCGTAGTTCCTGACATTTGGGGAGGAATTGCAGCTTCAATAGTGTGTAATTGCATTCCGACAAAATTAGAGATATACTCCGCGGTAAAACTAATACAGCCGCTAATGTAAGAAGTTGTAACCGCCGTACCATAAAAGGTGTTAATAGTACCGTCGCAGTAGCCTAATTCCAATTCGGCTCTAGTACCGGAGCGCGTAATGCTCTCTTTTGCTTCTACAGATACATCCTGATTTTGAAACGCAAAGTTTTGCGCGCTCAAAAAGCTAAAACTTGCTAAAAACATGATAGCAAGTAAAAAAATAAATTTTTTCATAATGAAATAAATTTGGTTAATAATTAATTATTTGATTGATTTTTTTGTTATTATTAATAATTTTAGAGTTCTTACACAATTAACGTGCAAAAATATATTTTTTTTAATATCATGGGAATAATAATTTTTTTTTGGCTAAATCTTTTTTTTTAGTGCTGGAAAAAACCGCACTATGACAATTTCTATATGAATGGTAGCAAAAACCCTATTTCTCTAAGCTCCCTTAGTAGCCACATACGATATCCATTGTCTCACCCTTATTCCATTATTTTTTATGCGATAATGTAAGGTTGTAAAATTTTAGAAATTTTGTTCTATAACGCTGTTATAGAACGAGACAAAAAATCCCCTTCAAAATTTGAAGGGGTGATTTTGCGAAGCAAAATCGGGGTAGTTTATATAAAAATTATAGTTCACAAATGAAAAAAATAAAAAATATTACCATCAACGACACAACAATTTCCACACGAGATATTTGTTCTTTGCCTTATAATGAGTTACTGAAAGAGAAAGCAAAAAAATTAAGACGAAATTCAACATTTTCTGAAGTATTATTTTGGATGCAAGTCAATAACAAAAAGTTTTATATCAGAAGAAAGGGTGCGCTTTTCTATAGAAACAGTTTTGGTTAATTTGACAGAATTTATTATTAAAACATTTGGTAATTAGTATATTATATAAACTACCCCGTCGCCTTACGGCGACACCCCTTCAAAATTTGAAGGGGATTTTTTCTCGTCCCATCCCAAATAATTGGGATGGTACAAAATATTTTCGCAAATTTTGTCATTTTTCTTTGTTTAAAAAAGTTTTTTTATAGGCCATTCGGAATGACAGCATTATGTAAAGTTCTGATTTTTCAATATAATTTTATTTAATAATATTATCAAAACATAATATTTGTTCTATAACAGTGTTAATATTTTCTTCATGGCATCCTCCAAACCGTTGCAATTTTTTCCGCCGGCGGTAGCCAGTGCAGGTTGTCCGCCGCCGCCCCCTTGCATCAATACCGCCGCCTCACGAACCATCTTACCGGCATTCAACCCCCTTGCCACCAAATCATCAGAAAGCGCTACAATTAAGTTCGGCTTGTCGCCCAAAGTAGTACCAAAAATCACCACCAGCGAATCCACGTGATTTCTGATTTTATACGCCGTTTGTTTCATCATATCCGGTAGCATCAACTCTTTGTAAAAGATTACATTTAAGTTGTTTACTTGTTTTATGGTATGAACAATCTGGTCGGCAAAATGTTGCACCCGTTCCTGTTCAAACAGTTCCAACTCTTTTTTAACTTTTTCATTTTCTTCAAACAACTTGGATAAACCCGTCATAATGTTCGGAGAGTTGAACAATTTTTGAATATCTGAAACCATTTCATACTGCATGTTCACAAACTCTTCGGCGTATTTTCCGGTAACTGCCTCAATGCGTCTCACTCCTGCTGCAATGGCGCTTTCAGAAAGCAGGCGCACATAGCCAATATTTCCCGTAGCGGAAGTATGTGTTCCGCCGCACAGTTCCACCGAATCATTAAATTTTACGATACGCACTTTGTCTCCGTATTTTTCGCCAAACAACGCCATAGCGCCCATCTCCACCGCTTCATCCATCGGAATATCATTAAAAACGGTAAGCGGAATATTTGCCCGTATTAATTCATTCATCATAGATTCTATCTCACGAAGTTGCGCATCTTCTACTTTCGAAAAATGAGAAAAATCGAACCGAAATCTATCAAAAGATACCATTGAACCTTTTTGTTCTACATGTTTTCCCAAAACTTTTCGCAAAGCAAAATGTAATAAGTGCGTGGCAGTGTGATTATTTTGGGTAAAAATTCGTTTCTCTTCATTCACTTTTGCAGTAAAAACAGAAGTTAAATTATCCGGTAAAGAATGGGCAATATGTATAATTAAATTATTCTCTTTTAAAGTATTAACTATTTCTATGGAATCATTAATATTTTCTAAAACTCCGGTATCGCCCATCTGTCCGCCCGACTCGGCATAAAATGGCGTTTTCTCCAACACAATTTGATAAAAACTTTTCCCTTTCGATTTAACGTTTCTGTATTTCACAATTTTTGACTCGCAAATCAGTGTTTCATAGCCTACAAATTGGGTAGGATTTTCTGTTTTAAACAGTTCTGTCCAATCTTCTGTTTCCACGGCTGCGGCAGCCCGCGAGCGCTGTTTTTGTTCTGCCAGTCCTTTTTGAAATCCTTCCATATCTACAGTCATCCCTTTTTCGGCAGCCAACAGTTGTGTTAGATCTATTGGAAAACCGTAAGTATCAAAGAGTTCAAATGCAAATGCGCCAGAAATTAAACTACCCCGTCCGGCTTTGCCGTCCACCCCTTCAAAATTTGAAGGGGATATTTTTCCCTTACCTCCTACTTTTAGGCTCTTACTTCTTACTTCACACCGCGCACCTATTTCTGCTTCAAACCGTTGTATTCCACTTGCTAAAGTTTTCAAAAATGAGTTCTCCTCTTCTTTCATCACTTTTTCGATGAGGTTTTGTTGGGCTTTCAGTTCGGGAAAAGCGTGTCCCATGTTTTCAATGAGGGTTGGAACTAACCTGCACATAAAAGGTTCGTTACATCCGAGAAATGTGTATCCGTATCGGATGGCGCGGCGCAAAATTCTACGAATTACGTATCCTGCTCCGGTATTCGACGGCAGTTGTCCGTCTGCAATGGCAAAACTTACCGCACGCAAATGGTCTGCAATTACGCGCATACTTATATCGGTTTTTTCCTCTTTTCCATAGATTTTATTCGATAACTGCGCAATTTTTTGAATAATGGGTTGAAAAACGTCGGTGTCGTAGTTCGATTTTTTTCCTTGCACTGCCATACAAAGGCGTTCAAAACCCATGCCGGTATCCACGTGTTGTGCGGGCAGTTTTTGCAACTCGCCCGAAGTTGTACGGTTATACTGAATAAATACCAAGTTCCAAATTTCAACAACTAACGGATGATCTTTGTTAATAAGCGAAGCGCCGTCAATCTTCGCACGTTCCTCATCTTCGCGTAAATCAATATGAATTTCGGAACATGGACCACAGGGACCGGTTTCGCCCATTTCCCAAAAATTATCTTTTTTTCCGCCATACAAAATGTGAGTATCCGGTAAATATTTTTTCCAAAACTCTAACGATTCTAAATCGGGCTGCGTATTCTCTTTTGCATCGCCTTCAAAAACTGTTGCATACAACCGGTTTTTTTCCAATTTCATCACTTGGGTAAGAAATTCCCACGAGTAGGCAATCGCTTCTTCTTTAAAATAATCTCCAAACGACCAGTTTCCCAGCATTTCAAACATGGTATGGTGGTAGGTATCTTTTCCTACCTCTTCCAGGTCGTTATGTTTTCCAGAAACGCGCAAACATTTTTGCGAATCCGCGATGCGCGAATGCGTGGCGGGGTGGTTTCCCAAAAAAATATCTTTAAACTGATTCATCCCCGCATTGGTAAACATCAAAGTGGGGTCGTTTTTTATCACCATCGGCGCAGAAGGCACAACAGTATGCTGTTTTTCCTTAAAAAATTCTAAAAAAGCAAAACGTATTTCGTTGCAATTCATAAAGTTAGTTTATATTTAGGTAGGGTGCAATAATATATATTTTTTATTACATGTTTTATATAATATGAAATATATAATCAAAAGTCAAGATAAATTTTTAAGAATATTTTACAGCATAATGGCTATATATGAAATAATTTTTTCCTCCGCCAACCATTTTTTTTCATAAAACGTTTGAATTTCTGTTAGAATAGATTTTTGGTCGGTTTGGTAAACATTTTTAATATTCTCTATGATATTCCAATTTTCTATAGGAGCAGTTTCAAGAACATAGTCGTAAAGTTCTCTGCTATCGGTTTTTAAGTGAATAATACCGTTTGTATCTATAATTTGTTGGTATTTTGAAATAAAATTGGGGGATATCAATCTTTTTCTTTCTTTTCGCAGTTGAGGGTCTGGAAAAGTAACCCAAATTTCGTGTACCTCATTTTGGGCAAAATATAGAGGTAGATCTTCGATCTTAATGCGTAAGAAAGCAACGTTTTGTAAATTTTGTTCCAATGCGTCTTTGCATCCGCGCCAAATTCGCGCCCCTTTTCTATCAATGCCGATAAAGTTTTTAGTGGGAAACCGTTGCGCCATACCAATGGTATATTCGCCACGTCCGCATCCCAGCTCCAACACAATGGGATTGTTGTTTTTAAAGTAGTTGGAATGCCATTTATCTTTCAATGGAAACACCTCATTTCGCACATCAAAATTTGTGTGTTGAAAGAGATTTTCAAAAGTTTCATTTTCTGCAAAGCGTTTGAGTTTGTTCTTGCCCATAAAAATTAATTTGAAGATTTAATCACTCCTTCAAAATTTAAAAGAGATTTATCTTTGCCCCTTTCTGCTTTCTTTATTTTTCACTAAACACTAAGCTAAAAATCTGCGTTTTTTTCTCGCTTTTATTTTACATTACTTTATGCCTGATTTAAAAAATCATCAGGGTGAATACCTGCTTGTTTTAAGATTGCTCTCAACGTTCCTTCCGGCATATTTCCTAAATGATTTGGGATAGTAGTAAATCTATTCGTTTGTGAATTGTTCCAGATTTCATGACTTCCTGCTGCTTGTCGGTAAAATTCAAAGCCGAATTTTTTCAATAAACTTACTATTTCACGATATTTAAAACCAGATAATCTCCCCATGATTCTACACTGTTACTACTAATGGATAGCTGAAAGAATTATTGAACATTGCTAATTGCGTAATTTGTTGTTCCTGTGCTTCAATAAGTTTTTTTGCAACATCTCTCGCAATTTCAATAGTTTCCGTAATACTATTTCCTTGTACAACAAGTCCTTGTATGTTGTCAGAAGTTGCTAAATATACACCTTCCGGCAATTTTTCTATTTGAAGATTAATCATTTTTTCCATAAGAAATTTTTGGCAAAAGTACATGAATAATCTGAATATTCCAAATCTGCAAAATTATTCTACCTCATCTGTGTGTTTCAAAAATAAAAAAAGGAGAACGGAAAAACGAATTCTCCATTCTCAATTTTTTTGTCATTGCGGAGTAATCCCGCAATCTTAATTATTTCGTAATAGAAACTTTGGTAGTCATCAAG
>JGI24702J35022_10000797_pt1 | contig 19502 bp, 16 predicted proteins | sample TergutTh196P4_FD_35022 | JGI IMG/M metagenome (IMG submission 35022)
GNTGATTCTGGATTGCTTCGTTCCTCGCAATGACGTCTGTTCCTCGCAATGACGGGGGTATCATGCCAATAAAAAACCTCTCCACCGGTTATATGCTTCCATACTTAATTGTTCTTTTTCCGGCGTCACGGTAAAGACTTTTTTCAACATGCGGAACGCTTCTCCGGCATCTTTATAAACTCCGGCTCCGATACCGGCTCCACGGGCCGCACCAATCGAACCGTCCGTATTGTAGAGCTCGATGGTTGCCCCTGTTATGTTCGCCAATGTTTGGCGGAAGATAGGGCTAAGAAACATATTGGCATATCCTGCGCGGATCGTTTTTGTCTCAATACCCATGTCATTCATTATATCCATCCCGTATTTGAACGAAAATGCGATTCCTTCGTGCGCTGCACGTATCAGATGCGCTTTCCCATGGCGCGGGAAACTAATACCGTGAACCGAACATCCCGGTTCTTTATTCGACAGAACACGTTCAGCCCCGTTACCAAAAGGAATGATACTGATCCCTTCGCTTCCAACCGGTATATCATTTGCGACTTCATTCATTTCGGCATAACTGATACCTTCCGGAGCCACATTATTTTTTATCCATGAATTTAGTATCCCTGTACCGTTAATACACAGTAAAACCCCGATGCGTGTCTGTTCTGTTGTATGATTCACATGGGCAAACGAGTTTACGCGGGAAAGAGGGTCGTATTTTGCATCTTTGTTAACGCCGTAAACCACGCCTGACGTGCCGGCGGTCGCCGCTATTTCACCGGGGTTAAGTACATTAAGCGACAGCGCATTATTAGGCTGGTCGCCTGCGCGATAGGTCACCGGAATACCTTCGGTTAATCCTAACTCTCCGGCAATCGCCTGTGTCACATAACCTTGTATGCCAAAGGTAGGTGCAATTTCCGGAATTAAATTCATATCAAAACCGAAATAATCATACAAAAATGCTGCCGGCTTATTGGCTATAAAATCCCATGCGATGCCTTCCGATAATCCGGATGCAGTAGTACAGGGTTTGCCGGTCATTCGCATGGCAATGTAATCGCCCGGCAAAAGATAATACTTGATTTTTGCATAGTTTTCGGGTTCATTTTCCTTCACCCAAGCTAATTTTGACAAGGTAAAGTTTCCGGGTGAATTAAGTAAGTGAGACAGGCACATTTCGTTGCCAATCTGAAGAAAAGCTTTTTCGCCATAAGGGACAGCGCGGCTATCACACCAGATAATGGCATCGCGTAGCGGCTGCAGGTTATCGTCCACAGGCACCAAGCCATGCATCTGATAAGAGATACCAATCGCATCGATATCTTGAGGGTCTATCCGAGATTCGCCTAAAACCGCTTTTGTCGCCTGTTTCAGGTTTTCCCACCATGTTTCAGGGGCTTGTTCCGCCCATCCTGTTTTTACGGCTTTTATCTCCATTTCTTTTTTAGGGAAGAAATCAGCCGCCAACACTTCACCGGTTTCCGAGTTTACAAGACTGGCTTTTACCGATGAACTTCCTAAATCGTATCCTAATAAATACATACCTTTTTTAATTAATTATGAATTATGAATTATGAATCATTTTATAGAGACGCGCCGCACGGTGGGGCACATTCTTTTCAAATTCGTCTAACATCACCAAATTGTTCCATTGCCTCACTTTCTTATGAAAGTTACGCACATCCGATTTGGTTTGGTTGACGGCGTCATACAGTGAACGTAACTGAGGAAGCGTAAATTTACGGGGTAACAACTTGAACATCAGGTAGGGTTCCACGTTAAGCCAATGTTTGATATATTCAAGCCCTTTCCGGATAATCAATAGATGGTCAAAAGCAAGACTTATCGTGTCAATGGTACCTGTCGGATGCCAGTTTACAGATTTATCTTCCGAATCAAACGTTATCTTCCGGTTGATTTTAATCAGGGCTACATACCCGATAGTTACGATTCGTTCAATCTTCATATGCGTCGTTTTCTCAAGCCAGAACACATCGCGCGGATTCCCTGAACGCCCCGGATCGCCAAAACTGTGAAACTGACTCAGCGTAATGTTCTTTAGTCCGGTCAGTTCTGTCAATACCCTCGCAGCGGCCTCGTCTAAGTTCTCATCCATGTAAATAATGCTCCCCGGAAGTTTCTTATCACTATAACCACTGTTATTTTCCTGAATAAAACGCTCTATTAACAATACGTTCAAGTCTTTTCCGTCAAACCCGAAGACGACACAATCGACCGATACATAAGGGTTATACGCTCGTGCTTTCATCCTTTACAATTCCTTTATCTGTTTTTTCCGCGGCAAAGATATTTTATTTTTCCGAATAATAATGTTGAACATAATATGTTATAAAACATAATATGTTCAACATTTTATATTTTGTACAACATACAGTATCTAAACTACTAATATTGTACAATATACAATATTCTACCATTAGGTATAACGTACTTTAAGCGCTCGACGCTGTTGATATCAGAGGTTATTTTTCCATCTAAATGATTACTTGTTTGACAAAAAAACTTTCGGTTTTCAATTTATTTTTTGAAAAAAATGAGTTTCATTATAAAAAAAGCGTATCTTTGTGGACGTTGAATGAAACGAGAATTATTTAAAAAAACAGTATATGTCTGATGTAAATGAAAAATACCAAAAACGTTTGCGCCGTTTTATTACGGCGTTGAACAACCGCAAACCGGATATGATTCCTATCCGTCCGTTTGCCGCTGAGTTTACCGGAACCCATACCGGATACAACTGCCAGCAGTTGACACAAAACTACCCCGACGCATTTGAAGCGATGATTCAATGCTGTAAGGATTATGACTGGGATGCTGTGCCTTCGAACATGATTTATGTATGGCCATGTATTACAGATGCCGCTTCAATTCGTTACTATGGCGTCCCGGGTGTCGACGTACCGCCTAACCGCGGATTCCAATACATCGAGCCTCCCGAAGAGCAGTCTTTCATGCGAGCCGACGAGTACGACCGCCTTATTGACGACCCTACCGCCTTTTTATATGAAGTATGGTTACCCCGCGCTTCACGTCGTATTGCCGGAATAGATACACAAAACACCTTCCATAGCAATGTGGCCTTAGTATCGTCTGCCATGGCCATGGTTCAGTATTTTAATGCTTATGGGCCTCACGGAGGACGCATGGTAAATGAAGCCGGTACAGCAGGCGCCATTTGCGGTATCTTCAAAGCGCCCTTGGATATTTTAGGCGACAAACTGCGCGGTTATATGGGTTTGACGATGGACCTGTTCGAACAACCTGACAAGGTGATGAAGGCATGCGAAGCGCTTATGCCCCACCTGCACTGGTTGGCTTCACAATCGGCGGACCCTGGTTCGCAAGCGCCAATAGGCTATTGGATGCACCGCGGATGTGTTCCTTTTGTCCAACCCGAACATTTCAACAACATCTATTGGCCGACGGTTCGCCCAATCATTGAGCAAATGTGGAAAGAAGGTCATCAAACCATGTTCTATGCAGAAGGCAACTGGGATGCACATTTAGATGCCTTTCATGAACTGCCGGAGCGTAGCATCGTTTACCATATCGATCGCGGCGATCCGCAAACGATTCACAACAAACTGCACGACAAGTTTGCTATCAGCGGCGGACTGAGCAATGTGACGCTGGCATTTGGCACCCCCGAACAAGTGCGTGACGAAGTCAAAAAGCTCATTGATATCCTTGGAAAAGAAGGCGGATATATCATGGATGCCAGCGCCATCATTCAAAATGATGCGAAGGTCGAAAACATGAAAGCCATGGTAGAAGCGACGCGCGAATTTGGCGTTTATGAAGACCCCGATGAACCGTTAGAAGAGTTAGTAGTACGCCCTTCCGGGGATTTCAAACCATACGGCGCTATACCCAACGGAGCAGGCCGACCGGCAGGCACATGCATTTCATGGCAGGAACACCTTCAAGGACTTACTTGTGAGAAAGTGCAAGGCAGCCCCGAATTGGCCGAACGCGTCTGGAATATGGTCGACGCAAACGGAGCTACTTATATCTGGCAGATGCTCCTTTCTTTTTAAAACTTTAAAAAATTAATTTTGATACAATGACAAAAAGAACGATTTTATTCATTTTAGTCTCCGTAAGTACGTGTGTTGCAGCACAAAATAACAACTCAAGCGGAAATGATATTATCGCCGAAGGGGCGAAAGTCGAAAAGATAGCAGAGGGTTTTAGCTTTACGGAAGGACCAGCTGTTGATACTTATGGAAACGTTTACTTCACCGACCAACCGAATGACCGCATCCATAAATGGTCGGTCGATGATGAAAAGGTGTCCGTCTTCCTCGAAAATACAGGACGGGCTAATGGGATGTATTTCGATAGACAAGGTAATCTGCTTTCCTGTTCTGATATGGACAACGAATTATGGAAAATAGATATGAAAGGGAATCATGTCGTTTTAGTTACGGATTTTGAGGGTAAAAAATTAAATGGACCTAACGACTTGTGGATACGGCCTGATGGTGGAATTTATTTTACAGACCCCTTATACAAACGTAACTACTGGACGCGGGATCCGAATATGCAACAGAACGGACAACACGTTTATTATCTGTCGCCTGACACAAAAATACTAATACGGGTAGCCGTCGACTTGGTACAACCAAACGGTATCATCGGCAGTCCGGACGGCAAACTTCTTTATGTAGCAGATATTGGAGCGAGAAAAACGTATGTTTACGATATACAACCCGACGGAACATTGGCAAATAAAAAACTTTTTTGTGAAATGGGTTCGGACGGTATGACCATGGACAGCAAAGGGAACATTTACCTCACAGGTAGAGGGGTAACGGTTTTTAACCCGCAAGGTGAGCAAATTGCTAAAATCCCTGTCGAGGCCGACTGGACGGCAAACGTATGCTTTGGCGGGAAAAATAGGGACATCCTGTTCATTACGGCATCACAGTACCTGTACAGCCTGAAAATGAAAGTGATAGGTGTACTATGATTTTTGTGAATAATAACTATTTAACAATAAAGAAAAATAAAAAAATGGATCGACGTAATTTTATTAAAACCGGAATAGCAGGACTAACCGGTTTAACCGTGATGCAATCCGGTTTAGCGAATGTACACCTCAATCTCCTTCAAAACAAAATGGTCGACACGGTAAAATTGGGTGAAACCGGACTGATTGTTTCGCGAATGGCTATGGGAACAGGCACAAGAGGAGGTAACAGATCATCCAACTTTACCAGATTAGGGATGGAGACATTTACCAAGTTAGCTCGTCATGCTTATGAGCGTGGCATTCGCTTTTATGACGCAGCCGACTCATACGGCACAATGCCCTTTGTGGCAGAAACTATCAAATCATTGCCCCGTGAAAATTTCACACTCCTTAGTAAGATTTGGACACAGGATGACAATGCGCAAGATTTTGCTGATATTGCTGCTAATATTGACCGTTTTCGTAAAGAATTTGGGGTCGAATATATCGATATCCTCCTGATGCATTGCATGCTAAGTGGTAATTGGAATACCACCCGGAAACGTACTATGGAAGGTCTCTCGAAAGCCAAACAAGCAGGAATCATAAAAGCTATAGGCGTTTCATGCCATAACCAGGAAGCGCTTGCAGAAGCTGCCGTCAACCCATGGGTAGATGTGATTATGGCGCGGATAAATCCTTTCGGCACAAACATGGACGGAAAGCCTGATGAAATCATTAAAATTCTCTCCACAGCTAAAGCCAACGGTAAAGGTATCATTGGGATGAAAATTTTTGGCGAAGGCAAACATGTCAAAGACGATGAACGCGAACAATCAATTCGCTATGCTTTCAAGGAAGGAAACGTTCATTGTGTTACGCTCGGAATGGAAACCATTGAACAAATGGACGACGCTATCAATCGTGTCATGGCGTGATTAATTGCGAATTACGAATTACGAATTACGAATTACGAGTTTCCCCAGCTTCCCTCGGCAAAGCCGCCTACTCCGTGACGAAGTCAGCTTCCTCCTTCTGGAAAGCGATTCGTTCCGTACCGTTGGTAACAAATATAATACCGCATTGCCGGAAGCCGTTTCTGATTAATATGTTTTGCATAACGATATTGTTCCGGTGAGTATCAACCCTGACATTGCCGCATTGTGCAAGACACCATCGCAAACAAGCATCTCCTATGCCTTTGCGTTTCCCGTTGGAGGCGATACGATGAACGACGCCGTAGGGTTTGTCGTTCAACCAATCGCCTTCATAAATTTTTGCATACGTTTTGTCGTCTTCTACTTTAAAATAAAAAGCGCCGACAATCTGCCCGTCTTCAATCACGCAAACATACAGACTTTCGTCGCGAATATTATCCAAAATAAAATCTTTTGACGGATAACCATCAATCCATTGCTTATCATTTCCTGTCACGCGCATAAACTGTTTGGCAGCGTCAAACACTTCCATGATAATGTCAATCTCCTCTGTTTTAGCTTTTCTTATATTCATGCAGTAATTATTTTCCGTCAAAAGTATAAAAAATTTTTTTATTTCAAATATAATATTTACTTTTGCGCATTATTAACGCTTAATTTAGATTTCATGAAAAGAAAAATTTTATCACTGATGATTATCGCTTTTATAGCATCCTCTTGTGTGTCACAACAACACAACAAGTTAACTAACAAAGAAATAAAAGAAGGATGGATGCTGTTGTTCGACGGCACTAATTTCAACGGCTGGCGTAAATGCAATGCCACTGAAATGGCCGCTAATTGGGAGATTAACGAAGAAGCCATGAAAGTGAAACGAGGCGATAGAGCCGGTCGTGGACAAAATGGCGACATTCTATACGGCGCCGAAAAATTCGGTAATTTTGAATTGTCCATAGATTGGAAAATCGAGAAAGAAGGTAACTCCGGAATCTTTTTTTACATCGTTGAAGTGCCGGACCAGCCTATCTACATTGCCGCTCCTGAAGTTCAAGTACTTGATAATTGGTATGCTTCCGACAACAGATTGACAAACCATTTAGCCGGTTCACTGTATGATATGCTTCCTGCCTTGCCGCAAAATGCCAAACCGCACAACGAATGGAACACAATCGTGATACGTGTAAAAGACGGACATGTGACACATACGCAAAATGGCGAAAAAGTGTGCGAATATACTATTTGGACGCCTGAATGGTATGATATGGTAGCTAAAAGCAAATTCAAAGATTGGGAAGGATTTAATACAGGACCGGCAAAAGAAGGCTATATTGGCCTGCAAGACCACGGTTACAATTGCTGGTTCAGGAATATCAAAATTAGAAAGCTTTAATTACATTGAGTTAACGATTTAAAAATACAATATTCAAATAATTAATCTAGACAAATTCCTTCGGAACTGTAGTTCATATATTCATTGTATAGTCCCGAATACTTTTAGTTCAAAAATCCCAAATCGTTAATTTCAGGTCTCGCAGCGACGACACAATCAATGCAAAGTGTTATCATTGCGGGGCTTTTTTTTTGAAAATTTTCAGGGAAGGGTATTGTATTAGAAAAAGAATATGTATTTTTGTACCGTTTATCCAAAAATTAAATACAAATGAAAAAATTGTTGATTTTTATTGCATTAACTGTATATGTGACCGAACGGATTTCAGCTCAGTTTAATACTTCGCTGCCTGTGATGTTAACAGTTAAAGCCGTACAGAAGACGGATGCTGCAGATTCGAAAGCCCTTTTTGATGACCGGGAACATCTCTATCGCGTGGATGCCAATACACTCGATGATGTGCTACAAACGCTTCTGAATGAAAAGATTATCCGCTATTACCCCGATGCGGTCTATACGGAAATCATACGGGAAATGAATCCGCAACTCGAAGGTAAAAAGGTTTTCGAAGCAGGCTTCTTTGTCGTCCCGCAGTCATTCGATAGTAAAACGGAAAAACTTTACGGATTTAATTACGGGACAAGTGATCCGCAAACACGTGACGAAGCCGAAGCAGTTGCCCATTTGCAAGCATTGCTTGCTTCCTATCCTACACAGGAACTATGGGAAGCAAGGAAGACGATGTTACGCGAAAATATATTGCGTCAGATACAACTTGAGCCCATGCCACAGAAGAATCCGCTGAATCCTATTTACGGTAAGACCCGACGTTACAAAGGCTACACTGTCACGAATGTCGCTTTGGAAACTGTGCCGGGTTATTGGTTATGCGGTTCGTTGTACCGTCCTGCAGATAGCAAGGGTAAAACGCCGGCTATGCTATCGCCACATGGTCATTTCCAACTTCAAGGGGAGAACTTTATGCCCGGAAGAGGTCGTTTTCGTCCCGATATGCAATACCGTTGCGCCATGTTAGCAAAGATGGGTATCACGGTTTTTAGTTATGACATGTTTGCTTATAGCGGCGAAGCGTCACTGCAAATACCTTTTAAAGCGCATCAGACACCACTTGCACTAACCATGCAGCTTTGGAACAGCATCAGAGTGACCGATTTCCTTTGCTCGCTTGAAACGACGGACCAGTCGAAAATAGGTATCACCGGCGCTTCGGGTGGAGGAACCCAATCGTTCCTGCTTGCGGCTGTCGATCCGCGTATCACATTCAGCATACCAGCGGTGATGGTATCTGCCCATTTTTATGGAGGTTGTCCCTGCGAAAGCGGTCTACCTATACATCAGACACACTGCGGGTTAAATACCAATAACGCCGAGATAGCCGCCTTGTTTGCCCCGCGCCCCCAGTTGCTGATTTCCATTGGGGCCGACTGGACAAAGAACACGCCGGTAACGGAATTACCGTACCTAAAGAAGGTTTACGGATTGTACAACTGCGCTGATAATGTTGAAAATGTACATATCCCTGACGAACAACACGACTATGGCTACACCAAACGTGAAGCGATGTATAATTTTGTAACACGCGTATGTGGAATAGATACGAAAAAATTCAAAGACGCGCAGGGACATTATATCGAAAAAGAAATAACAATAGAGGCGCCCGATAACCTGTTAGTTTTCGGAAATGGAAAAGTTGTCAGGGATTATTACGTATTGCAACCGGTCAAAACACGTCCGATGATGCCTGCAACCGATATACACTCAGCTGACGATTTGAAGAAAGCGCTGAAAATTTTACAAAATCCGTAAACAATGTCATTTTTTCACCCCATTTACACCGTCATTGCATGAGAAAGATTTATTATTAATAATTTTTAAAAAAATGGAAATCAAAATTTTTGAAACCCCTGTCGAACTTGGAAAAGTGGCAGTTGCACAAATCACTGAAATTATCAATGAAGCTATTACCGGCAAAGGGAAAGCGCGTATAGCTCTTTCTACGGGAGCATCACAATTCGAGACTATCAATGCCTTGACAAAATCTGACGTCGATTGGAGTAAGGTGGAGATGTTCCATTTGGATGAATATATCGGTCTTCCGGAAAGTCATCCCGCCAGTTTCCGTAAGTATTTGAAAGAGCGTTTTTTGAGTAAAGTCAACATCAAAAAGGCCTATTTGGTAGACGGTGAAGATGACCCGCAAAAAGTGATTGCGTACCTGACCGAAGCGATTCGCAAAGAACCTATCGACTTGGGCGTGATTGGCATCGGCGAAAATTCACACATCGCTTTCAACGACCCGCCTGCCGATTTTGATACCCGGGAAGCATATATCTGCGTTATTTTGGACGATGCCTGCAAACAACAACAAGTTCGCGAGGGATGGTTTGCCACGCACAACGACGTACCGAAACAAGCCATATCCATGACGGTTCACCAAATAATGCAATGCCGAAAAATCGTTTCTTGTGTGCCTTATGCTGTAAAAGCCAAGGCAATCAAGGATACGCTGGATAATTCATTGACAAACATGGTTCCAGCCACCATGCTGAAGACACATCCCGATTGGACGTTATATTTGGACAAAGATTCGGCTTCGCTGCTCGGCAGGTAGTATCATTATTTTATCGTATGAAGAAATTATTCAAAAAAATAATGGCTGCGTTAGCGCTGGTAGGGCCGGGTTTGTTCCTGATAGGCTACAACATAGGCACAGGAAGCGTAACTACCATGGCCAAAACGGGCGCAGAGCATGGCATGGGGCTGTTTTGGGTGCTGGTGTTGTCGGCAATTTTTACCTATATCCTGATGGTGGCTTACGGGAAGATGACCATTGTTACCGGCAAGACGGCGTTGTACAATGTAAAAACGAACTTCAGCCAAGGATGGATATTGGCCTTGTACATCATGTTAGCATTGATTGTAGGTGAGATGCTTGCCATAATCGGCGTCATGGGGATTGTAGCCGACTTGATTCAGGAAGGAATTATGATGATGACAAATAGATCGGTTCCTGCTTTTTGGATTATTCTGGTCACGGCCGGTATCTTGTACCTGTTGATGTGGTTCGGCAAATATGTTACCTTCGAAAAAGTATTGATATTTTTTGTTATCCTGATGGGTTTATCCTTTCTATTCGTTTTTATATTGGTGAAGCCAAGCCTTATCGCTATTGCCGAAGGGTTGATTCCTCGTATTCCTGAAAAGAATTTCGGATTGATAGCGGCCATAGCAGGGACAACCTGTTCGGCGGCAGTATTCGTAATGCGTAGCATCGTTGTTGCCGAAAAAGGATGGAAGGTCGACGACCTGAAAGCAGAAAAGAGGGATTCTTTTGTTTCAGCCTCCATGATGCTATTTCTGAGCGCTGTCATCATGGCGGTTGCAGCCGGTACGTTGTATGTAATGGGATTGAAATTAGACAATACTACCGAGATGATAGCGCTTTTTGAACCTATTGGAGGAAAGACGGCTGCTATCATACTTATTTTAGGGGTCGTCGGGGCCGGATTATCGACTATATTCCCGATTGCCTTAATCGCCCCCTGGTTGATTGCCGACTATACGGGAAAGCCCCGCAACCTGAAATCTACACAATCGAGGATATTGATACTCATCGCTTTGTTAATATCGTTCGGTTCGGTGTTTTTAGCGCAACGACCTCCGGCATTGATGGTCTTTTCGCAGGCCTTTCAAGCCTGTATCCTGCCGGCAGTAGCCATTCCCATACTCATATTGTATAACCGGAAAGGAGTGATGGGCGCACATACTGCTTCCAAAAAGGATAATTTTTGGATTGTCGCCGTGATTGCATTCTCATTGTTTACTACCTATTATGCTATTGCTGAATTATTTTAACTATTCAAAAATCATAAAAATAAGATGTTATGGATAACCAATCCGACAAAAAAAAATCGTTTCGCAGGGATTTTATGTTATGTTTTGGCTCTGGGGTTACTGTGATAATCATCATTTTAATATTCCATGCTATAAGGATAGCTACTTCAGATTGCCCTTTTTCCAAGTCCAAACTATCGGATGCTGTAAGGCCGCACTCGCCATACTTACTCCAACGCGACACCATGGATGATGGCTTTTCTCGTAATTGGATGCCTCATTTCCTGCCCAGTGAGGAATATTGGGTAGATATGCACACTCACCTGAGCGGCGTAGCAGGCGCAGACGATTTGAAACAATTAATCGATACATGGTTTTCCCGACTTGATGCCTTCAGGCTCGGTAAAGTGGTCGTTATCACCGAACAAACGGAACTTTTTAAAATATTCCATGAGGCTGTCGAGCAAGATACGCGCTTTGCATGGATGTTCTGGCCAGCCATTGACGAACCTTCATTATCGTTAGTACAGGAAGCTATCCGCAATGGCGCTTGTGCTCTCAAAATGCACAACATGAGGATAATGGAAGGAAAGACGCCACGCGATATCTGGCAACACGAAGAGTGGCAGAAAATATTCTCATTCGCCGAAACTGCCGGAATACCTATCCTTTGGCATGTAACCCAGCGACATAGCTACTCCCCGTATCATGGCGGCGGACTGTATGCCTACTGGAAAAGCGGTTGGGAGCAAGGTGTGAATTTTACAAACGAAGACCTGCTACAGGATGTGTTAGGGATTATGCGACGATTCCCAAAACTTAAAGTCATCGCCGCGCACCAATTACACGTCGGTCCGGAGCGTCTACAAAGCCTTTTTCAGGAATATGAAAACCTGTATATTGATTCGAGTTGCGGCATGTACCTGCGCTGGGCGGATGAATTTATAGAAGAAGACCGTCTTTTGTTGCGCGACTTTGTCGAAAAATGGTCGGGACGTATCGTGTTCGGTACCGATGCCGACATCAAACCCGGCAGTATCGATGAATATGCAGTACAAGGCTTTCTTTGTCATGTGCGGTTTATGCTAAAACTCGGACTAAACGACAAAGCGTTGCAAGATGTGGCGTGGCGAACTACGAACAGTTTACTGAAGTTGCAACCGGTAAGCGCCGCCCGACGTGGCAATGTAAGACCGTAAGACCGTAAGACCGTAAGACCGTAAGAATTCGTAATTGATAAAGACCGTAAGAAATTCGTAATTCGTAATTCGTAATTCGTAATTGATTATAAGATGGGAAGATTTTTATTATTTTTGTTTTTTGTTCACTCGTTCATCTCTTTGCAGGCTCAGATTCAATGGAGAAACGACCGTACAGGTGTATATAACGAGACAGGACTATTGAAGTCGTGGCCTGCCAATGGCCCTGAGTTGCTTTGGCATTTTGATGGCTTGGGAAGAGGTTATTCCTCAGTATCCATAGAAAAGGATAAAATGTTTGTCACAGGATATGCGGAAGGCAAAGGGTATCTATTTGTATTAAGTTTAGACGGTAAACTGCTAAACAAAATTGAGTATGGCCCCGAATGGGATAAAGATGGATATGTGGGCGCTCGCAGTACTGTGATGCACGATGATGGGAAGTTATATGTTGTAAGCGGTTTGATGGAATTATTCTGTTTCGACATGCAATCGTTAAATTTGCTGTGGAAGAAGGATTATGCAAAAGATTACGGAGCAAAAAATACCGCTCATGGCTGGAATGGCCCGCCTTTGATCGTTGGCGAGAAGTTAATCATAGCGCCCGGCGGACAGCAACACCACGTCGTCGCACTGAATAAAACAACGGGTGAATTGATTTGGAGTTCGATAGGCGCTGACAAAAATGATATTGCCGGTTATACTTCACCTATCTATGTTAGCGACCGGAAGATTCCTCAGGTAGTGGCCATGATGGGCGATCATATCATCGGCATAGATATTTCTAACGGACAGCTGTTATGGTCACACCACCATACAAATCGTTTCAGGGAGCATCCTAACACTCCGGAATACCATAATGGAATGGTTCTTGGCATGAGTGACTACGGTAAAGGGGCTGAAATGTTACGTCTGACAAATGATGGTCGTAGCGTTGAGAAAGTATGGGAAAACACTGAAATATCTCATAAGACAGGCCACACAATGCGCATAGGAGATTATGTTTATGCTTCAGGTGAGCGGACAAACTGGTATTGCGTGGAATGGCAAACAGGAAAGACGATATACAGCGACCGGACGCTTGGCGTAGGAACTGTCATTGCCGCCGACGGATTACTTTACCTGTATTCGGAAAAAGGAGAGATGGCATTGGTGAAGCCGAATCCGGAAAAATTCGAACTTATCAGTAAATTTAATGTTACCTTAGGTACCGATGAGCATTGGGCGCATCCGGTGATTTTTAATGGTCTATTGTATATCAGGCATGGTGACACTTTGATGGCATACAAGATTAATTGATAAGTGATAAGTTTCATATTTTTGGAAAAAACCGTTTTTTCTACTACTTTTGTGCACTAATTTATCATGCAGTTTTGAAAGAAAAGAAAATAGTAACAGGGCTAACGGTTTTAATGATAATCATTTATACAAGTATCATTATCGGATGGCATTTATTTACAACAAATGGAGGATTATCTGTCCAAGCGCCGGGCGCCGATAATCGTCCGGATGGTGCGACAAGGTCTGTCGACGATGTGTTGATTGGCGAGTTTTTTATGAAATATGATGAGATAGATACCGAACTTACCGGCAAATGGGTTTGTTTCAGGGGAAAAGATTTTAATAATATCATTACTACTAAGGAGCAAATCAAAATTTCCGTTGATGATTATCCTGTTGTATGGAGCAAAGAAACAGGCGAAGGATATGCCGGGCCTGTGATTTATAATGGGCGGGTTTATTTTCTCGACTATGACGAATCGTTAAAATCGGATGTGCTGCGTTGCCTTTCATTGGAGACAGGTATGGAACTGTGGCGCAGGTGGTATCGCGTCTCCCTCAAGCGAAATCACGGATTCTCACGCACTGTCCCTTCTATCGGCGATGATTATATCGTTACTATCGGCCCGAATGGGCATGTGATGTGTTGCGACCCCATGACAGGTACAATACGATGGACGCTCGACATGCAAAAACAATATAATTCGGTCATACCCGGCTGGTATACCGGACAATGTCCTTTTGTAGAAAATAATATCCTTATACTTGCTCCAGCCGGCGACGAAATATTGCTTACCGGCTTGGATTGCCTGACAGGCGAAGTGAAATGGACTACCCCGAATACGCTCGGTTATAAAATGTCACATTCATCCGTCATGCCAGTGAGGTTGAGTAACAAAAAAACGTATGTTTATATAGGCATAGGGGGTGTTTGTGGCATATCCGCTGAAGAGGACGACCTCGGTAAGTTGCTTTGGGAAACCAACACATGGCAACCTTCAACAGCAGCGCCCTCTCCGTTACAAATTTCCAATAATCAACTATTCTTATGTGCCGGTTACGGTACAGGAGGCGCCATGTTGCAAGTAGACCGGCAAGGCGACAAATGGACGGCTACCATTACCGACCAATATAAACCAAGAGAAGGCTTGTCGAGTGAACAACATACGCCATTATTTTATAACAATATGATAATCAGTATACATCCTAAGGAAGGAGGCGTCCGTGAGCGATTAACATGTTATTTACCGTCTAACATCAGAACACCTGTTTGGACATCTGCCTCCGACGAACGTTTCGGCTTAGGGCCTTATCTTATTATCAACAACAATCTTTTTGCGTTCAAAGAAGATGGAGAGTTGTATGTCTATGAAATTCAGCAACGTAGTATGAAGTTGTTAAAGAAACAACGCATCATGGATGGGAAAGATGCCTATAGACCAATGGCTTATGCCGACGGGATGTTGATAGTTGGTGATGACAGTATGATTAAATGTCTTAAAATCAATTAATATGCACAAAAAAATACGTATTCTGTTGAACCTGTTGGTTTTGGTTCTGGTAATCGGGTTTGTCCTGTATATGGTAGGTTCACTTGATAAAAATGAATCTTTATTCGGAAGTATCCATTTGACCGGAGAACAAACACCGTATAAAAAAGTCATTTTGATAAAGGCAAAATCCGAAATTATCCGATTCGATCTGTCTGAAGACTTTATATTTATAGCTGAAAATCATGAAGTTAAGATTTACACCAAGGCTGGCGTCCTTGTGAAACAGTTAACGGTTGAACAGGAAATCCGTGATGTCAAGGTGGAAGGCGACCGCATGTACCTGCTCTATCCTGCTTCCATAGAAGTTTATACGGTTGAAGGCGAAAAGATTCTCGGATGGAAAGCGAGTAGAATCAATTCCGATTACTGCTCTATGACGCTCTCGTCCGAATATGTTTACGTAACCGACGCAGGCAACAGGCAAATCTGTAAATACACAAAAGATGGTGATTATCTTGCCGTTATCCTCAGTCCGGACGGATTTATCATTCCCAGTTATGCGTTTGATATCATCAACATCCGTGATACGATTTATTGCGTTAATTCCGGTCGTCACAAGATAGAAAGTTATACGCTGGAAGGCGAATTTATCACTTCGTTTGGAAAATCAGGGTCAGAAGCAGGCAGTTTTGCAGGGTGCTGTAATCCGGTTTATCTTGTCGCGACTGCAAATGGCGAAATTCTTACTTCCGAAAAAGGCGTTCCCCGGATTAGTTGCTTTAGCCGCGAGGGTCAGTTCAAAGCCTTATTGCTGGGTAACAAAACATTAGGCGGAGGCGTAAAAGCATTTAACATAAAAGTGCAGGACGACAAGATTTATGTTGCAGGGAAAAATACCTTGTCCGTATTTGTTTACGACCCCCAGCTTGCCGTCCAATCAGGCTGCGTCGGTTGCCCGTTGAATTGCAAGCCTTCCACATAGGGCGGGAAACAACATTTTCTCAAGATGACGTAACAAGAAATGCATACAAAAAAATATGGAAAAAATTGATGCTAAACAAAGTCCCGAAGCACGGCGTAAGTTTATACGTACATGCGGCACACTGATTGCAGGAGGCAGTATCTTAGCTGTTACAGGGACATTAAGCCAAAGGGTCTTTTCGCGTGAAACAAACTATTTCTGGCAGATAGACCCTACAAAATGCACATTCTGCGGGCGGTGTGAGACAGACTGCGTTCTACCTGTCTCTGCTGTCAAATGTGTTCATGCTGTCAAAGTATGTGGATACTGCGACCTGTGTGGCGGCTACTACCGTGCGAATGTAAAAGAGTTGAACACCGCTGCCGAGAATCTGATGTGCCCGACAGGCGCTATCTACCGCAAGTTTATAGAAGACCCTTATTTTGAATATACAATTGACGAGGCCTCATGTAACGGATGCGGCAAGTGTGCCAAAGGATGCAATGCTTTCGGCAACGGTTCGTTATACCTCCAAATCAAGCAGGAATTGTGTACCAACTGCAACGAATGTGCTATTTGCAAAGTGTGTCCGGCCGACGCCATTCAACGTGTTCCCCTTTCCAAGGCGTATGATTTGAAAACCGTATGATTTGTGGTTAATATTACTGCAAAACTACAAAATCGTTACCGGATAAGCGCGTTGTCCGCCTCTGTACTTCCAGATAATCACATACTCACCCCGTTTTCTTTTGCCGTCAATGGTTCCGTCCCAGACATAAAACAATTGAATGCCGTTCCCCATTTGTTGAACCGTAACCGGAGATTCTTTGCTGCCTTTCAGCGGACGAACCACGATTTCTACCGGCGACATTTCTCCGTCGGCTTTTGATAAAATAACAGTGTTTCTGCTGGGAGGAACTACCGAAGGAATGACGATAGCTTCCATTTGTCCGGCGCTCTCGCTGATACCTTTCATCCAGACAGGCTCCTTCACGGTTGCCTTAGACGCATATTTACGCATGAAACCAATCGTTTCGGTTTTATCTTCAGGTATCGCTTTGTTTCTGCGGCTTGCAAGTTGCTTCAGATAAAGAATGGTCGTATCGAATTGCGTAAGTGCATCCCATTGTACGCCTGCAGTAGTGGGATATTCGGTTGAGGGAGCAGGCTTTTTATAACCGGGCAGTTTGGAATTTGAATTTTCCCATTCGGGTTTTGTAAGGTCGCCGTTCCACATAAATTGCAGATTGGTATGTATAAATCGTTGGATGTCTGCATCTGTAAATGTAACGCCCATGTTGTAAGCATACACCACCATTTCTATTTCTCCAGCCTGATAATCTCGGTAAGGATGCGTTCCTACCCAATGCGACAGGATACGTTCGTTACGGGTAGAATGAATGTTTATATCTGCAGGCGAAACAGGTTCCCAATAATTCCACGTATAACCACCCTGAAAGGGATTTAAACCTGCTTTGAACCGGTTAAATAATTTTTCCGCTTTTTCCTTATAAGATTTTTCGCCTGTTATACTGTAAATTTGCAATATGCAATACGCCATGTCTAATGCCTTGTTGAAAGGCAAACTCGGAAAAACCACGCCTTCACCGCGTGCATTATCGTTCACATACCATTCACCCCCTATATCATCCGGTTTGCAAAACATATTCCACTCGCTATATCCTGCAAAGGGGCCGTCGACGATGAATGTGCCGCGTTTTTCCCATTTTTCAATCAAATCTCTTTTGGCAATTTGCACAAAACGGTCAGCGCTCGTACCGTATTTTGCTCTCAATTGGGGATTTTGATGGATGATAACGGCAAAATGCAACATATGTTTTATCAGTATTGCATCACCTACATGCACATCGCACCAATGTTCTTTTTCATTATAGATATATGGGCCGATAAAACCTTTATATCCGTCAGGGCCAACCGCCATTTTGTCAGCCAGCATGTTCAGAATGCGCTCGGTGGGTTCTAACCAGTCGTCGGTTGCGCTGTCACATCGGCGGAGTACCGGACCAAGATACCAGTTCAGGTTCCACCCTTGCTGTTCACCCGTAGCGCCCCCATCGAGAATAGCCTCTAAACGAGTTGCTAATTCTGCCGTCTCCCGATGTCGTAACTCAGGCCTGTCATCGTCGCAAATAACCTCCTGTCTTGTTGTAAGTTCTGCCGTCTCCCGATGTCGTAACTCAGGCATTTCTTCGGCAGTAAATGCGAGTAAGGGTAGAAGGAAAAATAACATCCATTTTTTCTTTTTCAATTCAATATCAGCTATATACATATGATTAACAGAATAATAAAATGCAAATTTACATCAAATAATTGAAATTCACAACGACGTAATAAAAAACTTTTTTTCATCCTTTACGTTTGGAAATTTCAAAAATTCATCTAATTTTGCGGGAACTATTGTACCTATTAATATAATAAACTGATGAAAAAAAGATTTATACCTATCTTAATCCTTATACTTGCTTTTTTCTTTTCGATGCAAGAGATAGCGGTAGCCATGATCTCCGCAGAAGAGCCTGATTATCCGGGTCGGGAGAATCATTATGCACCACGCCGGTTAGAAGCGGACTTAATAACAATTGAACAGGGCGCTTTTGTACGCCCAACAGCATTTGAGTCTTGGAGAAGCGTCTATTGGGTAAAACCCGATAATGGCGCTATAAATATCAGTGTTAGTGTGATTGTGGCGAACGAACTTAATGTCGCCTTTAAGCAAGACGGCACAAGTAAAACGGCGACTATGAACAATGGCGCTTATGAAGCGGCATTTGGGCTGAACAATGGAAAAGCAATGACAGAAATTGAAGTCATTGTCACAAATGGTACGAGCGAACGAAGTTATTATATAGACGTCTGTGATATAGACCCGTTACGCCATGATGTTGTCGTTAATTATTACGGGCTGCTCCCCTACCCCAAAACAACTAACACCACCCGTGCGCTTGTCGACCAGATCATGTACAGCTATAATGTAACGCCAAAACGTATCGATTTCATTGCCAACTACCTCACTGGCTCACAAAAGAACCTGCGATTGCTAATTGATCCGGTAAAAGCCATTAATCCCAACTGGCATTCACTGCATTACCACTTGGCAATATGGAACGGCGAAGCGGAAATTATCATCGACAACAAATGGACAAAATCGGAATGGGAGTATCTGACAAATGAGCTTTATAATCAGGATCCCTATATTTTTATGTACGCAATAGATAAAAACACGAACAAGACGACTTGGGTCAAAGACATGACCTGGGGCGCTTATCTGATGAATATCAGCAACGAAAATTATTACCGGTATCTTGTTGAAAACCTTGAATATCAATGCAAAAGCACAGGGTACGAATCGATTTTTTTTGATAGCTTCGCTTTGGGAATCGTATACGCCTTTACAAATG
>JGI24702J35022_10000798_pt1 | contig 19487 bp, 16 predicted proteins | sample TergutTh196P4_FD_35022 | JGI IMG/M metagenome (IMG submission 35022)
TAAAGTGTTTAATATTAAAATCAATATATCCCTCTTGATAATCAATCCGATAATCAGCCCCCCTCTCCATCTGTTTACCATTAAGCCAGATAGTTTCAGTTCCGGAAAGAATGTTTACCTTTTCATATACTCCATTCGGTTTTAAATAATAAGGACCTTGTTTTCCTTCCACCCCAGCAAAACTAATAGAGGTTGTTTTTCCATTTGATAGAGCAATTGCTCCGCTCACTTTTTGGCGGTCAAAATAGCTAAATTTTAACCCTTCAAATTTGGGATTAAAGTTCATAAATTGTGTCTGTGAGATGGCAAAATCCATATCTCCAAGTGCAAATTCATATTCTTTCCCGTATATTTTAAGATACACTTCGTCAAGTGAGCTTAATTCTTTAGAATCCCCTTCAGGTGTTATTTTCGCCTGACTATCACTTAGTTGAGCTAGAATATTTACATTAGGGGCTAGCTCACCATCAAGGCGTAAAAATAAAGACTGGTATAGTCCAAAAGTTTCATTTGAAGAAGTTGTAAGGGAAATAGTTTTACTGCCAACAATGTTTAGATTATGGCTATCAAGGCTTAAAACATCCCATTTTTTTTGTATTTCCGTTATCCGAAGTGAGTCGCTCAATTCAAAGGATTCATATAGTTTATACTCTTTAAAGACTTGCTGTTGTTGGGAAAAAAGAAGTGAGGTAAGCAAATAGATTAGGATCCAGAGAATAATAATCCTAATTCTTCTGGTTTCCACGATATTGTCCTTTTTTTTCCGCCGATGCTCTTGCGAGATATCCATAATCTATCAGCAAGGAATAGATGCTTTCCCTCGCCTTATCGTAGATACCTTTTATCTTCTTTGCGGATAATCCATCCTTCTCTTTCAAAAAGATTTAGCAATACGAGACAGATTTTTCGGTTGCCATTGATAAGGTCTCTAAATTCTGCCACAGTAATCCCGTCAGGATGTGCAATTAAATAGTTTTTTAGTTTTGGACGAAGAGGATTAACGTTTATAGAATGAATATAATCACCTTCGTAAGTAAAGATTCTTTTTTTTTGCACTAAATAGAAGAGGATTATTTTTACTTTTTTCTCATCAATTCCCACTTCTTTGGCTCTGAGTGTAATTTTATCGATTAATGGGAGCTGCGCTTTACAATTAAGAAGCACTTGATCAATCCAATGAATATGTTCATGGTCTTTGCTAGATAACACAACTTGATGATTTGCTAATGCATATGTATTTTCTCTTATGGTCAGGGTGCCTTTTTCCACCATTTGTTCAAGAGTTCTTTTCAAGAGAAGCGATTTTACTAAGTCTGGGTAATCATTAACTAGGGAGATAAGTCCTTCCAGTGATTTCCCGTTATTTTCTAAGGGATTATGTTTATGAGCAATTTTTAAGTATGTTATAATTTTTGCTTCTAGTTGATCTTGATTCTTTTTCTTCCAGAACCATTGGTTTGTATACATATAATCACTAGACAACATGGCAAAATCATTTTCCGAGATCTTCATGAATAAATTTTGAGAAATTTTCGCCAGAGTAATTGGTTTGATATATTTCTCGATTTCCGTTTCTACGAGCAAGGAAAGAGAATTATGGTCTCTTTTTTGGAATAATTCTCTAACTTTTTCGGTACGTCGGCGATGATGCAGGGGAAAGGCATCCATAATGGTTCCCCCTCCTAGTGTTAGGATACCAGATGTGTTGCGGATAATAAATTTATCACCATAACATAAAGGAAGCGCTTTTTCAAGGTGAATTTGGGCATAACAAGTTTCTTGCGGAAATAAATGGTCTTTGTTAATCAAATGAATTTTAGCTTGTGTATGGTTTGTGGCATGAAAAAATTCTACAGTGGTCCATAAATTAAAGGGATTGGGAATATTAAATATGGTTAATGAAACATCTAAAAGAGAAGTTACAGCATAATCTTGATCAGTAAGCATGATCCCTTTTTGAAAATCATGAAAAGGGAAATTGGTGATATTCAAAGAAGCTCTTTGTCCAGCAACAATATTTTGGGTTTCCACCCCATATGCTTCCATTTTCCTTATCTTTAATTCTTTACTCGATGGTATGGTTTGTAAAGGATTTGAACAATGGTAGGATCCAGATAATACAGTTCCTGTTACCACAGTCCCCAAGCCTTTTACTTGAAAAAAACGATCAGGGAAAAAGCGAAAAGGTCGGGAGTATTGGTTGATAAAGAAAGTATTAGGAGCAGATAAATCCTTGGTTAATATTTCTAGACATAAGGATTTTAACAAAGTGATATTTTTCCCTGTGCTCACCGAGGTTTCGATGATCGGTGCTTGAGCGAGGAAGGTATTTTGTACAAGCTCTTTTATTTCTTCCGCGGCATAAAAAAGAGTATCTTCATCAACTAAATCGCATTTGGTGATGATGATGATGCCTTTTTGAACTCCTAAACAGTTTAGGATTTGTAAATGTTCATGGGTTTGAGTCCTCACGCCTTCGTTGGCAGCCACAATGAAAAAGACAAGATCAACGCCATTAATCCCAGAAATCATGGTCTCAATAAAATCCTTGTGACCTGGTACATCAACAATACCCGCTGTAACACCATCAGATAAATGGAGATGGCTAAAACCGAGGTGAATAGTGATTCCTCTTTTTTTTTCTTCTGGATGAGTATCGCAATCTTTTCCCGTTAAAGCTTTGATCAAGCATGTTTTTCCGTGGTCAACATGACCTGCCGTGGCAATGATATAATTTTTTCTCATCTGATATCTGTTTAAGTAAAATTAAAAGTTAATTGTTCATATTTTTTTTGTTTATGAAAATTATCTACATTATGCATTTTGGAAATCAGTTTGTGTTTTTCGCATTCTTGATCAAAGATCCTTAGTAATTCTTTTGCATTAGGGCTCTGGCATGTAGATTCATATTGAAAAGTTTGGATATATTTTGCTTTAATAGCTGGTAATTTTTCGCCTAATTTTGTTAAAAAATATTCTTTTTGACCTTTTCTCATTGTTACTGCAAACCAAGGAATTACGAATTTTCCTCCACAATGAGCAATATTATAAATGGTTTCCTTCACATTTTCTTCAGTATCTAATAAAAAAGGGAGAATTGGTTGGAAAAGAACACCTGTGTAGAGTCCATTCCGACTTAGTTCTTCAAGCGCTTTCAATCTATTTGTTGGTGTCGGAGCACGCGGTTCAAGAATTGCCGCTATTTGATCGTTACATGTAGTAATCGTGAGGCAAGTGGATAAAAAAATTTTATTTATTTCTTTGAGCAAATCAAGATCCCTTAAAATAAGATCACTTTTGGTAACAATATGAAAAGGGAATTTATACTTGATGATCAATCTTAAAATTTTATTCGTGAGGAGAATGTGTTTTTCTGCTGGAATATAGGGATCACTCATTGAGCCAGTACTGATCACCACTTTTCGCCTCTTACGAAGAAGAATATTTTCTAGTAATTCGGGAGCGTTCCTTTTAACAATTAAACTATCAAAATTTTCTATTTGGTAACAATTACTTCTTGAATCGCAATAGATACAACCATGTTGGCATCCTCGATAGATATTAATGTTGAAATTTACTCCAAACCAATTCTCAGGATGAGGATTTTTGCTTAAAATTTGTTTTGCATTTATATACTCCACTTTCATGCTGTGCAGAATATCAAAGATAGGTTTTTTAGTCAAGAAAAATTTGGTGGAATTTTTTGTTTTCTTGAAATCGTGAGGCAATAACTATAGTTATATCTCGTAAAAAAAAGAGAGTTTTTTCATTTTTCTCTTTTTTCGCACGATCTAAATAAAACCCAAAAAATCCGCTAACAAAAGTCAAAATGGCAAAATAACACTTGACCGAATAACTCTCCATATTTATCCTCCCTTGCCACAATACTAACCTACAGAAGTGCTGCTATGTTTTATTCTTTATTAATACTATTCCTCGTTTAAAATGTAACTCGAACTATCCAGTTCGAGACCATAAATACATCGTCGGATGGGAAGTCAACACTACTTTTTTTAGCGAGGAATAGTATAAGGGAGACTGTCACATAGAGAAATTTTATGGGTATCAACAGCATCTTGTTGTTGATATTTGAAGATGTGATAAATATGTTGCTTGTTGCAATACATACTGTTATAGATTTTTTTAGACATCGGTAGGTTTTGATGCAACGGCAAGATGCCGTTGCTACATCACTATGTGAAAGGCGAGCTACACAAATGGCTCAACAGAAGAAGCCAAAAGCGAAAACTCAATTGGGACAAATTTAACAATATCCTTAAATACAATCCAATAGTCCAACCTAAAATCTATTTCTCTTTGTGGCAAAGCTAATGATTATTATGAAGAGCCTATTGCCTTAATTGGGCACGATGGGTTCTGTGAGGGGGGGCAGTTGGTCATAGACGACTGCTTTAGCTTTATGAATGCTCGAAACCAATGGAAGCCCTCTACTCGATAAAGTTGAAGATATTTTTTATATTTTCTTTTGAAACAAAATGATATGGATATTTTGATATTTATGTACAAAACGATTTACTCTCTATAAAAAGGACAAATGTTTTGATAACTATAGGTACGGTATATCTATACGAATAATTAATAATATTTCAAACTTTCCGGTCAAATTTATTCATTTTACTTATTTTATCGAACTTATATTATGACAATTTACAGTCGTATATAATTGTGTTTAACATAAATAAAAAATTATTATAATTAATTAAACTTTTTGGTGTCCATTGAATAGATTCTTCATCATGAAGATTTATTTTTTTCAAGATGATTCTCTCTTGACAAAAAAACAAGACTTACAGAATTTAACCTTTACTGAAAGGAGTGTTGACAATAGAGAATTGCATTCCTTATCTTGGTTTCAGAACATTGACTAAAGGAAAAAAAAGATAATGGTGATGAAAAAAGAAATATACATCGATCTAGCGCGAAGTTTTTTTGATAGCTTAATGGTGCAAGACGATAATTTTTTCCCTAATGAGATCGTGGAAAAAGTAAATGAAAATATGCCATATAATTCCATAAATAGCCATCGGATATTGAGCCCAGAGGAAAAAAAAGTGATTACTCCGGAGGCTTTCCAATTACTTTTATTTTGGGTTCATACGAGAGAAATCAAGGTTGATTTTTTGGAAAAATTTATGTTTATTCTTGTTTCCTTGATCGATAAAATTAACCTTCCCCTTGATGCTTCCACTTTACCATCTCTCTTAGAGGTCATAAGTGTTGTGGATTATAAAGAACATGCCATCTATACTGCTCTGGAGATCTATATTGATTCTCCCGATTTATTAAAAAACAAATTTAATCGTATTCATTAATTAGTTCGTTCGTGGAAGAGTTTTTTTTAGAATACAATCACCAAAAACTTGCCATATAAACAATATATTTGCCTGGCAGATGAAATATGACACCAAAACAATTGATCGAAAAATGGGTTGAGTTATTTAACCATGGAAATGCTGAGCAGATTTCTGAATTATATCACGAAAACGCAGTTAATCATCAAGTTGCAAATGAACCTGTGGAAGGGAAACAGAGTATCTATAAAATGTTTTGTAACGAATTTTCCAGAGGCGAAATGGTCTGTCTAGTAGAAAATATTTTTGTAGATGGTGATTGGGGAATTTTAGAATGGAAAGACCCAAAAGGATTTCGTGGTTGTGGCTTTTTTAAGGTTATCGATGGTAAGATACAGTTTCAAAGAGGATATTGGGATAAACTAACCTTTTTACAAATAAATAATTTACCAATAGAGTATAGCAGAAGAAAATAACCCACACAGAGGAAAAGAAATGGGTGCAGAGATTATCAGAGTTTATGCCGAGGATATGCCAGCATCTCGCTTTATAGGAAAAAAATATTTCCTTGAAGATCAAGTTGAAGGCACTTTTGGTCAGCAATGGGGGCAGTGGCACACGCATGGCTGGTTTGATGAAATTTTCAAGCAAACAGATAAAGACCTGAAAGAATGGTTTATCGAAGCCGAAGCTTTTATTGGTTTGATGAGATGGAAAGAAGGTGACCCTTTTGAGTATTGGATAGGCATGTTTATGCCAGCGGGGACAACGGTGCCTGAGGGAATGAATGCGATCGATTTTCCTGCTTTAAAGCTCGGTATCGGATGGATCAAAGGAACGATGAAAAATATTTTCAAGCTGGATGGTCCTGTTTATGAAAGGCTGAAAGCAGAAGGTTTTCCACCAGTTACAGATGCCAGCGGCAATTGGTGGATTATGGAAAGATACAACTGCCCAAGATTTACTACTCCTGATGAAAATGGGCAAATAATCTTGGATCATGGATATGTGTTAGAGTTCAAATAATGGAGAATAAATTTCAGGAAAACTTGAAATCGCAATTTGCGAATTCATTTTCATCTGGTGGTGTCCGAGAATATCTTATGTTTACACAGAATATGGGGTTTATGCTTTCAGTTGTATTACGAAGTGGTAGCGCAACAAAAATTAGAGTGGACCTAACATACAATCATAGAATGTTTTGGGATAAAGCTTATGCGGTGGCTCAAGAAATGGATAACAATAATTTCTAATGATGAATGACATGCTTGAAAAAATGGATGAATTTTTTGAAAACAGAATAGACTCATATGAAGATCATATGCTTTCAGAAGTACATATCAGAAATGGATATGTAAAATTTGCCGAATTATTGCCAGAAAACTCAAAAATATTATTAGATTTAGGATGTGGAACTGGACTGGAACTTGTAGAAATCTTTAAAAGGTTTCCTGATATCAATGTAACCGGAATTGATATAGCACAGAAAATGCTGTCTAGGTTAACAGAAAAATTTCTTGATAAAAAAATCAATTTAATCAAAGCAAATTATCTGAAATATGATTTTACGGCGAATTTTTATGATACTGTAATCTCCTATCAAACTTTGCATCATTTTGAACAGGAAGAAAAGATTAAACTTTATAGAAAAATATTCAACGTATTAATCCCCAATGGACAATATCTAGAATGTGATTATATGGTATTTACCCAAGAGGAAGAAGAATTCCATTTATCTGAAAATAAAAGATTAAGAAGTGAACAAGGCATCAAGGATGGAGAGTTTTACCATTATGATATACCATACACAATAGATAATCAAATAATGATGATGCAAAAAGCTGGATTTAGCAATGTGAAAGAAGAGTGGAAAGAAAAAAATGCGGTGATCATAAGGGCTATTAAATATTAGTTATAGTATTGCAGAATTTAGGTAATAATATAAATTCATCCTGAAGGGATCGATCTCTATGTAGAAAACGATTAACCACACTACCTTTCCAGCCTGCCGAAGGTAGGCAACATTGTATATGAAGAGGCTGTCGCAAGGTTCAATTTTATGGGTAGCCACGGCGTCTTGCCGTTGATATTTGAAGATGTGATCAATATGTTTCTTGTTGCAATACATACTGTCATAACTTTTTATTAATCATCGGTAGGTTTTTAATGCAACGGCAAGATGCCGTTGCTACTTCCCTAAAGCGGTAAACTATTTCAATAGGATCATCCTTTTTACAGATTGATAATCATCTGTTTTAAAGTGAGAAAAATAAATACCCGTAGCTACAGCATGACCTTGTTGATCTTGACCATTCCAGATATATTGGTACATTCCTTGTTCTTTTATTTCATCCACTAAAACACGAACTTTTTCCCCTTTAATGTTAAAAATTGCTAAAGTAACCGGAGATTTTTGGTGTAAAACAAAACTAATTAAGGTTTCAGGATTAAAAGGGTTGGGATAATTATGCAATAATTCTGTTTTCGTATATTGAAGAGGGTCATCAATTACCGCTACGGACCCAACTCTAACAGTTTGGGTATTGGATGGGTTAGATTCACCATTAGGGTCTTCATATAATGCGGTAATATAATAGTCATGAGTGTCATTAATGAATACATCATAGTCGGAATAGGATAAGGTCGATATTGAATTAACGAGAATAATTTCATCACGATAAACATTGTAGCCTAATACAATTCCGGATCCGTTAGTGTCTGGTACTTGCCAATCTAGATTGACGATTGCAGATGGAGAATTGGCAACTAATTGTTGGGGAGGATTAAATAGATACGGAGATGTCGTTTGACGGTTAGAAGGTAGTGATTCTCCATCGGGGTTATTATAGAGAGCCGTAACATAAAATTCATATACATAATGATGATCTAAATTTTCCTGAGTAAAGATTGTCGTCGTGGGGGGGAGAAGATTAGTAATTCGTTCCTCAAAAAGAAACACGTCATATCCGATGAAAGTTCCTGTATAACCAGGGGCAGGTGCTTCCCAAGCTAAAGAAATACACTGATTCCCCGGTACAAGAGCTAAATTACGCGGTGGATTAAGGATGCGATAATCATCGATGGTCATATAAACTTTGTTCGAAGGCATAGATTCAGAGAGAGGGTTAACATAAATAGCGATGACATAATAGCAATATAGGGTGTCGAAATCAAGGTATTCATCTTCATAAAACAAATCAATGGTTTCTCCACTAATGGGAAAATCATCACGGAAGACTTGATAACAAAGTAGATCAGCCTCGCTGCCAGATAATGGCTCTTCCCAAGAGAGGAAAACATTAGTTTCGTAAGCAGTTGCTGTTAAGTTCACAGGAGGATTAATAAAAGGAGTACCTTCAATAATGAGCGAAAAATTGATTGTTTCTCCGGCTGAGCCAATATTAAATATATTTAACCCACCTGCTGTGCCATTACTTAAAAAAGAACTTGGGTTAGTGAAGTCGTTGATACTCGTTCTATTTGCTTGGGCGGAGAAATAGGCAGCATTAATGGTGCCATTGTTTGTTGTTGTTCCCCCTGGTCGATAAATATACGCTTCGTCTGGTGGACCTTGGGCGTTGCCATCGAGATTATTTTGGATTCGATACACTAGTAGTCCAGACCCTGGTAATGAATTATCTGGCTCATAATAATTATTACCAAGGCTATTGCCTTTCCTTCGGTATTCGACAACAAAGTATTCGTTATTGGAATTTGGGGAATTAATTCGGAAGGCATGCCCGGTTTGTTGATCGCCCACCGCGAAAAGAGTATATGTTCCACTAGTGGTAATTTGTTGGATCGGATAGGTCCAATTAGTATATTTTGCTTTATTATGAGCTCCAATCTGCTGGGGAGGGTTGGAATTAGCCGCCATAACATCCCAGTTTCCAAGAGGATTATAGTTATTATTGTAGCGATAAAAATCAGGTAAACCTAAAACATGACCAAATTCATGGCAGTAGGTACTTGGATTAATCAAGGAATTTGTATTTCCACACACTAAAAAATAATCCCATACTTGCAAACCTTTGAGATAAATATTAGCGTATTGCATTACCCAACGGTGAGGCCAGAAAACATCTGCCCAGCCTCCTGTAGTTCCTTGAACGACAAAAGCAACGCAATCTACTATACCATCTCCGTTGGAATCAAGCACTAGATCATCATCAATTTCATCTTCGATAAATTCACAAGCTTCCCGAAATAAGTCATGCAGTCTTTGAAAACCTTGCGTTTCCGAGGTATATCCCATAGGGTTAGTTGCAGAATATGTTAATAATTGATAATATGTGTAAGTTGATGATTGGAAAGAATTTAAGTATGTTCCCTCTGAATATGGATACATCAGAGAAAGAGCTTCTAGTTGTCCATATGAATTAGCTTGATAATAACTAGACATAGAGTTATAATTAGGTGTTGGATTGTTTAGGATATTATCAAATGTTGTGGCTAGGATCGAAAATTCATTTTGGTCGGAGAACCGAATAAATACTACCACAAGATTGATTTGGCCCACGCTACGTTCACGGGAAAGATGCTGGGTAATTAGAGATTCTCGGGCAGTTCTTTTTTGCTGGTATCTTTCTTCGGAGATGTTTTCTTGGGGGGTTAATCCTAAACTAACAGGGTTAGATAAATGTACCGGGTATCCTGTTGATTCAACGCTCCCGTCAGCAGTTGCTTTTGCCCAACACCAATAACCGGTAGCGCGATCTTGGATAATCGTATATCCCTGAGTATCATGTACCCAATTATGATATTCATCACCTGTTTTCCAAACATTAATGACCACTCCATCTGGTTGTAAAAACTGATCGGGCTCTTGGTCTATCCAAGCGGCATTTAAGCCAAAGGTTAGGACAATAGTAGCCATAAGAACAATTATTCGTATATTCATATTTACACCTCGATATTTTCTTCCAACTATTAAACAGGCTTTATTTTGTCAAGAGAAAATTGCTTGGTAAAAAAAATTATGATCATAATTCTCAAAATTAGTTTTTTGTAGTTGAGATGGATTCATCTTGACATGAAAATGATAATATTTATTTTGGATGTAGAGAAATAAAAGGAGAAAATAATGGAGAATACCATCGAAAAGATCAATCAGTTAATTGACCATCAACCCGTTTGCCTTTTAAGTTCGGTAGACGAAAATGGCTATCCAAATACTAGAGCCATGTTAGCCCCTGTCAAGAGAGAGGGATTGAAATTTTTTTATTGGCATACCAACAGTTCATCTCAAAAAATAAAGCACTACCGTGCAAATGCCCAAGCTGGGGTATATTTTTTTGATCCGCAGCAATTTCAAGGCGTATTATTAAAAGGGAAAATGGAAGTTATTGACGATTCTTATCTGAAACATGAACTTTGGGAAGAAGGGTTCTCAATTTATTATCAGGGCGGAGTTGAGGGAGGGGATTTTATCATTCTCAAATTTATCGTATCATCCGCTAGGTATTACAGTAATTTTAGTAATGAAGATTTACCAGTGAACTAAAATGAGTACACATTTTATCTATCAAATTGATCCATAATAACTTGATAAAAAGGATAATCCCGTGAGTACAATGAGTTCTGTTAGCTGTTGCAATACAAAGCAATGTGATGTTGATCAGGCGGTGATTTTCGATGTTTCTTCAACACTGAACATGGAGGATCTACTCGGTAGTTGGAAAGTTCGTTGGGGCATTGGGCGGATGAATTACACAGTAAAGCCAGGCCTCTATCGACTAAACAACCCTGATACTTTATCTCCTGTATTAGTTAGTGCGAATTATAAATTAACTTTTGATGGTCTAAGGAAAAACTTGGCGAAGTTACCTTGTTGGATATTAATCTTAGATACCCAAGGAATTAATGTTTGGTGTGCGGCAGGAAAAAGGACCTTTGGCACAGATGAATTAATCTATCGTATTGAGGTAACAAAGCTTGGTAATTATGTTGACCATCGGCAGTTAATACTTCCCCAACTAGGAGCATCTGGGGTTTGTGCTTATGATGTAAAGGAAAAAACAGCATTTACGGTTCTTTTTGGACCTGTTTATGCGAAGGATATTCCTGAATATATAACTGCTCACTATCAGGCTTCCCCTAAGCAACGAATAGTGCAATTTACATTTTATGATCGGCTGGTGTTAACCCCGGTAGAGATCATGAGCGGACTAAAGATGATATTACCTGTTGGTGGGATCTTCTTTATTCTGAATCAGTTTACTCAACGGCAATTTACCCTTGCGGATCTGGTTTTATTTTTAGTGGCAGTTTTGACGGGATCTTTTTTAACTCCTCTTTTATTGCCTTATATACCAGGGAAAGCTTTTTCTTGGAAAGGTTGGTTTTTAGGTTTATTGGGGACGATCATAACTCTTTGTCTTTCTTGTTGCGACATTTGGGAAGAGGCTTGCATGGTTATTGGATATGGGTTCTTACTCCCTGCTTTATCAGCTTATTTAGCTTTGAATTTTACAGGTTCTTCCACCTACACCTCACCTTCCGGAGTTTTTAAAGAGATGAAAATTGCTTTACCATTCATCGTTGGTTTTGGTATTTTAGGGTTAATATTAGTTTTTATTGGAAGTTTTCGGGGGTGAAAAAAATGAGGCACCAATATTTAAAGAATGTGGTCACTCTTGCTTTTCATGAAAAAAAATGTATTGGTTGTGGAATATGCACCGAAGTGTGCCCACACGGAGTATTTATAATCGTGGAAAAGAAAGCAAAAATAATAAATAAAGATTTGTGTATCGAATGTGGGGCTTGCGCCTTAAATTGTCCTCAACACGCAATTTCCGTGTGCGCTGGGGTCGGGTGTGCCGTAGCTATTATAAATAGTTGGTTTACCGGGAAAGAACCAAGTTGTGATTGTTAGTAGGAGTAGGATCACCTTTAGGTATCTACTGTACCAGTTTGGTAGCAAAAAGGAATAATAATAATGGAAATAATAATTTTAATTATCGTGGGAGTAGTCGCTGGCTCCCTGAGTGGTGTGCTTGGTATTGGAGGCGGGTTAGTAATGGTTCCCGCTTTAGTATATTTTTTAAAGATGAGCCAACATAGCGCCCAAGGCACAACATTAGCTCTAATGTTACCCCCAATAACTATTTTGTCCACATATGTTTACTGGAAAAATGGGTTTGTTGATTTGAGAGTATGCCTTTATTTATGCCTTGGTTTTTTAGTTGGAAGTTATTTTGGAGGAAAATTAGCGGTTACAATTCCTGCGGTGTACTTAAAAAAAACTTTTGCTATTTTTTTAGTCGGAGTAGCGATCAATATGTTTTTTCGGAAATAAGCAACACAAGGGGAATAATGGTGTTATCTATAAATAAGAAGTAATTATGGAACTACTCGTCTAGTGTAACATCACGAAAATCTTTGAATTTAAGGAGGAAAGAGTCCTAAGAATCATTATGTTATCTTTCTTTCAACGTGTTGTTCTTTTGGTTCGATTGTTCATGTTCTCTGATCATCTAGGTGAACTGACTGAGATATTTAGCCAAAATAAACTAGAATACCACAAGCAAGAGCCCCAAACTATAATTTTTCCGTTTGCTATTCTTATTGTTCGCTAGGTGAAGGGGCTTTATGCGCTGCACAAGTATAAATAAATGAAAAAAATATATTTGATTTTATGCGTAAAAATTATATGGGGGTCCTTATCTTCATCCACCTATCCAGTTCTAAATGAAATATATCATAACGCCCCTTCTCCTAGTACAGGAACGAAATGGATCGAAATTTATAATCCCAGCCCCTATTCTTGGCCCTTGAAAGATTGGAAATTACAAACTGCAGGCGCATCTTTTGTGACCAAGTTTATTTTTCCCGAAATTATGTTGCTTCCCGGTTCATTTATAGTGGTTGGAGAGTCCAATGTACAGATCAAAGATTTTTCTGCCACCCTTGATCTTGCGAATAATAGCAGTTACACGGCAGGAGTGCGTCTTGTTTCCGCCGATGGTCAATACTCGGACACTATCCTTTATGGTACACCAAATACACGCAATTTGCCCGATGATGTTAATGATCCTGGTCTAAGTTTTGTGCAGCGGTCTCCTCAAGGGTTTAGTTTAGCTAGAAAACCGAATGGTCAGGACACCAATACTATTTCTGATTGGGAGGTGAGCGAAATTATCACCCCAGGTAGCGAAAATTTTATATATATCAATCTGGCTATCCAAAATATATTTATTGAAAATAAAGACAATACCAATTTATTACACACACTTATCCACAACTTATCCACAAAAGATGTGGATATAAAACATTTGCATTTAAGCATAATTATAAATCAGCAAATCTACTTAGAAGAAATATCTAACATTATATATAATAATGATATAATAGAATTTATTGCCCGTATAGATTTAATTCCTAATGCGTTGAATACGATTATTGTAGAAATAAGTTATCCACATAATATCAATAGTGCTCAAACGATGAGGCAAATAGATTTTTGGTCAGGATATAAACCTATTATTATAAATGAAGTACAATACCAACCCCTTGCTCCCGAACCGGAATGGATTGAATTTTTCAATCGCACAGAAGTAATTTTCGAGATTAATAAGGGTACAATCAAAGATGCTAGTGGCTCATACTCACCTTTTGTGGCTACTATTGCTCCGCATGATTTTTTGGTGATTACCAGAAATAAAAATGCTTTTCTTGTTGCTCATCCCTACACGAACAGCGAAAAAATTATTCAAACTAGTAGTTGGGCAATACTTAACGATTCAGCAGATACTATAGAATTCTATATCGGCGAAGGAGCCTTAATTGACAGCATGTCTTATCTTGGTTCTCCTAGCCAGAGAGGTAAGTCATATGAAAGAATTAGCCCTTTAGATACAGAAAGCAATACTTGGGGATATAGTCAAAGCTCTTTCTACTCCACTCCCCTTGCTAGGAATAGCCTTACTCCGGCTGATGAAGCCGTTCAAATAATCAAAGTGGAAATTATTTCCGCGAACCAGCAATTACTTCACCGCATTGATATCGAGAATACTGGGTTAAATGATGTTCCGGCTGTCGATTTAATCTTATTTTCTCAAACCGAAAACATGAATGAATTTGAGTATTTGTGCAAGGCAACCGTGGTACCGGGAAACGTTGCCGAATTATCAACTAGTTTTCCTCTTTCGCCAGGTTATACTTATTTTCTTTATCAATTAACTGCTGGTACAGTAGAATATGATCGATATTTATATTCTTATTTAAATACTAAACCTCCAGTAGTGATCAATGAAATCATGTATAACCCGAACACAGGAGAACCGGTATGGTTAGAACTAATAAAAAATAGGGATCAAATGCCCATCCAGGGGATTAAACTATTCGTAACTGCAGATTCGGTTCACGTCCCCTATTTTGCTTCTGATTTTGCTTTATTAACAGTATCACCAAGCGATACTACCTTTCTGCGTAGCCATTATCAGATACCGCTATCCATCCCCATTTTCCGGGGACTGCGCAATCTCCGTAATAGTGGAGAGCGATTAATACTGAAAGATTATCATGCTAATCTCTACGAAACCTTTAATTATACTCCTTCTTTTTCTCCCATCAAAGGCATTTCTGCAGAAAGAATTTCTCCTCTCCTCCCTCCAGAAAATCAAAATTGGACTTCTAGTCTATCAACTTCTACACCTGGCAAAAGAAATTCCGTGCAAATGATGGTTGTTCCAGCGGCATCATTTGTAAAGATCAAGCCTAATCCTTTTTCACCTTATCGTGGAGAACATTGTTTAATCCAGATTAGTGTTTCCGAACAGATTGTTAGAGTAAATCTGGTTATTTTTGATCTCAAAGGGAGAGAAATAATCAAATTAGCTGACAACATGCCTACTCCTGGAGAATACACCTATATTTGGAATGGAAAAAATCACCAAAAAAAAGTGGTTTCACCGGGTGCATATCCACTTTATCTTAATATTGAATCTACTAGTGGAAGGCAAATTTATCAAGCTAGGAACTTGATCTATATTGGCTATTAATTGTCAGAGAAAGGAAATTACACGACAGTGCAAATATATTTCTAAAAAGTTCAAATCTTTCCTTGCCAAAATAATCCTCTTAATTTTTCATGCTTTAGAAATTTTTTCCACCGGCTGGATGTCTTTGTGACAATTTATAGGAGGAGGTATTTAAGATGTTACCAAAACAGTCCCCCAAAAAAGTAAGCCCTTTAATTATTATTTTTCCCTTATCACTTTTAATAAGCCTAATCATTGTTACTCATCTCTATTTTGTGAAGTTATTTCCTCCCAAAAAATTTGATATCCAAACCATCCAGTCTTATAAGGATATACCTGGCGTAACCGTTGTTGAAATAGCAATTATTGAAGAGATTAAAGCCGCGCGGCAGAATTTTACATATGGATGCCTACTTTCGACAGAGACATTTGTGTTAGAAGATGGTTCAATAAGCGGTTTTAGTATGAATTTAACGAAGCTTTTAACTGATCTTTTTGGGATTCCTTTCGTGATTGAGTTTGACCAATGGCATCATAACCTTGATCAATTAAAAGACGGAACAATAGATTTTACTCACGAATTAACTCCAACCTTGCAAAGAAATAATTTTTACTACATGACTTACCCGATCATCGACCGCGCTTTAGCTATCATCACTTCCACGAACTCACCCAGTATCAAAACAGAAAATGATATTGACCATCTGCGCATTGGCTTTTTAAGGGAATCGATAACAGCTCAATCCATTCTGAATGCCTATCCATGGTTACGCTTTGAAATTGTTGATCTACAGAGTTTTCAGGAAGGAACAGAAAAAGTAAAAAATGGAGAAATTGACGCTTATATTGCGGAATCTGTGGACTCTTATAATCACCTTAATGACCCTCTTATCCGGTACCAAGAATTATTTAAGCTTGTCTACACTCCTGTCTCGATCACCACCACTAATCTAGAACTAAAACCGATTATTTCGGTATTAAATAAATATCTTGTGTCCGGAGGGATTGATGTTATTCATGAATTATACCTTCTTGGCAACGAAGAATATGCTAAATATCAGTTAAGCTTATTATTATCTGAACAGGAAAAAGAATATTTGGAAGTTTTATCATTAACTAGTTCAACGGTACCAATTGCCTTAGAGAATGATAATTATCCCAAGAGTTTTTATAATGCAAACCAAAAAATGTATCAAGGCATTGCTCCCGATATCTTAAAAGAAATTAGTAAGTTATCAGGTATTTGTTTTGAAATAAAGACAGATAAATATACCCTCTGGACTGAAATGTTGAGAATGCTTCGTACCAATCAAGTGGCTCTGGTTTCTGAAGTTTTACAATCACCTGAAAGAAGTGATTATGTTATTTGGTCGGAAACTCCCTATCTGACTTCCAAATTTGCTTTGATCTCGCGCGATAATTTTCCTGATTTAAAAATTCCCCAAGTCATTCGGGCGCGGGTGGGCGTTGTGAAAGGTACTGTTCATGAGCAAAATTTTGATTTGTGGTTTCCCAACCATCCTCATGTACAAAGGTATAATAATTATTACGAAGTTTTTGATGATCTGGAAAAAGGTGAAATCGATCTACATATGGGGTCGATGACAAAACTTCTTTTTCAAATGAATTATCGTGAAAAATCGGGGTATAAGGCAAATATAATTTTTGAAACTCCTGTTGAGGAGTCTTATTTTGGATTTAATAGCAATGAAATACTGCTCAAATCGATTATCAGTAAAGCCCAACATTTAATCAATACTCAACAAATCACTACCTCTTGGTTGAATCGGACCTATAATTATTCACAAGCCCAAGCAAGGGAAAGAGCTTTATATACATCTATTCTTTGTTTTTCTTTGCTTTTAATTTTAGGAATTTTTGCCTTAGCATACATTCAAACTCTGAAAAAGAGTAGATTGATTACCAGTATGAAAAGCGACTTAGAAGAAGCTCTACAAAAAGCCGAACATGCGACATTAACGAAAAGCAGATTTTTAGCAACGATGAGCCATGAAATTCGAACTCCCTTGAATACTATAGTTGGTATAACCTTGATTCAACTCCAAAAACAAAATCTTACCATGGATTATGCCGATACTTTAAAAATGATCTATAATTCATCGAACATCTTGTTAGGGATTATTAATGATTTACTTGATCTATCAAAAATAGAATCTGGTAAAATGGAATTATTACCTCTTGAATATGACTTACCAAGCTTGATTTTTGATATTAGTCAACAAAATTTACTAGGTTTAAATGCCAAAAAAATAGCCTTTATTCTGGATATTGATCAAACATTACCCACGAAATTAATTGGTGACGAAATAAGAGTAAAACAGATTCTGAATAATTTGTTATCTAACGCGACTAAATACACCGATAAAGGATTTGTGAAATTAGCAATTAATCGTGTGGATAGTGAAGATGAACTGGCTATCAGTTTCCGCGTGGAAGACTCAGGACAAGGGATTAAGCCTGAAGATTGCAAAAAGTTATTTTCTGAATATGCTCGTTTTAATATAAATAATAATCGCCATACAGAAGGAACAGGTATTGGTCTTAATATAACACGCAATTTAGTGGAATTAATGGGTGGATCGATAAGAGTTGATAGTGTATATGGTAAAGGTTCGGTGTTTATCGCTACGATTATGCAAAAGCCTGTCTCTTGCTCCCCTCTTGGGTATGACCTTGTGCAACAATTGAAAAATTTTAGCTTTAGTCGAAAGGATGAATCCCCAGATTATCAGATTCAAAGAGAGCCTATGCCATATGGAAAAGTATTACTCGTTGATGATGTGAAAACCAATTTATATGTTGCTGAAGGTTTAATGTCGCTTTATAGTTTACAAATTGATCTGGCTTCCGACGGAACAGAAGTTATCGAAAAAATAAAAAATGGGAAAACATATGATGTTATTTTTATGGATCAACAAATGCCTTTGATGGACGGTATAGAAGCCACAAAACTATTACGAGAAATGGGTTATCAAGGAACAATTGTTGCCTTAACTGCAAATGCTCTGGCCGGAAATAATATACTTTTTAAGCAATATGGGTTTGACGAATTTATCTCGAAGCCTATTGATATTAGAATCTTGCATACGGTTTTAAAAAAATATATCCGCGATAAACATACTTCAGATGCGCCTCCTCTAGAATATCTTTATGCGGACAATGCCCCTCATCCTAAAATCACAGATCATAAGATTTTAGGTGCTTTTATCCGTGATGCCGAGATCGCAATCGAGAATATGCAATTAACCTTAAGTGCGAAGAATTGCCAACTTTTTGCCCGCAGTGCCCATGCGATGAAGTCGGCTCTGGGGAATATTGGGGAACATGACCGTGCTCAAATCGCGAGTCAATTAGAAAATGCTGGTACAAAAAGAGAATATGAATATATCGCTAATAATGCTCCTGTTTTTATTGAATCTCTGCAAGTTTTAATCAGACATTTACACCAATCAATAGCGACGGAACTAAATTTAACAAAAAGTGAGGAAGAAGAAGAAGATTTCAATTTTTTAGCCGAACAGTTACTTTTAATTATCCAAGCTTGCGATCAACAAGATTTTTCTCAGGTGATAACCCCTCTCGATTCATTAAAAGAAAAAAAATGGTCCCCAGTAACAGAAGCAACCATTGAAAGAATTAAAACAACGGTATTTTTAAAAGGTGATTTCCAACTAGCAAAAGATATAGCTTACGAAAAAATGAAAAGGTAGCTCTGTTAAACGTTATCGCATAGTGATGATGCTCGTTATTACGAGTTTGTAGGGATCGCGTGCATACGTTCCGCCCCTCCCTTCATCATTTAGGAAAATAATTTATATCATTATGTATTATAAAGCGTTATGATGATCTGGAAGGTTTTGTTGCAACACTCCTCGCAATGATAAATGTATTAAAATAGCAAAAAAGAATCACTCTGCGATAGCCATCTGGTACTATTCCTCGTTTAAAATGAAATATTATTTTTTCTGGATTGCTTTGTTGTGCTCGCAAGGACGAGGTACATTTTTAACGAAGAATAGTATAAAAATCTATAACAGGATGTAGGGCAACAAGAAGAATATTGATCACAGCTTCCAAGATCAACGGCAAGATGCCGTTGCTACCCATAAAATTTCACTATGCGACAGACTTTAGTATGAGGTATCGGCGGGGTGACGTTCCTACCTTTGATACT
>JGI24702J35022_10000799_pt1 | contig 19442 bp, 20 predicted proteins | sample TergutTh196P4_FD_35022 | JGI IMG/M metagenome (IMG submission 35022)
CGGCAGGCGCAGAAGTACATAATCGCCCTCTTTGGCCATGAGCTGTGCCGAATTGCCGGCGCTGCGGGCAATTCGGCCGCCGCGGCCTTTTTCCATCTCAATGTTGTGCACTAGGGTGCCAGTGGGCATGAGCTTCATAGGCAGTACGTTTCCAGCTCTGAGCTCGGCGTCGTCGCCGGCTTTGACGGTATCGCCTACACTTAGGCCGAGGGGAGCCAAAATGTAGCGCTTGTCGCCGTCTGCGTAATAGATAAGAGCGATGTTGGCGGAGCGGTTGGGGTCATACTCAATGGCGGCAACCCGCCCCGGCACGCCGTTCTTATCCCGTTTAAAATCTATTAGGCGCAGGTTGCGCTTAGCTCCACCGCCGCGGTGGCGCACAGTGACCCGGCCTTGCACATTGCGCCCGGCCCGCTTGCGCTGGGGAGCAATGAGCGCCTTCTCGGGACGCTGCTTGGTGATCTCCTCACCGGCGAGGCTGGTCATCCCGCGCCGTCCGGGGGAAGTTGGGTGATAAACCTTTATAGCCATGACTTATCCTTCCGTAAGCCCGGTCGTGAGCCTCGACCGGGCTGGTTTTTAGACACCTTCAAACAGTTCAATCTTATCGCCTGCTTTTAGGCTGACGATAGCCTTCTTCCAGGATGGGTCGGTCGTATAGCCGCTCTTGATGCGTTTAGTCTTGCCTCTGATGTTCATCACGTTGACCGCCAAAACCTCGACTTTGAAAGCCTGCTCCACTGCCGTCTTGATCTGGTGCTTGGTGGCGTGCAGGGAGACCTCAAAGGCATATTTTCCGTCCGCTTGCAGATTGGTGCCTTTCTCGGTGATGAGGGGGCGACGCAGAATGTCGTAGATGCTAAGCGCCTTCATGAGCGGTACCTCCCCACAGTGTTTCAATCTCGCGCAATGCCAATTCGCTCATGAGTAACTTGTCGCAGGAGAGCATATCGGCAACGTTGAGTTGCACAGCCGGTATGGTTTTAATCAAGGGTAGATTGCGCGCCGAGAGGGTAGCTGTCTCTTGCCCAGCGGTAAGGGCCAAGATGGCTCGCTTCTCCACTCCCAAAGCTTTTAGCATGGCGGCCATATCGCGGGTGCGCGGAGCCTCAAAATCAAGCTCGTCCAGTATCACCATGGCCTCATCGGCTACCTTGCCCGAAAGTACGCAGCGGATGGCTTGGCGACGCATCTTCTTGGGCAGGGATTGGGAATAGTCGCGCGGATGCGGCCCAAAGATGGCCCCGCCGCCGCGCCGCAGGCCGCTCTTGGCGGAACCGGCTCGGGCCCGCCCGGTGTGCTTCTGGCGGTAGAGTTTTTTGGTGGAACCGATTACCTCAGCGCGGGTCTTGCTATCTGAGGTGCCCTGCCGTGCGTTGGCTTGTTGGGCTACCAGGGCTTGATGCACCAGTGCTTCGTTCAGCGGTTGGCCAAAGACCGCCTCGCTGATCTCGATCTGTCTCAGGACTTCGCCTGAGCGGTTATAGACTGATATTTTCACTTCTTGCCCCTTGTGGTCTTGCCGACTAGCACCAGGCCGTTATCGGCTCCGGGCACAGCCCCCTTGACCATGATGATATTACGGCCGGCATCTGCTTTGAAGATCTTCAGCCCGCGAACGGTGACCCGGTTGTGCCCCATATGCCCTGCCATGAGTCGGCCTTTCAGCACCCGTCCTGGGGTGGTTGTGGAGCCGATGGAGCCTCCGGCACGGTTGCGATCGGACTGGCCGTGTGTTTTTGGACCACCGCGGAAGTGATAGCGCTTGACAACGCCCGCAAAACCGCGGCCTTTGGAGATGCCGGTGACCTTGACCTTGTCTCCTGGGTTAAAGATGTTGGCATCCACCAGATCGCCTACTTTCACACCCTCGGTATCATCCAGCCGGAACTCACGAAGATATTGGAAGTTACCCAGATTCTTCATTTGGCCCTTGCGAGGGGAACTGATCTTCTTGGCCTCGCCAAAACCGAGCTGGACGGCGTTGTAGCCATCAGTGTCAGTGGTCTTAATCTGCACTACTGTGCAAGGGCCGACCTCAATGAGGGTGACGGCTTCGGCTTCGCCCTTGTCGTTGAAGACCTGAGTCATGCCTTTTTTGCGTCCGATAATTCCTTGTATCATAGCTCCTAACCTTGCTTTAAATAAGTCCGATCCGCAGTTTTAAGATCACGATTTGATATCTATGCCTACCCCCGAGGGCAGGTTGAGATTGGTCAAGGCGTCGATGGTCTTGGAGGTGGTCTCGACGATATCAATCAGGCGTTTGTGGGTGCGGATCTCGAATTGCTCCTGCGAGTCCTTGTCGATAAAGGACGAACGGATGACGCTCAGCTTCTTGATGCGGGTCGGAAGCGGCACCGGTCCCGTCACGATCGCCCCGGTCTTCTCCAGTGCCTCCACAATCTGCCTGGCCGCCTGATCCAGAATGCGGTGGTCAAACCCCTTTAACTTGATACGGATAGTCTGTTTAGTTGCCATATATCACCTTTTTAAGTTTTGAGCTATGGACTCTGAGTCGGCTTTGGAGTGAGGGAGGTACCGCCCAAAACTTAGCTCGCAACGACTACTTGCTCCCCGCTGCCTCTGCCAAGAGCTCCTCCGCTATCTCGGCAGGTAAGGGCTGGTACTGATAGAACTCCAAAGAATAGGTGGCTCGCCCCTGGGTCATGGAGCGCAGATCGGTGGCGTAGCCGAAAGTGCGGGATAGGGGGACGACGCCATGGACGGTGGAGGTGTCGCCGTGGGTTTCGATGGCCTCTACCCGTCCGCGCCGAGCGGCGAGATCGCCGATGATGTCGCCCAGGAACTGCTCAGGAGAGACAACCTCTATTTTCATGATGGGTTCCAGTATGGTAGACCTGCCCTGCGAGAGGGCGTTTTTTAGAGCCAGCGATCCAGCCATTTTGAAAGCCATGTCGGATGAGTCCACCTCATGATAGGTGCCATCGTAGATATTGGCCTTGATGTCTACTACAGGATAGCCGGCCCGCCCACCGGTTTCGGCGGCCTCTCGGATGCCTTGCATAGCGGCCTTGACGTACTCGCGGGGGATGGCTCCGCCACGCACGGTTTCTTCCATTTCCAATCCCTTGCCGGCTTCGTTGGGGGTAAACTCCACCATCACGTGTCCGTACTGGCCACGCCCGCCGCTCTGGCGTATAAAGCGTCCCTCCACTTTGGCGGAAGACGAAAGAGTTTCTTTGTAGGCCACTTTGGGGCGGCCGACGTTGGCACCCACTTTGTATTCTGATAGCAGGCGGTTGACCAGCACCTCGACATGCAGTTCGCCCATGCCCGAGATGACTGTCTGGCCGGTTTCCTCGTTGAAAGTCACCTTAAAAGTGGGGTCTTCCTCGGACAGCTTGGTGAGGCTGTCAATCATTTTATCGCGGTCGGCGCGGGTTTTGGGCTCAATGGCTACGGAGAGGACGGGCTCGGGGAAACGTATGGATTCCAACAGGATGGGTTGATCTTGTGGGCAGAGGGTGTCGCCGGTGAAAGTTTCTTTAAGACCCATGGCGGCAACGATAGCCCCAGCCCCAGCCTCTGTAATTTCCTCGTGGCGGTTAGCGTGCATGATGAGTAGCCGTCCGGTACGCTCTTTTTCTCCCCTGGTGGAATTGAAGACACCTGCCCCGGCGGCGATGGTGCCGGAATAGATGCGCAGATAGACCAGACGACCCACGAAAGGGTCGGCTACGATCTTGAAAGCCAATGCCGCAAAGGGAGCCTCGTCGCTTACTGGACGGGCGACCTTTTCACCGGTCTTGGCGGTAATGGCGGTGATGGGGGGCATATCTAGCGGGGAGGGTAGGTAGTCCACAACGCCGTCCAGCAGAGGCTGCACTCCCTTGTTTTTAAGGGATGAGCCGCAGAAGATAGGGATACCTCTGCCGGAGATGGCAGCGCGCCGGATGGCAGCTTTAAGCTCGCCCTCGCCGATGGGAAGCCCCTCAAGATAGGCGTTCATAATCTGGTCGTCGTCTTCTGAAAGCCGTTCAATCATTTTATGACGTGCTTCTTCGTAGCGAGCTTGTTCCTCGGGGGCGATGTCAGCTACCAGGGGGGACTCGTCAGCCTTGCCGCTGTAGAGGAGGAACTTACCTCGTACGACATCAATGACGCCACGGAAAGTGTCCTCTTGACCAAGCGGTAATTGCACGACGATGGGGCGAGCTTTCAGACGGTCGACAATCATGCCGACACAGCGCTCGAAATTGGCCCCGGTGCGGTCCATTTTGTTGATAAAACAAATGCGCGGCACGCCGTAGCGATCGGCCTGGCGCCAGACAGTCTCTGATTGGGCTTCAACACCGGCCACGCCGTCAAAAACGACCACTCCACCATCTAACACGCGCAGACTGCGCTCCACCTCGGCGGTGAAGTCCACGTGTCCCGGGGTGTCGATGATATTGATGCGATGGTCCTGCCATTCGGCGGAGGTGGCGGCGGCGGTGATAGTGATGCCGCGCGCTCGCTCCTGCTCCATCCAGTCCATGGCGGTGGTGCCTTCATCTACCGAGCCAAGTTTGTAGGTGCGTCCGGTATAATAAAGGATGCGCTCGGTGGTGGTGGTCTTACCGGCATCAATATGCGCGATAATACCGATATTGCGTATTTTCTCCAACGGAAAACTTCTTGACATATTTTTTGACTGTTCTCGATCTAAGACTTGCGTAACGATGTCGGGCCTCTTTACAAATCCAGCCGCTCTGGCATCCTCAGGGGATCAAGAGCGGCAAGTTTAATTACCATCGGTAATGGGCGAAAGCGCGATTGGCCTCGGCCATCTTATGGGTGTCATCGCGCTTCTTAACTGCAGCCCCTTGGCCCTTAGAGGCATCGATCAGCTCGGCGGCCAATTTTTCGGCCATGGATTTGCCGGCACGATCGCGGCTGGACTTTATTAGCCAGCGCATGGCCAGTGCCAGGTCGCGCCCTTTGCGAACTTCCACTGGCACCTGGTAGTTGGCACCGCCTACGCGGCGGGGGCGTACCTCCAGCAGGGGAGTGGCGTTGGTGAGAGCCTGCTGAAAAATGGAGATTGGCTCTCGGCCTTCTCTCTCTTCCATGATACGGAGGGCATCATATACCACATGCATAGAGGTGCTCTTCTTGCCGTCCAGCATGATTTTGTTGATAAAGATTGCCAGCGCCTCATTGCCGTACTTGGGGTCGACCGTAACCTTGTGCTTGCGAACCACCGCTCGTCTTGACATGCTTCCTCCTAGGACTTAGCCTCAGCGCCGCCCTTGGCGCGTTTGGCGCCATATTTGCTGCGGCCTTGCTTGCGGTTGGCCACGCCGGTGGTGTCCAGCGTGCCGCGGATGATGTGATAGCGCACTCCCGGCAGATCGGGCACGCGCCCGCCGCGAACCAGAACTAGCGAGTGTTCCTGAAGTTCGTGGCCTTCACCGGGGATGTAAGCCGTAACCTCAATGCCGTTGGTCAGGCGCACTCTGGCAATCTTGCGAAGGGCGGAGTTCGGTTTCTTGGGGGTCATAGTCTTGACTTGTACGCAGACCCCTCGTTTTTGAGGTGAGCCCAACTCGCGGTGCACCCGCTTGTTCTTCAGCGCATTGAAACTGAAACGCAAGGCAGGCGTCTTGGACTTCTTGCTGAGAGAGTGACGTCCTTTCCTGACCAGCTGATTGATGGTTGGCAATTTTTGCTCCCTTTCACAACGCAAAGGACGAGCTCCTTGGCTCATCCTTTGTAAACTTTAAGGGCCGGGCGGGAAACCCCGCGGTCACCCTTACGCTTATCTACAAATACAGTTTGACATGATAGCATATGAGAAAAACCCTGTCAACAGTGCTTACTCATGGAAAACCGATCCCTTAGGCATATTGGGACCAAATTAAATTTTCAAACTCAGGCATTGAAAAGGGCAAGGGGCGGCATTGCGTGGGGCTGCCGAGCCTGCGCTTGACAAACACAAGGACGCTTTGCTATATTGCCACCTGCGATGTTAAATGGCCTTGCTCCCCATAACGGGTACGCCTATTACTGGTATTTTACCTTTACCGGCGCCGATAGGCGCTCGGGGGGCTTAGGCGCGGTTATTTAAAACAGAGCAGCGTAAAAACTTACAGGGCCCTCCCGAGCGGAGGGCCTTTTTGTTTTCCGAAAAAAATCAAAAAACTAAATAAGGAGGACCGGATGATCATTATGAAAAAGGATGCGACCCAGGCAGAGATCGAGGGGGTGGTGGCCGAGGCCAGCAAATACGGCGTGCACTGTGACGTATCGCGGGGTGAGGTGTTGACTATCATCGGCTTGGTGGGAGATGAGCACAAGGTGCCATTTTCTCATCTAGAGGTCATGCCGGGGGTCAAAGAGGTGCGCATGATTGAAACCCCCTACAAACTTATCAGCCGTGAGTATAACGAGGCGTTTCAGGGCAAGGACGAAAGTCGTATCATCAAACTCAAGGGAGTGGAGATTGGTGGGGCAGAGCCGGTCTATATCGCCGGGCCGTGCGCTATTGAAAGCCGGACACAGCTTATGCGCATCGCCGAGGAGGTGAAGCGCGCGGGGGCGCACGTTTTGCGCGGTGGCATCTTCAAGCCACGCAGTTCTGTCCACTCCTTCCAGGGGCTTGGAGCCAAAGGAGCAGACGAAGCGCGCGAGGCCCTTAGCTGGCTTCGGGAGGCAGGCGAGCGTTTTGAGATGCCCGTGGTGACCGAAGCCCGCGGGGAATCACAGGTTAATCTAATCGCCGAATATGTGGATATCATTCAGATCGGGGCGCGTAACATGTACGACCAGGATCTTTTGGGCTACGTGGGGCGTGCTGGAAAACCCGTGCTTTTTAAGCGGAATTTCGGAGCCAGCATTGAGGAGTTTCTCTCTTTCTCTGAATATATTGCCGCCGAGGGCAACCGTGATATCATTCTATGCGAACGGGGGGTGCTGCCCATCGGTAAAGGCAAGAATCTGACGCGCTACACCCTGGATCTGGCTGCGGTGCCGGTGATAAAGAGAGAAACCTATCTGCCGGTCATTGTGGATCCCAGTCACGCTACCGGGCGGCGCGATCTCATCAGGACCATGAGCGCTGCTGCCGTTGCGGCAGGGGCGGGCGGGCTGGCAATTGAGGTACACTATAACCCTGCGGAGTCATGGGTGGATGCCCAGCAGGCTATCACTCCGGCCGAACTGAAGGACATCATTGACGATTGCCGCCAGATACATAAAATAGTAAAGGGGTAAATGGGGGTCAAAGATTCCCCCTGTCCTTGGGCCGGGTCTTATTTTAATAAGTCGGGAGGCTAATCAAATGAAAACGCTCAGCATACGTCATGCCCAAGGTGCGTACCCGGTCCTCATCGGGAGCCGCCTGGAGAACAGGCTGGCTTCATGGCTGGCGCGGCGCCAGATGCGGCGCCTAGTACTGATCAGCCATCCCGAATTGCTGGAGCAGTACGGGCGTGGTTTGTCAGAGAGCCTGGTCGGATTGGGTTTTGATCCGGTGGTCCTCAGCGTACCCTCCGGTGAGGAAAGCAAGACCCTTGAGGAGGCGGGGCGCCTCTATGACGAGCTCGGTCGGCACCTTATTGAAAGACAGACTCCGGTATTGGCCTTGGGGGGTGGAGTCATCGGTGACCTGGCTGGTTTCGTGGCGGCGACTTTTATGCGCGGCTTGCCTTTAGTGCATCTGCCGACTACCCTGCTCGCACAGGTGGATAGCAGTCTGGGTGGCAAGACAGCTCTCAATATTGGTTCTTTCAAAAATCAGATGGGCGTGTTCTACCCGCCGCAGGCTGTTTTCAGTGACCTTGAGGCCTTAAAGACACTCCCCGCACGCGAGATTGAGAACGGACTGGCGGAGATGATCAAGTGCTCCGTCATCCGGTCCCCGCGGCTGTTCCTGCTTATGGAGCGCTATATGGATCGCCTCCGGGAAGGGGATGAGCGAGTCATTGAGGAGGCGATCTTCATGACGGCGGCGGTCAAAGCCTGGTTTGTCAGCCGCGATGAGCGCGAGATAGGACTGCGTCAGGTGCTCAATCTAGGCCATACAGTGGGGCACGCGGTGGAGGCGGTCACCAATTTTCAGGTGAGCCACGGCCAAGCGGTCGCCATCGGTCTAGTGGCGGCGGCGAAGGCGGCGAACCGTCTCAAACTTTTCCCAGACCGCGAACTCGGGAGGCTGTTGGGCCTGGTGGCTTTGGCTGGCTTGCCACTGGCCATGCCGGGAATTGATTTGGCTGAGGTTATGGAAGCCATGAAGCATGATAAAAAGATATCCCGCGGACGGCTGCGCTTTGTGTTGCCGGTTCATATCGGCAGGGTGGTTATCCGGGAGCTCGAACCGGAGTTTGTGGCCGAGGTGTTGGCCGAGTTGTGAGGGGGCGCATTTGCGGGGTGATCATCTCTGGCGACGAGGAGGCCATTCGGGCAGCCTCGGGGTCGGTGGATCTGTTTGAGTTGCGGCTGGATTTGGTCGGCCCCGCCTGGACAGAAGTGGTGTGTTTGCTCACTAAACCCTGGATTGCCGTCAACCGTCCGAGAAGCGAAGGTGGTCTTTGGATAGGAACGGAGGAGGAACGCCTAGCTGAGCTTAGGCGGGCAGTCCTGGCTGGGGCAGCCATGGTAGATATCGAGTTGGCCACTCCGGAGCTCGGGCGGACAGTAGCGGATTTTAAAAAACGGGCGAAATGCCTTGTCTCTTATCATAATTATGCCGGAACCCCACCGCTTGCACGCCTTAAAGAGATCGTCGCTGCTGAAATCGGGGCCAAGGCAGATATCTGCAAGGTGGCAACGACGGCCAATGCTCTTGACGATAATGCGGTAATCATGGAACTGATAAAACAATTTCCCGAGACCGAGATGGTGGCTCTGGCCATGGGAGAGATGGGGCAGGTAAGCCGCGTCTTGGGTCCGCTGGCGGGTGGGGCGTTTGCCTATGGGGCGCTTAGTCATGGAGCGGAATCAGCTCCCGGGCAACCCACGGTGGCTCAGCTTGCTAGATTCTACGGAGCACTGGGGGCGTGAGTACCGGCCGAACTGCCCTCTGCGGCTTATTAGGCGATCCTGTAGTGCACAGCCTCTCGCCGGTGATGCACAGCGCCGCCTTTGCCGCACTGGGGCTGGATTATGCCTATCTGTCGTTTTGCGTTGCGCGGCAGGCAGTGGAGTCAGCGCTGGTCGGGCTTAGGGCGCTTGGAGCGCGTGGGGTAAACGTCACTGTGCCGCACAAGAGTGCCGTGTTGCCATTCCTGGACGCGCTTGACAGCACAGCGGAGCGAATGGGGGCGGTGAATACCATTGTTTTTACGGATGGTCGGGCAAAGGGCTATAACACCGATGCGTTCGGCTTTCTCCAGGCGCTGACGGCGGCAGGTTTTGATCCTGCAGGCAAAAAGGTAGCGGTGCTAGGAGCTGGCGGAGCGGCGGCGGCCATTGCCTGGGCCCTGAAAAACGCAGGCGGCAGCCCGGTTCTTGTCACCCGCCGGACGTCTTTGAGTAGGGGCCGCGCTTTGGCCCGCCGCCTTAGCTTGCCGGCTGAGGTTGCGGAGCTTGGAAAACTGAGGTCAGTGCTGGATGGCGTGGAGCTCCTGGTAAACGCGACCGGGGTGGGCACGACCCCGCACACTGATGCAACGTTGGTACCGGCAGAACTCCTCCGTTCCGGACTCACGGTGTTTGACGTGGTCTACAACCCGCGGGAGACTCGTCTGCTACGGGAAGCGCGACTGGTAGGTGCCCGCACCATCTCCGGATTGGAAATGCTGCTCTATCAGGGGGCGCGGAGCTTTGAGCTCTGGACGGGCAAAGTTCCGCCAATTGACATAATGAGACATGCAGCTTTGGGGGAGTTGGGAGAGAGCGTTTTTGTCGGACGCCCTGTTGTCCTGATTGGCTTTATGGGTAGCGGTAAATCCGTGGTGAGCAAGGCGTTAGCGCGCCGTTTGGGGCGTCGGCTTTTGGAAACGGACGCGATGGTGGAACGGGCTGCCGGAAAATCAATCGGGCGTATCTTTGCCGAAGATGGGGAGGCCGCTTTCCGGAGATGGGAGGCGGTGGCGGTGTGCGAGGCCTTAGCGGTGCCGGGGGCGGTGGTTTCCTGCGGTGGAGGCGTTGTCTTAAACGCCGCGACGGCCGCGTGCTTCAAAGAGAAAGCTGCGGTGATTTACCTGAAGGCCTCTCCCGAGGTGCTTGCGACACGGCTTGGGCATAGCCGGCACCGTCCGTTGCTCCAGACTGGAAACCGCCTTGCCGCCATTACCGCTCTTCTTAACGAAAGAAAGGCTTCCTACGAGCAGGCGGCGGATATCACCATTGATACCTCGCGCCTGAACGTGGAAGGCGTTGCGGATACTATAGCGGCGGTGATAAAGAGCGCGGGTGGCGCTGTGGCTTCCTCCTCTAACACAGATGGTGGGCGGGTGACAGAATCATTATCCTAACATGATATTTTGCGAGCAGGTTGGTATTTGATGAAAGCCTTTATTTCCAAAAGCGAGGCTACCGGTAGGGCGGCGGCTCCGCCATCTAAGAGCTATACCATTCGTGCCCTCATGTGCGCTGCGCTGGCTGATGGCGAGAGCCTTGTTCGCAATCCTCTAAAATCTGACGATACTATTGCAGCGATAAGCGTTCTGACGCGCCGGGGGGTGCGGATTACCGAAGAAGGGGGCGACTTGCGTGTGGTGGGCGGGGGACTTAAGATCTCCCCCGAAGAGTTGTTCTGCCGCGAGTCGGCCGCTACGCTCAGGTTCATGACCGCCATCTCAGCCCTCATCGCGGGGACAACGCGCCTCACTTTTGGCCCTGGTTTGGCCCGGCGGCCTATGCATCCCCTGCTTTCAGCCCTTACGGAATTGGGGGTTGAGTGCCGCCTGGAAGGCGATGCCATAATTGTTGAGGGCGGCAAGATTGCGGGTGGTGCTGTCAGACTTGGCTCCGATATAAGCTCGCAGTATATCTCGGCCTTGCTTCTTATTGCGGCGCGCATGGAAGAAGGGCTTATCATAGATATTGCCGCACCGCCGCGCTCTCGGCCATACATCTTGATGACGCTGGAATGCCTGAGACACTTCGGCGTCCGCGCCCTGCCCTCTCCCGATCTTACCCGGATTCGGGTCGCCCCGCAAAGCTATCAGCCTGCTACCTACCAGGTGGAGGGTGATTGGTCACAAGCTTCGTATCTGCTAGCGTTGGGGGCGCTTGCCGGTGAGGTGCTTGTCACCAATCTTAATGCCGAGAGCTTACAAGGCGACCGCGTCATCCTAAACCTCTTGCAAAAAATGGGCACCCGCTTTTCTCAGCGCGGAGGCTCGGTGATGGTTTCGCACTCGCCCCTGCGGGCGGTAAGCGCCAATCTGTCCGATGCCATTGATCTCCTGCCAACTATGGCGGTGCTGGCGGCCACCGCTGTCGGCGATAGTGAGCTATACGGTATTGCAAATGCTCGCCTGAAAGAATCCAACCGTGTGAGCGCTCTGTGCGAGGAGCTTGGCAAGATGGGCATCAGGATTATTGAGGAAGCAGACTCGCTCAGGGTCATCGGCGCGCAGCCGAAAGGGGCGGTGATAGATGCCCATGCCGACCACCGTCTGGTGATGGCCTTTGCCGTTCTGGGAGCGGCGGTGGGCGGTGTCACCATTCTGGGGGCAGAGAGTGTGGACAAGACTTTCCCCGATTTCTGGCGGGTGTTTCGGAGTTTGGGGGGCAGAGTGGAGCTCAGAGACTAGTAGCCGGGTCAAGGCCGGGCAGGAAATGATCCTTTAATCTTTATCATTTACTGACAATTGGAGATTGTGAAATGTCGTCTAATCAGATAGGCAAGTTTTTTACCGTTACCAGTTTCGGCGAAAGCCATGGGCAGGTAATAGGAGTGGTAATAGACGGCTGTCCGGCGGGCTTACCTCTGGACGAGGCTGATTTACAGCCCGATCTGAACCGCCGTAAGCCAGGACAGGGGGTGCACACCACTGCTCGTCGTGAGACCGACCGGGCGGAGATATGGTCCGGCGTATTTGGCGGTCGCACTACGGGGGCCCCGCTCTGCCTGGTGGTGCATAATCAGGATGCAGACGCGGCTTCTTATGAGACTCTGGAGCACTTGCTCCGACCGGGTCATGCCGACTACCCTGCGCGTATAAAGTATGGCGGATACGCGGACTATCGTGGCGGCGGCCGCTTTTCGGGGCGCATCACCGCGGGCTGGGTTATGGCGGGAGCGGTGGCCAAAAAGCTGCTGGCTACCATTGGTGTCGAGATCTCAGCTTATACGGTGGCCATCGGAGGCGTTGAGGCCTCGTTGCCTAACTGCGGGGAAGGTAGCGGTCCCCTGTCCAATCCTGTCTTCTGTCCAGACCCGGTCGCTGCCGAGCAGATGATGCAGGCCATAGGTGAGGCGATTCAGGCGGGTGACAGCCTGGGTGGAGTCATTGAGCTTATGGCCGTTGGTGTTCCGCTTGGCTGGGGTGATCCGGTGGGGGATGGGCTAGACGGGGCGCTGGCCAGAGCTTTCTTTGCCATCCCCGCCGTCAAAGGGGTGGAGTTTGGGGCAGGTTTTGGGGCGGCGCGCCTGCGCGGCTCAGAGAACAATGATCCCTATGTCATCCAGAACGGGCAGATCCGTCCCTTAACCAACCAAGCGGGTGGCACCCTGGGCGGTTTGGCAAGCGGTCTGCCAGTGGTAGCGCGCATCGCGTTTAAGCCGACCCCGTCTATCGCACGCGCCCAACGCACAGTCGACCTGCAGGCCATGGCTGAGACCACTCTGCGTATTGAGGGTCGGCATGATCCGTGCGTTGTACCCCGGGCAGTGGTAGTTGTCGAAGCTCTCGCGGCAATCGTGCTGGGCGATTTTGCCTTGCGGGCAGGTGCCATACCAAAGGTGATGGTGCGATGATCGAAGAACTGAGAGCTGAGATAGATGCCGCCGATGCCAAATTGGTGGCGCTCATCGCCCAGCGGCTTCGCTTGGCGGCCGAGATAGGGCAGGCGAAAAAAGAAGCTGGGCAGCCGGTGGTCGATCCGGCACGCGAAGTTGAGGTGCTGGCACGCGTCAGTGAGCTTGCACGACAGGGTGGGCTAGATGAGAGAACAGCGGAGACGTTCTTCCGCCAGCTTATCAAATTGGCCCGCGGTACTCAGTCGGCCTCGGTAGCGTTTCAAGGCGAGCCTGGGGCTTATAGTCAACAGGCGGCACATAGTTTTTTTAGCTCAGGGGTTTGCACTCTACCTCGGGTGAGTTTGGCAGAAGTCTTTGCCGCAGTTGGCTCCGGCGAGGCTGACTACGGTGCGGTGCCAATCGAAAACTCGCTGGAGGGGAGCATCTGCCAGACATACGACTTGTTATTGGAGTCTGATCTTGCGGTGGCTGGCGAGGTCGAGGTTCGGGTGACCCACTGCCTGATCGCCAATCCGGGTACTACTTTAGATAGTATAAGAAAGGTCTATTCCCACCCTCAAGCGCTGGGGCAGTGCCAATCTTTTCTGCAGCATATGGGCTGGGAGATGGTTCCCACCTATGACACTGCCGGTAGCGTAAAGATGATAAAAGAAAAAGAACTTGCAGATGGGGCAGCCATTGCGAGCGCCGAGGCGGCCAGCATCTATGGGATGCATGTCTTACGCCCTGCGTTGGAGGATAACCCTCATAACTTCACCCGCTTTTTCATTCTGGCGCGGGAGGATGCTCCCCCCACTGGGAATGATAAAACCTCGCTTGTCTTCTCCGTCAAGCACCAACCCGGCACGCTGTACGGCTTTCTGGGAGAGCTTGCCAAGAACGGCCTCAATCTGACCAAAATAGAGTCTCGTCCAACTCGCCGAACGCCGTGGGAGTACAATTTCTATCTAGACTTTGAGGGGCACCGCCGTGACGAAAAAGGACAGACGGTTATAGAGGGCTTGGCGAACCACACCACTTTTCTTAAGGTTTTGGGCTCTTATCCCAGGGCCAATGGGATGGACGTGCCGTGCATATAGCCATTGTGGGTGGAGCCGGCAAGATGGGTCGGTGGCTTGCTCGCCACCTTGCGGCGCAGGGGCAACAGATTACGCTTTTGGATCGGGATACGGCGGGATTAGAGGAGGCTGGGCGACAGCTTGAGGTGCAGACTGCGACTGATCTTGGGGTTGCCAGCGGGGCAGAAGCACTGGTGCTGGCGGTGCCCATCACGAGTTTTGAGGATGCTGCGCAGGCGCTTGCCCCTTATGTCCACGCCGGACAACTGGTACTCGACATTACCTCGGTGAAGGTCGCTCCCACGGAACTCATGCATCGTTATTTCCCGCATAGCACGACATTGGGTACACACCCCGTTTTTGGGCCGGGGGCTGATGGGGTGCGTGCCCAGAATGTGGTACTCACACCAACCGAGACTGCCGAAAATGTATTTGCAGACCGACTAGAGGAGATACTTAAAGGCTATGGGGCAAACGTGGTGCAGATGAGCCCTGCGAGACATGACCAGCTCATGGCGGCGGTGCTGGGGTTGGCGCATTATATTGCTCTGGTCGTGGGGGATACTTTATTGAGCTTGGATGACTCCAAGGAATTTGCACAGGTGGGAGGCCCCACATTCCGTGCCCTGCTCACCCTGGTCGAGAGCGTGCTACGGGAAGATCCCGCCCTCTACAGTGCCATCCAGATGCATCTTCCCGCTCTGCCAGATCTGGAGCAGGGGTTCGTTGCGAAAGCCCAATGGTGGGCGGAGCTGGTGGCTAAACGTGATGCCGCCGGTTTTCAAGACAGAATGTCATCTCTGCGCCACTGCCTCTCCGAACAGTTGTAGCCACCTAGCAATATTACCGAGGACGGCACAACGGGGCTGTTATTATGGCAGGATTCCATATCATTAGGTAGGGTGCCATGAGGCAAGATAGACATACCAGCGCTGAAACGACGGTGACCCTCCTGTTATAGGAACAAACATTGGCGCGACGTCTTTTTGAGCACGGCGGGTGAACTCATGGTCTTGGGTCCGGCTAAATCTCTTTCTTCTGTAGAATTGTTCCTGCCAGATACAGGCTGAGAATGATAAATACAAGAGTGACCGCTACTGCTCCCCAAGCCGCGCTGGTTGGTTCATCAACAAGGAGATAATTGCCCCAGCTCACAAGTTCGCCTGGTAGGTATTTCCCGAACCATGGCAAGCCTGAGGCGATGCTTAAGACAATGATGCTCACCAAGCCCAGGGCCCCAGCGGTAAGCTGGCGCCGGAAGAGGCTGGAGAACAGCAAGGTCATGGCAATGGTCAGTAAGAGATAAAGTAGCAGCAGGGCGTTCTGGCAGAAAAATCCCCAGACCGGGGCTTCCTCAAAAAGAATGTAGGTATAGCCCCAGCAGGCTAGGCCGCCCAAGATGGTGCCTATCAGGGTTGTCGCCCCGATGGCCTTAAATTTGGCCACTACGAAAGCCGTATAGCCTGCGGGTTTAGACAGCACCAGGGCTGCCGTGCCGCTCTCGCGCTCTCTGGAGATGGCACCCATAGCGACCAACACGATGACGAGTACTCCGAACTGCACCATGGTAGAGGCGTACTCGGCCATAGCCCCCATGGCTGTGGGGGGAGGCAGGATGGAGCCCATATCATCCCCGGCCAGTGCCAGGAGTTCTGGCAGGTATCTATACATAAGCGGCGTGGCGAGGCCGAAGAAAAGAAATACTCCGGCCACGATGATGATGCGGTTAGTGCGTACCTGCTCTTTTAGTTCTTTTTTTAAGAGGGCGGCAAGACCTTTCATGCGGCACCTCCCACCAGTTCCAGAAAGATATCTTCCAGGCTGGGCATGACCAGTTCATAGCGCAGGAGTGCCGCCCCGCTGGTGGCGATGATTTGCGGTAGCGCTTTTTTAGCAGTGCTCACATCTTTCACCTGCACGCGTAGCACGGGCATTTGAGTGTCGGCTACTTTCTCGGCCCTGATGACCCATGGTTGAGGCTCAATGGCTGATATAAGTCTGGCTGGGTCATCCTCCAGTTCAATCTCAAAGACGGAAGGCGCGTAGCGCGCCTGGAGCTGGATAACCGAGGACACTGTCACCAGTTTGCCCTTATTTATGATGCCCACTGTGTCACACACTCGCTCAACATCGGAGAGGATATGGGTGGACATGAACACCGTGGTCTCATCTTTTAGTCTCAGGATGAGTTCCAGCACGTCTCGCCGGCCAATAGGGTCTAGCGCCGACACTGGCTCGTCTAGGAAAAGTACCCGTGGTCGGTTGACCAAAGCTTGGGCGATACCCAGGCGCTGGCGCATGCCGCGGGAATAGCCTCCTACCTTTCTTTTGGCCGCCCCCGCCAGTCCCACCAGGGCGAGTAGTTCGTCCGCGCGCTCCCTGGCTACGGTGGAGCTTAGGCGGAAGAGATCGGCCGTAAAGAGCAGGTACTCTCGCCCAGTCATCCAGCCATAAAAAGCGGGCACATCGGGCAGATACCCTGCGCGTTCCTTGAGTTTGGGCATGCCTACTGCCACCCCGTCTATCCAGGCTTGGCCTGAACTCGGCTGTGCGAGGCCCATGAAAAGCCTCACCGCCGTGGTCTTGCCCGCCCCGTTTGGTCCCAGGAAACCGAAAACTGAGTGTGTCGGTACTTCTAGGCTGAGGTGGTCCAAGGCTACCACCGGCCCGTATTGTTTAGTTAGATTTTCACATCTTATAGCTGGCAACGGAACCTCCTCTGAGAATGATGACGCGAACTTGACCGTGAGCTTCAGTCCCGGACGGCATCGTCTTCAGCCGGTTCGTCCCGGCGGCCGAAGATGAAATATGCCAGCGGCCCCATGAAATTGATGATGACCACGACCAATATCCAGACCACCTTGTTGCCGCCGGTCACGTGCCGGCGCTGGGCAATATCAATAACTGCCCAAACCATGAGGCCGATCTCAATTAGGGCAAGAGGGATGAGAAGCGGCAAGAGTTTTGCCCAGTCGATGTCGCCCATGTTTTTAATTAAGTCGCCCATGTAAGCCTCCTAATTATTGATAATACTGAACCACTGCGGTTAAGATTGCGGCATACTCACTTCGTCTCCCCCGAGGAGAAAAACTTGCCTTTTTTGCGCCCTTTTACACATTCTGTAAGCAGGTACTCTATCTGACCGTTTATTGAGCGAAAATCATCTTCTGCCCAGGCGGCTAATTCCTTCCAAAGAGAATCAGCCACTCGCAGGAGTACTTGTTTTTTATCCTCGCCCCTTTTGGCCATATCAGTATAGCGAACCGCTGTTAACTACTGGCTGCGCATCCTTACTGCCGCAGAGTACAACAAGAAGATTGCTTACCATTGCGGCTTTTCTTTCCTCATCCAAGTGGACGATCTCTTTTTCGTTAAGCTTGGTGAGAGCCATTTCAACCATGCTAACCGCACCCTCGACAATCATCTGCCTTGCATCCACGATGGCAGTGGCCTGTTGGCGTTGAAGCATGGCAGCCGCTATCTCCGGAGCATACGCTAATTCTGTTATTCGTGCCTCAACAATCTCAAGGCCGGCGATATCCACTTTGGATTGGATTTCTTCTTTCAGCCTTTCGGCTATCTCCTGGCTGCTGCCCCGGAGAGATTTTTCACTCTGCTCACTGTCATCCGTTACGTCATACGGATAAAGCCTCACGATATTACGCAACGCAGAATCGCACTGAGTAGATAAAAACTCCATGTAGTTATCCACATTAAAAACTGCTTTCGCCGTGTTGACGACGCGCCAAATAACAACGATACCTATAATGATAGGATTCCCAAGCATATCGTTTATCTTCTGTCTATCGTTGTTCAGGGTCATGGTTTTCAGAGAGAGCTCTTTCTTTTTTGACGATGCAGTCATATGCCTGCTGTGTTCTAGGCCTTCAGAACTCCCAACGTTGCCGCCCGTGATGTCCGCCGATGCGGGGATTAACGGCGTAACAAAAGGGTTCGTAAAGAAAAAGCCAGGCCCTTTGAGGGTGCCGTAATACTTGCCAAACAGGGTAAGCACCAGCGCTTCTTTCGGCTTTAGTACTTTAAGGCCACCAAGAAGACACCCGCCAGCGACGATGATGATAGACCCTGTGACTATGAGCGGTATATTTTCCTGAAGTGCGCCGTAAATAATAGCTATGGCTGAGCCGATAAAGGCGATGATGAGTAGTAGCATGACGGACATGCCGCTTGTCGCCCAGGCTATTTTCTCCTCCATAGATGGATTGGTATGTGCAATATTGGTACGCTCTGCCATCAGTCATTCCCTCCTGTGGATGATATTGTTATAATATCATTATCATATCGTCATATTTTTGCTCTGTCAAGCGAGCGGGAAATCATCAAAGCTCAAACAAGTTTTGGTCATCTCCGCCTAATATACGCACCATATGGTAGGATGCCAATCTATCGCTTAGGCAATATGGGCAGATTGCTTGACAAGCGAATTAGGCTGTGCCATAATCGCTGCCCAGGTGGCAAGTCGGGTTTTCCCAATCTTGGAATCAAGCGTTGTCTGGACCCAGGCCAGGGATGACAGACTTTAACCGAGTTTTTAAAGAAGGGAGGTCATCCTTGAGCTTCACGGATAAGACCCTTACCTGTGCAGATTGTCAGGCGGCGTTCACTTTCTCGGCGACTGAGCAGGAGTTCTATTCCAAGAAAGGCTTTACCAATGAGCCCAAGCGCTGTCCGACCTGTCGGGCAGCTAAAAAGCAGCGCCTTGGTGGTGAAGCCGGCCAGCGGCAGATGTTTCCTGCTGTCTGCGCCCAGTGTGGCATAGAGACCCAGGTGCCGTTTGAACCGCGCACCGGCCGCCCGGTCTACTGCAGCGACTGTTACAGCCGCACTAAGCCTATAGGGAGCTAAAACTCGGGGGAAAAAGTATTATACCCCAAAGGGGGCGAGATATATCTCGCCCCCTTTGGCTTGACGCCCTTGCCGCTTAAAGCAAGGAAGCATGCGTCAAAGATTGACAGGGCAATCGGCGAAAGTACTTTACAGGCGATCGCCAAAAGTGCTAGAATCAGAGCTGTATGTATCTTTCGAAGACAAGGCTTGCTTTGGTAGCGGTGGCAGTCTCGGGACTGTGCCTGTCGGCGACGCCAACTCCGGCAGTTGCTAATTGCGTTACCGGCCCGTCCGTGGTGTCATCGGGGCAAGGGATGCAGAGCTGGGTTACGGAGAGCGCCTACCGGCTGTATGAGCTTCGCGGACACGAGTTCTGCGTGCGGCCAATGCAGTTACGTGGCGATTAGTCCGCTACTCTTCTCGGATCACTTAGCCTGCGCTATGGTGCCTCTTGATAGTGAGGCGTGAGCGCGGCGGTTAGTGTTAGTTGCTCGTGCGGTTTTGTGCGTCGGCAGGCACAAACTTAGCGGCTGGACAGGTAATCCCGCATATCAACGATAGGGCACCTCCGGTAACTCATTTTCCCATTAGAGCATCTATGATTTCATCAACTTGGCAATTATCCGGCCAAGTTAGGGCAGCATCTGCTACCCTAAACC
>JGI24702J35022_10000801_pt1 | contig 19427 bp, 15 predicted proteins | sample TergutTh196P4_FD_35022 | JGI IMG/M metagenome (IMG submission 35022)
CCTTCATAACCTTCGTCGCTTGTATAACGACCACCATTGCTGCCGCCTTTATAGCCGCCGCCGCTGCCGTTACCACTACCTCCACCGCCGCTGTCGTTACCACTACCTCCGCCGTCGCCTCCGCCTTCGTAACCTTCGATGTCATTTTTGTCGCCTTCGGTGTCGTCATTATCATTGCCATCATTTTCGTCGCGGTAGTCGCCTTTGACATTATCGCCATCGGTGTAATATTCGTTACCGTAGTAGTGCTCATTGTCGTCATTGTACTCATTACCGTCATTATACTCATTACCGTAGTAGTGCTCATTGTCGTCATTATACTCATTACCGTCATTGTACTCATTGCCGTCATTGTACTCATTGCCGTCATTGTACTCATTACCGTAGTAGTGCTCATTGCCGTCATTGTACTCATTACCGTCATTGTACTCATTACCGTAGTAGTGCTCATTGCCGTCATTGTACTCATTGTCGTCATTGTACTCATTGCCGTCATTGTACTCATTACCATAGTGCTCATTGCCGTTATAGTATTCACTATCGTCGTAGTACTCACTACTATCGTTATATTTGTCATCTTTGCCATAGTAGTTGCCATTAACGCCTTTTTCAAAATCGGAAGAGCTTGGGACATTGCCAAAACTGGAATTGTTTGAGGAATAATTGTCGTCAACTTCATAATCAAAGGGGACATGTCTGGCAGAGAAGGAGGAATCATCATTAGGCGCGTCCGAAAAGGAACTAAAATCAGAAGCGCCGACTGGTTTGGAGTCCTGAGCTATTCTTGCGTTCATGAGCAAATCAAATTTTGATTTTTTCGTATTATTATCAGGAATCGAGTGCTCTCTTACAACTCTCGCTCTATAAATATTACTGGCGCCATTTCCATTAATATTCTCGCTAGAATGCTTTAGACCGGCCTTCGTCTCGAACTTTTCCGTACTGTTTTTTTGATCCTTCTTTTTTCCAATACCATACAGTTCGCGCAGTCTTATGAAACTGTCAGTATTCATTTTTCCAGTGATTCTGTTTTTATTCCGCTTATCATTTCCCATAAATTTTGTAGGCCTTTATCTTGTGTATATAATTATATCGTTCTGCTATTGGAAAAGAAGTTTCAATTCTCACCAGATGTGTCATCGATCTTATGTATTGATGAACTTTCCTCAATGTAATTCTTTTTTCTGAACATGCTCTCTGATCTTATTTTCTTAACCTCAGGTTGATTGTGTCCCTTTGAAGAAGCGGATATATCAGTCATAGAACAATTCCCTTCAAAAACCGCGCCCTCATCCGTTATGAGTCTCCTGACAACGATGTTGCCGTATAATTTTCCCGTACCGAGAATTTTTAGGAAACCCTCCGCCTCAACTGAGCCCTCTACAATACCGGCTATGAAAATATTTGCCGCATATATGTTGCCGTTGACAAATCCTTCAGGTCCGATGAAGACGTCATCCTCACAGTGGATATCTCCACTTAGTTTACCTGACATATGGACGGAAGTTTCACTGATGACATTGCCTTCAATATTGACTTTTGAATCAATCGTCGAGTTGAAGATTTCAATCTTTTCTGGCCTATTCTTATCAAACAATCTGACACTCCCTTTCAATGTCCCCGGTCGTAGATAATTGATTCCGGGTAAAATGAACCGCATCCCGCGCACCGGCTTACCGGCCTTACCGGCCTACCGGCTACGGGCTCCAAACAAACCTAAGTGGCTTTCGGATCAAGAATTCCAATAAAAAACAAGTTGCTAAAGCTGAAGGCACTGATCGCCGCAACGCGCGGCGCCCTGGCGTCGCCTGCATGAAACGAAGAGGACCGCGTTTCACCGAGCCAAGTTAGGTTATAGGCAAAACCACATTTGAAATCCCAGATACAAACGTCAGTAATTCATCATGCAAGGCTGTTATACAAATAAATACTTGTTTAACAATTGTCAGCAAAACATCTTGTAAGGCTATTATACCAATTATTACTTGGTTTTACAATAGATGTGGCAATGTGATAGTATGTTGTTAACAATGGTTGACAATGCGATAGCATGTTGCTAGTAATGGTTGACAATGCGATAGCATGTTGCTAGCAATGGTTGACAATGCGATAGCATGTTGTTAGCAATGGTTGACAATGCGATAGCATGTTGTTAGCAATGGTTGACAATGCGATAGCATGTTGTTAGCAATGGTTGACAATGCGATAGAATGTCCGTGGAGGCGTAGATGTTATTGCTTAGGCATGCTGAGGGTATGAAAGAGGAGAAGGCTGCAACGGCGCCGCCGATTGGAGAAGAAAGGCTGCAACGGCGCCGCCGACGGGAGAAGAAAGGCTGCAAATGGTGACGTTAACAGGAGGAGAAGGCTGTAAACGGCGATGATTTTGCGTTTAACATCTGATTTGTGATATGAATGATGATTTGATGAGAGAAAAGCTCCTGCGTTTGAAAGACATGATGAGAGAATATAGACGAGTTGCGGTTGCGTTTTCTGGGGGCGTTGACAGCACATTTTTATTAAAGGTTGCCGTTGAAGAATTAGGCGATAACGCTGTTGCAATTACGTCTGAATCTATTCTGAGCGCGACAGGGGAGATTTCTAACGCGAAAGCCCTTGCCGCGAGTATTGGCGCTAAGCATATAATTATAAATCAATCGCCGCTGTCTAATAAAAGATTTGCCGCAAACCCCCCAAACAGGTGTTATTTTTGCAAGCTCGAAATATTCGGCAGAATGATTGAGGAGGCGGGCAAACTAAATATCAGACATGTCCTTGAAGGAACGAATAAAGACGACGAGGACGATTTCAGGCCGGGGTCTATAGCTGTTGCCGAACTCGGAGTCCTATGCCCGCTCAGGGAAGCCGGGCTTAGAAAGCATGAGATTCGCATGTTATCAGCAGAATACGGGTTAAGCACATGGGATAAGCCCTCGCTCGCCTGCCTAGCGTCACGAATACCATACGGCAGTGAAATAACTCCGGATAAGTTAGAGATGGTTGATAAGGCTGAAGATTATTTAAGGCGTTGCGGGTTTAGCCGTAGCCAAATCAGGGTCAGGCATCATGACGACGTCGCTCGGATTGAGTTGGATGCCGACGGCTTCCGGAGGTTATTTGAAAGTGACATAAACGAAGTAATATATGATGAATTTAGGAGAATTGGATTCAAGTATGTTTCGGTCGACCTTCGCGGGTACAGAACAGGCAGCTTGAATGAGTGAATAGGTGAATGTGTGAGTGAGCGAGTGGAATAATGGGCAAATTTATTGAATCAGGTATGAGATTCGTTTTTCGTCTCCGGTTCAAGATCTGCTTCAACGATGACAGCAATACTGTACTTATGCTCGATTCTGTTAGTGTTTATTATTACCAAACAAAAAGCTTACATTATATTTCTTGATAAATATTGCTGTATTGATCTATATAGCTCTGCGGATTGTTCAAATACTGGATTAATTCCTCCAAAACAATGCAGTCAAATCGGTTATGTCCTGTTTGGTCATAGTAAATCTCATGGGTAAACCCGTGATACCTGCGTCTATCAAAGTAATCAGGTAATAGTGTCGATATCGCCTGAAATTCATCTTTCCACTTTGCACCCATTGTCTAAACAATGACAAGACCAATCTCTGACGGATACTTATCTTCATTTTCAAAGTCTTGTATTAAGTCATCAAAATTAACTTTAAAAATACAACCGCCCGACCACTCGAAAGGTTGTTGATTCCCGGTCTGATTTTTGTTATAGTACGTGAAGATAGTTGCCAAATAAGCGAAATTAAGTTATTAGGCGATTAGCTCATGGAGGACGCATGATAATGGAGGACGCATGGTAGTGGAGGACGCATGGTAGTGGAGGACGCATGGTAGTGGAGGACGCATGGTAGTGGAGGACGCATGATAATGGAGGACGCATGGTAGTGGAGGACACATGGTAGTGGAGGACGCATGGTAATGGAGGATGTATGGTAATTGATAAGAATGGAAAAGTCTTCGGAAAAATAAGCGTTATAGATATTATTATTGTTCTATTCCTTATTGCGGCGGTAGGGTTTGCGGGATCAAGGTACTTATTCTCAGACACCCAGAGTGCACTCACAGGTTCTGGGTCTGAAAAGCTCGAAATCACTTTTTACGCTGAAGAAGTGAACGACTTTGTAGTGGACGCAATCTCAATTGGAGATTCGACAATGGAGATGGCTCAATATGCCAGTTTTGGCACAGTATCAGATATTGTTGTTGGGCCGTCAATAACATGGTCGCCAGATACTGAGGGCAATGTCCATGCAGCCGCCAAGGAAGGCTATTATAAATCTGTCACCTTAAAAATGAATGCCAATGGCTCTATTAATGATGTAGGATTCTCTGTTGACGGGACGACTTACTTCGTAGGCAGGACGATTATCCTGTACGTGGGGAAAGCAGGCTTTCAGGGCAGAATAGCCAGTGTAGAGAGAATTGACTAATGTTAAAGAACGCGCTCATGTCAAGTCTTTTTATAAGTAATATTTCGGCGTTTTTTTCGTTTATATCGCGAATTATAACGAAGAGCTTTACGTGGGGTTTTTTTGCGCGTCCCGAACGGTTGTCATTCGCATTCGAAAAAAGCAGGATCGGTTCACTGGCGATCCTGTTATTCCAAAAATACACCAACCTGCTGAGGCGCTGTGGCGCATTTTTGGATAGGTTATTGCGCAACACGCTGTCTCTCTGGCTCGTTAAGTGGCTTGGAGAGCGCTTTTACGTCCTGTTTTATGTTTTTATCGCGATGCACTCACTTCTGGCTTATGAGTATTACAGGAATCCAATAACTGTTGTGGCAACCGCGCTTTTCCTTGTAAGCTTCTCCACGCGCGTTGCTTTTGATACGGGAGCTACGTCATCCGATACGGGCGCCTTTTCACCATATACCGAAGCCCAATCTGCTTCAGGCGCCACGCCCTCTGATACGGGCGCACTTTCATCCGATACTGACGACCCATCTGCTACGGTCGCCGCGTCCTCCGTTACGGTCGCCGCATCCTCCGTTACGGGCGTAAAGCCCTCCGTCTCGGGAGCGTCATTTGATCTAAAGAGGACTGACATAGTATTCCTGTTCTATTCTGTGACAATCCTGTTTTCAGCGGTGTATTCCCTTTTCGGTCCTGGTTCAGGATCTGCTTCGACGACAACGGCAATATTGTACTTATGCTCGATTCTGTTGGCGTTCATAATTGCCAATTCTTTTACAGACGTGAAAAGGCTGCTCCAACTGATAAAAATAATCGTGTTATCGACATTTGTAATGTCGATTTATGGTCTGGTGCAATTCGTCAACCGTGTGCCTGTCGATATGTCTCAGGTCGACCAGACTACGGGGGGGGCCAGCTTAGCTATGGGCAGGGTGTCGTCCACGCTTGGGAATCCAAATGTATTCGCAGGGTGGCTTGTTCTTGTTATCCCATTTATTGTATCACTCTTTTTTATAGCCAAGAACTTTAGGAAAAAGCTGCTTTATTTAATAATCTCCCTGTCTGCAATTGCTTGCCTCGCGTTTACACTCTCCCGTTCGGGATGGATCGGGGTTTTCGCCGCCGCTGTCGTCTATCTGTTTCTGCTGAATTGGAGGCTTATACCCGCGTTTACCGTTTTGGGGGTTGCATGTCTGCCGTTTGTGCCCCGATTCATTATAGACAGGCTTATGATAACAGGGAATGACACCTCGAGTATTTATCGCTTATCGATCTGGGCGGGATCATTCAGGATGGCCCTTGACAATTGGTTGACGGGAATCGGTATAGGACTGGAATTCTTTAAAAGATTTTTTAACAATTATGTATATACGGCATATGATCAGGCGCCCGTTCACTCGCACATGCTCGTCTTACAGATATGGCTTGAATCGGGTTTAGCCGCTGCATTTGCATTCATATGGTTTTTTCTAAGATTGATAAAAAAAGGCCTTCGAGCTGCAATGTCCGGGCGCGATGACCACAGTTATATTCTAAAGGCTTGCATTTCTTCGTTTGCCGGGTTTATGGCTCTTGGGGCGTTTGAATACACCTGGTTTTTCCCAAGATGTATGAATATGTTCTTTATTATCACCGGCGTCTTTATGAGCGCGCTGAGTATTGCGCCGAATGCATCAAATGCCTCAAATGCGCCAAATGCCTCAAATGCGCCAAATGCCTCAAATGCCTCAAATGCCCGAAGCTAAGCCAACACGCCTAATGATACTGCCCACACTCCGGACAATACTCCACAGGTATCTCGGGGATATCAATAACTGTGTCGTCAATATAGACCTCAAATCTGGGGTCGTCCATTCTCAAACTCAGGGTATTGTCAAATTGCACTTCTTTCATTTGCTGCAGCATCATGTCTTTCACTTCTTCATAAGGCATTTGCACTTTTTTCTCGAGTTTCATGACATGGTATCCATATTCAGACTCAACGATATCGCTTTGCCCGATTTTCGCTTCAAAACTCCAATTAATGAATTCCGGGACGAGATCCGCATATCTGTTGAACGTGTATTCTCCGCCGTCTTCGACAACACTTGGATCTTCCGAGTATTCCATGGCGAGGGCTTTTATATCTTCCCCGGCTCTGACCCTTGCAAGTACTCCTTCTGCCAACGCCTTCGAATCCTCTCTGGATCTGTTCCCGGATCCGCCTTCGTAGCGAAAGAGAACATGTGTTACAGTAGCGTCTTCAAAGTAATCCTTATATAAGTCATAGTCCATTTTTACGTCTTCCTCGTCAATTTCAACAGCTTCAATACTCTCATTGAAGTATTTTTCATGGAGCATGGCTTGTATGTAAATTTTTTTGAATAAATCCACAGAAATACCATAAGTTGTATTTATAGCTTTGGCGAAATCTTCGTCGCTTTCAAAAAAACCTATCTGCGTTAAATGTGTGGCTTCGATTTCTAAGAGGTCATTCTCTGTTAAGAAAGTTCCGTTCTCCCTTGCCAATACATCCAGTATTTTGAATTTTTTAAGTTCGTTCACAGCGTAATTCAAGGCGTAATCGCGGGCGGGAGTCTGCCCGTCTATCAGACTGTCCCAGTAAGCTTCCTCCTCTTCGCTTCCGGATATGATCCCGGCCTCATCCAAAATGGCGTTTGCAACAACCGATGTGAAGTATCTGAACTCACCTACGGTGAAGTCTTCAATGACGTCTTCAGCCATGAGGGTTGCGAATACCACATCCTCATCCGCCGTATCCAAAACCTCAGAGGCGGATGAAGGCGCTTCGCCGCTTGTTGAAACCGCCGTAGGTTGCTCTTCTGTGACATCAGGCGCTGTGCTTTGCTCAACCTGAGTGGTGGTAGTAGCCTGTACTTCGGTGGCGACGTCTGCAAGGACAGCCGGAATCTGAGCGCTCCCACCGCAACCGACCAGAAAAAACACTAAAACAATCATAATAGCCGCTGTATATATGACCATGTTATTCACTGCGCTTCTTTTCATAATATGAACATTCCTTTCTGCAAAAGACACAAAACAACCAAACAACCACAACTTGTCTGACTGGAATTGTCATGCCCCCTTCCACGCATCTAGAAACTATGATAAACTTTGTCTAATATAATGTCAAATCAGTTGTAGCCAAAATGCACACAAAGTTATGACCGAATTGTTAATTCTTTGGCGCCGGTTTGGCTGTTAATTTTTTATATTGGTAATAGAAAAGAAAGAGGCTAAATATGTCCGAACAGAATAACAGGATCATAGTTTTTGACACTACACTGCGGGATGGGGAGCAGACTCCGGGAGTTAACCTGAATATATCAGAAAAACTCGACATTGCGAGACATCTTGAGCAAATGGGGGTCGATGTTATTGAGGCAGGTTTCCCGGCGGCGTCCATCGGCGACTTCAAAGCCGTACGCGCGGTTTCTAAAGCTGCAAACTGTACTGTCGCCGCGTTGTGCAGATGTGTGACCGATGATATTAGGAAGGGCTGGGAGGCGCTCAAGTTTGCGAAGAAACCCAGAATACACGTATTTATTGCGACCTCGGAGATTCATATGAAATATAAATTGAAGATGGCGGTTGAGGATGTTTTCAATCGCGCTGTGGAGAGCGTACGCTTTGCGGCTGGTCTTTGCGGAGACGTGGAGTTTTCATGTGAGGACGCCAGCCGAAGCGACCCGGCGTTTTTGCACCGTATCGTCGAGGCTGTGATCGACGCCGGCGCGTCCACAGTTAACATCGCCGACACTGTTGGGTACGCCGTACCTGATGAATTCGCGGAATTGATACGCGGTATTCGTTATAACGTTCCAAATATCGATAAAGCTGTTCTCAGCATACACTGCCATGACGACCTTGGCCTCGCGGTGTCCAATACCCTTGCTGCGCTTATGAACGGCGCGCGTCAGATAGAGACGACGGTAAATGGTATTGGCGAGAGGGCCGGCAACTGTTCTATGGAAGAGGTCGTCATGGTTCTGAGCACCAGAAGCGCGTTGCTGAATCTCACTCACGGAATAGATACAAAGAGAATAACCCGGACAAGTCAGCGCGTCTCAAAATTGACTGGCGTACCGGTTTCGGAATACAAATCTGTTATAGGCGCAAACGCGTTTACGCACGAATCAGGCATACATCAACACGGCGTGCTGAAAAACCCGCTGACATATGAAATAATGACTCCGGAATCGGTTGGAAAGAGTGAGCGGTCCGTCGTTTTGGGAAAACTTTCCGGCAGGCACGCTTTTATCAGCCGGCTCGGGATTTTGGGGTTTGAACTGTCGAAGGAGGAGGTTGACGAAGCTTTTGAGCGGTTCAAGACGTTGGCTGACCGTAAGAAGAACATAACCGACGACGACCTTGAAGCCCTGATGAACCATAAGATCGCCGAAGTTCCGGAACGTTTTAAACTTGACTCCTTTCAGGTCCTGAGCGGGAATAAGATTCAGGCAATGGCTGCAATTACTATCAAAACCGTTGACGGCAAAATGACTGCGGAGTCGTCAACAGGAGACGGGCCCATTGACGCGGCATATAACGCTGTTGCGCGAATCGTAGGCGGAGAATGGCCCTTGGCGTCATACGACATAAAAGCTGTGACCGAGGGAGAAGATGCTTTGGGCGAAGTAACCATACGCATAAAAAAGGATAACAAACTCTATACGGGCAGGGGCCTAGCGACCGACGTCATCGAGGCGTCTATCCTGGCTTATGTCAATGCGATAAACCGCGTATTTGCCGAACAGGAAAAGGAAAAAACATAAGGCGCTCTACATCGCCGGCAACACCACCGCCGCAAGCGACGTCGGCAACACCACCGCCGCAAGCGACGCCGGCAACACTGCCGCCGCAAGCGACGNCGGCAACACCACCGCCGCAAGCGACGCCGGCAACACTGCCGCCGCCGGCTACGGTGTTGCAACCGAGGTTCATGCTGTGCGCCGGTGGATGTTTGCAACTACTTTCTCAACTTATCAAGCGCGTCCGATAGCATCTCCCTGACAACAACGGGATCAGCTTTGCCTGCTGTTTTTGACATGGCCTTTCCCATTAAGAATCCCAGTACTTTTTCGTTGCCCGCCAGAAATTGACCAACAGATTTGGAGTTTTCCTCTAAAACAGAGGAAATAACACCCTCGAGGAACGAATTGTCGGTCACCATGCCAAGATCATTATCTTTAACATAGGCCACAGGGTCTATATCTTCGTTGTAAATCAGGGTCAGTATTTTTTTTGCTGTTGCGCGATTTATTGTCTTGCTATCGACCATTGAGATCAATAACGCGAATTTATTGCAGTCAATTGAGATGTCGTCGTACGACTTGTTCTCGTCTGTAGTCATTGAGAGCAGTTCTGTGACGATCCAGGATGCGACGTCCCTGGCGTTTAAGCCATGCGCCATGACGCCGTCGAATATATCCGACAACCGTTTGCTGCCGGTTATCAACCTGCTGTCCTGCTGTGACGCTCCGAGCTCGCCAGTCATTCGGACGTATTTATCATGGGCGCTTTCAGGGAGGGCGCTTTTGACTTGATCGATCCAATCGGTCGATATACTTACAGGCATTATGTCCGAACATGGGAAATACCTATAATCCATGGCGTCTTCTTTAGTTCGCATTGAGAAGGATTCTCCCAGATTGTCATCCCAACGGCGGGTTTCCTGCACAAGTTCCGCGCTCCGCCCCTCTTCCAGCGCGCTAATATGCCTTTGACTTTCAAACTCGATTGCCCGTGAGATAGAACGCAGGGAATTCAGATTCTTCATCTCTGTTCGGACGCCCAGCCTATCTGTCCCTGCCTCGCGCACTGAGAGGTTGACGTCGCAACGCATAGAGCCCTCTTGTAGCCTGCAATCCGAAACTCCTGCAAACGCCAGAAGAGACCGGAGCTTTTCCACATAAGCAATAACCTCATCGGCGGTACGAAAATCGGGTTTGCTCACGATCTCAACCAGAGGTACGCTTGCGCGGTTGTAATCTACAAGAGTCACGCCGCGCTCATGGACCAGCTTTCCGGCGTCTTCCTCTATGTGTATCTGCTTTAGATTGATTCGCTTACCTGCGCCTCCATTTGTCTCAATTTCAACGTATCCGTTGCGGCATATGGGGGCAAACCATTGTGTTATCTGATAGCCACAGGACAGGTCAGGATAGAAGTAATTCTTTTTGTCAAATGTTATCGTGGGAGATATTTGACAGTTTGTTACCAACCCGGCTGCAATGCCAAGTTCAACTGCCTTTCTGTTCAAGATGGGGATCATGCCGGGCATGCCTGCACAGGCAGGGCATACGTTCTCATTTGGTTCCGCTCCAAATTTTGCGCTGCACGAGCAAAACAGCTTAGATTCAGTGTCCAATTCAACATGGACTTCAAGTCCCATCACAACCTCATATTTCATAAACATGCCCCCAAATTTGTCATTAATAATATATCTAAAACCTAAATAATATATCTAAACCTAATGCTCAATGCCCAATGACTCAACAAAAGAAAACACTGCATTTTCGCCGCCATGTGGCGCAATCAACTGTACAGGTGAAGATCCTATCCTGAAAGAAATCGCCGAATATCCACATAGGGAGGGCAGAGAGTATAGAGCGGACTGAGCGTATTTGTCTGAGGCGCCTTGAATTTCAGCCGGCAGTATTATGGCGTCGACTTGCGAGAACAAGTTATCATAATAGTCCTTCATCAAACCTCTAAGCTGCATGGATTTGTAATATAATTTTTCATAGTGCTCGTGTGACAACACCATACACCCGACCAGCACAGCTAGCTTTAAATCTCTCCCAAAGCCTTCGGAGCGGGACTTGACATACATATCGTTCAAACTGGAGGCGCCAGCTCGTAATCCAAACTTCACTCCGTCATACCGGTTAGTAGCGCCGCATATTTCAGCGCTGGCAAGAATATAGAATACCTGCTCGATTTTGTCAAAATATTTGAGATCTACCTCGATGAATCGGGGTCCGGCATCCGCCTCTGAAGTTGTGCACTCTGCCGTATCCTGCGTGATTGGCAGGCGCAATGATTTTGAAAATCCTATTCTGATCGTTTTCTCTGGCGCTCTTCCGGCGCTATACATATAGATATTTTTGGGAATGCTTGTTCCGTCGTTCTCATCATACCCGGAAATTGTGGAAAGCATCTCAATTCCATCTTTTATATTACGGCAGAGTACGCCGATCTGATCCATTGAGGGAACTGCCTGTATCAGGCCAAATCGCGAAACAACGCCATATGACGGGCGGATATATATTAATCTGTTTTGGGCTGCCTGACGTCTCAGTTTTCCAAAAGTATCATTGCAGAGCACAGTATCACATCTGCCTTCAAGAATGTTGGTTATTGGCGCAGCCAAAGGCTCCTCCACTGACGCGGCGTCTGCTGCAGCCAAGTCATGTGGGCTGTCAAACAAAGCGTCAATCCCGAATTCATCGGACACGACCGATCCGGCGTATTCCATCCGTTGCGCGACGCATTTATCGTAAACAGTCGCGCTGAAAGGGGCCTTAAACCCGTTAAGCACGCGTGAACCCGCGGTGCATACACTATCTTTAACCATTATGCTATCTTCGAGCATGAATCGCATAAAACTCCTCCTTGAACATGAATCGTGTAGATCTCTTTTTGAGCAAGAATTGCATATAACCCCTTCTTTAGCAAGAATTGAAAAACTTTCTCAGTCCAACGCTTTTGGCGCCTGAAAATAACCGTAATACTCATCGGGTGCATTTGAGAGCAGCTCGTCGCGGGAGATGATTTTTTTTGAAATATCGTCTCTTAAGACAGCTTCGAGCCGGACAACGCTGACAAGCGGCGGCGCGTCTGCAGTCTTGATCGTGTCACCGCCCGCGGGTCCGCCTGCGCCTCTGTCTGTGACTTCGCCCATGTCTCCGTCCGCGACTCCGCCTGCGCCTCTGTCTGTGACTTCGCCCATGTCTCCGTCCGCGACTCCTCCTGCGACGCTATCCGCGACTCCTTCTGCGACGCTATCCGCGACTCCTTCTGCGACGCTATCCGCGACTCCTTCTGCGACGCTATCCGCGACTCCGTCTGCATCACTGCCTGCGTCGCCAACCGTGTCTTTGTCCTCCGCTTTTGCGCTTGCCTCAGCCTCAACTTTTACTCTTGCCTCTGCCTCTGCCTCAGCCACCTCTTTTGCGCTTGCCTCCGCCTCCGCCTCAGCCACCGCTTTTGCGCTTGCCTTCGACTCCGCCTCAGCTTCAGCCTCCGCTTCCGCCTCCGCCTCAGCTTCAGCCTCCGCTTCCGCCTCCGCCTCCGCCTCAGCCTCAACTTTTGCTCTTGCCTTCGACTCCGCCTCAGCCACCTCTTTTGCGCTTGCCTCCGCCTCAGCCAGCTTTTGAAAGCTATTCTCAAGGATATTGACGGCACGAAGTGTAAATTCGCGCTCTTCGGTTGTCAAGCACAGTTTTTCCATAGCTTCGTACTTCATTAGCGTCTGATTATCCATCTGATAAGCCTTTCATTTATTAGTTTAAAATGCATCTCTTATTAGTTTAAAATGCATCTCTATCTAATTTTAAAATACAACTCAATTTTGTTTTAAAATGCACATCTATCTGATTTTAATATGTACTTCCCGTAACTGTTGTTCGGTAACAAAACTGGGCGCCCCGAGTAGAGTGTCCTGAGCGTTGCTGTTCATTGGGAAGGCTACAACCTCCCGTATGTTTTCCTGCTGAGCTATTAACATGACAATTCTGTCTAATCCTGGCGCCATTCCCGCGTGAGGAGGCGCGCCGTATTGGAAAGCGTTAAACAGCGCCGGGAATTTCGTTTCGATATCTTCCCTGGAATACCCAGCTATTTCAAAGGCCTTTTGCATAATTTCCGGCTTATGGTTGCGAACGGCGCCGGACGACAACTCAACCCCGTTGCAAACTATATCATATTGGTATGCCAGTACATCAAGGGGATCCTTCGTCAAAAGCGCGTCCATTTCACCCTGCGGCATCGAAAATGGGTTATGCGTAAACTCAATTGCGCCCGTTTCATCATTTAATCCAAACATCGGGTAGTCTACGATATAGCAGAAATCAAACCTCGAATTGTCAATCAAGCCCAGTCGCGCGGCAAGTTCTGATCTGATTTGCCCTGCCAGTCCGTCAACCGCTTTTGGCGCGTCGCTTATAAAGAAAAGCGCGTCGTCGTTCTTTAGCGATAGCATATCTTTCAATTCGTCCTGCTTTTCCGCAGTCAGGTATTTGACAATCGGCCCTTTCAATTCAAACCCTTCGATAACTGAAATGTAACCAAGCCCCTTCATACCGATACTTGTTGCATATTCCAACATCCTTTCAAAAAAAGACCTTGGAGCGGACGCACAATTTGGCGCCACGACGCCTCTGACGGGTTTTTTCCTGAAAGGCGCAAAATCGACGTCGGAGAAGAAATTGGTCAAATCCTCTATAATAAGCGGGTTTCTTAGATCAGGTTTGTCGGTTCCATACTTTTTCATTGCATCTTTGAACCGGATACGTTTGAAGGGGGCGGCGCTCACCTTTTTATCAGTGAAATGGCAAAATGTGTCGTACATGACAGTCTCCGCGACCGCAAATACATCCTCCTGCGTTGCAAACGACATCTCGAAATCAAGCTGGTAGAATTCGCCCGGAGAACGGTCGGCGCGCGAGTCTTCGTCACGAAAGCACGGCGCGATTTGAAAATATTTATCAAATCCGGACGTCATCAACAATTGCTTAAATTGCTGTGGCGCCTGGGGTAGCGCATAAAACATGCCGTGGTGCTTTCTGCTGGGGACGAGATAGTCCCTGGCACCTTCGGGCGACGAGGATGTTAAGATAGGCGTTTGAATCTCCAAAAAACCGAGGTCTTCCATCTTTTTTCTTAGAAAACTGGTGATTTTTGAGCGCAGCACAATGTTCTTTTGCACGGCGGGGTTCCGCAAATCCAAGAAGCGGTATTTCAGCCGAACTTCCTCCTTTGTGTTGACAGACCCCTTTATTTCAAAGGGAAGCTGATGCTTTGAAGTCCCGAGAATGGTTATTTTCTCGGCTGACAACTCAACCTCGCCTGTTTCAATCTTTTTGTTGATTGTCTCGTCGTCGCGCCTCCGTAAACGCCCGGCAACAGAAATCACGTATTCGCGAGCCAGCTTTGTGAACATATCACTGTCATTGCAGACGACCTGAGTGACCCCATAGTGATCACGCAGGTCGATAAAGATCACACTGCCATGATCCCGTATGGTATCGACCCATCCTGCTAAACGAACGTCGTTTCCAATGTGACTTGTTCTTAGCTCACCGCAATTGTGCGTCCTATATTCATTCATAGTTGCTATAGTCCCCCTCATGATGAAATAGTATTCAGCATAAATGTCGTCCGCTTAAATATCCGGCGGATCCCTTTGTGTATAAACCTATTTATACACAAAATCTCGTACACCTGTCAATTACCAATAAATCGCGCTAATGATTCACGCCAATAAACCTCAATAAATCGCGCTAATGATTCGCCTGTCAATTATTTGTGTTAGCTCGCAATGATAAGATTGGGAAACCATATAGGATTAAATCATTTCAGGGTTATAATAGCGCCGCATTCTGGTTATAAAAGGGTTATAAAACTGACGTATCTTGTTATAATATTGACGCATTCTGGTTGTATTTGGCCGGTCATTGTGGTACGATTTCCGGTAATCGAAAATCTTTCCTTTTGACTGCGGTTGAACAATTGCCTACCTACTTTAACAGCAGATTGCAGACTGTAAGCAGTTGACAATAAGCGGCGAGTAGTTGGCAATGAACGGCGAGTAGTTAGCAATGAGTGGCGAACAGTTGGCAATGAACGGCGAGTAGTTAGCAATGAGTGGCGAACAGTTGGCAATGAGCGGCGAGCAGTTGGCAATAAGCGGCGAATAGCTAGCAATGAGCGGCGAGCAGTTGGCAATGAGCGGCGAGTAGTTGGCAATAAGCGGCGAATAGTTAGCAATGAGCGGCGAGTAGTTGGCAATGAGCGGCGAGCAGTTGGCAATGAACGGCGAGCAGTTGGCAATGAACGACAACAACTAGCAATGGGCGACAAGAAGCGTACAATGAGCGGTTGGTGGCAGGCAGAGGATGGCTATGGGCGCCATAACCCATGGCGAGGGGCGATAAATGAGATTCAGGAATTTTGCGTTCATCGCTGTTTTCTTTATAATATGCCTAACTATTTTTACGTTGGTGATATTCACTGAACCGATAGTTGGCGTCGCCGACCAGGGAGATTTCTCAAGGGTCTTCTTCGGTATTGAGAGGCCTAACTCAGAAATATGGGAGAACGACCATTTTTTTAGATATGTCGTACCTGAGTACAACCTCTCGCCATTTCCACATTCAATGCTCTACTTTCGACCTCCGGTCGTCAGCCAGATATATTTTGTCTACGCAGGGAGGCTGCTTTCGAGGGCAATAGGGCTTGATTATTTCAATCAGTATGTATACGCGATTTTTACAGGCATTATCTATATACTGGGATTAATTTCCATATACTTTGCGCTTCTCCCGAAAAAGACGATAATTCGGGTTCTGCTGGCTTCAGGACTAATTTTTATCTTTATGGACGGGCGGTGGATACAGTGGTTTAACAGCTTGTACGGAGAGCCAATAGTGATGACGGGCATCTTGCTGACAATTGGCGCGTTCTTGCTGATAGAGAAATTCACGCTTCTTAAAAAGGGAACGCCGGCGCTATTAATTATCATGCTTTTTTTTGCTGAAGTAGTGATGGTCGGGGGAAAGATACAGGCTGTGGCGCTTATCTTGACTGCGCTGATTCTTAACGGCTTCATTTCAGTTATGATCTGGAAAAGCGCCGTCGCACGGACATGGGCCAAGTGGGCAAAAATGGCGTTGTTGAGCGCATTAACTATGTTGCTATTATATTACTGTAGCGGCGTACCTGGTAGCTTGGAAATAACATTTAAAGACACCTTGTATCAAAGTGTATTTAAAGGGTTGCTGTTAAACGCCGACGACCCGGAAATGATAATCGGCGAGTGGCAGCTTGACCCGGCTTTTATTAACGAAATAGGGAATAGTGCGTACATGCCGGACGATTTTTACACATTCGGGCCGATACAGGGAGAATTGATGCAGGAAAAGTTTTTTTCAAAGGTTACAAGGTTTACAGTATTGGAGTATTACGCGACCCATCCCGCCGATTTCTATAAAGGGCTTGTTTATTCGGCTGAAAAGTCGCTTCAGGTACCGAATAATGGAATCCACCCGCGAGGATATGAGCTAAAGACTGAACACGGCAGGTTTACAGTTTGGACGGACTTTAGGCGATCCTTTCCTAAGAATTTTTTGTTTTTGGCGTCTTTTTTAGCTGTAGCAATAACTGTTTCGATTGTGCTTTTCAAACGGAAGCGGCATTCCCGCGCTGTACTAATATGGGCTTTATCCGCCGGAGGATGCACACAATTCGTCATGCCCTATCTTTTCAACGGCACAGATGATACTGCTAAACAATTGATGATTTTTACATATATATTTGATATTTTGCTGTTCACCCTGGTTGCAACTTTAATAGAGGAAATATACAGGCGCCGCGCGGTTTTGCCGCAGACGCCACAAAGTATACAGGCGCTGCCATTAGATTCATCTGCGCTGCCGCGGGAGGATCTACCGGCGACGCTGCCTCTACAAAGCTCAGCTGCGATGCAGCAGGATATGCCGGCGCAGCAGGAAGATCTTCCGGCGCAGCAGGAACCGCCGCAGCCACAAAGTTCAGATGCGCTGCCGCAGGAGGATCTACCGGCGACGCGGCCTCTACAAAGCTTAGCTGCGATGCAGCAGGATGTGCCGGCGCCGCAGGAAGATCTACCGGCGCCGCAGGAACCGCCGCAGCCGCCACAGGGTTTTCGGGCGCCGCCAATTGAGCGCGAGCGGCAATCCAGCATGAATGTTCTATACCTTATCAACTTCGCAGGACGGGGCGGGTCAGAACGCTATGTTGTGACGCTTGCCCAGAATCTTCAATCGGTGGCGAACCTTTTCTTTGCGTACAACGTGGATGGTCCCCTCGTCCCGGAGATGGCGGCTCTTTGTATGAAAACGGAGCGTATTGAGATGCGGTCTCCATTTGATATTAGAGCGGCGCGACAATTGGCAATTTTCCTGAGGGAAAATGACATAGATATTGTTCATGCTCAATACCCAAGGGAAAACTACATCGCAATTCTTGCAAGAAACTGGTATCGGAAGGTTAAGATAATATATACCGCCCATTGGAATATTAAGGACAGATTTTTGCGGAGAGTCGCCAACCGGCTGTTTACCAGGGCGAACTCAGCCGCGCTGGCGGTAAGCGAATCATGTGCCGAGCAAATGAAGAATAACGGATATCTCAAGTCCCGAATCCGTGTTATATACCCGGGGACGAAGATTGACCTGACGGACGGCGACTGCAGCCTTCCGGTTGATATAAATATCCCTGAAGAGGTATTCGTATTTGTTTGCCTTGCAAGATTGTCGGAGGAAAAGGGGCTGAGGTTCCTTATTGAGTCAGCTGCCCACTTAAAGAGATCGGGGCAAATGCAGTTTGTAGTACTGATTGCCGGTGTGGGAGAACAGCGCGCTGAACTGGAGCAGTTGCGCGCCGATCTAAGGGTTTTTGAAGAGATCAGACTGCTCGGTTACCGTGACGACTGTGGCGCTATCCTATCAGGCGCCGATGCTTATATTAGCTCGTCACGCACTGAATCCTTTGGTTTCGGAGTAGTTGAAGCGTTGGCTCACGGTTTGCCTGTTATTGCTACAGATGTGGGGGGGAGTAGGGATATCATTGGGAACAGCTATTGCTTTAGCGAAGAAGATAGAGAAGAAGATAGAAATGGGAAAAGCTTTGGCATACTTGTCCCTTATGGAGATATAGAAGCTATGGCGCGGGCAATGGAAGAAATGATGAGCTTAGACAGGACAATTTATGCGCGCCTGGCAGTTAACGCAAGGCGAGAAGCCGAAACCAGGTTTTCTGAAGAAGTATTTGCACAACGCGTGTTCGATGAGTATAAAGCGGCTCTTAAGAGCAATATCCCAAAAGAATAGACGCAGTAATGCTGATTCCATTATAGCAGCGCCCAAACTACGTCGAGACTGCGTCACGGAAGGTTAATTACAGTGAGTTCCGGTTTTGATAATAACCGCAGAGGCAAAACTGCACTACCTATACCGCGATTTATATAGATCCTATTTCCATTGATACTATGCAAACCTCTCGTTATGCCTCGTTTGCATAGCTGTTCTCTTCGCAGTAGTATGAATTCAAGTTTGAAGGGGAGCCAGATTTGGCCTCCGTGAAAATGACCAGCAACCAGGAGATCTATGTCCCCTTTCGCCAGGTACAATGCAAGGTCAGGATTATGCGTCATTCCAATTCTGGTGTGTGGTTCATATCCAGCTTCATGATACGTTGTGGTCACATCGAACCCATTGCGTGACAAATCCGTGAAGCCGGTAATGGTATATGTCCTATTGTTTTTTACTATAGTTGATGACATATTCTCCAAAACGACCACCCCAAGCCTTTCGAGCTTACCCTTCAAGTTACTGAGTCCGGCTTCAAAGCCTTTGTAAGCCCTGTGCTCGTGGTTGCCAAAGCACATAAAGAATAAGCGGCGGCTTTTGGATGTTTTTGAGATAAATGCGTCCATCCACTCCAGGAAAACATGTTCTTCTGAAGCCTTGCTAATATAATCCCCTGTCATGAGTACCACGTCCGGACATATCCTGTTTATACTATCCGTGATAACGTCAAGAGGGATTTTTAAAAATCTGATGTGTATATCGGAGATTTGAAGGAGTTTGAGGTTGATTGGGCTGCCGCCGCCACTGCTGCCTTCGCCATTGCTGCTGCCGCCGCCGCTGCCGCCACTGCTGCCGCCGCCGCCGCCGCTGCCACCGCTGCTACTGCCGCCGTTACTGCCGCC
>JGI24702J35022_10000802_pt1 | contig 19416 bp, 18 predicted proteins | sample TergutTh196P4_FD_35022 | JGI IMG/M metagenome (IMG submission 35022)
CAATTAATTGAATTTAAGGCAAAGCCGGAGACTATTGCAGTGTTGGAGACTCAGTTCCGCCGCGACGAGCGTGTGATTCGTTACCTGACATTCCGTCAGGAAAAATATGCAGCCGAATATGCAGCGAAACGAAGAAATTTAAAGGCATCTAACGAAACAGGAAAGGAGAATTAATCATGGCAACAAACAACACCAATCAATCTGAAATCAGATACTTAACCCCCATGTCGGTAGATATTAAGAAGAAAAAATACTGCCGTTTCAAAAAGAGCGGGATCAAATATATTGATTACAAGGATCCTGAGTTTTTGAAGAAATTTTTGAATGAGCAGGGAAAAATTCTGCCGCGCCGCATTACCGGAACTTCACTGAAATTCCAACGTCGCATATCCCAGGCAGTTAAAAGAGCCCGTCACCTGGCGTTGCTTCCGTATGTTACCGATTTAATGAAATAACTAAAAGAAAGGAGATAGCAATATGCGAGTTATTTTAATAGAAGATGTAGCCAACTTGGGCTACAAAGATGAAGTAGTAACGGTGAAAGACGGTTACGGACGCAATTTTCTGATTCCGCAAAAGAAAGCAGTCATTGCCTCCGATTCAGCGCTAAAGGTATTGGCTGAGAACATGAGACAACGCGCTCACAAGTTGGAAAAGATGAAAGAAGATGCACGGTCATTGGCATCTAAATTAGAAAACGTATCGTTGACAATTGTCGCGAAGACAAGTTCGACCGGGACGATTTACGGTTCGGTTTCCAATATTCAAATTGCAGAAGAATTAGCCAAACAAGGGTTTGAGGTTGAGCGCAAACAAATAATTATCGGTGAAACCATCAAGGAAGCAGGTAATTATGTGGCAACCATCAAACTAAACAAGGATGTTTCGCTCGAAATACCCTTTGAAGTGATTCCCGAAGAAAGTTGAATTGTACATAAATATTTTTTATAAAAGGCCTCTGTTGAGGCCTTTTTAAATTATTTACTATCTTTGTTGCCAACTTACAAGAAAAATGTGCAGATGAGAAGAAATGGCTATTTGATCGGGTTGTTGGTCTTATTATTCTTATTGTCGCCTGTATATGCCGCTGATAAAATTTTTACGGTTGTTATTGATCCCGGACATGGAGGTAAAGATCCGGGCGCCGTAGGTTCAAGGGCAAGTGAAAAGACAATCAATCTTGCCGTTGCGCTTAAATTGGGCGCGTTAATCACAGCGAATCACAAGGATGTAAATGTCATCTATACGCGAAAAACAGATGTTTTTGTCGATTTAATGGAACGGGCTGAAATTGCGAATCGGAACAAAGCGGATTTGTTTATTTCTATTCATACCAATAGTGCCGAAAATAAAAGCAGCGTACAAGGTACAGAAACATTTACGTTAGGGTTGGCAGAAACAGCGATGAATTTAGAAGTTGCCAAGAGGGAAAATGCAGCGATTTTAATGGAAGATAATTACCTTCAACGGTATGGCGGGTTTGACCCCAACACCACAGAGTCCTATATCATTTTTGAGTTTCTGCAAAATCAGTATATGGAACATAGCGTTATATTTGCGTCCGAAATTCAAAAAGCATTTGCTACCTCTAAACGTGTAAATCGCGGAGTTTCTCAATCCGGTTTTCTCGTTCTCAAGTATACCAGTATGCCAAGTGCATATGTCGAGCTTGGTTTTATTTCCAACAAAGATGAAGAAAAGTATTTGCGCTCGGCAGAAGGACAAAATCAATTGGCGAGGTCGATTTATAATGCATTTAAAAGTTATTTGAACAAATTCGGCGCCAAGCAAACGGCATCAACATCAGGCTCGACATCCACACCGGCAGTCCAACCAACGACTTCGATATCAACAAACAACAATAATTCTGCTGGGCAGATTGTCTATAAAGTCCAGATTTTGTCGACCGACAAACAACTTCCTGCCAATTCGCCATCGTTGAAAGGATATAAAGCCGATTGGTATAAAGACGGCAACTTATATAAATATACGTATGGCGAGTCGACCGAGTTGAAAACCATACAACAAATTCAGAAACAAGTATCCAAGGATTTTAAAGATGCCTTTATCATACGGATGAGAGACGGCAAGCGATTGAATTAATTTTTTACGATAAAACAAATACAGATGAAAGCGAATTTTTCCAAAGAAATGGTTATTGGTATTGTTACCATCATAGGTCTTACTTTTTTATATATAGGCGTCAATTATCTGAAAGGAATCAACCTGTTCCGGCCTATTAATCATTATTACGTTACATGCTCCGATGTGAGCGAAGTGACAGTTTCAACTCCTGTTTATGTGGGTGGATTCAAAGTGGGTTTGGTAAGGGATATGATTTATGATTATCATAACAATGGCAATACTACGATTGAAATCAACCTTGAGAAAAGCATGCGAATCAATAAAGGAAGTTATGTGACCATCGAAAGGACTTTTTTAAGCGGCGCCCAATTGCATATTCATTTGAATAATTATGTAAGCGAGTATTTAAGTCCGGGTTCAACCATCGAAGGAAGGATGATGAACGACCTGATGGGATCTGTTCAGTCGGATCTCTTACCTCAACTTATTGATTTAATGCCCAAACTCGATTCCATACTTGTCGGATTGAATGGGTTGATCCATAATCCGGCTTTATCAAATACGTTGGACAATCTCAATCGGACAACAGCCAATTTGGAAACTTCGTCTCTTAAGTTGAATCTTTTGCTCGGAGGATTGGGCAATGATATACCCGTCATTACTTCCGATCTGAAACGTATTTCAACTAATTTTGTGGGCTTAAGCGAGGAATGGCAGCAGCTGAATCTGTCGCAGAGCGTTCAATCCCTGAACATGACGCTCGACAATTTTCAACTTATTTCCAGCAAGTTAAACTCGAAAGACAATTCGTTGGGGTTGTTGATGAACGATACATTGTTATATAAAAACTTGAATCAAACGGTAGGAAATGCGTCAGATTTGCTTATTGACCTAAAAATGAACCCTAAAAGATATGTGCGCTTTTCGCTTTTTTAGAAAACCCGATCATTTCAATAATTAGACAGATTCTATATTGCAGTTCGAATGATTTTTTTTTTGAGAAGATAGTAAGCGGTTGATTATTGGAATTTTTGCAGGAAATAAACGTTACGGAAAACTAAAATATGAAAATTCATACATCTAATACAATGTTGAATTATTGCCCTACCCGCATAGTTGTTAAATTTTAATACGTTGATTTTTATGTGAATAAATGCAATCTTCTTGTTTTAAACATAATAACGAATTGTTAAAATCAGCCTGTTTTTTTTGTTGAAATTTAATTCCGACCTTTACGCCTGAAATTAACACATAATAATTATCTAAATTTTTTGAATAAAAATGCAAGAAGACTACAAAATGTTGTGGGATAGATGTTTGACGGTAATAAGGGATATTGTTCCCGAAGCAGCCTTTCAAACATGGTTTATGCCGATCGTTCCGTTGGCGTGTGAAGATAAAAAAGTGACGATTCAGGTTCCCAGTCAGTTCTTTTACGAATATTTGGAGGAAAAATATGCCAATGTGCTGCAAAAGACATTGCATCGCGTATTTGGTCAGGGAATGATCTTGAATTATCGCGTCTCAACCGGTCAGCACTTTGCAAAAGAGCCTATTGGGGTTACCGACAAAATTAAGCAGACGCCTGTCTTTGATGGCACAAAAGCGCCGTTTGCGCCTTTCACACGGATTGCCCCCCAGGATTTGGATTCACAATTGAACGTAAGGTATGATTTCAATAGTTTTATTGAAGGTGTCAGCAACAAATTAGTCCGGACAGCCGGCGAATCCATTGCAGCCAACCCTGGAAAAACAACATTCAATCCATTATTTGTCTATGGTTCTTCAGGCGTGGGAAAGACCCATCTGTGCCATGCCATCGGTTTGCGGACACGTCAACTCCATCCCGAAAAAAGAGTGCTGTATGTATCCTCCCATCTTTTCCGGATACAGTTTACAGATGCCGTGCGGAAAAATACGACAAACGACTTCCTGAATTTTTATCAGAGCTTGGATGTGCTGATTATGGATGATATTCAGGAATTAATCGGATGGAATAAGACCCAGAATGCCTACTTTCAAATATTTAATAACCTGCATCAATTGGGCAAACAATTGGTGTTGACTTCCGACAAAGCTCCGGTAGATTTACAGGGTATGGAAGAGCGGCTGATTACCCGTTTGAAATGGGGATTGACCGCTGAAATAGCCAAGCCGGATAAAGAATTGCGGAAGAAAATATTACGCAACAGAATCGAACAGGAAGACCTCAATATCAAAGAAGATGTGTTTGACTTTATCATCCAACATGTCACCGATAACATCCGTGACTTGGAAGGAGTCATCATCTCATTAATGGCTAATTCGCTTATAAACAACAAAGAAATAGATGTGGCGCTGGCTAAACAGGTGGTGAATCAGGTCGTGCGTGTAGAAAACAGGAAGTTATCGGTCGAAAAGATTTTAGACACGGTTTGTAACCATTTTAATCTAAATAAAGCATTGATTTATACGCCTTCACGCAAACAGGAAATCGTTCAGGCACGACAGATTACCATGTTCTTAGCGAAAAAACTTACGGAGTATTCCTATGCGCATATCGGAAAAATCGTGGGTGGAAAAGACCATGCGACAGTTGTGCATGCCTGCAAAACAATCAAAGACCAGGTGGAAATCAATAAGACATTTCGGGCTACCGTTGAGGCTGTCGAAAACAGCTTGAGTCACTAATCGCATCCCAAACAGGCGCAAGTCGACCGAATTGTGCCAACCTCTTTTTGCAGAAAGAGACAAATCAAGAGACTTATTCAAATAAAAAGTTTTCCAAATCGGAAAACTTTTTTTATTGCTCCAAAATCCAACTAACAGAAAATAAAGGACGTGCGTTTTTTTTTGGAAAACTTATCAACAATTCATGTCTTTTCCTTCGAAAATATTTTGCAAGAATAATAAAACGTCCTACATTTGCGACCTTAAAAAAGAAATATTATTTATACACATGAGCGCCAAAAAATACACATTTGAAGAAGCGTACAAAGCATCGCTTGATTATTTTACCGGTGATGAATTAGCCGCCAAGGTTTGGGTGAACAAATATGCACTCAAAGATGCATATAATCACATCTATGAAAAATCACCGGAAGATATGCACCACCGGTTGGCCAAAGAAATCAACCGTATTGAGCGCAAATATCCGAATCCATTATCCGAATCCGAATTATTTGAGTTGTTTGATCATTTTCAATACATCGTTCCCCAGGGAAGTCCGATGACAGGCATTGGCAATGATTTTCAGATCGCTTCGTTATCGAATTGTTTTGTGATCGGACTTGATGGCCCGGTCGACTCGTACGGCGCTGTTATACGGATTGACGAAGAGCAGGTGCAACTGATGAAACGGCGTGGCGGCGTCGGGCACGACTTATCGCATATCCGCCCCAAAGGGTCGCCGGTCAAAAATTCCGCCTTGACTTCAACCGGTCTGGTGACATTTATGGAACGTTATTCAAATTCCACCCGCGAAGTAGCACAGGACGGACGGCGGGGCGCTTTGATGTTGAGCGTTTCTATCAAACATCCTGATGCGGAGTCATTTATCGATGCCAAAATGACTGAAGGCAAGGTGACGGGTGCCAATGTATCTGTGAAGATCGATGATGATTTTATGAATGCCGTCGTGAATAATTCGCCGTATCAACAACAATATCCGATCGACTCGCCCATTCCGGCAGTAGTCAAACGGATTGATGCAGCTACCCTCTGGAAAAAAATCATCAGCAATGCATGGAAATCGGCAGAGCCCGGCGTGCTCTTTTGGGATACGATACTCAGGGAATCGGTGCCCGATTCGTATGCAGACTTAGGTTTTAAAACCATCTCAACGAATCCATGCGGCGAAATCCCCTTATGTCCTTATGACAGTTGCCGGTTGCTGGCCATCAACTTGTATTCGTACGTCGTGAATCCATTTACCCCGAAAGCAACGTTCGACTTTGACTTATTCAAAAAGCATGTTGGTTTGGCACAACGCATCATGGATGATATCATCGATTTGGAATCAGAAAAAATAGAGAAAATCTTAGCTAAAATCGACTCCGATCCTGAATTGTCGGAAGTCAAAAGTGCTGAAAGACATTTGTGGGAAAAAATACAGCGAAAGACGTTGCAGGGAAGGCGTACCGGCGTTGGCATCACTGCTGAAGGCGATATGTTGGCAGCACTCAACCTGCGCTATGGAACGGAAGAAGCTACGGATTTTGCAGAAACAATCCAGCGAACACTGGCGCTGGCCGCCTATCGCTCATCGGTTAATTTGGCGAAAGAACGTGGCGCTTTCGAAATATATGACACAGATCGGGAAAAAAACAACCCGTTCATCAACCGCCTGAAAGCAGCAGATGAAGACTTATACCGCGAGATGGCCAACTATGGACGACGTAATATTGCTTGTTTAACAATTGCACCAACCGGTACAACAAGTCTGATGACGCAGACGACTTCCGGAATAGAACCTGTCTTTTTGCCTGTCTATAAGCGTCGCCGAAAGGTCAATCCCAATGATATGTCTTCGCGCGTCGATTATGTTGATGATACAGGAGATGCGTTTGAAGAATATATGGTTTTCCACCATAAATTTGTGACCTGGATGCTGGCCAACGGGTATTCGGTCACCAAATCATATACATCAGACGAGATAGATGAATTAGTCAGCAAATCACCTTATTATAAAGCCACATCAAACGATGTCGACTGGGTGCAAAAAGTTAAGATGCAAGGCCGTATTCAACAATGGGTAGACCATTCAATCAGTGTCACCATCAATCTTCCTGCCGATGCAACCGAAGAGTTGGTGGAAAAATTATATATCGAAGCATGGAAATCGGGATGTAAGGGATGTACCGTCTACCGCGACGGCTCACGTTCGGGTGTACTTGTTTCTGTCGATAAAAAGGGGGGCGACGTGATTTGTTCGGAATCGCCGGTTATCGTAGATACGCGCCCGCGCGAATTGGAAGCCGATGTTGTGAAGTTCCAGAATAACAAAGAGAAATGGATTGCTTTTGTCGGATTGTTGAACGGGCGTCCCTACGAAATATTTACCGGATTGGCTGACGATGAAGAAGGGCTTATGTTGCCAAAGAATGTATCGAAAGGTACGATTATCAAAATCCGCGATAGCGAAGGAAGAAAACAGTATGATTTTCAGTTTAAAAACAAACGCGGATTTAAAATGACGATGGAAGGATTGGATAGCAAGTTTAATCCCGAATTTTGGAATTATGCCAAACTGATTTCAGGCGTACTCCGGTTTGGGATGCCCATTGAACAGGTTGTCAAACTTGTGCAGGGCATGGAATTAGATAGCGAGTCAATCAATACATGGAAAAATGGCGTGGAAAGAGCATTGAAAAAATACCTGCCTAACGGTACCGAAGCCAAAGGCCAGAAATGTCCGGTTTGCTGTCTTGAAACATTGATCTACCAGGAAGGCTGCCTGCTGTGTACCAATTGCGGGGCTTCGAAATGTGGATAACCCACCTCACCCCCCGGCCCCCTCTCCGAAAGAGAGGGGGAGAGGATTCAACAACCAAAAGGAATTTAAAAATTTAAAGATTTAAGGTTGAGACTACTCCGAAAAATCAAAAAATCTACCCACGAGGTTCACAAAGTTTTTCACAAAGAATACAGTTTGCAGTGTATGAGAATTTTATCTTTGTGCCCTTTGTGATTTCTTTGTGTCCTTTGTGGTAAAAAAAAATTCGGGATGGACACATAATTTTCAATTATCACAGATATGGATAACAATGAAAATCGTTTTTAATATCAACTACCGGACACAGGAAGGTCAAACATTGTATGTCTCCGGTTCGATTCCTGCATTGGGAGAATGGCAATGGGAACAGGCCGCCGCAATGACGTATGACAGGGATGGAAACTGGAACCTGGCTATCGAAACATCAGCACAGGAAATTGCTTACCAATATATCGTTATCGGCAATGGAGAGATAATCCGTGAACCGTGGACCCGAAAGCATACCGTCAGGTTGGATTTCACCCATCCTGTTTGTTATCTGTTTGATTGCTGGCAACTTGTCCCTGCTGATGTTTCACTTTATACCGCTGCTTTCACAAAGAATCTATTTGTCAGGCACAATTCTGTACCCTGTTCGGATAGTTTTGTACATCAATTAGTTATTCGTGTCTTATGCCCTCGTGTAGCCCGACATCAATCCCTGTTTATCTCCGGCAACCAAACCCTGTTGGGAGATTGGAACCCTGAATTAGCCCTGGAGATGCATTATGTTAATTTCCCGGAATGGGAAGTCCGACTAAATATCGATGAAATAACGTTGCCGCTGGAATACAAATTTTTGATTGGCGATCGCACAAAGTCATCCTGTGATTGGGAAACGGGCGAAAACAGGTGTTTGTCCACTCTCCCGACCCATGATAATGCCGTTTGTGTAATCAACGACTACCCCTACCGCGATTCCCGTCCGGCATGGAAAGGAGCAGGTACGGTGATTCCTGTTTTCTCCCTGCGTTCGGAACAAAGCTTTGGGATTGGCGACATGTTTGATTTGAAGCTATTGATCGATTGGGCAAAACAAACCAACCAGTGTGTGATTCAGTTACTGCCGTTGAATGATACTACGGCGACGTATGATTGGCCTGACTCCTACCCATATAGAGCCATATCTATTTATGCCTTACATCCTGTTTATATTTCATTATCCGATTTGGGAGAATTAAAGGATGCGAAGTTAGCTTCTGCTTACAACACCAAACAAAAAAGGTTGAATAAAACGGATACTATTTGTTATGAACGGGTTATTAAAGCTAAAATGCGGTATTGCCGCCTCTATTTCGAACAGGAAAAAGAGCAAATACAACATAACGAAGATTTTCAATTGTTTTGTCGCGATAACAGTTCATGGTTGGAGCCGTATGCTGTCTTTTGTTATTACCGCGATACATACAAGACTGCCGACTTCAGGTTATGGCCTCAAAAAAATGCAGTTTACCGGCCGTCGATGGCACAGGATTTAAAGATGAAATCGAATAAGTTCAGGCAGGAATTTTCTTTTACCTGCTTTTTGCAATTTGTGTTACACACCCGGTTTAATGCCGTATCGGATTATGCACGCGAAATGGGTGTGATACTGAAAGGTGATTTGCCCATAGGCATCAGTCGCAATAGCGTAGAGGCATGGATGGAGGCATCATACTTCAACTGCGATATGCAAGCCGGCGCACCGCCCGATTTGTTTTCTGCAAACGGCCAAAACTGGTCATTCCCGACTTACAACCGGGAGGTGATGGAACAAGACGGGTATGCATGGTGGAAGAAACGCTTTCGTAAAATCAGTGAATATGTGGACTGTCTGCGTATCGACCATATCCTGGGCTTTTTTCGCATTTGGGAGATACCGTATGACTATGTACAGGGGTTGTGTGGTCACTTCAAACCGGCCATCCCTCTTTCGACGGATGAGATCGAAAAGTATGGTTTCGTATTCGATAAACGATACCTGAAACCACAGATTCATCCCCGGTATTTAGTTGAATTGTTTGGTAATGAAGCTACAAGAGTAGCTAAAAATTATTTGGAAAGCGATAGCGATGGTTTGATGGGTTTGCAACCATGGTGTGATACGCAACGAAAAATCGTTAACTTATGCGACCAATCCATCAGGGATGGATTACTTCAAATAGCCAATGAGGTTCTTTTTGTGGAAGACCCGTATGAAAAAAATAAATATCACCCGCGCATCCAGGCATCACAATCCTATATTTTCCAAAGTTTACACGCTACAGAACAAAAAGCATTTCAACAGCTATCCGATGATTTTTTCTACGAACGGCATACGGATTTTTGGAAAAAGGAGGCTTTGAAGCGCTTGACTCCGTTGGTGGATTGTACCGAAATGTTGATTTGCGGAGAAGATCTGGGAATGATTCCCAAACCGGTACATGAAGTGATGGAACAATTGCATATACTGACCTTGGAATTGGAACGAACACCTAAAGCGGCCGGTACGGATTTCACCGATCTGCAAAGAGTCCCCTATTTATCAGTCTGTACAACATCGACACACGATATGGAACCGTTGCGAAGCTGGTGGGAAACAAACCGGCTGACGACACAGCATTATTATGAATCGGTATTGCAAGGTGTCGGGGAGGCGCCGCAGCGTTGTACTGCCGATATTGCCAAACAAATTTTAATAAATCACCTGCAAGCAACGTCTATGTTGGCCATCATTCCATTACAGGACTGGCTTGCAATGAGTGATTTGAAATCCGGTGTTCCTGCAGCCGAACGAATCAACATTCCTGCAAACCCCGATCATCGCTGGGATTATCGCATGTATGGCTCACTCGAACAACTTCTCCAGGCCAATGAGTTGAATCGGCAAATTCGTGAAATGATTGAAACGAGCGGAAGATAATCTTAGCATCTGTTTAAAATTTCAAACAGATGCTTAATCTTGTTTGGGCTGGGATAGATTGATTTTAGGGGCCTCTATTGGATTCTTTCCCGACATCTTACATGTGCCGTTGAAACGTGCACCCGGTTCGATTTCAAGTGTTTGGGCGAAAATATCACCTTTGATATTGGCTGATGATTTAAAAATCAGTATTTCCTTGATACAAATGCTGCCTTCCACATCCCCTAATATCTCTGCATGATCGGAAGTGATATTTCCATGGATACCTCCTTTAGGACCAACGACAATCTTACCTTTACAGATGATATCGCCTTCAATACGTCCGTCAATCCGAAAATCAGATTCGGTATTAATCGTACCGGAAACAACCGTACCTCCGGCGAGTACATTATGTACTCCGCCGCTACTGTTACCAACTTGTATTTCTTCCTGTCTTGTTCGCATCGTAAAAATTTTTATGTAGTTTGCGCAAAGATATACAAATTTTCTTTTCCAATAGGATTCTTTGTTGTATTTTTACCGTTCAATCAACAATAATGAAAATTGTAGTCGAATTAAATGCGATGAAATTCTATGCGTATCATGGAATTTCGCCACAAGAAACGAAGGTAGGGAATAACTTTGTGGTAGATGTTTCCTATGCCGGTCCTGTCGAGAAAGCTTGTTTGAGTGATGACGTGAAAGATACCATCAATTATTCCGAAGTGTTTAGGGTGGTACAAAAAGAGATGGAATGTCCGTCTAAATTATTAGAACACATAACAGCGCGAATTTCGAGCGCGTTGAAAACTGCATTTCCTCAGTTATCCTACCTGAAAATCAAATTATCCAAATTGAATCCTCCGTTGGGAGGCGAAGTACAAAGCGCATCAGTGACAATCGAAAAAATGTGGTAGTTGTTTGCAAGGAAAGGCAGAAGTGATGCAACACATGGGTGACTATCTCAATTATTTAAAAATGTTGTTTTTTCGGTTTCGTATTGAATCAAAGATCGATAAAGAACGATATTTTGCATATTCAAATCAAGTCTGTCGCCCTTGCCGGGGATATAGAGTGGGCCGAAGTATTTGATATTCCAGTTATACGTTGTGTCGTTGGGGAAACAGGTAAACAAATTTTCTTCAAACGTTTCGTCCGGCGTTTGCGACAGTAGCAGTTGAGCGGGAAGGTTGCCTGCCGGTTCAGGATGGCCTTGGATAACATATCATTGATATACAGATAGTCGCTCGGAAATTGAGTATTATCCATTCTAATAGTTTCTTTTGGATAATAATTCGGGCAGGTTGATATTAAGTTTTTTAGCATCCCAAGATGGTGATACCATCTTCAAATTCCCAGGTGATACGTTCATCCCATGGTTGTTGTTTCGCTTCGGGGCGACGGTCGAAAATGACTAAGTAGGCAGGTGTTCCGGGTGAAAACTTGTCTCGATACCACTTGATTTGTTCCAATCCTTCTTCCCTGACGATTTGTGGAGTGTCGTAGTAATGAATCAATTTGATTTCAATGATATGCGCTCGACCATTATATTCAACTAATAAATCCATTCGTCCGCGTCCGGCAGCGTATTCTCTTTCGACATTTCCACCTCCGTTAAGAATCCTTTGCAGAAAAGCCATCAATAAAAGGTGTGGAAAGGCCTCATAATAATCCGCCTGCGATTCCCAGACATCACTGTGACGCCGCCAGAATTTTTGAAATTCTTTCATAATCCTGTCCATATCCAATGTCCCATCCGGTTGTTGCCATTGCCAGTTAGGTTCGGGGATAGCTGTTTGCTGTCCAAAAGTGAGTTGACGTGCAATCACTTCGCGGTAGATCGGATTGGCTATGACTGGTGTTCCCCGCTCCAATGCTACTAAACCTAAATCCAGACAAAGCCTGAAAGCATTGCTTGTGGCCATGTTTGGCTTCATTTCACCGGTGATGATCGGCTCAATGACACTGCGTACGCCCGGTTCTTTCAGCCTTTCAGCCAACGCATCCAAATGTGTTTCACGTGCAAGAATCATCTGTTGACGAGCCTCTTCGACATGATCCAAAGTCACTGTTTCGGTACTTTCCCAATCAAGGATACGCATAGTTGCCCGCATCAATAAGTTATTGACAATCCATGGTTGCCCTTTGGATTGTTCGTATACATAATCCAATGCTTCGGGTGTGATTTGTTGACCGTTTTCGGCAGTCCGTTGAGCGAATAAATGTACGATATCTTCCTGCTGAAAATTTGACAATACAGCCGAATCGGCTTTGATATTAAATGGCGAACCGGGGTTAGGCGCTACACCGCCTTTGGAGGCAGTAAGATAATCCTTTAGGTCGCGCATACCCACCAATGCAATTGATACGGGAAATTTGCCGGTTCCGCGTGATGAAAACCCGCTACGCAACTGGCGCAGAAAGCTGATCATTGTTTCGCCAACAAGCACATCGACTTCATCGAAAAGAACAACTAATGGCTTGGGCGCTACAAGTTCGGCACATTTTTTTAAGGTTGTCCGCAAAAGTCCATCCGGTCGTTTATCTTTAATCAAAGGAACGGGTAATCCAGCCCAATCAGCGAAATCGCATATCGCTTTATAAATAACAGTCATACCCTCTTTTCTGTCGGGAATTGATTGGCAGTCTTCCACAGTCACATAACAGGCAATAGCTTCGCCTTTGGCATTGATTTCACGCATCCAGCTTTGCAGGAACGTTGTTTTTCCGGTTTGTCGCGGCGCATGAAGTACCCAGTAGAGCTTGTCTCTGATATAGCGATCCAACTGCGCCCCCACAAGCCTGTTTTCGGGCGGAAGCATATAATGGTCGTCCGGATTGCAAGGTCCGGTTGTATTGAAAAATCTAAGCGATCGTCTGGTATTCATAAACTCAATGCTTTCTTTACGTTATACATGGCACAAAATTAATATAAAAAACGGTTTTCATCCAAAATAGATCGAAAAATAAGCTAAGAAATGGACAAGTTACAGGCTTATCGCTATGAAAAATCGACGGGACAGTATGTAATATGTAAAATTACCACTATATTTGCGGTTCAGTGTGCATGATTTTTTAAAAAATAACAATACATTATGATGAAACGAAGAGATTTTTTGAAGACAACCGCAGGTGCAGGCCTTGCTTTGGTTGGAACGAGCCTGTTGACTACCGGTTGTACAGGTGGGAGTACAGGCGGGAGTAATGGCGGATATGATGCGAAAGGACTGCCGACAGTCTTGTTCGGCAACACAGGTGTCCGTATTCCACGAATCGTACTGGGTCTTGGCAGCCGTTTTTGCCATATGGATAGCGATGCAGAAGCGTACGATATGCTCAATTTTGCATTGGATAACGGATTCTACTATTGGGATACAGCCCATACGTACGACAACACGATCGCCCTTCCTCCGGGGAAAGCGCAACCGACCCAACTTGTCCTCAGTGAAGTACGCTTAGGCGATGTGGTTAAAACACGCCGCAAGGAAATATTCCTTTCCACCAAAGTGGCTGCCCGCGACCCATCGGAAGCAATGAGACAAATCGAACTGAGCTTGAAACGCCTGCAAACCGACAGGTTGGATATGCTCAAAATCCATAGCGTGGAATCGATCGACGATGTCAACCAAATGAGCCAACAAGGGAATCTGATAGATGTCGTATTACGGATGAAAGAAGAAAAGGTGACGCGTTTTATTGGCTTTTCATGTCATGCCGACCCATTGGCAGCAAAAGAAATGACCAATCGCGCATCGTTCGACAGCATGTTGATTGCCTTGAATCATTATCCCCCCATTGCCAACCGTCACCAAATAGCATCACAAACGGCCAAAGAGAAAAATATGGGTTTCCTGTTAATGAAATCCGTACGACCGAGAGAGACGGTCGAAGGTTTGGCCGTGACCGATTTGATCAAATATGCCTTGACGTTGGAAGGCCCTCACGCACTTGCGTTGGGCATGGACAGTATCAATGTCGTCAAATCAAATATGGATATCCTGCACAATTTTCAACCGATGCCGGCGGAAAGAATGCAGGAACTTACCGTTCAACTTGCGCCATTCTACCGCCATGAAAATCTACCCTGGATGCAAAAAGATTATCACGACGGAAACTGGAATTGTTAGAAGAATAGAGACGCGGCATGCCGCGTCTCTACATGGTGTGTTTTTTTATTCACCGGGGTGGATTGCCTCTGAAGGACATGAGTCAGCACAAGTGCCGCAATCCGTACATATTTCAGGATCAATCGAATAGATATCACCTTCCATGATAGCTTCTACGGGACATTCGCTAATACATGAACCACATGCAATACAATCTTCGCTAATTACATAAGCCATTTTGATAACATTTAAAATTAAACTTGGTGCAAAAATAATCTTTTCTTTGCATAATAAAAACTTCCAGGCATTTTTTTTTATTCTTCGGCGATTTGGAAATTGTTTTTTTTCTTATTTCAACCGGTTTCCTGCAATAACTTTTTTTATCCAACGTTATTAGAAACAAAACATGTACGGAATTGAAGCGATTACTTATCATTATTTGCGTATGTAGCCTAACCGTTACCGGTTTGGTAGCTCAAACACAACGGCCTAAAAACCAGCCTTATGCTGATATGAGATGGGTTCATTTAGGCTTTCATATCGGTTTACATACCCAGGATTTGATATTGACCAATTCGGGCGCTGTTTCGCCCGATGGCGATGTTTGGTTCGTAGAAATTCCTTCCTATTCTCCCGGATTTAGTGTGGGCGTGATGGGTGACCTCTTTTTGAATCCCTATATGAATTTACGGTTTTCGCCTACGGTTCATTTTGGCGACAAAGCCTTGACCGCTGTTACGAAAGATTATGCAGCTGATAAAATTAACGGACAACGTCTACAGACTTTCGTGCGCTCCAACTACCTGATGTTGCCGGTAGATGTGAAATTCTCCTCCATGCGCCTGAACAATTACCGTCCTTATGTGCTTACCGGTGTCTTTGCAGCGTTTGATATGGGACGCAAAAAAGGGGAGCCGATCTTGTTGAAAGGCTTTGATTATGGAGTTGAAGTAGGATTCGGTTGCGATATCTATTTACCCTTCTTTAAACTTTGTCCGGAAGTCAAATTTTGCTTCGGACTAAACGATGTATTGGAAAAAAACCGGGGAGATTTGATTCACGAATCCGATATGATTATGACACAGGCCTTATCGAAAGCTACTTCGCGAATGATTGTGTTTACATTTAATTTCGAATAAAAAGTTCTATGTAAAGTAATACAGCGGGGGTTGCCATGATCACGCTGTCGAAACGGTCTAATATGCCTCCGTGTCCGGGAAGCAATATGCCTGAATCTTTCACCTCACCTGTGCGTTTCAACAGAGACTCAACGAGGTCGCCATACGTTGCAAAAACGACAGTCACAATAGCCATCGCTACGCTATGATACCAGGTGAGTATCTCCGGAAAGTAACAGGCAATTCCAATAGAAAAACATATGGTTAATATTAATCCACCTACAAAACCTTCCCATGATTTGAGCGGTGAGATGCGTTGAAATAAACGATGTTTGCCCAATGTGATTCCTGACAGATACGCTCCTGTATCGTTTAGCCAGACAAAGATAAAAATCAGCAAGGCATAATAAGGGAAAAATTGTTTGGTGACCGGGTCGAATACAATAAAATTCAGTGTCGAGAGTAATCCTGCGATATAAAACTGGCCGAAAAGCGACATGGCACAATTTTTGACCGGGTTTGATGTCAGATGATATAATGAAGATACCAATACCCCTAACAAGAAAACAATATACGGATACATGATCCGGATGGATACAAATCCGCCGGCATACAAAAACGTTGCCATGAACAGGTACATCCCGGCAACGATTCCTATCACTTTACGCCAACTTTTGTTTTCTTTGTCGATGCTGTAAAACTCCCATATAGCTATTCCGACAACAAGCGTAAATAGCGCTACAAAACTGAACGGATGCAAACAAATTGCAGCAACTACAACCGCAACAAAAACGATTCCGGTCAATGCCCTTGTAATTATATCTTTCAACACATCATTCCTTAAACCCGACGAACTAATTAACCATTCTCTTTTTGTTCCATAATCTCCTGTGAACGTGAAATCCACGGGCGTTTACCGAAGATTTCCTCCACATCCTCCGAATAAATCACTTCCGTATCCAACAGACGTTCAGCCAATTGACTATGTTTCTCCGCATTTTCCAATAAGACGGTTTTCGCGCGTTTGTATTGGGTGTTTACGATGGTCTGCACTTCTTCGTCAATCAGTTTGGCCGTTTCTTCGCTGTACGGTTTGGTGAATCCCCAGTCTTGCCCCGACGAGTCATAATAGTTCAGGTTCGGCAGTTTATCACTCATGCCAAAAAATACAACCATGGCATACGCCTGTTTGGTTACGCGCTCTAAGTCGTTCGATGCGCCTGTCGAGATCTCCTTGAGGAACAATTCTTCGGCTGCCCTCCCTCCCAAGGTAGCGCACATCTCATCGAGTAGCTGTTCGCGCGTGGTGATTTGACGTTCTTCGGGCAGGTACCATGCTGCACCCAGCGCCTTTCCACGCGGCACAATGGTTACCTTGACCAACGGATTGGCATGTTCAAGCAACCAACTGATAGAGGCATGTCCTGCTTCATGAATGGCAATGCTTTTGCGTTCGTGTGCAGTCGTAATCCGCGAACGTTTTTCAAGTCCGCCGACAATCCTGTCGATGGCACTTGTAAAATCTTCCTTTTGGACAAAACTTTTCGTTTCGCGTGCGGCGATCAATGCGGCTTCGTTGCATACATTGGCGATGTCGGCGCCTGAAAATCCGGGAGTTTGACGTGCCAAAAAGTCAGCGTCGACCGATTGGTCTATTTTAAGCGGACGTAGATGCACACCGAAAATCTCTTTCCGTTCGTTCAGGTCGGGTAATTCGACATGAATCTGCCGGTCGAACCGTCCGGCACGAAGCAAGGCTTTATCCAATACATCCGCCCTGTTGGTGGCAGCCAAGATAATCACTCCGCTATTCGATCCGAAACCGTCCATCTCGGTAAGCAACTGGTTCAGTGTGCTTTCACGTTCGTCATTGCTGTTCACGTTGATATTTTTGCCACGGGCGCGGCCGACAGCGTCTATCTCATCAATAAAAACGATGCAGGGAGCCTTTTCTTTGGCCTGCCGGAAAAGGTCGCGTACGCGCGACGCACCTACGCCTACAAACATCTCCACAAAATCCGATCCCGATAACGACAGGAACGGCACATTCGCTTCGCCTGCTACTGCCTTGGCAAGCAATGTCTTACCAGTACCCGGAGGACCCACCAACAAGGCTCCTTTCGGAATCTTGCCTCCTAATTCCGTATATTTACCCGGGTTTTTAAGAAACGAAACGATTTCTTCGATTTCCTGTTTTGCTTCTGCCAACCCGGCGACATCTTTAAAGGTGACACGGTTATTGGTGTTTTTATCAAACAATTGTGCTTTTGATTTTCCCACGCTGAAAATTCCACCCTGTCCGCCAAAGCCACCTCCGGCCATTCGACGCATAAAAAAGATCCATAAGAAGATGATGATGGCAAACGGCGCGGCAGTGATCAGGATATTCCACAACATATCTTCTCCTTCCTTAAAGCTGACAGGTGCGCTGATTCCATTTTCTTCGCTTATCTTGTCATGAAATTCGGAAAATTTATCAGGCGAAGGGATTTTGACAAATACTTTGGGGTTTGAGCCAAGGTGGTCGAAGCCATCTTTAAAAACAAGATGCCTTTTATCTGTCTTGACAGTTGCTTCAAGGACATTTTTTTTGTTGAAAACTTCCATTTTCAGGAACACGTCTTCTTTCGCTAATTGCTGAAATTCAGTCCATCCCAATTCTTTTACATCTGAATTATTATTCGTCCAAAAAAGCGCCATCAGGACTATGAGAATAATTCCATAGAGCCAATACACGCTGAGACGGGTTTTCGGTTTATTATTCTTTGGCTGGTTATTTGTCTCTTCCATAATAACTTATAAAAATCTATCTTGTCAATCTAAATCCGGTATTACGTTGATTGTTGAATCTGCCCAGAGATTTTCGAGATTATAAAACGAACGGTATTCGGGCAAAAACAGATGTACAAGAATCGTGCCATAATCCATTCCGATCCATGGAGAGTTACGATTGCCATCTATCGACAACGGTTTTTCGCCCGTATCTTTCCGCACAATATCCCACACGGAGTCGGACAGCGCCGACAACTGATTCAAACTGTTGCCTTCACAAATAATCATATACCGGCAAATCGCCCCTGACAGCAATGTCATGTCTACTGCCGTTATCTTTTTTCCCTTTTTTTCCTGGAGGCCTTTCACAATAGCCTCCATAAGCATATTTGTTTCGTCCATTCGTAAAATTTACGTCCTTACTTCTCTACGGGGTACAAATATAACCTAAATATTTGGAAGAATTATAATTAATTTATAATTTTGCACCCGAAAATGAACATGGGGAATAAATCCCCATGACAATCATTGTTCTATGGTGTAATGGTAACACGTCAGATTCTGGTCCTGAAATTCAAGGTTCGAGCCCTTGTAGAACAACTGCAAGAGAAATTAAGCAAAAGACGCTTTCCCGTCATTGCGACTGCAAGGTGCGAAGCAGGAAGCAATCTACTTGTAATACAACTGCAAGTGAAATTAAGCAAACGACAAAATGCTTTGCTGAATAATCTCCAATGACTCCATCAATTGTTCTTCGGTAATCACCAAAGGCGGCGCCAGGCGGATAATATGGCGGTGGGTAGGTTTGGCTATCAAGCCATTCTCAGCCATTCGCACACATACATCCCAGGCTTCAATACCATCCTGCGGTTCAATGATGATCGCATTGAGTAAGCCCTTGCCGCGAATCAACGAAATACGATCAGAAGGTATCTTACGTAATGCCTTCCGGCAAATTTCTCC